>Ga0310695_10002183_pt1 | contig 42215 bp, 29 predicted proteins | sample RumenRJG_04DNA_FD_203882 | JGI IMG/M metagenome (GOLD analysis project Ga0310695, IMG submission 203882) | Bovine rumen microbial communities from Lethbridge, Alberta, Canada - RJG_04 (v2) (version 2) | ecosystem: Host-associated > Mammals > Digestive system > Stomach > Rumen | place: Canada... | reverse complement strand
AATTCCGCCACTATTTTGCAAAAAACAACATCAATGGCCGAAATGGCCGCTGATGCCCACGCGGAAGACGCCCTCTGAACCTGCACCAATCTCGACGAACGAACGCAGATGACCACGCCCGAACTCCATTCCGCCACTCAGCTGACCGGCCCATTGCCATCGGCTTCGCTCAAACTGTCTGTGCGAGCTGTCGTCACCATCATAGTACACCGTGACTCTTTGCATGCCAAGACCGCCTTTGGCGTAGACTGTCATGTTTGGGAAAGTATAGATGGAAAACTTTGCTGCCGGCATCATGTACAGCGAGGAGCTGAAGATAGAACCGGGGTATCTGAAAACAGGATGTCCCCCTGGTGCATCTTTCGGCAGGAAGAAGTCCTGCCGCTCTTCGCTCATGCCCGCCAGCAAGCCTATTGCCCAGCGACGGTTCAGATGGTAATAATAATGGCCGCCCAGCGAATAGCCTCCCAGATAGAAGCACATGTGGTCGTACTCCATGTGATATTCGGTCATCATTTTCGTTTCCAAATCGTCATAATACGTGTTGTTCCAAATGCGGCTGCCGAAACCAAATGCTCCACCTACCTCATGGCGATAGAATGCAGGGTACTTGATGGTGTTCACCATTTGATCTACCTGTTCCTGCATCGAAACGCGCTCTACACGGTCGCCAGCCACCTTGGGTGTAGACGTTGTGAAATAAGCCAATTGTTTGGGTTCATGAGAGCTGCCTGTGGCAAGGTCAACCAGGATGCCCAGACCATCGTGTAAAAGGTTGACGAAAATCATCGGATTGAGCTTACTTTCCGGAACAATGGCCGAATGGCTGTAGCGCGAAGAACTGACAAAGACGGAATCGCGAAGATGCCGGCGGTCTACCTGCACCACACAAGGCAGGGCGACACTATCATACGCAGCGACATTGGTGCGGATGCTGACCCGCTGGGGGACATCGCTATAGACTACCACATCGGCACGACGGCCGGAAAACAAGGTGGCACACGACGAGAGAAGGGTCGTCGCCCCCAAGCACAGCAACAATAGACGTATGTTCTTCATGATTTTAAAATGTAGGAGTTAGGAGCGTGCCGACTACCGGCAACTCCTAACTCCTAACGATTAACACCTAACTATTAGAGATTCGGGTTGATCTTGTTCCACTCAGCGATGGGCGGCACGATGTTGAGTGTCACCAGCTCGTCGCGCATCTTGCAGAGGTGCTCGTAAGAAGCATCGAGCTTGGCATTCTCCTCGGGCAGACCCTGCGGCACTTCATAGTGCGCACCGTTCTGATCGAGCGTGGTCTTCATGGCCATCATGATGTGGTTGTACTTATCGGTCGACACATAGGTACCCACGGGGAAGCGGAAAGGCTCACCGCCCATAGCCGAACGGATCATCTCGACAGAGAGATAAGCGGGGCTCTGGAACGACGAGCGGCCACGCAGCTTGATGATGGCGGCACCACCCTGAGTGACGTCCTTCTTCATCTGCTCCCACTCCTCGGCGGGGAATTCAGCAGTACCGATGATGTCGGTCAGCTTGCGACCAGCGATGGTCACGTGGCTGCCGAATACGGCCATCTGCTCGCCATGTCCGCCGTATGTGGCGCAACCGTCGATCTCGCTCTGCATCACACCGAACTTCTTGGCCAGGGCCGACTGCAGACGGGTGGTATCCAAACCAGCCAATGTGGTCACCTGGCAGGGCTTCAGTCCGCTGTAGAGCAGCGTCACCAGACCGGTGAGGTCGGCGGGGTTGAAGATGATGACGACGTGCTTCACGTCGGGACAGAACTTCTTGATGTTCTGACCGAGCTCCTCAGCTATCTTGCAGTTGCCAGCCAACAGATCCTCACGGGTCATACCCTCCTTACGGGGAGCACCACCAGAAGAGATGATGTACTTGGCACCACGGAAAGCTTCCTCTGCATTGGTGGTGGCGGTGATTTTCACGCTGTCGAAACCACTCTGGCGCATTTCTTCGGCTACGCCTTCGGGTGAGAATACGTCGTAGAGACAGATGTCGTTGGTCAGACCCATCATCAAAGCGGTCTGTGCCATGTTTGATCCGATCATGCCGGCTGCGCCGACGATGACCAGTTTGTCGTTAGTTAAAAATGCCATTTCTTATCTGTTTTTAAAACATTAATTAAATTCACGTTGCAAAGGTAATGATTTTAGTGGAAACAACCACACAACTGAGTGAAAAATAAAGATAAAAACGTTCAACAAATAAAAAATGCTTGGTTGTTCGCCTTTTTATTCGTAACTTTGCCCCCGAAATACTCATTCAAGGATAAAAATAATGGCACTGATAAAAGAAGTAAATGGACTCAAGCCCAAATGGGGCAAGAACTGCTATTTTAGTGAGAACGCTACGATTGTGGGCGAAGTGGAAATGGGCGACGAATGCTCGGTATGGTTTAATGCCGTGGTTCGTGGCGACGTGATGTGGATACATATCGGCGACCGCACCAACGTGCAAGACGGAGCCGTGCTGCACACCACTTTCAAGACTGGCCCGCTGACCATCGGCAGCGATGTGACCATCGGCCACAACGCCACCATCCATGCCTGCGTCATCCACGACGGAGCCCTCATCGGCATGGGAGCCACGCTGCTCGACCACTGTGAGATAGGCGAAGGCGCCATCGTGGCCGCAGGAGCGCTTGTCGTAGGCGGCACGAAGATCGGTCCCCACGAGATTTGGGGAGGCGTGCCCGCTAAATTCATCAAGAAGACACGTCCCGGACAGACGGACAATGCAGCCCACTACGTGGCCTACATGGACTGGTACCGCGACCGCGAAGACTAGCGAAAACGCTCCACCGACACAAGACTGACTACAAACACAACTGAATATGACAAACAAATCAATCATCATCGCCATCCTGCTATTGATGGCGGGACAAATGGTTTACTCGCAGCAGGCCGACAACTATCGAGGTCGGTTGCGCAACCGATTCGTGAAGGTTGACAACACCAACCTCCCTATCGTCTTTATAGACGTCGAGGGGCAGATGATTCTGCGCGACACTTACATCCTCGCCAAGATGAAGATCATCGACAACGGCGAAGGGCAGCTCAACCACGGCGACACCATCGCCTATCCTGACCAGCATATCGACTATCAGGGATGGATTGCCTTGAAATACCGCGGCAACTCGTCGTTCGACAGTTCCGACAAGAAACCCTATGCCTTCCGCACACTCAAGGAAGCCGTGCTTCCAGACGACGGAGGCGACAAGAAGAAAGTGGAGATTCTGGGCATGGGCAAGGACAACAAATGGGCCTTCATCGCTCCTTGGTGCGACGAGGTGATGTTCCGCGACATCCTTTCCTTCGACCTGGCGCGCCCGTGGTTCGACTATGTGCCGCACGGTCGCCTCTGTGAGCTCTTCCTCGACGGCACTTATTATGGCGTCTATGCCCTCTGCGAACGTGTTTCCCAGGGTAAGCAGCGTCTCAACCTCGAAGACCCAGGCACGCGCGACGGCGACCTCACGGGCGACTACCTCGTAGAGATAGACCGCGACGACGAGCCGAACTACGTATCGAAACACCACCCATGGGCCGATATGGAGGGGTACGACGAGCTCTACTGGTACGACATCCACTACCAATATAAGTTTCCCGACGACGAGGACTGGGCCGCCCTACCCGCAGGAACACGGCACGCACTGCAGCAGGAAATTGACAATATGGAAGATTCCTTCCTTGCTGACGACTGGCAGGATCCCGAGGGCGGCTATCGCAACTACATCGACGAAACTTCGTTCATCGACTACCTCCTCTCCACTGAGGTTGCAATGAACATCGACGGCTATCGGTTGTCCACCAACTTCTATAAATATAGTAACACACGTGCTGAGGAGACAGGCATCGACCCACGATGGAAAATGTCGCTCTGGGACTTCAACATCGCGTGGGGCAACGCCAACTACTACCACGGACAGGAAACCGACAAGTGGCACTATGCCATGAACCTGCGCGACTCCTACGACGGACTGCAGGTGCCTTTCTACTGGCACCGCATGGTCTCCGATACCCTTTTCATGCAGCACGTCAAGGAGCGTTGGCAGCAATACCGGCAAGAAAACTATTCCGACGAACGTCTTTTCGCCACCGTCGACTCTTTGGCCTCCCTCCTCACCAACGGTGGGGCTGCCGACCGCAACGAGCGCGCATGGGGCATGTACAGCCGCTCAAGCATTTGGCCGCTTCCCTTCTATGCCAAGTCGTACGACGAAGCTCTTGATTACCTCAAGACTTGGATTGTGCAACGTCTGGCCTTTATGGACAAGAACCTCCGACTGCCACGCGTGATAGAGACGATGCCCATCATGATAGCCAACGGGTGGAATGCTGACATCGTGGCAGAGAAACGCCCCGCCAACACCTCCACATCGACCACCATCGACGGCTCTGACCGAGCTTTCTACGCAGAATCGGTGCGACAAGACGGTGGACTGCCCGACAACGGACGCATTGTATCGGCCAATGAGAACGTGCAGTACATCCTGGACGACTATGCCGCCAACCAGTCATTGACCATGAAATCGCCGGGGATGAGTGGCACGCTTACCTTCTACAATCCCGTGGAAACCAGCGAACTCTTCGTGCTCGGCACCAGCGGCAACGGTGAGGCCAGCGTAGCCGTCACCCTCAACTATGCCGATGGTGAAGAGGTTTCCTTAGGCAAATATTCCATCCGCGACTGGTCGGTACGCAATCCGCAGGGCGACGAAGCAGTCACAAAATTGGGCAACATCACACGAAACAGCGATGCCCTGAGCAGCGACAACCACTACTGCCTCTTCGACTTCTCCGTTCCCGTAGAAAAGAACCGCCCGCTTGCCTCCGTCACCTTTACCTCCACGAACTACGCCTACGCCTCGATCCTTGCACTGTCGGCGCTCTATGAGCCTGTGGTGATACCCACCGACATCGCGAACAGTGGCTTTGCTGACCACAACACAAAGGCCATCGAAGGCATGTATACCCTCGACGGCCAGCGTATTGTCCAAAAGCAACAGGCGAAAGGCGTGCTCATCATCCGCTACACGGACGGCACTTCGCGAAAAGTCGTCGTCAGATAGCTTGCGCAATCACCTATTTGAAACTATTGGGATAGTATTTCTTGACGAACGAAATCATGTCGTACACACCGCCCTTCGTGAGCGGCGTGCCACCGAACTTGCTCGGTTCGTCGGTTAGTTTCAGTTCGAAACGCTCACCATTCCAAGTCTGCGTAGCCAGCAGGCGATAAAGATTCTCGGCATCCACCATCTGAACGCTCTTGCCTAAGCGTGGCAGGACGGCACGACAATCGATCTCAGAAGGAATGCCTTGGTAAAGTGTGATGAGCGGATTCGGCGTCAGTACACGTGTTGCGGGATCATAATCGTAGAAGTTCACTCCCAGTGCATCGGTACAAAACAGATGGTTGATGGCGAAGAGACTGTGGCCGTTCTTCATGCGCCAATAGCAGCACTCAATGGCACGGTAGTCGCCTTCCAGGTGGTTCTCAGCCGAATAGCCTGCCAGGATATAGCCGTTGGGGACGTCGACCTCCAGCACATCCAGTTCGCTGTTGGCTGGGAAACGCACAGCGGCGCCCGTCTGCTGCATGAGTGGTGAGCGCGAGATGTCGGCCAAAGCGATGAAGAAATCGCGAATGGTGGGTTTCTTCACATCAGCCGGCAAGGTCAGGGGTTTCTCATTCCAATCCCAATCCGTGTACATCATCTCATTATCGTCTTCGCCTTCGCCACAAGTACAATCACCATCTTCAGATTCATGATTAAGGTCGCCCATCCACTGGTTCTCCCATACAATCCCTTCGTCAATCACCAAATCCATTTCGCCAAGACGACCTACGGGATGGTCGATGGTACAATTCACCATACGGATGGGGTTCCCACTGACGCTGAACAATTCACCATCGTTGTCGTGAATGTCGCATTTCGTGAACGTGACTTCCTCACAAAAACTGACGTTGATGAGCGAGAACTCACGGCAGTTGTAGAAGTTGCAATCAGTAAAAGAGAAATTCTTGCAATGCTCCAAGGTCATGATCTGGTAGCTGCAGTCGCGGATGATGGTATTCTTGCATTGCAGGCCATTCGACCTGTCAGCCCCAATGCCTTCCGTACCACAACCGTAGAGGTCGCAACCTTCAATAACAGTGTTTTGACATCCCCTGATGGCCACCACGCCACCCTGACAATAGCCTGAATCGGTATGTCCGAGTGTCAGGTTGCGCAGGGTGATATCCTTACAGTTGAAGAAACTCAGCACATAGGCATAACGAGGCTCCACGATGATGCCCGCCATGTCGCCCTCGCCTTCGATGGTGAGATTGCTCATACCTGCGATGTCGAGTTCCTTGCCGTCGAACTGGTCGGACCAACCCAATCGAGGTTTGTTGTATTCATCGTAGTGATCGTAGTAGATATCAAACTCACCGATGTTGTAGGCGGCCCTGATCTCCTCGTCTTCAATGGCAGGCGTTAGCTTCAAGACAGTATATCCCGGGATGACAATGCGCGTGTCGTTGCCAAGCGCCTTAATAAACTCCTCAGCCGTTGTCACGCGTTTCACCGTCTGTTTCTTCGCAGCATTGACACTCTGCAAGCCAAGAAGCAGTCCGATGATCATAAAAATCGATATTCTCTTCATACTCAGACTATCTATGAATGGTTACACTAATCGATAGGAACAATAAAGGGGCAGGCACACTTTGCCCTGCCCCTTATTCCGGTTTGTAAAAACTTCAGTTTAGAAGTCGTCGTCGCGCTGCTGCTTGCCCTTTGAATAGTAGCTCTTGTGGTTGTCGTACAAGAACCAGCCATTCTTATTGGTGCTGCGAAGCTTCACGTTGTGGGCATTCGGGCTCTCGAACGAAATATCACTCTTGCTGGTAGCATCGGGATTCGGGAACAACAGGATGCTGGCAATGGTGCAGTTCAGCTGAGCGGATTGACTGGTGGGCGAAACGGTGTCCCATGCCACGCGTACTTTATACGGGCCAGTCCAATAGTTATTGCCGTTGGGCTTGTACATGTTGCCAGGAGAAGCACCTGCGAAGTGCTGGAACAGGTTGTTGTGCAACCAGCCGCCACCAAGGTCCTTGCCACCATTGTCGGTGAACCAACCGATGCAGAGGTTCTGGAAGTCGGTATTCGAGATACCAATGGTGTTCAGCTGCGAGTAGTGAGTGCCATAGAGATAGTTCACCATGTCGCGGCAGTCCTGGCTACAGTTGAGCAGTGCCGGCCACACCAGATAGCCCACGGCAGCCATGAAGAGCGGGTTCTTGCAAGCCTCTACGCGGCTTCCGTCAGGATTCTCGATGAGCGTCTTCAGCTCGGCCACGTTGCGGGGCAGGCGGTCGAAGGTGAAGGTAGCACCCTTGTATTTCTTTCCGTCACCGACGAAGGTGAATTCCTTTGTCGTGGTGGAGTCCTTCAGCGTCACCTTCTGCACAGGCTGGCTGTAGGAAGATATTTTCTTGATTTTGTCGACGAGATACGGATAAGTGGCAGTGGCACCACCCTGTGCGGTACGTCCGTTCTCAATGTAGAACGATGAGTTCTCCGTCACGTTGGTTGTTGTGGTGCGGAACCATAAGCCATTGTCGGCCTGGAAATCCAGATACTGGTGTTCGGGATTGCAATAGGTGTAGTTGTCCTTCATCGTAGCGGCCACACTGGTGTTGGATCCAGTGTTGCCACCCACAATGGGAACAGTGAATTCCACACGATAGTACGTCTTCGCGGGGGTTGTTGAAGTTGCATGGTTCTGAGCCAAAGCTGTCATACCGACTGCGGCCATGACAACGGTAAATAATATCTTTTTCATAATGCTTTCTTGTTTTAATGGTTAATTGTCGATTGTAATGAATGATTACTTCTTGGTGAATTTGAGGGCTTTCTTACCCACCTTCACGACATAGATGCCTGCAGGCAGATCGGCCACGTTGACGTTGGTGCAACCACCTTCGACCTTTGCTCCACCCACCTGTGTTCCGTTGAGCGAATAGACAACAGCTGTCTTGGCATCACCACAACCCGACAGACTTAATTGAGTATACACGGGAGTGAGCAACTGCAACTGCTCGATGTCGCCCTGCTTCACAGGGTCGATGGCTGTTGCTCCGCTATTTGTCTGAGCATTCCATGCTGTCTTGCTGCGATAGAAGGTCACATAGCGCACATCAGTGAGGTTTGTCCCGGACTTTGCCAACACTTCAAACCTGCTGCCGTCCACATTGGCCAACATGCTGACATTGTTTACCTTCATGTTGTCGCCTTTGTCGGTCTGCAGCCATACGGGCAGCGACACGTCAATATAGACAGATCCGTCGGCACTGTTGCCCTGATAACCAGAAAGGTCAATGTTCGAAGTGTGTTTTTCGAACGAGATACTGCTTACGCCTTGGGCTCCATCACCGTCTTTCGTCAAGATGTCGAACGTGCTTCCGCCGTCGACCACCACTATCATGCTCACCCTGCAACATTCAATGTACTTGTTTGTGTTGGTCTTCAAGCACATCACATTCTTCTGGGCGGCAATCTCTTGTGCTGGCATCCATGCAGCAGCAAGCAAGAGCAGTGGCATCAGGATTTTCTTCTTTTGTAAAACTGTTTTCATGCCTTACCTTTTAAAGTGATTAAACATTATTTTGATAATTCTCTACTACATTTGTTCTTGCATGGTGCAAATATAGCAATTATTTTCCAAAAAACGTTCACTTTCCCTCAATTCTGTGTAAAATTTATATTATTTTAACTCTACTAAGAGAGTCGCTTCAAGTGGCAGAAGAGCAGGCGACCGTCACCGTCGCGAAGATGCATGCCATTGCCACGACAATAACGGAAATATTTGCATTCAGCGCATTCATCCTTTCGCATCCATGAGCGGTCGCGGTAAGGCTGGAAGCGGTTTTCCCAAACTTCCATGAAATCGTCTTGATAGATGTTGCCTTGATGATAGTCGGCACGGATGCTGGTGCAAGCGGAGATGCTGCCATCAACGAGCACCGACCCTACGCTCACACCGGCCTGACAGGAGAAGAAATGGTTGCGCACATCGCCCTCGTAGTTGCCCAAGAAACCCTCGCAACCATAGTCCACGCGGATGCGTCCCTCCTGTCGGGTGCGCTTGATGAAGTCGAACATGCCGCGGAACTGTTCGTCAGTGAGTCGCATCTGCGGATCGTTGGCTGCTCTGCCCACGGGGAAGATACTGAAGACACGCCAGCGGCGCACGCCTTTGCCAATGAGATACTCCTTTATTTGTTCAAGCGTCGCATAGTTGCGTTGGTTCACGCAAGTGACGATGTCAAAAATGATTCGAGGTTCATGAACCAAAAGGTCAATGGCCTGATCAACCATGTGGAAACTGTCCTTGTGGCCACGCATCCAGTTGTGGTCGTCTTTCAATCCGTCGAGACTGAGGGTGATGCTATGCATGCCAGCATCGACAAGCGCGTGGAAACGCTGTGGCGTGAGATAAAGGCCGTTGCACACCATCCCCCATGGGAAACCACGACGGTAAATCTCTGCACCACACTGTTCCAAGTCGTCGCGCATCAGCGGCTCGCCGCCTGAAATGACCACGAACACCTTGTGAGGATCGCACTTGCGGGCCACACTGTCAAGGACACGCAGGAAATCTTCCAAGGGCATATCCTGCTGCTCGTTTTTCACCTTACAGTCGCTTCCGCAATGTCGGCAATGCAGGTTACAACGTAGTGTACACTCCCAGAAGAGTTGTCGCAGGGGATGCTCCCTGACGGTGTTGTTCACAATCTGACGATGCAGCTCGAGAGCTATTTTCCGGCGGAGGGTAAGAGGCGTTACGTTCATTCTTTGTTGATTTTCCCTAATTTGCGCTCAAAGGAGTACTCAAACTTGCCCCGATACCAGTGCTCGCCCTCCTCCAGCTGCTCCTTCTTCATGTCCTCAAGGTTGATGACGTCGGTTGCGAACTCACCGCCATTGGCTTCTCCGTCTGTGTCGCTCAGCTCGATATACGTTTTGCCCGGAACTAAGTAGTGCTTTGTCTCACTGATATTATCGATATTGAGATGGCCCAGTCTGTCGGTCAAGGCAGAGTCGCCATATTCGAAATGCAATGTTTTCGAGCCGTCAGGATTCGTCACCTCTACCCCTAAACGTCCTTTTATACCTTCGATGGGTTCGCCACCCTCGTTGGTCACTGTGCCACGTATCTGATAAGTGGCATAGGGCGCACCATATTCTTCTCCTGTCTCTGTCACGTTGTCGCACGATTCAAAGCCCAAGAGAGCCAACAGCGAACCCAGAAGAGCATTGAAGCAATGTCTGATTTTCATATTCTTTCCTTTCTTTTTTGATGTTTATACTGCCTGTAAAACAACGCTGAGTGAGAAATCTTGCACGAAGAGTGGTAGATTTAATACTAATTAACCATCAGAAGATAGACTGCTCCGTCTCTGTGGTGAGCATTTCCAATGCCTTCATGCCCATTACGGAGTTGCCCTTATCGTTAAGTCGCGGACTCCAAACAGCCACCGAGTAGCGACGAGGATGAACGGCAGCGATGCCACCACCCACACCACTCTTACCTGGCAGTCCGACAAGATAGGAGAACTCGCCAGCCTCATCGTAGAAACCACAGGTCTGCATGATGGCATTCATCCGCTTCACCTGAGAATCGGTCAGGCACACATCTCCAAAAGAGAAGGAGGCATGGTGGTCAGCAAAGGGTCGGAAAGCATGGGCCAGTTCCCTGCAATTCATCTCAATAGAACAGCTGAGGAAATAGAAGCGCAGCACATCCTTGATATGGTTCTCTATATTGCCATGATGCTTCAACAGGTTGGCGATGGCCGTATTCAAGTAAGCAGACTGCTGCTCAGAGCGCGCCACTTCATGATTATAGTCTACCGTTCCGCCACAAAGTTCGCGCACGAAATTAATGAACCGATTCTCGGGACTGCCCAGTCGGCTGATCAGAACATCCGCCATCACGATGGCTCCTGCATTGATGAAAGGGTTGCGCGGTTTGCCATGCTCATATTCCAGCTGCACGAGCGAGTTGAAGGCATTGCCACTGGGTTCCTTTCCCATACGCTTCCACAATTCATCGCCTTCCATACTCAGGCACATGGCCAGCATAAACACCTTTGAGATGCTCTGGATGGAGAATCGGTCTTCGGCATCGCCCACACAGGCCACCTCATTGTCGCGCACTGATTCAATGCAGATGCCGAACTTATTGGCATCGACAGCAGCCAAGGCGGGGATGTAGTCGGCCTGTTTCCCCTCGCCAGCATAAGGCTGCACGTCGTGATAGATTTTATGTAGTATTTCCTGGTAGTTGATCGGTGTCATTATTCTCGAGTAAAATTTCTATCATTAATTGGCTGCAAAGTTACCGTTTTCGAGCGAGAGAACACTCCTTATCTTTTCATATTTATGCTTTTTTCAACATTCCATGGGAAAAAGTAGGGAAAGTATGGCGCTGAATCGAAAACTTTGCGTACTTTTGCACGGACTTTATTAAGGATACTTTGATTAATAACATGAGCCGGCAAGAGAGAATACAAAAAGCCACGAGGTGGGGCATCGTAGCCCTATGCGCTGTTGTCGCAGTACTTCTGATCCAACCCATGCTACCGCCCAGCGTTCAACAGCAGGAGCGGAATATGGTGAAGGTGGAAGAACGCCATGCCTTTGTGCTGACGGCCAATGGCAATCCCGTGCTTTATATCCAAAACCTGCAAGGCGACTGGGCCGAGAGACCGCTGTCACCAACCTCTGATTCCACAGTTTGTCACGTGGACACGCTGGAAGGTCGATGGGTGAACCGCTTCTATGCATTCCCTTCGTGCAGGGGAAGGGTGCTGATTCCCGACATGGAACGTGCCGTCGACTCGCTTCTCGAGGAGACCAACCGCCGACTGCCCGATATTCTCAGGCACCAGAGGGACGTGATTCGGAAGAAGGAAAAGAAATACTCGCAACTGACCGACGAGCTGGACTACTACTTAGAGGCCAACAACGTGACCGACGAAGGCTACAACACCATCGCCACCTACGCCACCTATGCCCTTCGCTACCGCCAGCGGCTGCGCCAGGCGCTGCATGTCCTCGACAGCCTCTTGCCCACCGACACGCTGCACATCAGCCGTATCCATCACCACACGCTGCTCCTCCCCCATTCCTCTACGCTGTCCGAAGAGTCGAAGCGTAGCAGCGATTCAACTACTCTCCGCGTGTCCTGCCACGACGATGGGCCACAAAAACCCGGTCAGGCCTATCGTCGCATTCAGGCCGACAACAGAGAGACCCCACAGGGTGCCTTTGCCCGATTTTTCGCCAAGCCATCGCTCAACGAAACATCTTTTCCCACCTCTCATGAACTGCCGGAGTTTGTTTATACAGGAGAAATGAAAAACGGCAAACGCGAAGGCCACGGTATGTACATCGACCGTGAGGGATGCTATTACAACGGACAATGGGAGAACGGCAAGCGCAACGGTTTCGGCTGTGACGTCGATTCCGCTGGGCGTGTCCGCGTGGGCGAGTGGAAAGACGACCGCTTCTTGGGCCAAAGGCTCACCTACACAGAGGAACGCATCTATGGTATCGACATCTCGCGCTATCAGCACGACATCGGGAAGAAGCACTATGCCATCAATTGGCCACAGGTGCGTATTTCGCATTTAGGTACCATCAGCAAGAAGAAGGTCCATGGAACAGTGGACTACCCCGTATCGTTCTGTTTCATCAAGGTCACCGAGGGCATCACCATCCGCAACAACTATTTTGCCGCCGACTATGCTGCTGCACGCCGACAGGGCATCCGCGTGGGTTGCTACCATTTCTTCTCCACCAAGAGCAGTGCATCGGAACAAGCACAGTTCTTTATTAGAAATGCGCGATTCAGCAAGGGTGACATGCCCCCCGTGCTCGACGTAGAGCCCACCGATGCGCAGATTCGTGCCATGGGGGGTGCCGAAGCGATGTTCAACCGCATCCGCGTGTGGATGAAGGCCGTGGAGAAGCATTGCGGACAGAAGCCCATTCTCTATGTGGGTCAGAACTTCGTGAACAAGTATTTGGTGAATGCGCCCGACATCAAGCGCGACTACCAGGTGTGGATAGCCCGTTACGGAGAATACAAACCCGACGTGCGACTGGCTTTCTGGCAGCTCTGCCCCGACGGGCGCGTGAAGGGAATCGTGGGAACCGTTGACATCAATGTGTTCAACGGCTATCGCGACCAGTACGACGACTTCCTCGAACGGTATACTATTAAGTAGTTTCTTCTAACCACGAATTACACGAATTACACGAATTTTTTGCGATTGGAGATAGGAAACAACCATAAATATAACGAATTGATTGTGCGGACAGGAAATCCGACAACCAATTCGTTTAATTCGTTTAATTCGTTGTGTTAAATTCTGGTGGGCGATTATTCTTCAGGAGCCTTGTCGATGAGTTCCATGAACTCGTCGAGCTTCGGCGTGATGATGATCTGCGTGCGACGGTTGCGCTGCTTGCCCAGCTCAGTATCGTTAGTGGCCAGCGGGTTGTATTCGCCACGACCACCGGCCGTCAGACGCTTCGGATCAACGCCATACTTGTTCTGCAGTTCCTGAACCACGCTCGATGCACGCAGACAGGAGAGGTCCCAGTTGTTGCGGATATTGGTGCGCGAGATGGGCACATTGTCCGTGTTACCCTCGATGAGCACATCATAGTCCTTGTAGTCCTTGATGATCTTTGCTATCTTCGAGAGTGTCTCGGAAGCGCGGTCGTTGATCTCATACGAACCGCTCTTGTAGAGCATGTTGTCGGCCAGAGAGATGTAGACGACGCCTTTCAGCACCTGCACGTCCACTTCTTTCATCTCTTCTTTCGTCAGCGAGCGTGTCAGGTTGTTGGTCAGCACCATGTTCAGCGAGTCGCTCTTCGACTTCACCTCCACCAAGTGACGGATGTATTGATTCGATTCGTTAATCTGATCCACCAACTTCTCAATCGAGATATTGTTCTGTCCCTGATTTGTCAGACTCTTGTCGAGCGACTTCTGCAGGGCAGCATAGGCCTTCTTCTGTGCAGCAAGCTGCTCTTCAAGACTGGTCACACGGGCATTGGCAGCGGCCAACTGCTCCTTAGCTACCTGCCAATTTGTATTCAGTTCCTTGTTCTCATTGCTCAGGGCCTGATTGTCCAGGCGGCAGTTCTCCAGGTCTTTCTTGCTGGCGCAGCTGCCAAGAATCAGTACTGCGGCCACAGCCATCATCAATGTTTTCTTCATTTTCTGTCCTTTCTTTTTATGAGTTATGATTCGTTTTCGGGTGCAATAATAATGCATTTTCTCTGATTATGACGTATTTATCCTTGGAAAGTTGCACAGGGTTAGTGATTTTTAACTTAAATGCTTGGTGTATTGTACGAAAAAGCTTAACTTTGCAACGCAAAATAACAATCATTATGAGCATCACGAACATACGACGAATGCTATGCCTGTTGCTGACCTTTGTGGCTTTCGAGGCTGCGGCGCAGGTGAAAGTGGAACCTGGCGTAAGTCAAGAATTGGCTCAATACAGGGCGAAGCACGTGCGAGACGTGACATACGACCTGTCGTTTAAGATACCTGACAAGAAGATATATGGGGTGGAAATCGAGGAAGAAATCACTTTTAAGTGGGACGGAGAAGGCGACCTTCAGCTCGACTTTCAAGGTAAATTGACGTATGCATTGATCAAAAACACACGCCTTGACAATAGCTGCTACCAGGATGAACATATCGTCATACCTGCCAAATACCTGAAGAAAGGGCGCAACCGAATAAAGATTCAAGGGGGTTGCTCTGACAAATCTCTCAACCGCCAAGATGATTACCTATACACGTTGTTCGTTCCTGACCACGCACGGAGTGCCTTTGCCTGTTTCGACCAGCCAGACATTAAGGCGAAATACAACCTTTCCTTGGAAATGCCCGACGGGTGGACGGCTATCAGCAACGGGGCGTTGGTTCACGCAAAAAACCAACGCATGACCTTCCAAACCACAGAACCCATTCCTACTTACCTATTTTCTTTTACTGCTGGGCGGTTCTCAGAGCAGACAGCCGTGCGCGACGGACGCGAGTTGACCGCTCTCTACCGCGAAACGGACTCAGCAAAGGTGGCGCAACTGCCCATCATCTTCGATGAAATCGCCCTCTCCTTGAAGTGGCTGGAGCAATACACGGACATCCCCTACCCTTTCCAGAAATACGGATTTGTGATACTCCCCGGCTACCAATTCGGCGGCATGGAGCATCCTGGCTGCATCCAATACAAGGACCAGACGCTCTTCCTCGGCCCCAATCCGACGCCCGACGAGGAGATGAACCGCCTTCACCTGCTGGCCCACGAGACTGCCCACATGTGGTTTGGCGACTTGGTGACGATGCGCTGGTTTAACGATGTGTGGACCAAAGAGGTGTTTGCGAACTTCATGGCCGATAAGATTGCGCGCGAACAATACCCCGACATCAATCACGACCTGAGCTTCCTCCGCACCCATTACATCCCCGCCTTCGCCACCGACCGCACCGAAGGCACGCACCCCATACAGCAACCATTAGCCAACCTGAACCAGGCGGGGTTGCTTTACGGCAACATCATCTACCACAAAGCGCCTATCATGATGCGCAAGTTAGAGCAGCAGATGGGCGAGACGGCCTTCCAACGGGGGCTTCAGAAATACCTGAAGCAGTTCTCTTACGGCAACGCCACATGGGATGAACTCATCGAAATCCTCAACGCGGAGGCACCTGAGGCAGGCATCCGCGACTTCGACCGCCAATGGGTGAAGCAGAAAGGCGTGCCTGTGAGAGCCCTCGACCCATTTGCCGAGACTTTGCCCAATGCCGATGGCATGGACTATGTGCGTTACGAACTGACCTCTCAGGAAGAGATTGAAAACTATATGGGCCGCATCTTCGACATGCCAACAGAGCAAAGTCGATTGGCAGCAGTGATGACACTCTACGAAAACATGCTCATGCACCATGTGCAACCGGGGGATTTCATGCTTGCAATACTGTTTCTGGCTTCGCAAGAGCAGAACGAATTGCTGCTCTCCGCTTATAGCAACTACCTGACAGGCTCGCTTTCGTATCTGACAGATGAAGAACGCCCCGAAGGGGAAAGTATGTTGTGGAAAGCAGCACAAATGCACCCGGTGAAGTCGTTCCGACAGCAACTGCTGCGCTCCCTCTCACGCATAGCGCAGTCGCCGGAGGTCGCAGACAGCATCTTTGCCATCTGGAAAGAAGGCAAACACCCACTGCTCAACGAGCGCGACTACATGCAGATAGCCTATCATCTGGCCATCGTCCGCCCTGACGATTGGCAACAAATCGTCTCAACCCAGCGGGAAAGGCTGACAAACGCTGACGTAAAGAAAGAGTTCGACTTCGTCAGCCGAGCCTGCACGCCTGACACGCTGGAACAGAAAAGGCTTTTCGAATCATTGCTACAACAAGAGAACCGGGCTGTGGAGCCGTATGCCTCAGCCTTGCTCAGCCTGCTGAACGACCCTACGCGCGAACCTTATAATAATAGGTTCATCACGCCGGGACTGGAGATTCTGGAAGAGATTCAGCGCACAGGCGACATCTTCTTCCCCCTGAACTGGTGTCAGTCGCTGCTCAACGGCCATCGCTCCAAAGCGGCGGCAGGCCTCGTGCAGGCCTTTCTCGACAGCCATCCCAACTACCCCAGTCAGCTCCGCAACAAACTGTTGCAGGCTGCTCACCCGCTCCTGAATCGATTCCACGACTAATCAAAAAGAACAAAAATGAAAAGGAAACAACTATTGAATAATGTGTCCAGAGGTTCTGCCTTTGGCTATCAGAGTAAGAAACTATGGCTATCAGCCGCTATTGCGCTCCTGGCGACCCTGCCATCAATGGCTCAAAGGTATGCCGGAGGCGACATGTCGATGCTGCCCAAGTATGAAGCGGCCAACACAGCCTATAAGGACATGCAGGGAAACCGCATTGACAACCTGCTCGACTTCGTGAAGAACGAGGCGGGCTTCAACATCATCCGTCTGCGCCTGTTCGTCAATCCCAAAGGGGAAACGGGCGTTGTGCAAGACCTGAACTATGTGAAAACATTCGGGAAACGCATTAAGAACGCGGGACTAAAACTGATGCTCGACTTCCACTACAGCGACTCTTGGGCCGACCCCAGTAACCAGTGGACACCCTCGGCTTGGGTCAGTCTGAGCGACGAGGAACTGTATCAGAAGATTTACGACTATACAAAAGCATGTCTTGAGGCCATGAACGAGGCAGGTGCCACGCCCGACTTCATCCAGACGGGCAACGAAATCAGCTACGGCATGCTTTGGGGAGATAAGAAAAACGGGCAAGGCAAGCGATGCTACACAACGAGCGATGCCAACTGGCCGCGTTTCCGTTCCCTTCTCACACAGGCGGGGAAGGCCTGCCGAGAGGTGTGCCCCGATGCGAAAATCATCATCCACACCGAACGGACGAACAATGTTTCGACCACCAAAGGCATCTACGAGCGGCTCGCCACCATCGACTACGACATCATTGGACTGAGCTATTATCCCGAATGGCACAACAATCTCAGTACGCTGACCAACACGTTGAAGACTTGTCACTCCAGTTTTCCAGACAAAGACATCATGATTGTGGAAACGGGTTACTATAACAACTGGTATCCCTCGAATGCCACCTACAACTTCACCAGTACCTGGCCAGCCTCCGCCGAGGGACAAAAAAAATTCCTTGACGACTTGGTGAATGCCGTCAAGGAACTGGAATATGTCAAGGGTTTGCTTTATTGGTTCCCAGAGGAGAACCCCTACAACAACCACGTTTATGAGCCTTGGTACAATCACGGGCTGTTCAACCCCGACACGGGCAAGGTGGTTGATGCTCTTTTCTCCCTGAAGCCCTTCCTCGGAAATGACCAAACAGCCCTGCCATCCCTACAGTGTGATGCGGTTCCGCCGCATCACTCCCCTATCTACGACCTGCAGGGGCGCGTCACCAACATCCCTGCGGGTAGACATGGAATCTGCATCACCAACGGTCGGAAAATCGTCAACCGATAGCAGTTTCATGCGCAAAGGTTATTTGTCGGCCACGATTTGCGGGCCGCGAACACGCTCTTTCTGCCCCAGCCCTTTCTTGACCTCAATACTTACGCCATCGCTTAATCCGATGGTGACAGGTCGACGTGTGTAGGTTTTCTTGTCAGGCGAACCACCTATCACATAGACAAACGTGCTGTCGCCACTGAACTCAATCGCACTTTCGGGCACGGAGAGCACTTTCTGCACACTGGCCAATACGATTTCGGCATTGGCACTATAGCCGCTGCGGAGTTTCAAACTACCCGTCACTCCACCTTCTACTTTCGACTTCGACGGCGTGATGGCTGCTTTAATCTCAAACTGATTGGCACCATTGCTCTCCACGGCTTTCGGTGAGATATACTCCAATGATGCATCGTAGCTCATATCCTGCAAAGCTCCAATCGTGATTTTCATCGGCATACCCACCACAAGCTGTCCCACCTCGGTCTCGTCGATGTTGCCACGGAATATGAGGTCGTTCATATTGGCCACTGAGGCAATGGTTGTTCCGTCGTTGAAAGTATTGGAGTTGATCACGGAGTTGCCCACCTTCACGGGCACATCGAGAATCACGCCGCTGATCGTACTGCGTACCAAGGTACTGCTGGCCGAGGCATTCGATTTCGACACACCATCGCGTACCACCTGCAGGGCATCGTCGGAAGCTGCCTTCTCTTCTTTGGCCTGCCGCAGCGTCTGGCGGGTCTTTTCATATTCGTCGGCACTGATCAGTTCCTTGTTGTACAGTTCTTCTATCCTTCGGAAATCCACTTGTGCCTGCCGCAGGTTGATTTCCGCCAGCCGTACACGACTCTCTGCTGCCGACAATTGGCCCATGTCGGGGATGACCTTCACCTTGGCAATCACTTCTCCGGCCTGTACATAATCGCCGGCCTGCTTCAAGATGTCGGTGATGATACCCGATATCTGCGGTTTGACATTCACCTCGTTGCGAGGTTCTATCTTGCCCGTGACGATCGTTGACTTTTCGATGTCCCTCAATTCGGGCGTGAACTCGTTGTAGACAACCTCCTTGGGTTGCGACTTTTTCCACAAGAACACGAAGGTTCCGAGGAAGATAATGCCGATGATGGCGGCAATGATGAGTTTGCTGTATTTCTTCATCTTATCTCATATTTATTATTGTCAAAACTATTCATCACGCATTGCATCCACAGGTTTGATGCTCATGGCACGCAGGGCAGGAGCCAATCCCGCCAGGACACCCATTGCCGCGATAATCAATGCGGCCAACAACGCCGTCCAGAAATTCACCTGGAAATGGGCATTGACAATGCCATCCTCAGTGTTTCCCATCTCAAGCAATTGCAGAATCATTACCCCGAAAAGGATACCACTCATGCCAGCAACAAGGGTCAGCACCATACTTTCCGAGATGATCTGCGACAGTATCATGCGCGGGGTGGCACCGATGGCGCGGCGGATGCCTATCTCCGTCGTACGTTCGCGCACTGTCACCATCATGATATTCGACACACCGATAGCTCCTGCCAACAGCGTACCCAGTCCGACGAGCCAAATCAGGAAGTTCACTCCTCGGAAAAGACTGTCCAGCAGTTGGAACAACACCTCCGTATTAAACACGGTGACGCCCTGCTCGTCGGTAGGGTCGACGGTATGAGCACGGGCCACAGTCTCTCTGATGCGCTGACTCAGCGTACTCATCACCACACCTTTGCGACCAGTCGCCGCAATCATATCCACTTGGTTACCCCGATTGTAGGCTTGCTGCATCAGCGTGATGGGCAAGATAACGTTCGTACCAGCCTCGGTACCAAACGACATGGCATCAGACATGTCGTAGTCTACGCCCACAATCTGGTAGTAGACAGAATCTATCCTGATGCGCTTTCCACAAGGGTCGCCACCACCGGGGAACAGTTCTTTATAGGTTTTCTTGCCAATGACGCACACCTTACGGTGCTCGCTCAAGTCCATCTCGTTAATATAACGTCCATAATATATCTGCGGGCTCTTGATGAAAGCATATTCAGGTGCCGTGCCATTCATGCCAATCTGCGTCTTGCGGTCGCCATAGTAAGCGAATCCCCCGTTGCTGAAGAGCATGGGCGTGACCACGTCCAACTCTGGCACCCGCTGCCGGATGCGCTCTATGTCCTGATAGTCCATCTGCCAGATACGCCCCTTTCGGAAGCCCTTGTACACCTTGGTGGTCGGCTGTGCCCATATCATCGCGGAGTTGGTGGCGAAGCCCGCAAAATTCTTGTTCAGCATTTCCTTCATGCCCTGGCCGCCTCCAATGAGCGCCACAAGCATGAACACGCCCCAGAACACGCCGAACCCCGTAAGGAACGAGCGGCTCTTGTTACGCGTCAGCGTATCAAGTATTTCGCGGTATTGGTCTATATCTATTCGCATATTCTATCTTTCTTTTATAGTTTCCAACGCGTCTGTAGCTTCCATAGTCCTCTATAGCATCTGTCGTTTACTCCGCACGTAGCGCCTCTATGGGCCGTATGCGGGCGGCTTTCAGGGCCGGCACGAGCCCGGCAATGGTTCCGGCAAGGATAATCACCGCCGTAGCCTGCACGCAGACATCAAGACCCACGGTGGGATCGACGAACATCGTGGCCTTGAACAACCCCGTGTCGATGGTGTGATGGCCCAGCGTCGCGTCCATGTATTCGTTCACGGCGATGCCCAGCAGCATACCGATGTAGCCGAAGATGGCGGTGATGATGACGCTCTCAATGATGATGAGTTTCAGGATGCTCCACGGTTTGGCGCCGATGGCCTTGCGGATGCCGAACTCGCGGGTGCGCTCCTTCACGGTGATGAGCATGATATTCGACACGCCCACAATGCCGCTCAGGAGGGTGAAAAGGCCGACAATCCACAATGCCGTATGGATAATGCCGATGCCCTTGTTCATCTGCATGCTCTGCGTGTAGCGGTTCCAAATCCAAACAGACCGTTCGTCGTCTGGCGCCGCCTGGTGATTGGCGTTCAGCCGGGCGCGGTATTCCTTCTCGAATTCCTCATTGGCCTGTTCCGTAGGCAGGCCGTGGAAGGTGAACTCTATTCTGCCCACCTCGTCGCCCATGCCAAACATCGTCGATAACGTGGTGAAGGCCGTGAGGGCATTGCTACGACCGTCCTCGCGCTCCTTATAGATTCCCACCACACGGAAGGCGAAATTGCCCACATCCACATACTGACCAATGAGCCGACTGATGGACACATCGTCGTTGGGTTTCGTGCCCAGCAACTCCTGCGCATGCTTGTTACTGAGCACGATAACCTTGCGCTGCTGTTGCAAGTCCAACTGATTGATGAAACGCCCATAAAGCATTTCCACCTTATCCACCTGATTGTGGTTGGGATAGACACCCAGCAGCGAGTTGCTGATGTATTGCTGGCCAAGGCTGATGGTCAGCCCTTCCTTCGACATCAAGGCCCCCACTTCGTCCATATAGTCGGCAAAATCGTGGCGGGTGGTTTCTACGTCGCGTTTCTGGAGACGTATGTCGCGGCCCTCTTTCAGTCCCTTGTAAGGCTTGCTGGTCTCGCCGCCGAATATCATCATGGAGTTGCTGAGGAAGCGGTTGCTCTGCTTCATCTGCGCATTGATGAGGCCGTTGCCCGCGCCAAGCAGCACAATGAGCATGAAGATGCCCCATGCCACGGCGAAGCCCGTCAGCCCCGTGCGCAACTTATTGCGCCGCGCCGTCTGCCATATTTCATTCAATAACTCCATCCTTAATCCGTATGATGCGGTTGGTCTGATTAGCCACGCCAGGGTCGTGGGTCACGATAATTTCAGTGATGTGCTGCTCGTCATTAAGTTGTTTGAGCAACTGCATCACTTCTACTGAGGTCTTTGAGTCGAGGGCACCTGTCGGTTCGTCGGCCAGGATGACTCGTGGATGAGTGATGAGCGCACGGGCTATGGCCACACGCTGACGTTGACCGCCTGAAAGTTCGTTGGGATAGTGTGTCGCCCAGTCCAGAAGGCCCAGACGTTCGAGGTAATCCAACGCCATCTGGTGGCGCTTCTTCCTGCCTACCCCTTGGTAAAAGAGGGGTAGCTCCACATTCTCCACCGCCGTCTTGAAACCAATGAGGTTGAACGACTGGAAGATAAAGCCTATCATGCGGTTGCGATACTCGGCAGCTTTCCGCTCTGACAAGTCCTTGATCAGGGTACCGGCCAGCCGGTATTCTCCAGAGTCGTAGTTGTCGAGGATGCCTAATATATTTAATAAGGTGGACTTCCCCGATCCGCTGGCTCCCATGATGCTCACGAACTCGCCTTCACCGATATGGAGGTCGATGCCCTTCAGCACGTGCAACGGCTGCGCACCCTGATAGGTCTTGTTGATGTCTTTTAGTTCAATCATATATTATTAAGACGGGCCAACCACGCTTTTTGTTGCGGATGCCCGGTATTTTCAATCAGCAATTAACACTCTTTACCATCTCAGCCCCCGCTTGCGGGAGCGTCGGCAGACATCAGTCGCGATGTGATTTGCGGCAAATGCCAACCGTACATTATTAACCTACGCTGCCTACATTATTAACCTACGCACCGTAGATTATTAACCTACGCTGTCTACATTATTAACCTACGGTCGCCGTTTGCGTGGAACGACGCGCAGAAATGCCAGCATAGGGCGGACCAGCAGACCTCTATGGCTCAATAGAGCAGCACCAAACCAGCCACGGCAGCATAGCAGATCATGCGGATAGGATTAATCTTCAGGAAGTAGGTACCCACAAAAGTGGCAGCAAAGAGAAAGCAACTCACTCCAAATTGCCAAGGATTCATGCTCGGGGTAGAGAAATTATCTGGGGTCATGAGCATCAATGTGGCTGCTGCCAACAGTCCCACCACGGCAGGGCGGAGGCCCTGGAAGACACTCTGCACCGAACGTGTCTGCATGTATCGGATGAACATCCGGCTGATCAGGATCATCAGAATGAACGACGGAAGCACCAAAGCGAAGGTCGCCGTCAGCGAGCCAAGCACGGACATGGCACTGCCATAGCCGGCATTCTTCACCGCCGTGAAGCCACAATAGGTGGCCGAGTTGATACCCACTGGGCCTGGCGTCATTTGACTGATGGCAACAATATCGGTAAACTCACCGGCATTCATCCAATGCCAGTGATACACCACCTCGCGCTGAATCAGCGACAGCATGCCGTAGCCGCCTCCAAAGCCAAACAGCCCGATTTCAAAAAACGTCACAAACAAATAGAGATAAATCATCTCTGCAAAGATAAGACAAAATGGGGAAACCGTAAAAAACGCCCTAAAAAAGATTCATTTTTTTACCGATTGTTCACATAATTAAAATATTTTCTGTACTTTTGCAAGCAAAACAGACTATCCTATGCGTAAAATACTACCCTATATACTGCTCTTAGCCATCTCATTAACAGCTTGTACTCATAGCAAAAAGAACTACCGCATTGGCGTTTCACAGTGCTCCAACGACATCTGGCGCGACAAGCAGAATGCAGAACTAAGAATGGGTGCCTATTTCCACGAAAACGTAGAACTACTCTTTGCGACGGCCGACGACAGCGACGAACGGCAGGTGCAACAGATAGACAGCCTCGTGAAGAAGGGCATCGACCTGCTCATCGTGGCTCCCAACCAGGTGGCCACCATCTCTCCTGCCATCGACCGCGCCTACGACAAGGGCATCCCTGTCATTGTGTTCGAGCGTAAGACCAACTCAAAGAAATACACCGCCTATATGGGTGCCGACAACTACGAGATGGGGCGAATCATGGGCGAATATGTTGCCACGCGCCTGAAGGGAGAAGGCAATGTGGTGGAGGTGATGGGACTGAAAGGTTCGTCGCCCGCCATCGAGCGACACAACGGTTTCAAGACTGCGCTCGACCGCTATCCTGACATCCATATCACGGCGACGTTGCAAGGCGACTGGACGGAACACACAGCCTACGAAATCATGAAAGAGTGGCTTGCCGCCAATCAAGGGCAGCAGGTAGATTTGGTTTTTGGCATGAACGACCGTTCGGCCATGGGAGCCCGACGGGCCATACTCGAAGCATATCATCCCGCCTCTTCGGGTTCTCGCCTCCCCCTGTTTTGTGGCATCGACGGTCTCTCAGGCAAAGACGGAGGCATACAGTTGGTTCGCGATTCCCTGCTCGATGCCTCGTATATCTATCCCACCCGAGGCGATCAGCTCATCAGTCTGGCCATGGACATTCTTGAAGGAAAGCCCTATGACAAAGAAACCTCGCTGATGTCTGCCATCGTCACGCGTGCCAATGCCAATGTGCTGCTCATGGAAGGCGAAGAAGTGATGAGGCAATCAGAATATGTGGAGAAGCTTCACCAAATGACCACGGGCTATCTCAAACAACTTGCCAACCAGCGCATCTTCATTCTCCTGACCATCTTCCTCGTCGTGTTGCTGCTCTTGCTGGTAGTCGGCATGAGGCTCTACCATCGCCAGCATGTGCGCTTGGAGCAAGAACGCAGCAAGCTCGAACGCGAGCAATTGGAGTTTTACACGCAGGTGAGCCATGAGCTACGCACCCCCCTGACACTGGTTGAAGGACCACTCAATCAGTTGGCGGCAACCCCCGAGATGAAACAGGCTTCAAAGGAAACCGCCCAATTGCTTGGTATTCTGCGCCGCAATGCCGCCCAATTATCGCTATTGGTCAATAAGATATTTGATGCTCAAGTGGGACGCATTGGCCAGAATCTTTCTTCGGAACAAATCGATAAGCTCACGATGAGTCAGGAACGTGAACAACACGATATGATGCTCAACGAACCAGACGAAGCAGAGAAAGATGCAAAAGCCGACAGCGAACTGCCCACCGTACTCGTGGTCGACGACAACCCCGACCTTCGCGTCTATCTGCGCAGCATCCTGCAGACCGACTACCGCATTCTCGATGCCGCCGACGGACAGCAGGGTATGGCCGTGGCCAAAGAAGAGGTGCCCGACTTGATTCTGAGCGATGTGATGATGCCCGTCATGAATGGCCTTGATTTCTGCAAGCAACTGAAGGCCGACGAGGTGACCAGCCATATCCCCGTCATCCTCGTCACAGCGCGGGCCATGAACCAGCACCAAGTGGAGGGTTATCAAAGCGGGGCCGATGCCTATCTCACGAAACCTTTCGTCGCCGAAGTACTCAAAGCGCGGATTGCCAACCTGCTCTGGCAGCGCCATGAACTCAGAAGCATGTGGGAAGGGAAAAAAGTGGAGAAGAAGAAAGAAGTGGCCAACGACCCCTTCATCCGACGTTTCCAGGCGGTGGTCGACGAACGGCTAACCGACAGCGACCTGAGTGTTGAGGACATTGCCTCCGAACTGGCGCTCAGCCGTGTTCAGCTCTATCGGAAGGTGAAGGCCGTCACTGGCTGCACCCCCGTCGACCTCTTGCGAAAGTCGCGACTCACCAAGGCGCGCCAACTGCTCGTCGAGAGCGATCTGACAGTCAGCGAGATTGCTTACCGTGTGGGATTCACCTCGCCATCCTACTTCACGAAGTGCTTCAAAGACGAATATGGCACCGTACCCGGCGAAGCCCGTACTCAGTTCTAACTATTCCTCCCCCTACAGGGGGAGACAGAGGGGGTCGCATAACTCAAGGACACGGCAAAGCCCCAAAATTCGTTCATCGTTCATCAAAAATGTTACGCTGTAACAATTGTTCTATCGGGCGAACGATATTTTTTACACCCAACGATTTGACAAATAGTACCTTTGCACCAACAATTTTTGCAAAGTACTAACCAAATCGTTCAAGCAAATGAAACAAATCAGGTTTCTTTTGAGCTTCATGCTCATTCTTGCCTGTACTACAATGTACGGGCAAACGGAAATCACTGGTACCGTGGTTGACGAAACGGGAGAAGGTGTCATTGGCGCCACAGTGATGGAGAAAGGTACCACAAAAGGTACAGTGACCGACTTCGACGGAAACTTCAAACTGAAGGTCGACGCCGGTAAGATTCTTGTTATCTCTTACATTGGCTACGACTCTCAGGAATTGCCTGCTCAGGACGGAATGTTCGTCCAGCTCAAAGACAATGCCAAAGAACTGGCTGAGGTCGTGGTCGTCGGTTATCAAGTACAGCGAAAGGCTGACCTCACAGGTGCCGTGGCAGTCATGGACATGAAAGGCCCCATCAGCGAGAGCGACCCCAACATGCTCAACTCTATGCAGGGTAAGCTCGCTGGCGTAGACATCGTCACGGATGCTGCGCCAGGCGGTGGAAGTTCCACCATACGCGTGCGTGGTATGAGTACGGTCAATGCTTGCGATCCGCTCTACGTCATCGACGGGGTGGCCACCAACGAAAACCTCAACTCGCTCAACGCCGCCGACATTGAGTCCATCCAAGTACTGAAGGATGCCTCTTCGGCTTCTATCTATGGAAGCCGCGCCGCCAACGGTGTCATCATCATCACCACCAAGCGAGGCAAAGAGGGCAAGATGGCCATCAACCTCAACTACAACGCAGCCCTACAGACCGTGGCCAAGACGTTCCAGGTGCTTAATGCCAACCAATGGGGACAGGCCTACTGGCAGGCCGCTCAGAACGATGGCATTGCTCCTACGGCAGCAGCTGCGCTCTACGGCACAGGGGCAACGCCTGCACTCGTAAGCAACGTCAACGGATTCCAGACTGCCGACACCGACTGGCAAGACCAGGTCTACAGCTCGGCATGGACGCACAACCTCTCGGCAAGCATCTCAAACGCTTCAGAAAAGGGGTCATATCTCTTCTCAGCCAACTACATCAACCAACAGGGTCTCATGAGCGAGACGTTCTACAAGCGCATTTCGGTTCGCGTCAACTCTACCTATAACTTTAACAAGTATATCCATGTGGGTGAGAACCTCATGATTGCCAAGTGGGACAACCGAGGAGCCGACACCAATGGCGACCGTGGCATTCCTTACAGTGCCATGCGCCAGCACCCAGCCATCCCCGTGTTCTCAGCACCCAGTGTCTATGCTGACCCTGTGGCCATGTTGGGATCCGATATCGACAACCCCGTGCAGACGCTCTACAACATGCGCGACAACCAGAACTCGTCGTGGCGCATCTTCGGCAATGGCTACATTGAGGTGATCCCCATCACCGGACTCACACTGAAGAGCAATGTGGGTGTGGAGCATGTACAATTCCTCAACAAAAATCTCACACGCAATGTCCGTGCTACCGACGATCCGGCTAACCGCGCCGTCAGCAGTGGCTACGGACAGGGCGACACATGGACTTGGACCAATACGGCCAACTATCTCTTCGACATCGCCGCACAGCACCACTTCACCGTCCTGGCTGGCTCGGAAGCCATCAAGTATGTGTTTGAGGATCTTGCAGCCACACGCAAGGACTATGCTTTCGAGGATGCCGACTACATGCAGATTGGATCAGGCTCAGGTACGATGACCAACGGCGGTGGCAAGCAGGAGTGGGCACTCTTCTCACTCTTCGGAAAACTCGACTACAACTTCGCCGACCGCTATCTCTTCTCGGCCACACTCCGTCGCGACCAGACCTCGCGCCTACACAAGGACCACAACTCGGGCATCTTCCCAGCCTTCTCAGGTGCATGGCGCCAACAACTACGCCGCCTTCTCCACCTACGCCTACGACCTTGGCAACGGAGCCTACGACCTCAATGGCACGAACACCAACGTGGTCAGCGGTATCAAGGTGGCCACAACGGGTAACCCCGACCTGAAATGGGAGACAACCACGCAGACCAACATCGGTCTTGATGCCTATCTCTTCAACGGTTCCGTAAGCCTCGGCCTTGACTACTACTGGAAGAACACCAAGGACATGATTACCATTCCGCCGGTGCTCTCCGTGGCTGGTGAGAATGCGGCCAAATTCATGAATACGGGCGAGATGAAGAACCACGGTTTCGAGCTTAACCTCGGTTACCATTCGCCGCAATATGGCGACTTCTCCTGGGATGCAAACCTCAACATGTCGATGTACCGCAACGAACTAGTTCGCCTCAACGACGAGGTGGACATCATCGGAGGTGACTTCCGGCTCATCGAAGGCCAGCCCATGGGTGTCTACTACGGCTATGTCTGCGACGGCATCTTCCAGAATGCCGACCAGGTGTCCAACCACGCTATTCAGGAGGGGAAGGGCATTGGACGACTCATCTACCGCGACATCGATGGCAACGGCATCGTCAATGAAAACGACCGCTGCATCATCGGCGATCCAAATCCCGACCTCGGCATGGGTCTCACCCTGACGGCCAACTACAAGAACTGGACACTCTCCACGTTCTTCTCTGGAGAATTTGGCTTCGATATATATAATGGTACGCGTAAGCAGCTGGAGTTCATGACCTACGGCAACCTCTATACCAACCGCGGCATCGATGTGCTGAAGGCATGGTCGCCCGACAACACGGGTGCTTCCATTCCTGCACTCACCACCGTCGACGACAACAACGAGACGCGCATGTCTACCTACTTCGTCGAGGACGGCTCCTACCTAAAGTGCAAGTACATCAAGCTCTCTTATCGCTTCGACCAGCCATGGATGAAGGCCCTCGGTCTCTCCGCCATGAACCTCTACGGACAAGTGGAGAATGTATTCACCCTCACCGACTACAGCGGTCTCGATCCCGAAGTGCCCCTGTCAGTCTACGGCGCTCGCATCGACAACGGACCCTATCCCCGTGCACGCACCTTCTCCATGGGACTCAACCTCACGTTCTAATTCACGAGTTGACAAGCTATATGACATCATTCGTAACATATAAAAACAACAGAATCATGAAAATCAAAAATATCATCCTCGTATGTTCTGTAAGTTGCGGTCTGTCCGCAACCCTCTCCTCGTGCTCCGACATGCTCGACACCGTGCCGCAGGGACAGTTCACGGCCGAACAGCTCGACGACTCTTCCATTGAGGGTCTCGTGGCCTCAGCCTATGCAGGCCTTGAAGCGCACTTCTTCGGCAACAATGAGGCCTTCGCCGGTCCGTCGACCAACTGGATCTTCGACGTGCGCTCCGACGATGCCTACAAAGGGGGCGGCGGCACAGGAATGGAAGAGAATATCCACCTCCTCGAAGTCAGCGAGGTCAACGCCGACAATGTCAGCTGCCTCAACAAGTGGCAGAACAACTATTTCGCCATCTCGCGCGTCCACAACGCCATGCTCGCCTTACAGAACGCTGAGGCCGTGAGCAACGCTGAACAAATCATGGGCGAACTCAAGACACTCCGTGCCTGGTATTACTTCGACCTCATCCGCATCTTCAACCGCATTCCTTACTTCACCGAAGGCGAGGATGTCAACACGAAGCCTAACGATGAGTTCTCACGCGAGGAGATTTTCTCGTTCATCAAGCGCGACCTCAGCGAGGCCATCGCCGCCTTGCCGGCTCAGAAGAGTCCTGTAGGACGCATCACGCGCACTACGGCACAAGCCATTCTCGCCAAGGTATGCGCCTTTACTGCCGACTGGGAAGGGGTGAAGCAAAATGCCGATGCCGTCATCAGCAGCGGTCAATACAGTCTGTACGCTAACTTCGGCGACCTCTCCAAGGTGTCCATGAACAACGGCAGCGAGAGCATCTTTGCCCTGCAATGCTCCACAGCCAACGACAATGCGCACATCAACTGGTCGAACCTGCTGAACTGCACCTATTCCGATGGTAACCTCTACGGTACGGGCGACGACTTCTTCTACGGCTCGCAAAACCTGGTGAACGCCTTCCGCACGAACCCTGACAACGGACTGCCCTATCTCGATGGCACCTTCAACCGCGTCAACGTCACTGCCGACTATGCCGGCACGCTCGATCCGCGACTCGACTTCACCGTAGGGCGCATCGGATTCCCCTGGCGTGGACATACCTACACAGCCGGATGGTGCCGCGCTTATGACACCTACGGCGAATATTCCAACAAGAAGGCATGGCCTGCACCTGAAGAGGCACTTGCCGCATGGCCATGGGGTGCTAACGCGCTCAACTTCATGTTCATACGCTATGCCGATATCCTTCTGCTCAAGGCTGAGGCGCTCATCGAGACGGCTGCAGGCACCAATGCCGCCACCGACAACGACCTCGTCGAGGCTCGCAACCTCATCAACCAGGTGCGCCTGCGCGCTGCCAACAGCATCGATGGCAGCTACTCTCCCGTCGACCTCGACCCCTTTATGGCGGAATACAAGGTGGAACCCTATCCCACCGACTACGACGGCAACCTCGCATGGACGAAAGACCGTGCCCGTATGGCACTCCGCATGGAGCGCCGACTCGAACTGGCACTTGAAGGCAATCGTTGGTTCGACCTTGTACGATGGGGCAACGACTACCTCATCAACACCATCAACACCTACATGACCGAGGAAGCCCCCCTGCGTCCTTACTACAACGGGCGCTCCGTTACTGCCTCGGAAATCTTCCTGCCCGTGCCACTCGCCGAGATCGACAACGCCAACGGACTCTACAAGCAATACTAAATTACAATAAACATTAAATATTTTAGCATTATGAATCGTGTCATCAAAATATTCGCCAATAGAACAATGGTTATTGGATGTTGTATGTTGGTCGTAGCCCTCTCCTCCTGCTCCGACGTCGACCTCCTCGACGCCACCTACAGTGAGACGGTGCGCAACCTCGTCGCCGACTATACCAACGGCAGCCGCCAGGTAACCCTGCGCTGGGAAAACCCCACCATGCAAGGCCAGTCGGGCATCCAGATTATCAAGGACAATACCGACATCACCGACATCGATGAGGTGGTCAATAGCTATCTCATCAAGAAGGCTCCCACCAACGTCGACGTAGCCTACACCGTGAAAGCCCGCTACAACGACGGACGTGTCTCTGAGGGACAGACCGTGCGCTTCAATATCGCCTACGAGGTGCAGAAGGGTGGCAACAAGGTGGCCATGCTCGTACCCAACGACTACACGGCCTCTGACGACGAGAAAGATGCTGTCGACTGGTTCCAGAAGAACTATGTCAACACGGGCAAGGGCATCCTCGTCACACCTGCCACCATCGACAATCTTGATATTGAGCAACAGGCTGCCTGCTGGGTGATGTGCGACCGCATCGGTGTGCAACACGGCTGGCAGAATCTCCCTGGCAATCTCGCATCGACAGAGACCATCAATGCTCTGAAGTCATTCTGCGAGGATGGCGGCAATCTCTTCCTCACCAACCACGCCACACAGCTCACCGTAGCCGTGGGACGCATCGCCGACGCCTATGCACCTGGCATCTTCGGTAACGGCGAGGGCGGTCAAAACAACGACGTGTGGGGATCACAGCCCATCATCGGCAATGCCGAGGGACAAATCTACGACCACTCAGGCCATGAAATCTATCGAGGCATGAACTTCGTCAGCGGACTCTATGAGCGCAGCATCTACTGCTTCGAAGGCGCTGGCATCAAGGGCGACCACAACTGCATGTGGGACCTCAACGCCTACGGCCTGGCTCCCAATCCCAACGTCGTGAAAACATGGGAAGAGCTCACCAACAGCACCGTGCTCGGTACTTGGAACCACGTGGTGGACTACTGCTGTGCCGGTATCATCGACTTTGCTCCCACCACTACCTTTGCAGGGCGCATCCTCGCCGTGGGACTGGCAGCTTATGAGTGGAACATCGGTGGCACAAACGAGTACCAGGGTCAGTTGGAGAAATTCACCAGCAACTGTCTGAACTATGTCAGCCAGTCGGCAGAGTCGAAGGTGGCCATGCTCGTTCCCAACGACTACACCTCGAGCGACGACGAGAAGGACGCTGTGGCTTGGTTCCGCAAGACCTACGTCGACAACGGTACAGGCATTCTGCTCACTCCTGCAACGATCGACGAGCTCGACATCGAACAGAACCCCATGTGTTGGGTGATGTGCGACCGCATCGGTGTACAGCACGGCTATCAGAATCTGCCAGGCGACTTAGCTTCAGCCGAGGTCATCAATGCCCTGAAGGCCTATACCGCTGACGGTGGCAACCTGCTTCTCACCAACCACGCCACACAGCTCACCGTAGCCGTCGGGCGCATTGCTGAGGCCTATGCTCCTGGCATCTTTGGCAACGGCGAGGGCGGTCAGAACAACGACATATGGGGTTCACAGCCCATCATCGGCAATGCCGAAGGACAAATCTACGACCACTCTGGCCACGACATCTACTGGGGCATGGACTTCGTCAGCGGACTCTACGAGCGCAGCATCTACTGCTTCGAGGGCGCTGGCATCAAGGGGGACCACAACTGCATGTGGGACCTCAATGCCTACGGTTTGGCACCCAACCCCAATGTGGTGAAGACGTGGGAAGACACCACAAACTCCACCGTGCTGGGCACCTGGAACCACGTGGTGGACTACTGCTGCGCAGGAATCGTCGACTTCGCTCCCACCACCACCTTCCCCGGCCGCGTGCTCGCAGTGGGACTGGCCGCCTACGAGTGGAACATTGGTGGCACAAACGACTATCAGAGCCAGTTGGAGCGATTCACCGCCAACTGCATCAGCTACCTGAAGTAATCACCTGCCTGGCGTAAGCGTAGCGTTTTTGCTTCCGAAAAATATATAATATAATAAGGTATCAAATAAATTCAAAACATGATGAAAAAGTTATTTATGATTGCAGCATTGATGCTCCTGATGAGTGCAACAATGTATGCTCAGACCAAGAAAGTTGGTCTGCTGATAGGCAGCGAGGAAGTGAGCGCCATTGAGAGTGCCGACGAACGGGCTGCTGCCGAGTGGTTCCAATCCACTTATCCCGAAGGCGTCATCGTGACTCCTGAAACGCTAAGCGAGATTGCCAACCTTTCCACCTTGTGGGTTGCCATCGACCGCATAGGCATTCCTGCAGGTTGGACAAACTTGCCCGAAGGTTTTCGTACCAACGAAGTGATCAATGCCTTGGCAAAGCATGTGAAGGCTGGCGGTTCGTTGTTACTCACCAACCACGCCACTCAGCTTACCGTTCCAATTGGACGTATCGATGCCGCCTACGCACCCAATATCTTTGGAAGTGGCGAAGGGGGTGACAACTCTGACACATGGGGTGTACATCCCGTTATCGGCAATGCAGAGGCTGGAGAGGTCTACGACCATGTCAATCATCCCATTTATGATGGTATGACCTATTATGCTGACCTGTTTGCAGGTATCTATTGCTTCGAAAGCGCCGGCATCAAGGGCGACCACAACTGCATGTGGGACCTCAACGCCTATGGCCTGGTTCCGAATCCCAACACAGTGAAGGCTTGGGAAGATGCCACCAACAGTACCGTGCTGGGCACTTGGAATCATGTGGTGGACTATTGCTGCGCAGGTATCGTCGACTTCAACCCGACCACCACCATCGCCGGCAGGATCCTGGCTGTGGGTCTGGCTTCCTACGAATGGGACTTGGCTGGAGGCATCAATGAATACGCCGACCAGCTGCAGCTCTTCACACAGAACAGCCTGAACTATTTGTTGGACAACACGGAGAAAGACTTCAACTATGTTGACCCCGACGATCCCATCGACGTACCTACCGACGATGAAGCCACAGAACCCATGGCTGCTGTAGAAGGTACGGTAGGCTTGCTCATTGGATTCGAGAATGTGTCGAACATCTTCGACGACGACGAACTGGCTGCAGCCGAATGGTTTGAGAAAAGTTTTGCCGATGGAATCATCATCACGTCTTCCACGCTCGACGACATGGCGAAAGTGAACACCCTCTGGGTTCCCATCGACCGCGAAGGTATTGAAATAGGCGCCTTCAACCTGCCTGAACCTTTCTGCGACGGCGATGTGGCACAGGCCATTGCCAACCACGTAAAAGAAGGCGGTTCGCTCCTGCTGACGAACCACGCCACACAGCTTGTATCGGCCATCGGACGTATTGACGAGAAGTTTGCTCCGAACATCTTTGGCGCTGGCACTGGTGGCGACAACGGCGACGTCTGGGGTGTGAACGCTCAGATTGGCATCACCCAAGACGAACCCTACGACCACTCCAGTCACGACATCTTCACAGGACTGGCCAAGAACAACACCTTGTATGCCGACCACTCGTTCTTCCCCTTGCAGGGAGCTGGGTGGAAAGAGGACCACAACTGCAAGTGGGACTTCAATGCCGAGGCCTATGGTCTTGAAGATACTCCCAACAAGCTGGCCAACTTCGAACAGAAGACCACATCGGTTGTCTTGGGCGCATGGCAGCATGTAACCGACTATGCTTGTGCCGGACTCATCGAATTCCTGCCTGTCGGCGATTTCAAGGGAACAGTGATTGCCAACGGTCTGGCAGCCTATGAGTGGAGCCAGAACAGCGGTGAGAATGCCTATCAGGTGAACATGGAGTATCTGACGTGGAACTGCCTGAACTACCTCAACGGCAAGTCGGTGAAGACCATCGACGCCACAGGCATCCACACCTTTGAGCATCATGCAGTTTCGCAGCATCAACAGATCTACGACCTCCAGGGTCGTGCCGTCAAACAGTCGGCTGCTGTAAAAGGATTGTATATTCAGGGTAACAAGAAGTTTGCGATTAAATAAAGGTTAGTATTTAGGATTGCAAAAAGAAGAGGGGGGAAGGCAGCAAAGTCCTTTCCCCATCTTCGTTCCTTTATCAAAGATGTTGCTTGGAACGATTGTTTGCAACTTTTGCAACATATTTGATAGCTGTTTTGGCAGAATATGCCTATCTTTGCATCAGAAATCAACAATTAGGAAAAATATGAAACTGAAAAAACTACTTCTCATGGCTTTGGGCGCACAGGCTGGCATGGCTGCCTATGCTCAAAATGCCGTGGCGCATTTCGATATGTCGCTCCGGAATGGGAGTATTGTGGAAAGTGTCGCTAACAATGCCTACACGGTCTTTTCCGAACTGTCTGCATGCACCAGCGCAGGACTCGACGGCGAAGCGCTCCGCTTCGATGGCTATTCTAACTATGTGCGGGCCGCAGTGCCTGTGTCCTCACTGAGCACAGAGGCACTGACCATGAACGTGTGTCTGGCAGCAGAGAGTTATCCCATGATGCAGGTCGACGTAGCAGAGGCCACACCTACATATGCCACCATCTGTGGAAACCTGGACGAAACGAACAAGAAAGGCTTCGCGCTTCAACTGTCGTCTCAGGGCGATTTGCGCTTGCAGGTGGCGGTGGCTTATGGCAATGGCTACCTCATTGTGGTGGACGGCAACAAGAAACTGGAGCGCGGCCGTTGGAACAACGTGACGATGACGTTCGACAAGGCTGGCAATGCCGTCACGCTCTGTCTGAATGGCGAGGCTATTGGCACAAAGCGTGTCAACAAGTGCGCATTGCTCCATGGCGACACCGACTTCTATATCGGAAAGGATGCGAGCGACAAGAAGTTCGGCCCGTTCCTCATCAACACCTTCTGCGGTCTGATCGACGACATCATTCTCTACAACGAGCTGTTGGATAATAGTCATTGGGCAATGGCTGATGAGCAAAGGCCTGACTTCAACTACCCCGACGAGCGCTATGCCGAGAATCTTTGGCGACCTCAGTTCCACGCCATGCCTTCGGGCAGCTGGACCAACGAGAGCCACGGCATGACTTTCAGCGACGGACGCTGGCATGTGTTCTTCCAGAAGAACGCCAATGGGCCTTACATGTCGCGACTCCACTGGGGGCATATCTCTTCAGACAATCTCTACGACTGGCGCGACGAGTCGATAGCCATCGCTCCTGGCGAGAGCTACGACTTGAAAGGTTGTTGGAGCGGATGTGTCTACGACGACGGGGGTACGCCAACCATCCTCTATACGGCAGTGGACAATGCCAAGGCAACCATCGCGCAGGCAAAAGCGATGGACTCCAGCCTGCAAGACTGGGAGAAGCAGGGCATCGTTATTAATGGAAAGCCAGCCGGCCTGACCGACGATTTCCGCGACCCCTATTTCTTTACTGCCAATGGTGAGAAATATATCATCGTGGGAACGAGCAAGAATGGGATTGGTGCCTGCACACTTCATAAATACCAGGGCGGAACGTGGACCAACGACGGTACGATTTTCTTCCAGGGAGGAAGTGCCACACAGCATGGTACGTTCTGGGAAATGCCCAACCTGACCAACATGGGCAACGGCAAATGGCTCTTCACCTGCACACCGCTCAACACGGCATCGGGTGTCAGGACGCTGTGCTGGGTCGGAACGATAGGCACCGACGGCAAGTTCTCGCCCGACGGCAACGGCATGCAGTATCTTGAGATGGGCGGCATCAGTCGCGACGGCTTTGGACTGCTCTCGCCCACTATCTGTCAGAAGGATGGGAAAACGCTGCTCTTAGGTATTGTTCCCGACAAGCTGCCCACTGAACAGAACTTCAGAATGGGCTGGGCTCACAACTTCTCGTTGCCGCGCGAGCTGTCGTTAGACGACAATGGACAGATTCTCCAGAAGCCTTATGGCGGACTCACCGCAATGCGCTCATCTACGTCTTTCGCCCAAGAGCAGACGCTCATGGGTGTACAGTCGCTCAGTCCGGTCAGCGGGCGCCAGATAGAAATGATGGGTGAGTTCACCGTAGGCAATTCAGGGCAGTGTGGCTTCCGATTCTTGAAGAACGGCAACAAGCAGGTGACGCTCTCTTACGACGTTGCGACCGGTATGCTGACGCTCAACATGGTTTCGATCGACCGGGTTTCTACCGACAACGGAGTTTGGTCAGCTGCATTGCCGCAAAAGATTGCCAATGGAGAGAAGCTGAAACTCCACGTCTTCTTCGACGGTTCAATAGCCGATATCTTCGTCTGCGACCGCTGGGCTTTCAGCACCCGCATCTTCCCTACCGACGAGGATGCTGTCAACGCAGAGGTCTACACCACGTCCTCAATGCCCGTGAAAGTCAACGCATGGAAACTCACCAAAGAAGGTGGTGCGGCAACCTCCATCCGCCCTACAGTCCCGTATGATGCTGTATCACAGCATCCAAACACCCCCATCTACGACCTACAGGGGCGCTGCATCAGCGACCTCGCTCCCCAGGGAAAGGGCATCATCATCCAAAACGGAAGGAAAGTAATCTGCAATAAACACTGAGCAAACGACATGATGATTTTCGCTGCTGATACGCTCATTGCCATAGGGCTTTCTACCATTTCCCTTGGCACCATCCAAGAAGCCGATGGCGTGCAAGAGCACCTTTTCTGCCTGCGCAATGCTGGCACAGTGGCCGTCAGACTGACGGAGGGCTACAGCTCGTGCCACTGCACCACCATCGTCTTCGACAAGAATGCCACCATCCTGCCTGGCGACAGCACCCATGTGACACTTCGCTTCAATCCGCAAGGCAAGGGTGGTGACTTCTACGAGAGCGGCACCCTCAGGTATGAGGTGGAAGGGAAGGCGAGCGGAGAGAGGAAAGCCATCACCGTGGCAATGGAAGGCACGTGCATCACCTCAGAGGAAACCCTCCTGAGGCAGTTCCCCGTGCGCATTAACGATTCCATCCGGCTCTCTACCGACCGTTTCGACCTCGGATTCATGAATATCGGAGAGACCAAGGAGCGAAACGTCGTGGTGCTCTTTCGCAGCGAAGGCGATCGGCAGGAATGCATACCCATCACATTCACCGTCGATGAGCAGACGCCCAAGGGGCTGCAGCACATTCCGTATTTAATCGGCTACCTCTCTCCAGAAGAAAAAAGTATTCTCGCTCCCCGCTCCTCCCTCCCCGCTCCTCGAGAAAATGTCACCCCCATTTACGTCACCCTTGATGTCTTTATTAGATAAAATTGTTGCAATGTACTTTTTTTTATAACTTTTGTATCATAATTGTTAGGACATTCAAAAGAAAATGAGTACTTTTGCGGATGAAATTATTAACATCATCATTTCATACTACTAATAAGCATGAACAAATTATTAACACTGCTGGCGGCCATCCTTCTGGCTACGCCAATGAAAGCGCAAAATCCCATGGTCCTGGGCGACAACCATGCCATGCTGAGTGTCAAACACAACGCCGACGTACTGCTCCTGCCCGTAGAGGAAAAGGAAGAGAATGCCCACATCACCGTCATCGACCAACGCAATGAGGCTGTTAAGCATTTCAACATCCGCCTCGCCGTGGACAAAGTCGACTATTACGTGCCGCTGGAAATCAATGGCAAGAATGGAACCAACACCGGCGATGCACAACTCTTAGACATCGTCTTCCATGGCGACCGCCGCACGAAAGGCGCCATCAAAGACTTTGCCTGCTGGCGCGAGATTAAGTATGTCGATGCCTTCGACACCACCAACCGCGAACAATTCCGCCCGCTCTACCACCACACGCCGCTCTATGGCTGGATGAACGACCCCAACGGCATGTTCTACAAAGATGGTGTGTGGCATCTCTACTACCAGTTCAACCCCTACGGGTCGCAGTGGGAGAACATGACGTGGGGACACTCCACCTCTCGCGACCTCATCCACTGGGAAGCACAGCCGATGGCCATCGAGGCCGATGCCCTGGGTGCCATCTTCAGCGGATCGTGCGTCACCAACGGCAACGAGGTTGTGGCCTTCTACACTTCGGCCGGACAGCACCAGACGCAGTCGATGGCCGTGTCGAAAGACAACGGACTGACTTTCCAAAAATACAGCGGCAACCCCATCCTCACCAGCGACGTGCCTGACTTCCGCGACCCGAAAGCGTTCTGGAACGAAGATATCAAGGCTTGGAACCTCATCCTCGCAGCAGGACAGGAGATGCGCATCTACTCGTCGAAAGACCTCAAGGAGTGGAAATACGAATCGTCGTTCGGACTGGAGTACGGCAACCACGGCGGCGTATGGGAGTGCCCCGACTTGTTTGAACTTGGTGTCATGGGTGAGCGCAAATGGGTGCTCCTCTGCAACATCAACCCCGGTGGCCCCTTTGGCGGCTCAGCCACACAGTATTTCGTAGGACAGTTCGACGGCCACAAGTTCACCTGCGAGTCGATGCCGAAGGTGACGAAATGGCTCGACTATGGCAAGGACCACTATGCCACCGTATCGTTCTACAATGCTCCCGACAACCGCCGCGTAGCCTTGGCATGGATGTCCAACTGGCAGTATGCCAACAATGTGCCCACCAAGCAATTCCGCTCGGCCAACTCTATCCCTCGCGACCTCGGCCTGTTCACCTGTGGCGAGGAGACCTACGTCAGCGTAGTGCCCTCACCAGAGATGCTGGCTGTGCGTGGAGCCAAACTGAAGAAGCCGACTGAGGCATGCGAAATCGTGGTCGATATGAAGAGCAATGCCGAAATAATCCTGTCAAACGCCAAGGGCGAACGGGTGGTGATGCGCTACGACGGCACCAACCAGACATTCTCCATGGACCGCACACAGAGCGGCAACGTCGCCTTTAGCGAGACCTTCCCCTGCACCACAGAGGCTCCCACCTACGGATCTATCAGACAGCTGCGCATCTTCATCGACCGCTGCAGCATCGAAGCCTTCGATGCCGAGGGAAAGATGGCCATGACCAACCTCGTCTTCCCCTCCGAGCCCTACAACACACTGAAGGTGAAGGGCGGCAAGGCTACCATCTATGCTATTGAACATTGATAAGAAAACTGATAATTATGAAAACAAACAAGATTGCAATTGTCTCCGTGATGCTCTGCTTCTTCTGCATGGGCTTCGTGGACTTGGTGGGCACAGCCTCCAACTATGTGAAAGCCGAACAAGGCCTTACCGACACCGTAGCCAACGTGCTGCCTTCGCTCGTGTTCTTCTGGTTCCTCATCTTCAGCGTGCCGACGAGTGTGCTGATGAACAAAATCGGGAAAAAGAACACCGTACTGCTCTCGCTGGCAGTAACGGCACTCTCACTCCTCCTTCCCATCTTCGGCAACAGCTTCCCCCTGATGCTCGTGGCCTTCTCGCTCCTGGGCATTGGCAACACGCTCATGCAGACATCGCTCAACCCGCTCATGGCATTGGTCAGCGGCGGTGAGAACCTGGCTTCGCAGCTCACCTTCGGACAGTTCATCAAGGCCATCGCCTCGTTCATGGCTCCGCTCATCGCAGGCTGGGGCTACAAGGCGCTCATACCCACCTTCGGCCTCGATTGGCGCATTCTCTTCGCCATCTATTTCGTGGTCAGTATCGTAGCCACACTGCTGCTCTGGACCACCAGCATCCATGAAGAGCAGAAAGCTGCCGGCGAACTGCCCGCCGTGGGCACACAGTTCGTCAACTGCTTCCGCCTGCTGGGCGTTCCCGTGGTGCTCCTCTCCTTCTTGGGCATCATGTGCCACGTGGGCATCGACGTGGGCACCAACACCACTGCGCCTAAACTGCTCATCGAACGCACAGGGATGACGCTCGACGAGGCTGGTTTCGCCACCTCACTCTACTTCATCTTCCGTACCGTGGGTTGTCTCACTGGCTCTTACTTCCTCCGCGTACTCAAGACGCGCACCTTCTTCATCATCTCCATCTGCATGATGGCAGCTGCCATGCTCCTCATGGGCTTCGGCGATACGAAGATGCTGCTCTATGCCGGCATCGCCCTCGTGGGCTATGGCAACAGCAACGTCTTCTCCATGTGCTTTGCACAGGCTCTCACCGCCATGCCCGAGAAGCAGAACGAGGTGAGCGGACTCATGATCATGGGTCTCTTCGGCGGCACCATCTTCCCACTCCTCATGGGCTTCGCCAGCGATGCCATGGGACAGATAGGAGCCGTACTCGTGATGGCCATCGGCGTCGTCTATCTCTTTACATATATCAAACAACTAAAAACCGCATAAACCATGAATGAAAAACGTTATGTAGTCGGTCTCGGAGAAGCACTCTGGGACGTACTTCCCGAAGGAAAGAAACTGGGTGGAGCACCCGCCAACTTCGCCTATCATGCCGGACAGTTCCTGGGAGCTGACAACACTATCGCCGTCAGCGCCTTGGGTGAAGACAAACTGGCCGAGGAAACCATTGAGTCGCTCGAAGAACACGGGCTCCACTATCTCATGCCCCGCGTGCCCTACCCCACCGGCACCGTGCAGGTGACGCTCGACGACAAAGGCATCCCCACCTACGACATCAAGGAGAATGTGGCGTGGGACAACATCCCGCTCGACTCCGACATCCAGACCATCGCCCGCAACTGCCGCGCCGTCTGCTTCGGCTCATTGGCACAGCGCAACGTGGTCAGCCGTGAAACCATCCAGCGCTTCCTGGACCTCACGCCCAGCGACTGCCTGAAGATCTTCGACATCAACCTGCGTCAGCAGTTTTACACCAAGGAGGTCATCCAGGAGAGCTTGCGCCGCTGCAACGTGCTGAAGATCAACGACGAGGAACTGGTCGTCTTCGGACGTATGTTTGGCTACCCCGGCCTCGACATGGAGAACAAGTGTTGGCTCATCCTGGGCAAGTACAATCTTGATATGCTCGTGCTCACCTGCGGCACCAACGGCTCGTATGTGTTCAAGCCCGGCGAGGTTTCCTTCCAGCCCACACCGAAGGTGGAGGTGGCTGATACCGTAGGTGCCGGCGACTCGTTCACAGGGTCGTTCTGTGCCTCCATCCTCAACGGCAAATCGCTGCAGGAAGCCCACAAGACAGCCGTAGAGGTCAGCGCCTATGTCTGCACGCAAAACGGTGCCATGCCCGTCATACCCGAACGGCTGCTCTAAGCCATTATAAAGAATAACCTGAAAACGAACCGCCGCGAAAGCATCCCGACAGGATGGTTCGCGGCGTTTTTCTTTTAAAAGAGTTCCGACCAAGCGAGCGAAAAGTCGCGAAATTCTGCTGAATTTGTTTTACAAAATTGCATCAGGGATTTCTGCAATTCTGGAGAACGGAGCGGAAGGAAATCGCCGTTTCAATCCATTGTTTTTGTGGTTTGCGTCACTTCACCTCGTGATTTGCGTCACTTCACCTCGTGATTTGCGTCTGATCACAGCGTGAAATGCCATCCGCGAGCGGCTCAGACCTATGCGCTGAGCGCCTGAAAGATGGCATTTTCCAGCACAAAACACCATCTTTGTGCATCATTTTCCATTCACTTTG
>Ga0310695_10002182_pt1 | contig 42232 bp, 34 predicted proteins | sample RumenRJG_04DNA_FD_203882 | JGI IMG/M metagenome (GOLD analysis project Ga0310695, IMG submission 203882) | Bovine rumen microbial communities from Lethbridge, Alberta, Canada - RJG_04 (v2) (version 2) | ecosystem: Host-associated > Mammals > Digestive system > Stomach > Rumen | place: Canada... | reverse complement strand
TGGTTATGACCTTGGTGAAAAGCGAGGACGGCCAAGAGGCAACAATAACATTTAGGTAGAATGATAAGAAGCCTTGTGTGCTGGAACAGCGTGAGGGCGCACTAAGCTTCATAAGAAAGCGTGAAGACTATGCCGGAGCATTCCGCCATTGTCTTCACGCATCATATATTAAGGTAGTAAGAATGTTGTTGCAAGTCGTTAGGAGGAAGTATAGTACCAAAAGTACCAAAACAATAAATCTTTTAATAGTTTTGGAACTTTTGATGGAAAATAATAGAGATGAAATTTTTTAGGTAGAATAATTGCGAAGCTGATAATAGCCCCACCTGTCTCTAACAGCCTGAGAGGTTGGAGAAAGGTGGGGCGTTATGGATACTTATCGAAGCTACCTTGTAGCGTCCTGCTTTCTGGGGAAAGCAGGACGGTCTGCCCAAGGTTGGGCAGACCGCAAGCCTGTAACATAGAATAAAATTACGTTCTCCTAATTTTAAATGGTCAAAATATGTGCTAACCCCGAAATTTTGGCTTTGCTAGATGTATATCTTTGCCGTGGAAAATAAAGCGCTCGAAATTAACACTTTAAACTGAATACTTTACAAAAACCCGTGATTAGTATCTTGAAAGTGTTAATATAAGACTTTGATTTTCCATAGACCATTTGTCAGCACAGAAATGATTTACTTTGTAGTAAAAGAAACCGATCATTACCCTCATGGCAGATATTAAGGAACATATTAACGATCATACTTTGGAAGAAGGCAAACTTTCTTCCAACGAAGCAATTTTGCGTGATATTCTCATTGCACGTTTACGTTCGTCTGGTATTGAGGTTATTACTGATAAGAAAGAAGTTAAAGAATTACTTGATAACTATCAAGCTTTAGGAAATAGTGATATTAGGTATCAGAGCGTATTTCATGGCAGTGGAGTGAATTTTGATCATTTTGACCACAGCCATATGGGCGAGGGCGAAGGAGCCCAGTCTCATGGTTGGGGAACCTATGTGACATTGGATGAAAAGGTAGGTAAGAAGTATGCCTCCAAATCTGATCAGGCGACGGGGTTGAAACGATCAGAATTAGAATTTAAAAAACATCGTACAGAAGACCAACTTTCTTTTCTTCGTGGAGAGGTCAAGGCTTCAAAAGAGAAGGAGCTTAAGAACTTAAAGGATGAACTTAATAACCTTGACAAATCTAGATTTTTGTACACTGTGGATATACCTGATAATACAGGGTATAATTATCTTGAAGAGAATGCCCCACTAAGTGAAGAACAGCAGAAGATGTTAGCTGAGGAATCCGAGAAAGAGGGCTTTGGAGACAATACCTTGTCATACAGAGACGAGAATGGAAATCTGATGCTCAATGTTGACACATCTAACGGGCTTTGGTTATATCGTAATGAGCTCACACGTGTATTAGGCTCACCAAAAGCCGCAAGCGAGTTTCTGTCCCGTGCCGGATTTACAGGCATTCACTATTATGGTCGAAAGGATGGAGACTGTTATGTTATTTTTGATGAAAAGAATTTGAATATCGAGGATAAGATAAAGTTCTTTAAGACATCCAACGGTGATGCTTATGGTTTCACCTTGAACAGCAAGATATATGTCGATACCGACATTGCTAACAGTGAGACACCCATCCACGAGTATGCACATCTTTGGGCAGCAACTCTTCGTGCAGGTAACGAACATGAGTGGAACAATGTTGTTGCTTTGATGAAGCAGCAAACGGATATATGGGATTCCGTGAAGAGCAGATATCCTCAGTTATCCTCTGATGATGATATTGCTGATGAAGTGTTGGCGACCTACTCTGGACAGCGAGGCGCAAAGCTTTTACGTGAGCAGATGAAAGGTATCATGGGGGAAAATAACACAAAATCATCTTCCATGTTTGATGCTTTTGAAGAAGCCATAAAACGTTTTTGGCATGACGTTGCAGATATGCTTCATATCCATTATATCGATTCCGAGCAAGTGTCTGATCAGATTATGTCAGACATGCTTAATGGCGTGAATCCAAATGAAGTAAAGAAAGAGGCATTTGTCAGACAGGAATTTGAGTCTTTAGTCGATTCAAATAAGAAGTTTAATGAACGTTTGTCTTCCTTGATGGAAGAACCTCATCAGAAGGATCAGCGTTTGCGTATGGGGTATGCCAGCACATTTCTTCGTGAAGGAGGTTTGGCAGACGGCATGATTTTTTTGCAATATAATAAGATACTTAGGAAATCATCAGAAAGTTATAAGAACAATCATCCTTTTGATATTGCCAGTCTAAGGAATCTTCCTATAGCGATTGCCTATCCTATTACTGTCTTTGAGGACACTAACAACAAGAAAACAGGAAATACCATTCTTACGGAGTTAAGTGATGGCAATCATAATTTTATTGTTGCAGTAAAAACAGTGAATGAGCATCGTACAAATGGTGTTAGCATGGAGATTAATGATATTACGACACTTTTTCCAAAGGAAGAAAAGGGCATCATTAATTGGTATAATACAGATAAAGCAACAAATATAGATAAAAAGAAAGCTCTTCGCTTCATCTCGTCTCTCCAGACCCATTCTGGAAACGAAATAAACTCAGAAGAACTTTCCTCTGCTGCAAATATAATAAATAAATTCGAGAAAGCCAAATATCAAGAGGATAATTTTGATAAGACATTTAAGGAAGTTAGTTCCGACCGTCGCTATGTGGAAGCTGTAGCAAGTGGGCATATAGAGGAAGCCCGTCAGATGTTGGTTGAGAGAGCTAAGAGTAAGGGCTACTTGCCTGCCGATTATCAAGGCAAGGATAGTTGGTCTGCTCCTGTTGCGGAAGTAGAGCCTAGTGATTTTGATAATAAGGAAGCTTTACAGCAGATGGTAGATGACTTTGGAAGCGAAGCAAATGTTTATGGCATTATCAATGGCATCCAAGGGCATGACTCTGACTATTATTACAATCCAGATGCTGTTGGCTTTCATGGTCAAGCTGCCAATGAAACAGCCGAGATATTACGTCGTCTGCGAGATGAACATGCCAGTGGAGACACACAGGTAGACATCTACCGTGTTGTCCCCAATGATGTTGTAGGCAGTCAAATTATGCAAGGCGACTGGGTAGCATTGTCCAAGATCTATTGTGATGAACTTGGAAAGCATAAGTTTGGCGATGGTAACTACCATATTATTGAAGCCAAGGCTGCTATTAAGAACCTTTGGATGGGAGACGAAGACATGCGAGAGTTCGGTTTTGATGATGGGCATGGAGATGTTGAGAAGAATGTCCGGCATAATAGAAAAATCCTTGACATCACTTATGATGATGAGGGCAAGTTGATACCTCTGAGCCAACGTTTCAGTGAAAATAATGAAGACATTAGGTTTCAGCTGTCTGATGATGATAACCAAAAATATAAATCAAATATTTATGAGATGAGCGAAGAAAACAGTCCAAAGGAAAAGCTTAGTTCAGAGACGAAGCGAACTATGGAAACCTTTGCAGAGCAACTTGTGAAGACCATGCAGGAGATGAAAAACTCTGATTGGAAACAAGGTTGGTCGTTGGGTTCTCATGGCATGTTTGGCTTGCCTATGAATATAAGTGGTTATACTTATAACGGAATAAATGGAGTAATAACTGCTTTTGATACATTCAAAAATGGTTATAATTCCCCTATTTATTTAACCATGAAGCAAGCAAATGCTCATGGTTGGAAAATCAATGAAGGAGAGCATCTAACCCGCATTCTTAATTATGGAGTCAGTAGAAAATACAATGGTAAATATATAAGTCAGGAAACTTTTGATAACCTGCCTGATGAGGAAAAGGCAAAGGTGAAGAAATCTAGTCATCTTCATGTCTATTATGAATTTAACCTTGATCAGACGAATTGCCATGAGGTTAATCCTGATCTGTATAACAAATTAATCTCTTTGTATCGAGGTCAAGCACCAGCACATGATTCCAAGGGAATGTATGTCAATCCCGAGTTAGACAGGATGTTTAAGAAGCAGGAATGGGTATGTCCTATTAACTGTGACAAACCTTCTTCATCAGCCTTCTATAGACCATTTACGGATTCAATTACTATTCCCTTAAAAGATCAGTTTAAGATAAGCAAAACAGAAGATGGTATCTTCAAGGATGGTCAGGAGTATTATTCAACTGCGTTGCATGAGATGGCTCATTCTACGGGACATGAGAGCCGTCTGAACAGATCTCTTAGTGGAGAGTTTGGTAGTGCTTCTTATGCAAAAGAAGAGTTGATAGCAGAGATGTCTTCTGCGTTTGTCTGTTCAGCATTGGGCTTTGACAAGCGTATCAACCGCAATAGTGCTGCTTATCTTGACAGCTGGGTGAAAAAGTTGAGCGATGACCCAACATATATTAAGAATCTTATGAGTCCTGTCAAGAAAGCCTCCATGATGATTTTGGAGGGTATTGACAAGCAACGTCTTGCGCTGGGCATGGAGCCGCTTGTTCGCAATGGTGAGGTCGATTTGGTTAAACTTGCCGAAAGTCAGTCTGCCAAGCAGGATGTAAATGTTTCATCCATAAAGGAGGTCGTTGTTGACGATAAGGATAAAAATCAACAAGTACAAGAAACTTCCGAAAAAGAATCTATGCAAGAATTTAATAAACATGATACTGGTGACACCCTTGACAAGGATGCCATTGCTGATGGATATGCCAACAATTTGGAAAAGCAGTGGGACGAAGTAGTGAAGATGTTTGGCCAAGATGAGAATCTTTTTGACCAGCTTACCGCTGCTGCATCTGGTCAGCCTTTGGACTCTGTAAAGCATACGGACAAGTTTGATATTGTCCATGATTTCATCAATCAGTTCGGAGGAAAGAAGGAACTAGGTGCTGAAACAGAGACCACTACAGGAGCATTGTATAATAGTCATTCAGTTGCTCAGTTAAAACTCAATGATGGTTCCATTCTTGAAGTGAATGACTATTCAAAGGCTTTTGATGATTCAGTTAAAGATGTTCAGGAACTTTCTCATGTTAGAGACGGGGCCATCATCGACAGTGCCCGTAAGGAGATAGGTGCTGACAATCAGAATATCAATCAAGAGACTTTAAACAACCTATGGTCAGCCTTTGCCGGGTCTGCTCCTATGAATCGTCCTCAAGAGCAGCATCTTGTTGATAAGAAAAATGATACTGCTGAGGGAAAGAATCCGAATTCTGGTATTGAGGATAACGATAAGACAAAGGTAATCTCGACTGGCAGCTATTATGCTACAGAAACCGATCGCTCTGCCGTTTTAGCTTTAAATGATATGTTGCATGACTTGCGCAATGGATATGAAGTCTTTAATCATTTGAACGACTATGTAAAATCGCGTCAGGAGGTCTCGCATCGACTAAAAGCAGGAAACATTTCTCCTATCGAGCCTTCTATGCTTATGTCCCATGAGTTGATGGGAAATATAGACAAGAATCATCTTGACAAGTATGTTCTTGTACCTGTTCCTTCTCACACGGGGAAGGCAAATTTAACACTAGTGTTGGCTAGTGCTATAAGTACGCAGACAGGAATTGAAGTTACTGATCTTCTGGAAGGTAAGGAGCATGAACCGTTCTATGGAGTGAAAAAGTATCAGGGTAGCAATGGATTGGATCCTGACAAAATAGACTTTGGCTTCAAGGTCAAGGACGGTATGCAACTTCCAGAAGGTAAAGTTCCTGTCCTTGTAGATAATGTGTTGGACACTGGTAAGACAATTTCAGACTCTGCAAAAGTTCTTGGAGCCAAGGAGCGGTTAGCGCTTGTGTTTGCCAATACTGATAACTGGAAGGAGCATCCCTCTTATGATATCGAGTTGGCACCATCCAACACTATTAGAGCTTCTAAGGATAGTAAGTCTATTAATGATATAGTTGCGCAGGCAAGTCGACTTGTTACTGTTGAAGATCAAGATGCCAACAATCCTTTACAGCAGCGTTCTCATTTGTCACAGGCAGCCGTAGCTGTTAACTATCTTAATCATATCCGTGAGAATAAGGGATATAGTTGGTTTCACGATGAAAAGAATTGGAACGTCCCTGTTCGTAAGGATATTTATCTTGAATCTCCAGCAGAGCACATTAAAAGTGTAGCTAATCAGAGCAAATTAGACTTGGAGAATGAAGTACGTTCTTTAATAGATAAGTATTACGACGAGAACGCTCCTAAGGAATTGTATTATTATGATACCTGGAGCGATGAAAAGTTGCTTACCTATATGAAGTTAGACGGTGGCGGTGATTTAAACAAAGCCAATAATGTTGATGTCTATGAAGAATTCGATGCCCGTCATAGCAGCGATATTATGGCTATTGGTGAAAGATTCATGGATCAGTTGGTTGACAATCATGCTTCTTTAAATGATGCGGAGAAGCAGCTTGATGACTTGCGTCAGAAGGATATCTCCTTGTGGGCTACACCAGAGCGAGTTGAGCTTATCGGTAAAGAAGAAACCTTGAATGACTATATTACCAATTACGAAAAGGTTTTACGCACTCAACAAAAAGAAGTCAATTTAAATATGGAGGAATCTGATAAACCTACTGTTACGGTAAAAGCCACTCCTGCAAAGGAGTGGTATCTATCTGTCAATTATCTCCAAAGCGGAGAAGACGTAGAACTATTTTCCAAGATGGAGAAGAATGAGGATTACAAAGGAATGCTTGAAAGTGCCCGAAACTATGATTTCAGTTCCGAGAATGACTGGGATTATAGAGACACCTTCAAGTCCAATCCTGTTCATTACAACGGAGATGTTTTCCTTGATGAAGATGAGGACTATGCCGTCGTTTCCAACAATTCCGTTGGTGGAACTTATAGTATCTTCCGTAAAGTCACAGAGGCAGATCTTCGAGAACGGCTTATCGAGGATGGTTATGGTACCGAGAAAATTGGTGATTTTGACAACCGTTTATCCGACGATGTAAAGACTCTTGTCAACCGGATGGTAGATGAGATAGACATACAGGAGAACGGTGGTAAGGTAGAAGAGTTGGTCGAGGATCCTATGATGAAAACCTTTTACCAGATAAAGGCAGAACGTCCCAACAACCTTCTTCTCTTCCAAAGCGAGAATGGTGATTTCTACAATTCTTATAAGGAGGATGCCTCAAAAGTTTCAGAGATATTAAGACTCCCGTTACAGGAGAGTGATACAGTAAAAGATAGAAATGGACAGTTCGTCGACACCTGTGTGTTTCCTAAACATACTCTTAGTACCTATCTTCCCAAGCTCGTACGAGCAGGTGAGAAGGTGATTTTAGTTGATAACCCAGTTATCAACAGAGATAAATCAGAGGACAAGCAGAAAACGCCTCATGAGGACAGCGACATGCGTACAGATGTTACTGACACTGCAAAGCAGATTGTAGCCTCTGATAACGTACCTATGGAGCAAGCCGAGAAAGAGGCAAAGGAGATTGCTGACGAGCAAGTTCATAAAGAATTTCATCAGCAGCAGGACAAGCTTCATGCAGAAGAAGAAAAACAGCAACAAGTGGAAAAACAAGAGCAGGAGAAGAAACGTCAGGAGCAGGAACAGGCTAAAAAGCAGAAAGTCATGAATCCGAAGCTTTATGATGTCTTCGGCATGAAAGATGGACAACGTGAACTTGTTAAGGAAGGACTAGGTATTGTTGCTGCTGCAACTTTTGTAGAGCGTAATTCTGAGCGTTATCAACGCAAAGGTTATGACTATCTCATCTCCATGCCTCATGTGGAAGAGACTCTTGAAAAGAGTCAGTTAAAGGATGCGGACATGCCCAAGGAGCAAAGTCCACAAGAGCAAGAGGGCAAGGAGCGTAAGAATCCTTATCAGCCACTTTTTGAGGGAACTCGTGAAGAAGCTAAGCAGATTGTGGATGCTTTGAAAAATGATATGGAAAATCCAGACAATACCATTCCTTACGATGAGATCCTTCGTGATGCCACTTTGTATGGAGAGACACCGTTGTATGCCGATAAGGAATGGTACAAGAAGTATGCCGAGGGTAAGTCAGATCCTGAGATAGCAGGACTGTATCGTCGTGCCCTAGCCACTCTGGAGACGATCCCAGAGCAACAGGCTACTGTCAAGTCCATTTCCGATAACACTGTAGAAAGCAATCAAGAGCAAGAGGATATGAACAAGAAAGAAGAACAGTTAAAGCAGCAAGCTAAGAAGGAAGAAGAACTTCATAAGGAAGAATCTTCCATGTCTGAGCCTGTTACTCCCAAGGCATCATCTGATGATAGTGTCAAGGAGCAGACAGAGCAGACAAAAGAGCCATTTTCTAAGGAAGATGAGAAAGTCGTTAATACCGCAGCAGTTCATGCAGGTCTGCTGTTAGGAGCACTGGAATCTGCCAAGGAAGGCATTTGGCTGAATCCTCATGGAAAGCATGGAGCTGCCTTGCTAGAACCGGGTAAGATGATCACAGGTTATAATCGTCTGATGATGGACTTGTTTGCTGACAAGAACCATTACAAGACCAATGTTTTCACCTACTACGATTATGCTAAGAAGGAGGAAATGCCTGTCAAGCAGGGTCAGACTTCTTTACCTATCGACTGGACACGATGGGACTATGAGAATGTAGCCACCAAGGAGGTCATTACCAAAGAGCAGTATGCAGAGCTCACCCCGGACAAGCAGCAAGACTATGCTCGCCATTCCACCAAGCAGACACGTCACCTCTACAACATTGACCAGACTGCCATGGCTGGAACCAAGGTTGCAGATTACAGTAAGTTGGTTAAAGACAATGGTTCCAAGTTTGAAGATATTCCGGAACTTCCTACCGACAAGAACTTTTTGAACCTTACCAACAGATTACATGGTAAGCATAAGGATTGCACCATTATTCTCGGTGAGGGCGAAAAAAACTTCGCCTATGGAGCACATGCAGAAAAGGTAGGCTCGGTGATGGGAGTTCCAGTACAGTCCAAGGACATTGATGGCAAAAAAGTGGCTTATATCGAGTTTCCTCATAACGCCCTTGATAGCGTCTTGCCAAAGATGATTCGCTCTCATAACAAAGTAGCTCTTTGTAGTAATGTCTTGGAATCCAAGTTTGAAGCCTCCAACAATATATCGAAGAACAGTGTCCGGGATGCAGCTACAGTAGCGGACAAGGTAAGTCGTAAAGCCGGTTTCACTTTGGAGCGAGTCCTTGACGACGTGCCAGTATCTTATGACAAGGAGAAAGACGTTATCACATACAGTGGTAATAACGCCCGTCAGCCCGGTCGTGAAAACCTTGCAGCAGTACAGAAGGCTAATGATATTTACCGTGCTGTTGTAGAAGCGACAGGCCGTGAGAACCGTCTTGACCGAGAGGCTCGTTTTAACATGCTTCCCGAAGATAATGCCAAGTATGAAAAGCTTGTCCAGGAACTTTCTGCCGGAGTTCTTATGGCTTCTCATGGTCTACCGGCTATCATCTCAAAGGAGAATCGAGAGCTCATTCCCTATTGGGAGCGAGAGATCAAGGAAAATCCCAAGATGATGGCCGTTTTGGAGAAGGATGTCAACAATTCCATTGAGCAGATAGAGAAGCACTTGTTGGGTCAGGAAGTCGACTATGCAAAGGTTCGTGGAGCACGTCCGGCATTGTTCGATGCTAAGGACTATACCGTGGCCAGCAAGATGGCACAGTTACCTAATGTCGAGACCAAGGAGTTCGTTATCATTCGGAATGCTGAGAAGACCGCTGCTGATGTCATTCTCCCAGAGGGAGCCACCCTCCCAGAGGGAGCATCACTTCCCGGTATGAGTAAAGAAAGAATCGTCCATGCTTTGGCTAAGGAGAATATCAACGAAGTCCACTTCTACAATGCCGGTGGAGCACAAGGCTTGTACAAGGACAATGACTATTTTGCTGGGAAGACAGCCACGCTGACCAAGTTGAAGCAGTGGGAGCTGTTACCCCGTCATGTAGTGGATATCTCATCTCAGTATTTGAATGTCGAGAAGAAGCCTCTTATTGAGCGTTTCCGTGCTATTCCTGACGATTCACATAGATGGGCATTCAATATAAAAGCCAAAGGCGAAGGACAATTTTCTGTATATCCGGCCAAGGAGTATCTGAATGCTTACTTTACAGCACGAAATAATCCTAATAAGGTTGAGAAGGCCAAGATGATGTCTTCTCTTGCCCAGCGTTACTATGCTGTCGCCCAAGCCCATCCTGAGGTTAAGAAGGAACTTATCATGCCTAAGGTGCCGGAAGGTGTAGACATGAGTAAGTTGACAGGAACCACTATTGGTCGTGACAAAGATGATCATAGTAAGGTGTTTGTTCAGAGCACGATAGATGGTGCTTTCCATAAAGAACCCATTACGATGGCCCAATATCAGCGCATGTGGCTTGCTGATGACATGCAAGACTATAAGAATGCCATTGCAGCAAATGCTTTTGCTTCTATTATCAAATCTGCAAAAGCTCAGCAGGAGGCAGATGAAGGCTTAAAGATCGTTGACAACAGTAATGTAAAAGATGTTGTTGGCCATTCTGAGAAGCAGGATCAGGGACACAGCGAGTCACATTCTGATGGAGGCAGCAGTGATTCTGATGACAAATCCGAGAGCGAGGGACAGGGTGTCGGCGATGCTTCTTCCAAACAAGCCGATAAGGACAAGTCTGAGGAAGAGAATAAATCTCGTGGATTTCATATGTGACAATAATATTAGCAACTAAATTCCGGGCGTGAGCAATCACGTCCGGATATCATTCATTCTATGGCAATATCAAAAGAAGAAATCATAAATGCTGCTATTGATCAGCAGATAAAATACGGAGTACCGGCTTCCATTACCTTAGCACAGGCGCAGTTGGAGAGCGGTATGGGAACATCGTCTATTGCCCAGAGATCCAACAACCTTTTTGGTATAAAAGCCTATAATTGGAAGGGGCCTTATTTAAGTACTTCTACAGGTAATTATAGAAGCTATTCCTGTGTCGCCAACAGTGTTTGGGATCATTCTTTATTTCTGTCAGGGAAAAGATATCAGCCCCTTCACATGTTAAACGTGACCGATTATGTAGGTTGGGCGAATGGTCTTCAAAAATTAGGCTATGCAGAGAACCCCAATTACGCAAGCCTGCTAAAAGAAGTTATTGAGAAGAATGGCTATGCCAAGTATGATCAGATTGCCGTACAATTAGCCTCACAGCAAGGCTTGAAGACAGGCTATCAGAACGACAATCTTGTACATCTTGATAACCTACAAGGTCATTGGTTTATGCCTATTGATTTGTCTGGTACACAGATCACCGGTGAATATCACGAAAAACGTCCCAATCATTTACACGAAGGTATTGATATTTCCACTAAAGGAACGTATAGAGATGTTGTAGCAACAGAAGACAACGGTGTTGTCGTAGCTACCGGGTCGAGCAGTTCAGCTGGAAATTATGTCACAGTACAATATAACCGTGTTGATGGCATTAAGTTCCAGTGTACTTACATGCACCTTAGTAGTATTAGCGTCGCTAAGAATCAAACTGTACTGGGTGGTACAAAGTTAGGAGTCAGTGGCAGCACCGGTCGTTCCACCGGCCCCCATCTTCATTTTATGGTCAAGGTTCAGGCACCGGGCAGTCAAGAGTGGAAGAGCTACAATCCTCTAGCCTATCTAGGAGAGATATCCGTTCGTGGAGGAATGGATACCCATCTGGTAAATGGTAAAGGACAGGATGAGTTGGCTATTGCACGCTCTACCATGATAGTAGATCCTAACAATGTAAATCAGGATGGATCCTGGTCACAAGCAGATCAATATAATTGGCTAGCCGATTCAACCAATTCCAACGATCCCACAAAATGGTTGTCAGCTCTTACCGGCAATGAGAATTCGGATGGCCAAGATATGATTACTAATCTTATCTCCACCCTTTTCAAAGGAGCCGTCTTCTTCGCCATGCGTCTTGATCATCCTACTGATGACGATCAGTCACAGAGTGATGATCAGAACAAAGACAAAGAGCAGTCAAAGGATGTCAAGATTGACGAGAAAGAGATGAACAAAGAACGTGAAGTAGTGGATGCCGATGAGTTGCATAAGTCAGCGTCCTTAGCCTATGATGCTCAGACACAGGAGCAGCAGACGCAGCAGCAGAACGTCAAGCTTGCATAGATGTCGTATCAGTAACTATATATATAAGCAATTAAAACAGATCATTATGATTAAAGGAAATGTAACAGTTTGTGGAACCATCAACAGCTCCGCAGTAGAGAAGACAAGTAAGGAGAATGAGAAGTACCTTTCATTTAGTATGGTTGTACCCTTGCAGGGCAAGGATGAGAGCGTTGCGGAGCTCATCATTCATGTCAGCGTACCCATGGACGCAAAGATGAAGAGCAAGCTGACGAACGGCCGTCACGTTCTCGTTCATGGTGTCCTTCACGTTCGCAAGTATGAAGGTACCGTCTTCTATAATGTCCGTTCTGACGAGGAAGTCGAGTTTGTCAAGACATCAGAGCCCGATTCCCTTGAAGGAGATCTCGAATTCAAAGGAGGAGTCGGTACCAAGGGAGTGACAGAGAAGACATCCAAGAAAGGTTCCAAATATCACCTCTTCGATGCCTGGTCACGTGACAAAAGTGGAGAAAAAGATCCAGAGTATACATGGGTACATTTCATTTGCTTCTTGAAAGATTTTCCGGCACTCACGCCAAAGGATTATGTTCATGTCTCCGGAAAACTAGATATCGACGTATTCAAGGGCAATGCCAATATCAATTGCGTTGCTGACACCGTTGAAGTTGTTACTTTTGAGGACAACAAGACGGATGGCAAACAAGCAGATAACAAGTAAGCCAGAGTTAAGCAGACTGTAAAATGAGAAAAATGCAGGGTGATGCTTTTCGATTGAAAATATATTAATTAGTTGATTTATGAAAGAAGACCAAAGTAACAAGAAAAAAGGTTGGTTTGATTTCTTGCGACCATTAAGGTCATCTCTGTCTCGCAGCGAGTTCAATGCCCTTTTTGATCAGCACAATTACTATTCCAGGGAACTGGAGGATATTGCCAAGCATGGTGCGAAGTCACTTGTAGACGAGTGGGCTTTGGAGACGAGCAAGAAAGCGTCAAGGCAGCTTCAAAGTAATGTGTCTTTGCCTGATTTCCGCTTCCTTCCTGACGTTCAATGGAATAATGGCGTGTTCACCTATAATGTGAATAGCAAGGAAGTTACAGATGACAAAGAAACACAAGTAAGTCGTCTGAAAGAACTTAGTGATCACTATGGCTATTCTCTGCCTGACAAGGCAGAGGATGTGGTCAGACGTGATCGTTTCAAAGATATACTGAATCATTATTATAAGGATGATCAAGGTATCATTTACAAGCCGGAAATAAGTGGCGATCTTCGCTTAGATTTAAATATCCTTCATCTTCTACCGGAAGAAAGTAAAAAAGCATATAGCAATATTACTATGGAGGATTTTAGTAAGGTTAAGCTGTCTTCTTTGAGCATAGAAGAAGTCAATGACTTTAAGGAGCGATCCCAGAAGGCTGTTGAAGGGAGTAAGCTATTAAATCAAGTCTTTGATGATATCAAGGCTACGAGACTCTTTAATAAAAATATACCGGATTCAGTAGGTTTGTCTTTTAACACCAACGGCTCACCCTTATCATTTCCTGTTGATTCCTATCACGCATCTGACAAAACACTTACTCTGTTTAGTCATAAGGCTATGCAGAATGGATCGCCTGTGCATCTCAACATAGACAAGTATAATGCTTGGCAATATACAAATATCCTTTCCAAACTTGATGATCAGATCTTGGCATTAGGTAATAAGGATATCAAGGAGATGAATGATATTGTCCGCCATCTGGAAAAACTTTCCAAAGATATAGACAAGCAATTTATTTCGCATTACGATAAAGATACAGTAAAAGTGGACTATCATGCACTATCTGGTAATGGACATGAAATGCTTTTTCATGATGCAGGAGGTTTTGAGCGATCATTAGATAAATTCTTAATTAATGGAAACCGAAGTGTAGAGATATATGGAACGTTGACAGATGACGGCCAAGATAGCTATGACTATGCAGATGGTGATAACAGAAATGATGCTGATTATTATGAGGTACATGCAAACCCAGAGCAGCGTCAGGTCATTCTCAATGCTTTAAAAGTAAAAGAAAAGGAACTATTGAATTTGCCTGAGAAGATTCAGAAAGGATCTGAAATCTTTGAAGCTCTGAACTATAAAAGCCTTCATGATATGTATATCAAAGGTGGCATATCGAGAGAGAATGGCATTAAGGTTCAGATCGGCACTCCCCCATCGACTTTCATAGCCGACTCTTATAAGGTTACGGATGGTACAATTTCACTCTTCAATAAGTCAGATGTCCTTGCGGACGGCAACAAAGCACAGTTGGATATTAACAAACAAAATGCTTGGAAGTATCTTCCTCAGCTTGAAGCATTCCGGAAATCTGTTTTGGAGGGAGAACTCTCAGATATCAAAGAGATGAACAAGGTTGCTGACCATCTTGCAGAGCTTACCAAGGACAAGGAGAAGCAATTCCCCACACGTGATTCTAATGGAAACCTTGCATTCGATGCCTCGAATATTACGAAAAACGGTGATATTTCATTCTATGTTCCTGATGAATATGGAGAGGCACGTCTTGCAAAGGCATTTATCATTACCGGTAATCGTTCAGTGGAGTGTGCTATTTACGATAACCGACTCATCCCACTTGGCGAGGAAGGACGTAGTAAAGTCCTTGACGCTATGAAGGCCAAGGAGAGAGGTCTAGAGATGGATCTTAAATACGAGAAGGAACTTGCAATCACAGCCGCAGAAGAGTATGCGCTGCTTAAGAAATATGATCATCAATATTTCAAGCTACCTTCTGGAGAGATTTATTATGCAGAGGCAAGTGCTGATAACAAGATAGGTCACGGTATTCTAAGCTTGTATGAGCTTAAATTACCTCTTGGAGACCGAGTTGAGAAGCCTTCTGTATATGGCGTTGATACCTTTGGCAAGACAGTATTCCGTCCAATGACCGAGCAGGAGGTTAATGAATTTCATCAGCTTGTCGAGAAAAACAAGGAGGATCTTGCAAATGAAAAGACAAATACAGAATCAAAAGACACCTTGCGTTCTACCTCCGAGAGTCCAAAGAGCTCATCGCAGACACAAGATAAGGAAGGGCAAGGTGTTCAGTCGGGACGTACGGCTGATGTACCATTACCTGATCGGAAAGTGGCTGACGATGCTGTTTTGGAGCATCGAGGATGGCAGGATCCGGAGAATGTTGAGGAGGTATCGGGACGTTGGCACACCCCAGCTATGAAGGAGGCTGATGCCTACAGAGCATATTCTCGCTTGCTTATTGCCAAGATGAGCAATCAAGAGATCAATGATAGTATGCCGTGGGTTTCAAAGACAACTGGCATTCCAAAGACCATAGAAGGCAAGCCATTTGAAGGCATCTCCGGGCTGATGCTGGCCATGAACACAGAGAAGGAAGGCTATGACCTTCCCATTTACCTTGATAGGGAAGAGGCGGCATCTATGCAGCTTAAACTCGATCCTTTTGCTGTGACATTCCCTGTCATTGGCAAGGATGGACATGTGAGTGAGTTGTATAATATAGATCAGACCGATTTCAAAGAACAGCATCCCCGGCAGTATGAGCAGTTTTCACATGACAACACTGCAGAGATACGTATCAAAGCAAATGAAGCAATTTCGCTAAACACTTTGGCTTCCAACGGCCTTTGGTATGTCCCTGTCAAGGAGGACGGCAAGGAGAATCTTGCTGTTTACAGCCTTGCTGATAAGACGATTCATATAGCCCCTATGGAGAACTATGGTGAGAACAGGGACAACTACTATCGTGACTTGACTATTGCAATGGTGAGCAGTACACGTCTCAACAATACCAATAGCGGCTTCAAGCGTTATCTGAAAGAAGATCTAATCTCACATCTTGGAAGTGCAATGTTGTCACAGAAGTATCGTTTCAGCTTCAATGCCAACAACCCCGACGTATCACATTTCTGGAAGGAGATGATCCGGAACAACGCCAACACCACCAAATCATTCCTGCAAGCAGCGGAAGCGTCTGCCAGCAGGGTGTACACAAGAGTCGAGGAAGTGGCGAGAAGCGACAACCGTGAGGAAAACGATTCCTTGGATCTCCAGACAACAACACCTGGCTCTGGAGATGAAGATGGAGATGGCATCGCTGATGATCAAGAGAACTACGCCCCGGAGAAGAAAAAGGTATCAAGCTCCAGCGAGGAACCCTCAATAACACGAGAGGTGCATCATTTAAGAAGATGAATTATGTTTCGATACAATCTACAAAACTAAAAGCAGTTTTGATAGTATCAGACTTGAACTATTGAGACTGCTTAACAGCAAAGGTATAATAAAAAAGGTACCCTGCTTCGCAGCAGAGTACCTTTGATAGGGTGTATGTAAAAAAACTAACGAACATTTTGTACTAATCAAAAATAACATAAACGCTGTATTATATTAGTATCAACTATCCTTGTCTCACGACAAACGCTCTAATTATAGGTATTTAAGTAACATAACTTTACACTTATTATTTATTCTCATTTATTGCAACATGCTATTCAATTCTGTTTTCTTGGGATAGCATTATTGATGATCTGCTTAATGGTATTCATGTTGTAGTTCAGTGGAGTAACCGGATATCCTCCATTAGCACCGATGATGTAGTTAATGACATCCCACCATTTGTTCACAACATCCTCGTCGAGATCGCATTTCTTCATACAGTCATCCATATTGTTGTCCATTGGATTAAGCAATCTCCAACGAGTGACATAGGTGGCATCCATATCATTCTTCATCTCTTCGATGAGATCAGGATCATTGTTCCATTCTTTGTAGACCTTCACGCAGTATGGTACATCTCTGCTATCTACATGATCAGGATTATCATCATCATTCGTATCATCTTCGGAGAAAGAACTACTTCCTGCTTTCATTTCTTTTTCCTCTTGTTCTGTCAGATAGGAGAAGTAGACATCGGCCGACGCATCAGAACCATATTCGAGATGTTTTTCCTTGCAGAAGTCACGATAATCCTCCGTCATGTCTTCATCATGGTGAAGAATATAGTCAATCTTCTTGATTTCTCCGTTAATCAGCATCTCTTGAAGTTGGAGCTCATCATAATAGCCTTCCAAGTCTTTCATTTGCTATATATATTACTTTGTGGAATTAGTCAATCAGTCTTGTAATCAGATTAAGAGCGGTTAATAACCAAAATGGGGAGTTGCACGTTCTACCTTCTTAGCATTTTCATCCCCCAGTTGTTCAAACTCACGAGTCATTTCATCCGTGTAGTTTTCTTCTGGTATATATTCTTTGAGCGAGTTATTACCATCGCTTACCCAGCAGCCATATATACCAAAGCCGTGAAGTGGCAATCTATTATTCTTCTCTTCCCAATCTACTGTAGTTCCGACAACGGCACGAATACCAGTGTTGCTGTGCAAATCAATACCATAGGTCATAAACTGACTACCGCTATGGAAGGTTACAACCTTACCAAGCATGATGTTGTCAGTAGTTAGTTCATCCCAGCCAATCTTTTCCTTATAAATAAGGATATTGTGCTGGATGGTCTCTGCCGGGGATGTCATCACCTTATTAGTGATGTCATCGAGCTGAACATAGAAGCTCTTGTCCTCCTGCTCATTGATTAGTAGCACTTTTCCGGCACGCAGCTCATGCTGTTGCTCTTCTGTGTACCCGTCCAAGGAGTTTTCCTTCCATGGTGTTGAGAGAATGACATTGATGCCATCGTCAGTTCTGACGAGAGCTATAGCTGCTTTTCTTTTGATTGTTTTGCCATTCTTATCTTTCCCTACCATTGGAAGTAGAGGTGTCATAGAACCACCCAGCAGACTGTCCATTGCCTGTTCAGGCAAGTCGTCGATCATCTGCTGACTCAATCCGTACTGTGATAAAATAGTGTACGGGATATCTGTTTCATCAAAAATCCTTTTCATGTGCGGTATTGCGATTTCTTTTGTTTTTGCAAAGATAGGAATAACTTAGAAAGAGAGTCATATAAGGAAAATAAATCTCTTATATTAACATAATCAAGATTCTTTTCGAGTCACCTTTCTCCTATGACGAGAAACGTAAAAGTGTTAATATAAGTCTTCTATTTTCCAATGTTCATTATTCTTAAAAGATACTTTTATTTTTGTAGGCAAAATACGTTATTAATAATGAACTTTGCATGCAGACATATTTTATTAGCTTTATTACTCTTCTGTAGTCAACTCTCTTTCTCACAGAATAGAGAGGATATCAGAGACTATTGGATTGACAAGTATCTTAGTGTGAGTTTTCCATTGCGAAGCATTCGTGTTAACTCATTGTATGGGAGACGAATAGATCCTATCAACGGTCGTCCTAAGGATCATTGTGGCTTGGATCTAAAAGCCCATTATGAAGAAGTATTGTCCATGTTTGATGGCAAATGTCTTGTTACTGGGCGTGATAAAGGTTCAGGCAATTATATCATCATCAAGTACGGAAAATATACAATAAGTTATTGTCATCTCTCTCAGATATGGGTAAGGCCGGGAGACATGGTGTTCGCAGGAGATCCGTTAGGAGTCAGTGGCAGCACGGGTCGTTCCACTGGCCCCCATTTACATATAACCTGCCGGTTGAATGGACAGCTGACAGATCCGCTAAAGCTACTTCTATATATAAAAGGAGTAAAGGCCAAGGCTATTGCAGCTTTACACTTGGACGAGAGCAAGGTGCTGAGTCCATCTGAGTTTATAAAAAAGTACTCGGAGGCAGCTATGAGACAACAACGGAAGTACGGTATTCCTGCCAGTGTTATTCTTGCGCAGATGGCATATGAAAGCAGTTGGGGAAACAGCAATCTGGCGCAGGCCGGTTGTAACTATTTTGGTATCAAATGCAGTCGAAACTGGTTAGCACAGGGATTGCCTTACAGTTTGCATGATGATGACCGTCCCAATGAAAAGTTCTGTAGCTTTAGCAGTCCTGAGGCAAGTATGGAATACCACTCCCGTCTTCTGATGGGGAAGAATTACTGGAGATGTTGGAAGTATAGCCCCACTGATTTCCATAATTGGCTCGTTGCCATAAAAGCCAGTGGTTATGCCACGGCAAAAGACTATGTACGAAAGTGTGAATCAATAATTTTAAAACATAAACTTTACCTGTATGATCAGGTAGCAGACAGAATGTAATATGAGAAAAATCAGTTTGTTATTAACAGTCGTCCTGTCATTAACATCCCACATACTTATGGCACAAGTAGTGTATGATCAGGAAGAAAGCAAGTTTGTCAAGGAAACCTATATTGATCATAAAGAGAGTCCGGCTTCTATGACTACTGTTAATCCACTGCCCGATCAGAGTGTTAGCTACGGTCTTTCATCTATCGGCAGTAATTGGTTCTTGTCTATTCAAGGAGGAGCCAACTGTTTCATTGGTATGCCAAAGGGTTGCGAGGACTTCTTTGGCCGTATCAAGCCTACAGTCTCGTTGCAGTTAGGCAAATGGCATTCACCCTTCTTTGGAACAAGACTCTCTGCTGATGGCTTTCAACTCGTTGACGGTAGCATCCACTCCCTTTCCTACCAAAACTACCATGGAGACCTGCTTTTCGACCTTGGCATGTTCTTTCATCGAGACAAGCTATACAACTACGGACTACCCCGTTGGCGCTTTGTACCCTTTGTCGGCGCTGGAGTTATCCATAATCAAGACACCAAGCACTATCCGTTCGCTGTTTCTTATGGTTTCTTCACTACTTATAATTTCAGCCGCTCTGTTGGTTTGATTTTTGAAGTAGGTGGGACTACAACCAGGAGATTCGATGACGGATTTGGCTATGACAATCTCTTTCATGTGTCAGTTGGAGTCAGTATGTCTTTAGGACATCAAGGATACAAGACCAACCGCCGTTATCCTCATATTGCTACCTTTGAGCCTTCAAACAATGCCTCTTATGTGCCAAACGATTATGATGGTTTGAGATCTCTTAGAGAACGCTTGAAGAATCTTCCATCAACTGGAGAGAGTATCGGGAGTGACGAGAATATCGCACAGTTTGATGCTCCTATTTTGTTTTTCTTTAAGAAGAACAGCTGCAAGCTTGTTGATCCACAGCAGAAGCACAATATCATAGAGATTGCCGGGGCCGTCAAACAATATGACCTTCGTGTGAAGGTAATTGGAGCAGCAGACAGCAAGACTGGTACCGAAGAACATAACCGCATTCTTGGACGCAAGAGATGCTTATATATTGCAAAGTTACTTGTGAAAGCTGGAGTAGACAAGCACAAGATGCTTGGTGAAAACCAAGGTGGCATAAATGTCTATTCCCCCTACCCTGCCAATCGCCATACATGTGTAATCCTTTATAAAGCCAAATAGTATTCATATTTAAGTAGAAAACTATGTCAATCAGAAGTAGAAATCCTTATGCTTTTGACATTTCACCCCAGTTAAGAGGAGTACTGGAGCAGAACGGATTGCAAGCCCATATCTCGTATGATCAGAATGGGCAGTTGCAGTTAGTTACGATGTCACACGACACACAAGCTCCTAAATTTTTCCCTATCTCAGAAGGTCAGGCAGAGCTTTTACGAGACGGAGGCACCAACTATACTAACAAGAAAGCATATCAAACCTTTGTCGGTATTGTTGGCAAAGACTATTATGTCCCCGGTTCCTATGTAGCTGCCTGCAATGCAGGAAGCCCTGTAAATATGGGTCAGTATGGTTATCGTATCAATTCCGGTGAATATGGTTACGATCCAGTCTTGCACGCACACCATCATATGGCACCTGTTCCACCTATGGCCACTCCACCCTTCCGACCTTTTCGTGGCCCTAGATTTGGCCCTTTTGATAGAATCATGGGAGGCCTTTTTGCATTTGCTGATGGCGGATATCACATCCGTCGTATCAATGATCGTCCTTTTCTTTATCAGGATCGTCCAATGGTTATTGAGCGTCCAGACCGTCGGCTTAAACCGGGAGAGTCCAAATCGTTCGACTATGGCTTTTATGACAAAGGACAGCAACAAAGTAGTACAGCCTCACAGGCGAAGACACAGTCTTTGCAGGACATGCAGTACAAAGTCGATGAGATAAAACTGGAACGTCCAAAAGGGCAATCCATATCCCTTAACGACCATGACTATCAGCTGCCTCGTCTTACAGGTGACAAGTTTCAGAAGTTACTTGCTTCACATGGACTTGTCCTTGACAAGAGTACCAACACCCTTCTTGTTCAGTCAGCATCAGAGCAGGTAGACATCCGCTTGAAAGTCACTGATGCACAGATGAAGAAACTCCTTGCACCGAAAGTTGAGTACAAGCTTCATGGGAAAGAATATAACAAGGGCGGTGTGTCTTTGAATGAGCGTCTTGCAATTCTTAATGAGATTATCAGTCGTGACTTTTCGGATAAAGTCACTTTCAAGCAGTTGGAAAGCCACGACTTTGTTGATATTCACTTAAAGCCGGAGTTGGAAGCCAAACTCAATGCACGCCACGAGCAAGCGGTCAGCCATGCCACAAGCATGGTGCAAGATACAGCCTTTGATATCCGAGATGTCCGTGAAAACTATACTGTAGGCTTTGTTGACAAGTGGAACTCTATTGCACAGGTTGATGGTCGTCAACTTGATAAGAACCAAGGTTTTTATTTGCCCAACAAAGATGGCCGTCGTGTATCTGTTGGCGAGATTATCGCTTACAATTATGGAGACGGTGCCGACAAGGGAGGTTATCGTATGACTGCCGTTATAGACAATAAGATAGTGTCTCACAATATTTCTCAGGAAGACTACATGAAGTTCGTCAACTATGAGGATGAGTATCGACTAAAGATCTTTGACAAGTACTTTGATGAAGTCAAGATCAAGTCCGCACGCAATGGTGTCATGGAGGACAACATTCATTCCAGAAGCATAGAAGATGCTGACGGCGTGGCAACGTTGAGAGGACATTATAGCCTGGTCAGTGAAAACACTCGTTCAGCTATTACAGGGGCAATGGCTTGGCATGACATAGCCTCCAATGAATACTATATCAATGTACGAGATGACAAGGATAGAGGAATGTGGTCATTCAAGATTACCGCCGAGCAGTTCCACCAGTTCAAGAATGCTTCTGATGATGAGAAGGCAAAGATGCTTACAAAACTTATACCTTTCAAGGATGAAAATGGTAAGAATCTGAAAGTCGTCCGCACAGAGCAGTTGCCCCAGTCTACTGTCGATAAAAGTCTGGATAATGGACGTTATAACGAAAAGGAAGCTGCTAACGCCCGAAAGGTCGGTTTTGGTGCCGATGATGGCCATTCATTGGATATGAAGCAAGAAGGAAAGGATAAGAAGGAGGATGGTAAGGAATCGGGCAAAGAGGCAAAAGAACTCGCAGGTAAAGCCTTAGGCTTTGGAGCCGTGGCAATGACAGGGAAGGATGTTGCCAGACTTGCAAATAGTGAGGCTCAGCAGGTTGCTGAGGGACGGGCAATGTCTGCTGCTGATATGAATGCACTTCGACAAGGCGTAAAGACTACCCTTATTGGGGAAGCCTCTGTAAACGGAGAGAACGACACACTTGCTAAGCATCATAAGCTCTGGAAGAGAGAGGGGGAGCATGGCAGGGATACTACTGTTGGATCCATTGCCGTTGCTCGTGTTAGAGATGCAGAAGGCAATATCGTCCAAGGTAAGTATAAGATGTCAGCCGTTATCGACGGTAATGTTATCTCGCATGAGATCACTCAGAAGGACTTCAACAAGTTTCTTGCCGTCAATGATTATCAGCGAATGAAGTTGTTCGACAAGATCTTCCCCGAAGTACAGATGAAGACCAATCCAGATCACAAGTTCAACTTCGGAGCCGCTATCATGGCAGCACTTACTGTAGGTCTCGATGTAGCAGCTTATGCACTTTCAGCCGGTCGTCCACAACCTCGTCCTGATATCTATTTGGACAAAAATGTGTATTATAAACCCGGAGTTGTATCACCGCAGGCAGTGTCTTCTGCTATCTTTGAGAGTGAGATGCACAACAAAGCCGTCGACGAAGGTCTTGGAAATGGTCGAGGAATGGGAGTATAGAACAATAATAATAGTAACAAGTAATGTATATAAACGGATCTGCCAATATGTATAACACCGTTGTACTGCAACCAAGTTGGTTGCAGTACATCATTATCGAATTACCCAGCATCTTATTCTGTGCCGGGTTATTTGCAGTATTTTACTATATGACATTTCCGTATCATTATCTTTTTGGTATTCCATGGTTGGTGATGATTATCTATCTGCTTTACCGAGCTTTCTATATGCAGAGGATGCGGTATGTTATAACAGAAGAACAGATCATCATCCATCATGGAGTTTTTTCACATTCAACAGACTATGTAGAATTGTACCGTGTCGTTGATTACAGTCAACATCAGACACTTCTACAGCAAATCTTTGGAGTGAAGACAGTAAGCATTTACTCTGGTGACAGGAACAACCCAAAGTTAGATATGATAGGCATTCCAGTAAAGACAGACGTAGTTGGTCTGGTACGCTGGAGAGTAGAAGCTAATAAAAAAAGAAAGGGAATTTATGAAATTACGAATAGGTTTTAAAACATTGTGTGTTACTCTTGCCCTGATGGTTTCGAGCAAGTCATATTCCATGAGTATTGTATCTTCCAACCCAATGGAATACGGAGCCATGATAAAGGGTTATTCGTCTCTTCTATCTACTTATGGCACTCAGTCAGCCTATTTGTCTGGTATTGATGTTGCCGCCGGTGGTGTTGCTCTTGCTGACCGCAAGATGCGTAAGTGGGAGCAGAAATACTACGAGTACCTGAGTACAGCGGAAGGATATGCACAGCAGTTGAAAGCAGCATGTACACTTTATGCGGAAGGTATGCAGACCCTTGTATGCCTTTATAATGTACATGCAGCCTGTAAGATCAATCCGCAAGGCATAGCAGCGTCTATACCATTTAACAATCTCTATGTTGAGACGGCTGTTGAGTTCTTGAAGAGTTTCGAGGCTGTTGATTCACTGGTTGCAGGTGGCGGTGGCTCCCATTTGCTTAATGGTGCGGAACGTACAAAGTGTCTATGGGAGATCACATACAATCTGGAGGATTTGAATACGAAGTTGCGGAGATTAGCAAGTAGCATACTTGTCTATTCCTTTGATGATGTATGGAATCATGCTACAGCAGGCATGGTACAGAAAAGTAATAGACAGCTTGCCGAGGAAGCAATACGTCGGTTTCGACGTGCGGCTATCAATACTAGCAAATTCTATATGATTGCCAAGTAGGATTAAAACTCAACGATTAAACATATCGCTTATGAAGAAGATCATAGCAATTCTTTCATTTTTATTTTTGACAGCTATGCCGAGCTTTGCTCAGATTGATGGATATAGAGCAGTTTTGTTTGGTAAGTATGGAACCTATACATCTTCCGCCCTTGCTGCGCAAGATGCACTTCTGATGCTTTGCTATAGCGAGCATCACTCCATTAAGCAAGACAGTAAGAAAATTACAAACTTTCAGCGTAAGTTTAATAAGTATCTTGATGATTTAGGAGATGTGTTAAGTTTCTGTGCCAATATGTATGGTATTTATTATCAGGTAGATCAGTTGACTCATAACATTACATATTTAAAGAATCTCACATTACACTGTCCTAGTAATGTAGCTGCCGTAGCACTCAGCGAAAAGAAGCAAGGAATGTACAAAGAAGTCTTTGACCAAGGTCTGAGTCTTGTCAATGACCTTTATGAGATTCTTCCTGTCAAAAAGTCTAAGAACACTAAGAGCACAGAGTATCAAAAGATGACTACAGAGGCTAAAATCCAAAGAAAACTGTATGCTTTGAATGTCAAAATCGTCAGATTGAGTCGTCATATAAAGTATACAACCTTGCTTGACACATGGTATGAGTATGCCGGACGTAGAAAGAGGTATAAAACAAGGTCGATCAAAGAAGTCGTTGACGAATGTACTCGTCGGTGGTCATATTCCTACAGTAAGGCAGCAAACTCATATCGTGGTAATTAAAGTATAGCATGGAAGAGAGTAAAGAGATACAGAGTCTTTATACATTGTTTCGTGGCACCATTTACGTGTCATTGTTTTTGGAGTTTTTTATCTTTGCGTACGATCCAGCGTATGCAACGGTGTTTGGTGATCTTATAACAGACATTCATCATCGTTTGAGGAGCATGATCATCTACCAGAACCTTACTTACTCCAAGTTGGTGACACTGATGTTGGTTATCATCACATGTATAGGTACCACGAACAAGAAACAGTTGGAATTTGATGCCCGGAAGATGGTCTTTTGGCCGATCACAATAGGTCTTACATTGATAGTACTTTCATGCTTTGTTTATAAGATGAACTGGCATACCAGATTATGGATTTTCAAGACCAATTATTGGGTTTATATGATACTGTCTGTGATAGGAGTCATTTTGGTTCACGTAGCTTTGGATAATGTCTCCAAGTACTTCAAGGACGGTATGATGAAAGACCGTTTCAATTTCGAGAACGAGAGCTTTGAGCAGACGGAAGAGTTGGTTAAGAACCAATATTCTGTCAATATTCCCATGCGCTATTATTACAAGGGACATTTCCGTGAAGGATGGATTAATATTGTCAACCCCTTCCGAGGTACGTGGGTTGTCGGCACTCCTGGTTCTGGTAAGACTTTCTCAGTTATCGAGCCATTTATCAGGCAGCATTGTGCCAAAGGATTTGCAATGGTGGTATATGATTACAAGTTCCCTACCCTTGCTACAAAACTGTATTATCACTATAAGAAGAATCAAGAGGCAGATAGGCTACCTAAAGGCTGTCAGTTCAACGTTATCAACTTTGTTAATGTTGAGTACAGCCGTCGTGTCAATCCAATACAACAAAAGTACATTTCAAACCTTGCAGCAGCACAGGAAACTGCGGAAACGCTTGTTGAATCATTGCAGAAAGGTCAAAAAGGCGGCGGTGGCGGTAGTGACCAGTTCTTCCAAACGTCTGCTACTAACTTCCTTGCAGCGTGCATATATTTCTTTGTGAACTATAACAAGAAGCCATATGCTGCTGACGGTACAGAATTGTATGCACAGATGGCCAAGGTACCCGGTACCGAGCATCTGCGTCCAACTGGACGTGTCTACAAAGACAAAGATCACATTGGAGATCCAGACTACCTTGTAGATCCTGCTTATTGGAAAGGACAATATTCTGACATGCCCCATGTTTTGAGTTTCTTGAACCATTCCTATGATGAGATCTTCGAGGTGTTGATGACCGATCCGGAGGTATATCCTCTTCTCGGGCCTTTTAAGACCGCTTATGATAACAAAGCTATGGAGCAGTTGGAAGGTATGATCGGCACCTTGCGTGTCCAGACTTCCCGTTTGGCCACAAAGGAATCTTACTGGGTATTCACTGGAGATGACTTCGACTTGAAGGTATCAGATCCCAAGCATCCCAGTTATCTGCTTATTGCTAATGATCCAGAGATGGAGAGTATCATCGGAGCATTGAATGCTTTGATTCTTAACCGTCTTGTCACCCGTGTCAATAGTGGCCAAGGTAAGAATGTTCCTGTAAGTATCATCGTTGATGAGTTACCTACTTTGTATTTCCATAAGATTGACCGTCTTATTGGTACCGCCCGTAGTAACAAGGTAGCAGTTACATTAGGTTTTCAGGAAGTTCCTCAGTTGGAGGCAGACTATGGCAAGGTCGGTAAGGATAAGATTATCACTACTGTTGGTAACGTTGTTAGTGGTTCTGCACGCTCCAAGGAAACACTTGACTGGCTTTCCGGAGACATCTTTGGTAAAGTCGTACAGATGAAAAAAGGTATTACCATTGATAGGGAGAAGACATCCATCAACCTCAATGAGAATATGGACAACTTGGTACCGGCTTCCAAGATCAGCGATATGCCTTCTGGCTGGGTTTGTGGTCAGGTGGCCAGAGATTTCCAAGTAACAAAAACTGGTCGTGGAGGAACTATGGATATTCAGAAATCTGCTGAGTTTCAAACATCAAAGTTCTATTGCAAGACAAACTTTGACATGAAGGCTATTAAAGCCGAGGAAGCAGACTATAAGAATTATCCTCTTCCCAAGTTTTACACCTTCCCTTCAAGAGATGCCAAGGAGCGCATTCTATATAAGAACTTCGAGAAGGTTAACAAAGATGTCGATGACATGATTAAGACAGTTACGTCTGAGATTGTGAAGACATCAGATGATAAACCCAAACGTAAAAATCCATGAAAACAGGAATAAACATCAAACCATGCAATATTGGAGAAGCCGAGAAGCCTATGACTACTTCCGTTACTCTTTCGAGTTCCAAGCAGCCGAAATCAGCAAGAACAAAAAGACTATCAGCGAGGGAGAAAAGAAGATACCCGACTTTATCGGTTTTCTTTCCTCTCTGGTCGGTCCATCGAGGACAGCCAAAAACCGCATTGGATATGTTATCAATGCTATCAAGAAAAAGACCTCAGAAAGCTAATGGGCACCTACATGGACTTTGAAATAAATAATCAGTATAAAGAATATGAAAAAATTATTTTTAGTGATGCTTTTGGCATGTATATCAGTTTGTTCTATAGCGCAGACAGATACTAAAAGCGAAGAGGCATTACCAACCTTTGGTGTAACAGTTGAAAGAGATTGTAAAGCCGTTATGATAGAAAAGAAAATCTATTATAACGTTACGGTTGAATTAAAGGCAGCTGAATTTATAGACTTATTCTCAGAGGGTGTGAAAGTAACTGTTACTGACGAGAATGGGAAGAAAATCTACAAAAAGAGATTTTCAAAATCGTATTTGTATGCTTTCCCGAGCGGTACTATACAGGTAGGAAAGGGCAACGCAATAATACAAGTAACTTTGTATAGAAACAAAGATGAAAACTGGGAAGCTATTATCAAGGAAAAAGGAATATATTAAATAAAAGACTTGCACCTGATGCAAGACCATTCCCACCACACGCAAGAAATTGCATCTGGTGGGATTTTTTGAATGGTAAAGAATCATTCACATTATTAATACATTGTTAAAAGTATTTTTATGTCATATATTTTTATTCCAAATTTTGATATTCTCCCGGATGAGTAGAAATTTTATTTTCTAATTCCTTAACTTTGGATGCAAGCGATTTGTATCTCATTCTTTTTTGCAAGATCACTTCGTCAAGATCTTTCATATCGTCATTTTTTTGAACGACAGCAGTCTTCAATGCGTATAATTTTATGTTTTCCTCTGCTATTTCCTTCTGTATAACTTGCAAATTTTCAGATAGCAACTTACTGTGCTCTTGCAGAGCCTTAATTTCGGCTCTTAGCCGATTTCTCATTTCGAGCTCAGTCTTGTGCAGGTGAGTGTGCTGTGCACGTTCCTCTGGGCTCATTTGGTCGAGGTCTCGTCCTCTCTCGAATCCCCATTTTTTGCCAACAGCTTGATAGTAGTCGTCATGCCATTTTTTGTAAGCTGCTTTGCGAGAATTGGCTTTGCTAAGGTCTCCGAAATGTGCCTTGAACGAAACGACTTCCTTTTCCACACGCTGCTCTCCTGACTTCACCCTGCCACGCTGTTTTTTGATTGCCGTCGGCACAATCAGTACATGAGCATGTGGAGTTGTTTCATCGAGGTGAACGCAGAAAGAAATAATATTTTCCTCCCCAAATTTATCCGCAAAGAAGTTATAGTTGTCTAATGCCCACTGACCTATTTTGAGATTCCTATCTATCTCGCACATACGGTTGTGGTCACCGCCGACGACGATGTCTACGCAGCTGTAAGGAGCATTTTTTGAATCTTCCTTATAATAGTGAAAACCTAACTCGGTAAGTCGAGAATTGAGACGCTGTTCGATCGGGACATGTCGGCTGTCGTTGAGGAAAGCAAAATGGCCGTCTTTCGTCAGTTCGAAATTAAGAGAAGAGCGAGAGGAGTTGTAGTGATTTCCCTTTTCTTGATTCTTTTCTTGGTAAGTTTTTTCCGTCCATCCTTCTCTGCCATTCTCATTCATGACACGAGGATTCATGTGGATGCGCCCGTTGATGTTCAGTGTTTGAAATGCCATGGTTATCGGATGTATTAAAGTTATGAGTTCTATATATTTTTATTCCACTCCCAGCTTTCCAAGTCTCATGATGATTGACGTTTGGCTGCGTCCCATCTTGTTGGAGATGTACTTGATGCTCTTGCCCTGATGGTGAAGGTCAAGCAGGTATTGATCGGCGGCCTTTGTCCAACGCTTGTTGGCATTCCTGTGTACTGCATAACTCTCGGCTGTTACTTTTTCCGGATGAAGGAATTCGTCAACAAAGACGGAAGGATAACGCTTGTCATACATGACTATTGTCTTCTCTTTTGCACGAGTGATGGCAACATAGAACAAGCGCCGCTCCTCACCATATGGATAGTTGTCAGCACCAGACAAGACGTATTGTAGTACCGGGTCGTCGCTAATCTGTGATGGGAAGCCGAATGTTCCTTTGTTGCATTGTAGGAGTATCACGTAGTCTGCCTCAAGCCCTTTTGACTTATGGGCGGTAAGAAACTCCATTCTCCTTCCGCCTATCTCATAGTAGAAGTTGCCGTTCTCCTTAATGCATTTATATCGGAACGACAGGTAATAGTCATCGAATGAATAGCGGCCTAACAAGAAGACTGATTTGTCCTTTGGGATGCTGCTTATCACTCTTTCCAAGGTGTCGACATACAGGGGGCGGTCATATTCCTGAAATAGTAGTTCTGTCTTTGTAGACGTGTTGAATGGATGTATGTCCTTTCTCAACTGCGCACTGTTCTTTTGAATGAAAGAGGAAGACAATGACACCAAAGGTTCACCAAACCTATAGGTAGTCTCTATCTTTCGTATGTCCGTTGCACCGAAATATTTTGGAAACTGACTGAATAAAGTCATATCGCTTCCAGAGAACCTATATATCGACTGCCAGTCATCGCCGACGCAGAACAGCTTTGCAGGTTTCTCTCCATCCCGCAACGCTTGCAGGAATTTATACCTGTCGATGGATATGTCCTGAAACTCATCAACGATGATGTAGTCGAAACTGACAGGATGGCTTTCCTTGCACAGCTTCGTAGCTATGAGGATGGCATCCGTGAAATCAATCTGTTTTCTTTCTTCAAGTTCACGGACATATTCCTTATACACAGGCTGAAAGATGTTCTTGATGACGAAAACGCTCCTCTCATCATTAGCTTCCTTGGCATCATTGAGAGCATCTTCTATCTTTCCGCATCTTGATTTTAGCAGGGTGATAAATGTTACCGTCAGACGGATAAAGGCTTTCTCTTGATTACTTCCCTTGGGCAGTACAAGGTCATATAGCTCCTCGTCTGTTTTCTCATTCAAAGGAACTCCGGCATCCTTCAATAATTTCTTCAGTTTTCCCTTGATGTCCTTAGCATGGAAGTCGGAGCTTGATGTGCATATCATCTTTGTGCCATACTTCTCATGAACGCTCTTCTTCCATGTGATGCCATCGTTGTACCGTTTGTTTGCCTCGTCGTATGACATGCCCTTTTCTTCTGCAAACCACACGGGAACGAGGCTGTGCTCATCGACTCCGAAGTGCTCTAAATACAGGCGGCAAGGTTTGCCGCCTTTCTCATAATGGATGGAAAAGTCCGGGCAGTACTGGCTGTGTGTCTCGTCAGATACCTGATGCTCGTAAGGCTCTTCATAGCGATATTTGACACCAAGAGCTGTCAAAGCATATGCAATTTTCTTTTCCTGCTCGCTACGCACATTGAAGCTGTTGCCATCCATGTCAGGAAAGATGGCCTTGATGGTACTTGCCTTTGCCACAGCAAGGTCTTGCTGCCTCTGCTTCTTGCGTTTCTCCCAGTCTTCCATGTGCTGGTCATAATCCACGAAATAGTCAAGTATGCTCTCGCGGAATTTCTTGTCACCGAGCAGCTGATGGTATATCTTGACAAACAGAACGTCCGCATTGTCACAGATGCTCGGCTTCTCCCCAGTGGCCTTGCCAATCAGATCCAATGCCAGTTTATGAAACGTATAACCTCGCAATCCTTTAGCACAGGCCCTCTCAGTCAGTTCTGTCGCAGCTTTATGTGTGTAGCTGATGAGTAGGATCTTCTCTGGATTTACATGTTTAACCTCTGTGAGATACTTCACCTTGCCTACGATAGATGATGTCTTGCCACTGCCGGCGCTGCTTACTACGAGCACGTTGTCCTCATCAGCAATGATAGCCTTGCGTTGTTGCTGGTCCAAAGGATATTTGAGACATGTATCAAAGAAAGTTTTATTCTTTGCTAGTATTTCTTCCTCTACCTGCTTGTTGTGCCTTTTAACAATGCTGTCAATGCTTTCATACGACGATATAAGATTTATGATCTCCTCGGTAGCGTTTACATGGAATCTGTCAAGCCATGCATTGAGTTTTGATGCACGCTGATAGTCATCTTCGTAGGAACTAAGAATATCCCCCTTGTCTGATTCGTTTATGACCTTGCTTTGATAAACTTGGTCTACTTCTGTTGGGATGTCTGTCGACAAGGCAAGATCCTCAGATAACTTCTTTGCCTGATGACCAAGGTATAATCGGAACATCAATATTCCAATTATTATGGATACGAGTATGGAGTAAGGCAGTACCATTATTAATTCTACCAGTAATTCTATTACAAATAATATAATTATAAAACTACAGATATTTTCTTCTATACATATTGACAATAATATGTATAGAAGAAAATATATTATCTTTTGAGATTTCTCTTCTTGGATGGTCTTACCATGTTCATACCCATGAGGAAACATCTTCTCTTAAAGGCCAGATCATCTTCATCATCCTTTTTACCCCATCCAGATCCGGGAGATCCACCTCCACCCCCACAAGATTGAGCTACAGATGTTGCCTTGTCTAAATATCCAAGGTAAAGACATGCTGACACCTGAATGATCTCAACACCTTTGTCAGAGATGTCTTGTAGAAAAGAGCCATCGAAAAGTTCACCTATTGTATTGTCAAGAAAGTTTCTTTGTTCTTCTGTACAATTTTCACGGATCTCACTATATTTCTCAGACTTTGATTTCGTATCAACGAGAGCCATATCCCAGCCTACAGTTTTCATTTCATTCATAATTTTCTTTGACACAATAGGAGACTCCTTCGACAACTCTTTCTTGAATAGTTCCTGCTTAGCCTCAAATTCCTTGGTTTGGTTCTGAACCTTTTGAAGCTGCTCTTCTGCAATCTTAAGTTTTGCAGTCTTATCAAGAATCATCTCCTGGTTCTGCTTAATACGATCATTCAGTTCTTTAAGTCTTTTCTCTGCTTCTACAGTAGAGATTTTACCTGAATCTCTATCATTTTCCAGTTGCCTGATTTCAGCCATTAATGCGACTCTTGTTGCCTCCAGATTAGCAATCATAGTAGATAATGCTTTTAGACGGGCAGAAGCATGGCGCACTTCATTTTCCTTATGCTCTACTTCTTTGGCAAGTTCTATACGTCTTTGAGCGTGCCACTGTTCTGTCGTTCTATGTTTTGCACCTGTCTCAGAAATAGGCTCTCCACGTTCCAAACCATATTTCTTGTTCACTTCTGCCAATTCATTATGCAGTTGGATGCAGTTTCTTTGATACGCAGCTTTGCTGTTCTCTTCACCCACAAATACCTTCCTCCAAGAAATTTTGTTGTTATAGACAGGCAGGAGTGTACAATGTATATGAGGGTTCGTCTCATCTAAATGTACAATGAAGGCAGCTATATTCTCTTCGCCATACTTCTTCCCTATAAAGTTGTACATATCAACAGCCCACTTCTCAATATCTTTATTTCGGGTGATTTTAGAGTTGTCAGCTCCATGTTCAAAATCGACATACTGATTGCCGAAAGCAAGCTTTCTCATCATATCTCGTGAACCGCCAATGATAATGTTGGCTACCGTTCTATACGTAGGCTCCTTCTTGCCATAGTTAGGGTCTTTTATTCCCCTCTTTTTTAAGTTCTCCTTAATACGTTTAGGTATGGACTTTTTCTTGTCAAGAGGCAAGATAGCTCCACCCTTCCCTACCTCGAAGTCGAGATGCTCTCTTGTGGGATCAAAGGCATTAGACAGTTTTGCAATGTACGCCCCCATAGAGGCCACACGCAGATGTTCATTGCTTTGTCCCATAGAAAAGCCCTTCCCGGCTTTTATATCAAGAACTTGTGTTTGTTTCTTGTTCATAATATTTATGTAAACTATTATTTTGTATGGAATGATTCGCCACGCAACAATCCGTACTTCAAATTCACCTTTGCCAGTTCGTCATGAAGTTCTATCAGCTTTTGCTTATATGCCATTATGGAGTCATGTTGGCCAACAAATTTTTTCTTCCAAGATATTCTTTTGGTTCCTTTCTTCGACTCTACGATAGGAATCAGAATACAATTTGCATACGGGGTATCTACATCTAAATGAACTATAAAAGCTGCAATGCAATTTTCACCATATTTTTTACACAGAAAAGTATACATATCCAACGCCCAGTGCTCTATACCACCCATGCGCCTGACGCTGCTGTTATCAGCCTCTGAACCTTCTTGAATATTTTGTTTGCCAAACGAAATTACCCTCATAGTGTGCTTCGATCCACCTAAAATCACATTAGCGATTGTCCGGTAAACAGGCGTTTCTTTCCCCTTGTTTGGATCTTTTACATCTTGCGATTTCAGTAGATGTTCTATTCTTGCCGGAATAGAATTTGTTTTGTCTACCTCAGAGATCACCCCACCCTTTCCAACTTCAAAATTGAGATCGGTTCTACTGTTGTCAAATGTCCCATGGGTTGACTTGCCTTTGGCAACGCTAACCATGTTTCTTAGGATGGCATTGCTCTGCTCTATTGTTATTCTCTTCAACGGTTCTATCCGGAGAAATTGATTCTGCTGTTCTTTCATACTGACACTGTCAATCAGGTATATTATATACCTACTCAAAAACGGGTATAATATTATACCTACGCTATATTTTCTAATCAAGTGTTTTTTCCATATCTGAGCTTCCACATATCGCTGAAAAGCAGGTATATTATATACCTACTCAAAAACGGGTATAATATTATACCTGTTTTCAAAACTAAGCAATTAGGGGGTATATCCTTTCTGCAAGAAAGCAGGTATATTATTATATACCCGATTTTGCCCGGCTTGCCGCCCGTCAGGAGGGCAAAATCCCACAAGTTTGTGGTCAAACTTGGTATTAGGCTACCCCCTAATTGAAAATATCGGTATAAGCGCAAGCGCATTTTGATATATTTCTGTTGCATAGACGTATTTTCTGTTTGGCTTGACAGCGTTGATCGTTTTAACGAGAAAGGCTAAATTTTGCGCTCTGAGGCATCGTTTGCGCCTCGGACGTATAATTGCCCATTCTGGATGTTTTTGCCAGCCAGAACGAAAATTTGGGGCTTTGGAGCCACAAAATTACAGTTGCCAATCTTGGACGTTGTTACGAGGCCAAAAGATTCGAGCTTACGAACATAAGCTGAAACGGTTGGATAAGACCATCTCCAAGCCTTTTGTAGGTCTGTGACCGAGATGCCATCATCCTCTCCCCTCAACGTGGCCGAGTAGAACTTAGCTATCAGGTCAGCGAAGGCTTGAAATCTGGAGCACTTCTTGGGCATCTTGCCATGGTTGATGTTGGCAAGAAAACTTAGTGCTTCTGATTCTATTGACAGCTGAACAGTGTAGCTGCTATTGTTTTTTCTTGACATCATAAGAATTTATTTTATTAAAACATTTATTGAAACAATTACTGAAAGGTATTGAACTTGATCGAAGATGCCGTTGTCACATCTGTGGGGCAAAACTTAGTATCGTTGTTGAATTCCCTTTTGTAGCCTTGTAGTTCACTTGTACAGGGATGAAGGGAAAGTACAACTTAAAGAGCTTCATTCCTATCTCTTTATCTTATTGACGACCCGAAATTAAGGACTACTATAGAAGTGTCCTAAAACTTCATTCTGTACAGTATGATCTATTTGATGTTTGATGGCAGCCATATTTTTTATCAAGCAAAGCACATTGAACTTTTTATATTTATATTGGTTCTCTAGTCATTTAGTCATATGGGAGGTACAAGTTGATTCAAGTAAACATAGATTGAAGTGCCTATAGCATCATATATAATGTTTGCTTTTATTTGACATATGACCTTTTGCTTATTTTGTTACTTTCCAAATTGATTTTGAACTACACATTATTCTGTATCAGAGTTTGTTTTCGCCAACATTCGAGCTAACAGTTCAAGACCATCACAATCCTGTAGAAGACACTTTTTCATCCAATGAGCAGTGACGATTTTGGATACTTTTCTCATGGTTTTATTTCTTTTGTCTTTGAGAGCAACGAACATGGTGTTCCCAAATTTCTTGCTGTACTTCTTACGTAATTCTCTATATTTCATAAAGGAAAAACTAAGTGAGGTTAATTTCGTAATTTGCGGACGGATGTGATATACAAGTATTGTAGTTTCCGAATTGGATCTATTTGCTTATGCGAATTTCTCCAGGCTGAAAACTTTTTCGTAGCACTACTGATGTATGTGTAAAGATTACTATTAACATTTGAATTGTCTTTACCTGACTTTATATATGGTGCTATCAAGAATGGCAGTGCTGTCATAACAAGAGCCACGGCAATTTTCAAAATCAGCAAAAACATAATTAATATTATTTGTAAAATGCCTTTATCACATCAGAAAGTTTCTGAGCCTCGATAGTGATGTCAGCAGATTCACCAAGAGCAAGCTCTTTTCTAAGAGAGATATACATTGTTTCAATGTCATCATACACTTTTGCGATAATGTCATTGATGATACCATATTCGTGAGAAGTCATCGTAACCACAATCATATTGCTTTCATATGGTGTGGTGTATAGCACAGCTCTGAAATCTTGTTCGTCTTCTGATTTCGTTGCGACAAGTACATGAAACTCATCGTCTTTTGTTATCGTGTCTATCAAATCTTCTAACATTATTTGAGAGTCAAGAGCAAACTGTACTTCTATATAATCATTATGCAGGAGTACATTCAAAGTCTCTTTCGGCAGCATGATTTTGCCGAGTTGTAATTTCAGACGCTCAAAAAGGGACTCAACAGCCATACGCTGACCTTGGTCTTGAAGATCTAAAATATTCATAATGCTGTTCATATTTATAATGAGGAATTAATGAATGACTTTAAAAAGTAGTTAGACAAAATGCCTATCATCTTAGCCTGTGCTTCTTTAGAAGATTGCTCTTCATCGGTTCTTGCGAGCAAGTCTGGTAACTTGCTTGATAAATCCATCAAAGATTTTTTCTGATCATCTGTAAGTGTTGCAACTGAATAGCTATCAAGTGCAAGAAAAGGCTGAATCAACATCCACCGATAATTGGCTTTCTGAGCATTATTAAGTTTGATGTTGTTTTCAATATCAGACTGACATGCTAAAGCATTCTGGATAATTCGTCTATTAAAACGCATGGTAAGATAGAGCATTGCACGTTTGTTACCGCCATTATTCTTATAGCCGATATTTGAATAGATGTTGTCAAATACTTTTGCCGTCTTGTCTGTCAAGTCTTGCAGTCTACCTTGGGGCATAGCATTCAAGTATCGCATTAAAGAACGAAAGCACCGGTCTTCATCTGCTATATATTCTTTCAGCTGATTTTCAGTTTTAAATCCTTTTGCACCAAATAAAACCTGATAGTAGGCTTTTATCGTTTGGTCTATGTCGCTGTATAATGGAACCTCGTCAAGGTTATTATAAAAGGTAACAGCGTCTTTCCAAGTCTCTGACCCTTTTACCTTTTCTTCTTCCTTAGCTGTATTCAATTTCAGATACATCACATCCTTTAAACTGCGATCTTTTGAAAATGCGAGCCGGGCAATTTCATAGCGCATCGAATCAGCCATTGTGAAGTAAGCCAGTGCAACACGACTGTGCAAAGTGGCAGCAGAGTCTCTGCTAAAAGCTGCAAAAGACGAATCCTGTATCTCCAGCCATGTTTTTGTAATCTTGGCAAGATCCTCAATTGAGCAATCTTGCTTAGATCTAAGGGATTTCAGTTCCGAGTTACAAGCTGCCAAGGCTTCCTCGGAAGACTTAAAAGATGGATGTTGCTTGCAGGAAGAGATCAATACAAGTAATAACATCGACACGATAAATAATGTTTTTTTCTTCATACTTTAAAATTTATATGTTGCAAAAGTACGAAGAACAAATATTATAGCTATTCAAAAGAAAATTAAAAACTTATATTAACATAAATAAGAATCTTTCATTATGTTTGATATATATATATCATTATATAGTAGCCTTTTATATGGCCTATCATAATAAAAATGTATCTGATATGAAGAATTAAAATTTTATATTAAACAGTAAATGACAAAGACTTTGCATCTTTGTCATTTACTGAAAGCGGTATATTACCTTGACTACAGTTCTAAAGCACCTTCTTCTATGATTTTGGGACAGATAGCAAGTAACTTCTCCGAGGTTTCCTTATTGTTATCAGTAAGACGGAAAGTATAGTAAAATTGCTCGTCATCATCCAAATTGTCCGGATCATCTGACATACAATAGTTACCTATCATTGGAAGATACTTTTGAAGTATCTCATAGGCAAAGTCTTGTTTATACATAGCAAGATGGAGATATAAACCTTCCGGCCAATACAAGCCTGCAGAAAAATCTTCTGTAAAAGTCGCTGCTGCTTCTCCTTTCTTGAAATCAAACAATTCATATTCTACTCTCTCGCCCATAAATGAGCATGCTGCAAAATACAAAGCAAGTACAGTCAGCTCGCGTTGGTTGAGTGGGTTAATACCCATCTCTTTAATTTCATCTTTCTCCATAACTTATTATTTTATTCAAGTTAAAGAGATGCTCCACTTTTCGTGGAGCAATCTCTTCTTCTAAATCATTCTCCTTCCCCACCAAACAAGGTAATAGTATAGTGCAAGGAAATCAGTGTGGCTGTTGCCAGAATAATAACGGAAACTACTGAATTTATTGCGTCATAGTTTTCGATGGTGAGAAGATTTACAAGCATTGCTAAAGCAAGCAGCATCTTCATCATTGTTTTTTCTTTCATCTTCTTTGATTTATGATGGCTTGGTTGGTTCCATCGTTACCTTTGTATTTTTATATCGGCTTTCCAGATTCCCTAGTCTTTTTCAACTTGTTGCTTTGGTCGTCCGAGCTTTTTTTTACATCGACATATCCGTCATCTCTGAGTCTTTTTCTGCGCAAAAAGAAGACAGTCCAGAACAGCCCAAAAGCAAGCAATCGGAGTAAAATCTTTCAGGAATACCCCAATCTTTGATTGAGGAAGGCTGCCTGAAAGATTTTTCTCAGATAAGGAGGCACGACTGGTGCTTGCTGTGGGCAAGGACTGTCTAACTTTGCAAGGAAAAAGCGTAAGATGATGGTTATGACCTTTGTTGAAAAGCGAGGGCGGCCAAGAGACAACAATAGCATATAGGTAGAGAAAGAAGAAGCCTTGTGTGACTGAGCTGTGGGAAGGAACACTAAGCTTCATAGAAGAGCGTGAAGACTGTGCCGGATCATTCCGCCATTGTCTTCACGCATATGAAATGTAGATAATATTGTAATAAGACTATATCCCTATATTACAACATCATAATATTGTAATATTGTAAGATAGTAATATATTAACATAGTTGTGAAGTAATCATGTAAGGTTTCTATAGTGTAATAACATAATAAGGCTGCATTGCTGCATTGTTGTTAGGTAATACCTTTATAAAGCTATATAGCAAGTAGGTAGAGATCGCATCAGGTTCCATACAGCGCAAAAAAGGGCTGTCCTGTCGGGCAGCCCTTCCGTAGGTAGTTATGGCTTACTTCTTTTTCTTGTCCTTGCCGTCGCTCTTGTCATCCTCCTTCTTCGGAGCTGGCTCCACCTTGGTAGCGGCGAGTTTGACGATGTTGTGTGTCTTGCCGTCCTTGTCGGTGTAGGATTCTGCCTTAAAGAATCCCTCGACAGCGATCTTAGAGCCCTTCTTCAAGAGGTCGAGAGTCTTCTTGTCGTCGTTCTTGACCCAGGTCTCGATGCCTTGGATGGCGGTTGTGGTGACCTCCTGACCGTTCTTCTTCTCCGTATGCTTGACGAAGATGCCGAAGCGAGCTACGCTGGCCTTTTCAAAGTTCTTCACTTCTGCGTCCTTGCAGACGAAACCTGTAATTGAGAAACTGTTCATTGCGTTCATAATCGTAATTTTTAAAGTTGATGTTTATTTTACGTGCGAAAAGGAACAAGCAAGGAAAGGTGCTAAGGCAAGGGATGGCCGTATTGTTTTTCACCGTAGGCGAAGAGTTTTTGGATCAGGAGCAACTGCACCCCAAAAACTTGAAAAAGAATACGAGGCAAGGCGGCAGCCGTGCCCTTGCAGTCACCGGCTTGCGTTAACTTTGCACAGGAAAATGAATGTCGACGGCTCTAAAAATGCGATGAGAACGAGAACCGTTTCATTACAGGCTAGTCAGAGAGGATGTAGAGTGTCTTAGAACATAAAGGCATAGCTTAGCTGATTCAGCTCTTGTGCATACGGGGCAAAAGAAGGCGGTCGGTCACCAAACAGGAAAGACAGTGCTGAGACGGTGGAGAGAGATGACAGGAAGGCACACCTTGAAAAGAGAAAGGGCGATGGCAGGAGGAAGGGATGAGAAAAGGCAGGAAACATCCGACATAGGCAAATACAAAAACGAGTAAGTTTGCCCCAAGACGGAGGCGGCAAAGAGAATGTGTGACAAGAGTAGTCAAGGAAAGTAAGTAAATGCCGTGTCATCACGGCAGGGCTGTCCGGCAGACAGCCATAGGAAAAGCTGTATAAGGAACCATAGTCCCCACCTGCCTCCAACAGCCTTAGAGGTTGGAGACAGGTGGGGGCACTTTAATCATTATTCATTGGTTCTATAGAATTAAACTTAAAGTACATTAGACTTCATACTTAGCCAAACACATCTGAATGAGTACCAGTGTTTAGCATTAATAAAATTAATTCTTGGTCATTTTGCTTCCACACTAATAACCAGTCTGGGCGGATATGGCATTCCCATTGGCCTTGTCTGTTTCCTGATAAAATATGAGGATGATACTTCGCATCCACCTTCCCGTCTTTTATCAGATCGTCGATGACTATGGCAAGTTCTTCCATAGGATAGCCTCTTTTCTTGCAACGTTTGACATCTTTGTCAAAAGCATGAGTGGTAAATAGACGAAATGCCATTAGATGCCAAGTTTGTTGAACATATCCTTTGCACTGGTGTATTCTGTTATACGACCATGTTTCATGTCATCTATAGCTCGCTCGTAGTCGGTTTTCTTGATGGTTTTCACCTTGCCGATTTTCCACCCAAGTCGTTTGCCAAGAGACTTTAATATTGAAAGATCTGCCTCAGGCAGTTCGATAGTCGTAGTATTCATTTGAATTGTTGTGTCCATATTAGAATTTCTTCTGATTAATATTGCAAATATAATAGTTTTAAATGAGTTAGGCAAATATTTCCGGCTGATTTATTCATAAAGATAGTTATGAAATATTCGTTTCGGTACACAGAATCTATGTCATACATTTAGATGGATTAATAATATTGTAATATATCTATACATAGATAAAGTAATACAAGTAATCATACTATCTTGTAATAGTGAAATTATAAAGGAATCATCGAAGATACCTTGTAGCGTCCAGCTTTCTGTAGAAAGCTGGACGGCTTATAAACCCCGGAAAGGATTCCGGAGTCATCTTACTTAAACTCTGAGTAGAACTTACATAGGTCCTTTATCTCCTTTGATGGCGCAAGAGTTTCGAGCACTTGTATCTCGCTATATTCGGGATGTTGCATGAAGAGCATCAAGGCAGCCTTGCGGAATGTCTTCGCTGCTCCCATATAATAGTTAGTGCCCTTCATGTCGCCTTTGATAAGTTGCTTACGTGCTTCATCTTTAAGTCCCTCAAAGACTGCTGGCATTATTTGAGAGTTCTCAAATTTCTTGATGCCTGGAGTACAAAAGTTGACAACTATTTTGCGTACCCTTTCCTCTTTTTCTTGTACTGTCATATCTGTCTAAATTGTGCCCCGGTGGTTAGTCGGGGCGTTACCTTTGAATGTTAGAAACAAGGATCTCTGAAATAGTAAGGTTTCTCACTGAGAATGAATGGACACTCTCTTGTTCCAGGAATGTACAAGCCACCATTCTTATGCTCGCGGACAATGAGGATTGGAGCATTAGGATTACTAATATACTCTTCACAGTGTTCGCCGTCCCCACCCTTGGTTAGCATTTCTCTGACCTTAACTTTAGTTTCTGTCACCCATTCAATGACTTCATAGGGATATACGTCGCTTCCTACTTGCTGATTAGCGTACTTAGGGTGTATTAGCTCAAACTCGAACACTCCTTTGCCTGCCTTACGAATGTTGTCTATCTCTTTGTAAGAGACGATACAGTTATCTCCAACTTTGAGATCAGACAGCCATGCGCAATTCTTTGTCAAGCCGACATCGTGTGCGTACTGGTAGTCCAGTTTTTCGGGAAAGAACTCTGATGTTCCTTTTGCTCCTTTTGTAATGTTTGTAATTTTTACGTATGCCATAATGTTTCTTATTATGGGAAGGAGGTTAACCTTCCCGTTACCTTCTAATTTTAGTTGCTTACCACACTGCTACCCAAACATGCTTTATCTCTGGTGCATACTGGCAATATGTCTTAATGATTTTCACATTCTTGAATGCCTTACGTATTGCGTTCTCTACATCCTCCAACTGTGCTGGCTTCACTCGGTGAAGGTTCTGCCAGTATTTTTCAATAGCATAGGCAGTTCTTTTCTTTCCGTCTGCTGTTATCAAAGCCGAGTTGAACGTACTCCATCCTTTTCGATCTAAGATGTCTAAGAGTTTACTTGTCTTTCCCATATCTATTATATTGTGATGGCTGGTTGGTTCCATCGTTACCTTTTATTTATATCGGCATTCCAGATTCCCTAGTCTTTTTCAACTTGTTGTTCTGGTCGTCCGAGCTTTTTTTTACATCGACATATCCGTCATCTCTGAGTCTTTTTCTGCGCAAAA
>Ga0310695_10002181_pt1 | contig 42236 bp, 37 predicted proteins | sample RumenRJG_04DNA_FD_203882 | JGI IMG/M metagenome (GOLD analysis project Ga0310695, IMG submission 203882) | Bovine rumen microbial communities from Lethbridge, Alberta, Canada - RJG_04 (v2) (version 2) | ecosystem: Host-associated > Mammals > Digestive system > Stomach > Rumen | place: Canada... | reverse complement strand
CTTGGTGCTTGCCGGGGTCGCTTTTTTATGGGGTGCGTTTTGTTTTTTACAGGATAATATTGTATTTTTGTGGTGTTATTAACCAAAAATCAATGTAGATGAGGATGAAACGGATTTTTACTGCTGTTGTGATGATGATAGCACTGCCCGCGGTGATGCTGGGGCAGGGGTGGCCGTCGGGCTATGGCGGCGTGATGTTGCAGGGGTTCTACTGGGACTCTTTCTCCGACACCAAGTGGACTAACCTCGAGGCGCAGGCCGATGAACTGGCCGAGTTCTTCAACCTGGTGTGGATACCGCAGAGCGGCTATTGCGGGGGGTATAACTCGATGGGCTATGACGACCTGTACTGGTTCAGCAACTATAACAGTGCGTTTGGCACGAGGGCTCAGTTGTTGTCGATGATTGGCACGTTCAAGGACAAGGGCATCGGCACCATCGCCGATGTGGTCATCAACCACCGCAAGAATGTTTCCAACTGGGTCGATTTCCCCGCCGAGACCTATAAGGGCGTGACCTATCAGTTGAAGTCCACCGACATCTGCCGTGACGATGACGGCGGTGCCGCCCTGAACTGGGCAACGCAGAACGGCTACTCGCTGAGCGCCAACAACGACACCGGCGAGGATTGGGGCGGCATGCGCGACCTGGACCACTCGAGCGCCAACGTGCAGACCAGTGTCAAGGCCTACCTGAAGATGCTGCTCAATGACCTGGGCTATGCGGGTTTCCGATACGACATGACCAAGGGCTATGCCGCCCAATACACGGGCCTGTACAACGCTGATGCCGCTCCGGCCTATTCGGTGGGCGAGTACTGGGACGGCAACCAGTCGGCGGTCAAGGCATGGATCGACGGTACCCGCGTGAGCGGTGTGGTCCAGAGCGCCGCCTTTGACTTCCCGTTCCGCTATGCCGTGCGTGACGCGGTCAACAACAACCGCTGGACCAACCTGTCGGGCAGCGGCAAGGGCTTGAACCAGGAGGCCAACTACAAGCGTTACTCGGTGACCTTTGTCGAGAACCATGACACGCAGTACCGCAGCGCCAGTGAGCCCCAGGATCCCCTCAACCGCTATGTCGAGGCCGTCAATGCCTACATGCTGGCCATGCCCGGCACGCCGTGTGTCTTCCTGAGCCACTGGAAGGACCACAAGCAGAGCATCAAGCAGATGATTTATGCCCGCCAGTTGGCCGGCATCACCAATACCAGCGCTAGCGCCCAACTGTCGGCTAACAGTTCGGCTAACTACTATGTCCAGCGTATTACCGGCACCCGCGGCACGTTGCTGGCCGCGATGGGCAGCACTTCCTACACGATACCCGCTGGATATGTGGTCGTGGCTAGCGGCGACGCCTATCGCCTGGCCCTGAGCACCAGCACCGAGACCGCCTGGGCCAGCGTGCCCAGCGGAGAGTACCAGGACCCGTTCACCGTCACGCTGACCGCCGTGAGCGCTACGGCTGGCGCCCAGATCGTCTATACGCTCGACGGCAGTGAACCCAGCGCCACCAGCGGCAACGTGATTGCCAGCGGCACGCGTGTGGCCGTCAACAGGTGCTTGACCCTCAAGGCCGGCCTGCTCAAGAATGGCGTGGTGAGTGGCGTCATCACCCGCCACTACACGGTCGTGAACGAGGACTACGAGCCCTATGAGATCACGGTCTATCTCAAGGATCCCACCGCCGCCTCCAACAACTGGCCCCGGGTGACCTATTACTGCTGGGACAGCAACGACCAGCAGCAGTGCGGTAACTGGCCGGGTGAGGTGATTACCGACACCCGCATGGTGCATGGCGAGAAGTTCTACTACAAGACGTTCACCATCACGGGCAGCCAGTACAGCCTGAACTTTGTCTTCAGCCGCGGCGGCAGTACGGCCAGCAGTTACCAGACGGTGGACGTGACGGGAGTGCGCGAGACTTCCTTCTTTGAAGTGACGACCCAGACCAACAAATATCAGGTGCGTGACGTGACCGACGTCTATCTGCCCTATCTCGACGACGTGGATGTGCTGGTTGGCGACGTCAACAGTGACGGAATCGTCAACATCAGCGACGTGACGCAACTGATTGACTATCTGCTGGGTGCTGATGCCTCCACGGTAGATGTCGTGGCCGCCGACGTCAGTGTTGACGGCGTTATCAACATCAGCGACGTGACGCTGTTGATCGACATGCTGCTGGGTGCTGCATGACGGGGTGGGGCCGTGTCCCTGATTTTTCCCGTCGGACGGTTAGGGCACGGCCCGTTGCAACTTTCAAGGCATGTGATACAATAAAAGACGGTTTTGCGAGTTAATAAGGTAAAAAGACAAACCAATTTTTTCTAATTAGAGAAATGAAACTGATAAAATCAATAGTCGCCATCCTGCTGATGGCTACCGCTCCCGCTGCCTGGTCCCAGGATGATATCAAGAACACCGAGTTCAATCCTGTCACGACCGGTGTGACCTCGCTGAGCATCACCCCCGATGCTCGTGGCGCGTCGATGGGCGACCTGGGTGCAGCCACCGAGCCCGATGTCAACTCGCAGTTCTGGAATCCGTCGAAATATGCCTTTGCCTACAGCAGCGCGGGCGTGTCGTTGTCCTATACCCCCTGGTTGCGCAAGATCGTCAACGACATCTACCTGGCCAACCTGGCGGGCTACTACAAGATCGGCAGCAACGACAATCAGGCGGTGAGCGCCTCGTTGCGCTATTTTTCGCTGGGCGAGGTGATGGCGACCGACGGCGAGGGTGCCACCCTGGCCACGATCAACCCGTTCGAGATGTCGGTTGACTTGGGCTATAGCCGCAAGTTGAGCGAGAAGTTCTCGATGGGCGTCGTGCTGCGCTACATCTACAGTGACCTGGGTTACAGCGACATGAACACCGGCAGCCAGACGTCTAGCGCCTCGGCTTTCTCGGCCGACTTGTCGGGCTACTATACCACCTATCCCGTGATTGGCCGCAACGAGTGCCAGTGGTCGTTAGGTTTCAACTTGTCCAACATCGGTTCCAAGGTGTCCTACAACAAGGGTAACGACCCCGCATACCTGCCCGCCAACCTGAAGTTGGGTACGGCATTCACCTTCCCGCTGGCCGACTACAACAACCTGACGCTGTCCGTTGACGCCAACAAGTTACTCGTTCCCGCCAAGCCCCGTCTGGCCGACTTTGAGGACAACCTGGCCTATGACGAAGCCCTGCAGGAATGGAAGGACAAGTCGAGCATCACGGGTATCTTTGACAGTTTCAAGGACAATTTCGCCAAGCGCATCACCTACTCGGTGGGCGCCGAGTATGCCTACAACCAGCAGTTCTTCCTGCGCGGCGGTTACTACTACGAGAGCAAGTATGCGGGCAACCGCCAGTACTTCGGCCTGGGTGCCGGTTTCTCGCTCAACGTCATCAAGATCGATGCCAGTTACATGATCGCCACGGCCCAGAACAGTCCGCTGGACCAGACGCTGCGCTTCACCCTGTCGTTTGACATGGACGGCATCAAGAACCTGTTTGGCCGCAACTGATTACCGTAGAAGTGGCCCCCAAATAGGGCCCTTGAAAACAAAATAAAACTGATTACTGAGAACTATGTTACGCGTGGGTTTGGGATTTGATGTGCACCGCCTTGTCGAGGGCCGCCAGTTGTGGCTCGGGGGAGTGAATATCCCCTGGGAAAAGGGATTGCTGGGCCACAGCGACGCCGACGTGGCTATCCATGCCCTGTGCGACGCCCTGCTGGGCGCCGCTGCCCTGCGCGACATCGGTTACCACTTTCCCGACACCGATCCCCGCTACAAGGGCATCGACAGCCGCCTGCTGCTGCGCCACGTGATGGGCCTGCTCGACGAGAAGGGTTACCGCCTGGGCAACTGTGACATCACCATCTGTGCCGAGCAACCCAAACTGAATCCCCACATTCCCGCAATGCAGCAGGAGTTGGCCTCCTGCATGAACTGTGACCCCAGCCAGGTGTCCATCAAGGCCACCACCACCGAGCGCCTGGGTTACACCGGCCGTGGCGAGGGCATTGCCGCCCATGCCGTCGCGTTGCTGGAAACCAAACAACCCGCCATGCCATGATGAGCGAGGCCCAATTGCAGCGGCGCATTCCCTACCTGGACATCCTGCGCGTGTTGGCCTGCCTGCTGGTCATCCTGATACACACGCCCATCCGCCCCTATGACGTCTATTACAACGTGCCGTCGGTGGCCGGCGCTGTCTATACCGTGCTTGTGGCGGTCAACTGCAACCTGTTCTTCATGATCACGGGTGCCCTGTTGCTGCCTGTCGCCGTGCCCACAAGACGTTTTCTCAAGCACCGGCTGCACGTGGTGTTCTTCCCCCTGGTCGTGTGGACCGTCATCTACCTGCTGGAACACGCGCTGCTGCTCCATAACTTCACGCCCCGCCTGCTGACGTCCATCCTGTTCCATCCCGTCGAGGGCGTGTTGTGGTATGTCTATGTCCTGCTGGTCATCTACGTGACCTTGCCGCTGGTGAGCAAGTGCATCGGCGCCATCGGCAAGCGCGGGGTCGAGATGGTGCTGGTGCTGTGGGTCTTGTCATCATTCATTCCCTATCAGCATGGCATCTTCATCGAGGCGTCCCATTACAGCGAGAACATGTTCGGCGCCTTTGCCAACTACTACGGCTACGTCCTGCTGGGCTATTACATGCACCAATACGGACTGCCAGTGTTCACGCGTGAGCATGGCTGGAAATTCGGCCTGTTGTTCCTGTTCGGCATCGTGGTGATGCCCATGTTTGAATTTCTGGTGCAAGGCCACTTCCATGTCACCTGGCAACAGCACATCGACACGCTCACGACCGACATCAGCGTCAACAACGTGGCCATGGCCACTCTGCTGTTTGCCCTGGTGCAGCGCTATGCCCCCAAGCGATATGACCGCCGTGACCATCCCGCCGCCGCCACATGGTGGCCGCGGCTGAGCACCGCCACCTTCGGCATCTACCTGTCCCAAATGCTCGTCCTGCGCTACATCGTGTGGCCCATGACCGCCTCATGGCTCCCCCGCGCCCACTGGGTAGTCGATTGCCTGGTGAGCGGCGTGCTGGCCTTCATCATCTGCTTCCTGCTGGTGCTGCTGTTGCGCCGCCTCCCCTTCCATCGCCTCCTCCTCGGCAAGTAAACCCTGTGGGCGTTAATGGAGTTTATGCCTTGTCTTTATCTGGAATCTTTGATACTTGATTGAAATCCATTCGAATTAGATATTTTGTCTGATCAAGATCATATGATTTACTGCATTTTAGCATGTAACCAGCATTATAGAGCATACTTATTAATTGATTAGGATCGACCTCTGTCCTGTAATAGACCAGTTCTCTAAACTTTTCTGTATAAGGGGATTCCGAAATGGCTTTAGTGTCTTCAATCGTCATCTGTAATACAACAGAAATAATCTTAGGCTTGCTTTTCTTGAGTAATCGGATAAAACTAACTAGACCCAGAAATTCTAAAACCAAATTACAGATAATTAAATCACATTGATTAATCGTGGCTTTGGGGGCTGTTAGGTCAATTCTTTTTAAAACGAGGTTTAAGTTGTTTTTTTGACCATACTCTTTACAAACGTTTAGGAAATCTTGGTTAATATCATAACCGTAAACGACCATACCAGTTTTGATGTGTTGCAAACCATTTCCACAACCAATTCCAACAATGTCAATGATTGATGGGCAATTGTCTTCTATTTGTTCTTTAACAATATGATTCAAGAGGTCATATTGTTTAATGAACTTCATGTGGCCTTCATATTCTACTGCTTTTATTCTCTCCCAAGGATTCATGATAACATCATTTCACGTAATTTTGAGACACTCATATCCTTATTCATATTTGGCAAATCTACCATCTTGCCCCCCTTCCTCATGACAATAATGTGCTCTGTGTATTTTGAGATATCGTGCAAATTGTGAGATGTGAAAATTAATAATCCCTCTTTTTTGAGGATTTCTTGAATAGCAATTTTCAAGACTTTTTCAGCGACAAAGATATCTAATGAAGCAGTTGGTTCGTCCATTAGAAGAATTGGTGAATCAGTATCACATGCCAGCATAATGCCCAATGCTTGTTGTTGACCACCTGACAAGAACCGGACTTGTTCATCAATCTTGTCTTCAAGGCTCATTCCTGCTGACAGAATCAATTTTAAGCAAGATTGACGGTTTTCCTTTCTGTCGTAATTCTGAAAAGAACTGTTATTCTTGCCATGAAATAGCATGTAATTCTCAAATACTGTAAGTTTAGGGAAGATGTTGTCAATTGCTTGCTGTGTGATAAATGATACGTTGGACAGTTCATTAACTGGCCTTTGGCATACTTTTATTGACCCCTTTTCGGCTTTTAAATCTCCTTTTATCAACTTTAATAATGTCGATTTTCCCGAGCCGTTAACGCCGACTAGGCCGATGATGCGACAATCATCTACGGTCAAATCGTTATTTTGAAAAACAAGGTGCTTTTCCGAATCAACTCCATAGGAAAAACACAGGTCTGATATGTCTAAACTATTCATATGCTTTGATTTCCTATTTGTCTATCGTTGTTTGATTTGATATTCTGCAATTGCCTAAATGCGATAAATAAAATGGTCACAACCGCTGTGGCAATTTTAAGATCAGTGGCGGGAAGCCCCATCTGTAAACAAAAAGTAATGACACCTTGATATATGATCATTCCCAGGACTGCTGCAAGAAGTAATTTGCATACGGTTTCTGGTTTAAGTAATGTTTCACCGATGATGACACCTGCTAACGAAATGATTACAACGCCAGTTCCCATTCCAATATCAACAAATCCTTGATATTGAGATACCAATATTCCTGAAAGTGCGGCGAAAGCATTGGAAATGGCAAGGCCGAAATATGTGTATTTTGAAACAGGAAACCCTTTTTTCTCAAAAGTGGACTCGGAATCACCCAATGCCCTCAACCGCAGTCCAGCGATAGTTTTTAGAAAGAGATAGTAGAGTGTAACAAGAGCGGTAACAATGATAATACAGATAAAGAGAGATAGATATAAGTTGTCACTTGAATTGAACAAGTGCCAGATAGTGTTTTTTGAACTTTGAAGAGATAGGTTCGAACGGTTCATGATTCTAAGAGAAATAGAATAAAGCATGGTCATGTTGAGAATGCCCGACAATAATTTAGAAATATGAAACCGAAGATACAGAAATGCTGTTATCACTCCACAAAGACAACCACCCAGAACTCCGATGATAAAGGCGCTCCACCATGGTAATCCACCGACTACACAAACACCGCTAATTGCTGCTCCAATAAGGAATGAACCATCTGGGGTCATATCAGGGAACCCCACTAGCCTGAATGAGGTTATTGTTCCCAGTGCGAGGACCGAATAGAGAAGACCAATAATTATAGAAGCACAACAAATATCTAAAATCATAATTAATCAAAAAATTTTGCTGTTTTAAGCAAACTATCGGGATATGTGATGTTAAAATAACTAGAACTTGATTTGTTTATGACCAATGCACCTGTTGATGCAACGGCAACCCCAATGTCTGATGGCTTTTCGCCATTTAAGATACGGACTCCGATTTTGCCAGTGTCTATTCCTAATTCATAATAATCAGGTCCAAATGTGGCAATACCACCTTTCTCCACACTTCCCTGGTCACCTACAAACAAGGGCTTGTTGTATTGCTTTGCAACCTTCAAATATGCTTCTATTGCTGACAAAACGGTGTTATCGGCTGGGGCATATAGGATATCTGATTTGCGAATTAAAGACTGGGCTGCAGAATAGACTTCGGTGGATTTGGATACAGAAGCCTCATTTAGTGATAAACCCATTTGCTTTGTGATTTTCCTTATTTCGCGCATAGAATTTTCACTATTTGATTCGCTGGGATTAAAGACAACGCCTATTGAAGAAATATTTGGAATCAAATTCTTGATCATCTCAAATTGCTTTTCATATGGCCATTTGTCACAACTGCCAGTTAGATTCATGCCAGGCTTTTCCATCGTTTTGGCTAGTCCAGCCTCAACAGGGTCTGTAATGGCTCCAAAGATGATAGGAATTGTAGATGTTGCATTCTGGGCTGCTTGTGCTGCTGGTGTGCCCAAAGTTAAGATGATGTCTGGCTTTTTGTTTACATACAAATTTGCAATTTGGTTTGCAGTAGAGATATCACCATTGGCATTTTGAAGTTCATAAACAACCTTTTTGTTGTTTTCTTTTGCCCATTTGTCAATTTCTTCTTGGAAACCGTGATATACATTGTCCAAATTTGGATGATCAACATACTGAATTGTACAGATGCGGATATCTTGATTTCCTTTGTTTTTATTTGCAATAAAAACAATCAAAATAGCCGCAATCACCAATAGACTAAATATTAAACTGCCCTTTTTCATAATACAAAATATTAATTGTTATCATTTTTCGAATTCTTTTAAAAAATCATCATTAATTATAATTTGATGATTGCAATTTCCTTCATTCTGCCAAACAGATTCAAACCAATTTTTATAGTCATCAATCGGATCTGTTGGTTGTTTCGATGGCCTCTTGAAATATTTACATAAACCAGAGTCATTTTGAGCAAAAACAATTGTTTCTTTCTGTTTTCTTGTCTTATATTCGACAAAGATAAAATCAGTCAAATCATTGCAGAATCCAATTTCTGCACCCAGTGTGGATAATTCTAGATGACTATCTTCATCTAATAAGAATAAGCAAGATGACCAATTGTTCTCATGATGCCATTTGCAGTAATTGAAGAATCGTTTTGAACATTTAGATTTGCAATCTGACTTTATTCTGTCATAATCTGATTTTTTTATTATTATGATTCTTTTTTTATTTTTATCTTGGATCTTTGATAATGTTTTCTGCAACTCTTCACGATATTTCTTGTCATTATCCCATTTTGTGTTATCAGAAATGACATCCATCAAATGACATTCTGTTGCGTAAAACGTATTGATGTTCTCATGTAACAATGATCTGCAGATTTCAAGTATTCTTGCTCTGCGAATGCGAGATATTGCTTTATTAGTTATTATTATATCACCATCGTTTCTTTTTAATTCTTGATTTTGAAAAGAGGCTAATTCAAAAGCAAGATCAACGCGTTTCGCATCGACTTGATCAATTGGGTTTATTTCGTTACTTATTGAAGATACAAATTTTGAACTATACTCTTTAAACAGATCATAGATACTATTGTTGTTTATATTATCTTTGATTTTTCTCATATTTGAGAGGAAATTGCTCTCAGGATAGTACGCCTTAAAATACTCATTTGCAAAATAGTTGATGATAAGCCAAATGCACCAAAGGACAGCAGTCAGAACTCCGACAAATATATGCTGATTTATGTTGCATAAATATGACCATAATTTTGCGATGAAAAAACTGATAATTGCCTGAAAAATGATTCGTATAACAACTGGCCATTCATTATAAGACACAACTATTTTACAGAGGTGTTCTATAATTAAAACTTTTAGTTTGCCGAAATATTTCATAATTAAAACTTTTGATAGGGTTGTTTAAAAATGCACTCTCCATTATAGTTTGTTCTCATTCTTGAGAGGAACTCATTATTGCTCCAAAGACTGTTAAGACTTTTAGTATCCTCTGCAAGATTTTTTGAAATCTCATCTCCATTATTGCGGAGAAGTTTACGGGCTGGGCAGCACCAAACTTTTCCCTGATTGTCAATTTGGACACCAAGAAGTTGCGTGCATGATATTCCGCTGATGTATGCGGGAATGGCCGCTCTGGAAATGCCATGTTCTGCGTCATAACGTTTCATGAGATTCAATAATTCATCTATGTCTTTTTGGTCCATAGGCTTGTATAACTCATCTAAGTTGATTGATCTTTTTGACAATGCGCTCTGACCATGGAATTCGAAACCAGACGTTCTACCAGTTGGCATATAAACACTTGCAATTAGTGCAATGTTATTTTCGCGACAATATAAGAATAGATCATAAAGTTCGTCATAAATAGGCTTTACCAGTAATGTGTCAATCGCTAAACGAGTGGGATTGCCACTATTAAACCCTTTGTTGATGAGATTCTGTAATGCCTTATCGCGAAGCGATGCGTATCCTTTTCGCCCAACCAATAAATCTTGTAGTTCAGGATTGAGTGAATTGACCTTTAGCACAATAGTTGCTTTGACTTCGTCAAGTAAATTGATCAACTTATTGTTAGTGGATAACAAGATGCCATTTGTGGCAAGTAATACTTTCATCCCATGAAGGGAAATGAATTCTACTAGTTCGTCGAAATGTTGATACATTGTTGGCTCACCTTCGCCAACAATGTTTACTGTCTTTGTCCCGGCCTCTTTAAGTTGAATAATGATTTCTTTATATTCCTCAAATGAAAGACATTCTTTTTTCTCTCTCTTGGCTGAATTAGCAGAAGCCGTATAACAGTATGGACAATTAAGATTGCATTCACTGGACAGGTCTATAGAAACATTGAGAAGTCTATCTCCACGAATGGCTTCTCTCAGTTCTTGCCCTGAAAAAGACCATGCGTCCGGAGTAATTGGACTAGGGCATAGCATTTCTTCAAGTAGTTGATCTGTAAGATTTAAAAGTTTATTTGTTGTCATAATAACCCGTTGGCGGATTTTTAAAGTTATTAATTGGAAAGAATGCTATATAAGTCATTGGAATTTAAAATGTTATTTAAAGTCAACAAATTATAATATCATCCTATTATTATAATATGTTGCAAATATAGTCAAATTATTTTAACGAGCAAGGTGTTTTTAATAAAACTTGAGAGAATATTGCGGCATTTGATGATAAAAATATCAAATAAGGAAAAAGGGTGTACTGTTATTGTCCATTAGGGCAATTATTTGTAATTTTGTGGGCTCAAATGAAATGAGCGACTATTTTGACCCAATGAAAGAGAAAGAAAAACCTGAAAAAGGTAACCAGATTATAGAGGAAGCCGCACAAGCCGAGTATAAGTACGGCTTTGTGACCGACATCGAGACCGAGGTGATTCCCAAAGGACTGGACGAGGATGTGGTGCGCCGCATCTCGGCCCTGAAGGGTGAGCCCGAGTGGCTGCTGGAGTTCCGCCTGAAGGCCTACCGCCACTGGCTGACACTCAAGGCGCCCACGTGGGGCCACGTGCATGTGCCCGAAATCGACTACCAGGACATCAGTTACTATGCCGCGCCGCGCCACAAGAAGGAGGGTGAGGCCAAGGAGATCGACCCCGAGTTGAAGAAGACGTTTGACAAACTGGGCATTCCCCTGGAGGAGCAGATGAGGCTGAGCGGCATGGCAGTGGACGCCGTGATGGACAGTGTGAGCGTCAAGACGACCTACCGCGAGCGGCTGGCCGAGTTGGGCGTGATCTTCTGCTCGATCAGTGAGGCCGTGAAGGACTACCCCGACCTGGTGCGCAAGTACCTGGGCAAGGTGGTTCCCTATACCGACAACTTCTATGCCGCGTTGAACTCGGCTGTGTTCAGCGACGGCTCGTTTGTGTACATCCCCAAGGGCGTGCGTTGCCCGATGGAGTTGTCCACCTACTTCCGCATCAATGCGGCCCAGACGGGCCAGTTTGAGCGCACGCTCATCGTGGCCGACGACGATGCCTATGTCTCCTATCTGGAGGGCTGCACGGCACCCATGCGCGACGAGAACCAGTTGCACGCCGCCATCGTCGAGATTGTGGTCGAGGACCGTGCCGAGGTCAAGTACAGCACTGTGCAGAACTGGTATCCGGGCGACAAGGACGGCAAGGGCGGCATCTATAACCTGGTGACCAAGCGCGGATTGTGCCGTGGTGACCACAGCAAGTTGTCGTGGACCCAAGTCGAGACCGGCAGCGCCATCACGTGGAAGTATCCCAGTTGTGTGCTGATGGGTGATCACTCGGTGGGCGAGTTCTATAGCGTGGCCCTGACCAACAACTGGCAGGAGGCCGACACGGGCACCAAGATGATCCACCTGGGCAAGCACAGCACGAGCACCATCGTGAGCAAGGGCATCAGCGCCGGCCACAGCCAGAACAGTTACCGCGGCATGGTCAAGATAGCCCCCAAGGCCACGGGATGCCGCAACTTCACCCAGTGTGACAGCCTGTTGCTGAGCGACACCAGCGGTGCCCACACTTTCCCCGTGATCGAGGTGGGCAACGACACGTCGGTTGTCGAGCACGAGGCGACGACCAGCAAGATCAACGAGGACCAGATCTTCTACTGCAACCAGCGCGGCATCTCGACCGAGGACGCCGTGGGCCTCATCGTCAATGGCTATGCCAAGGAGGTGATGGCCAAGTTGCCGATGGAGTTTGCCGTCGAGGCCCAGAAACTGCTGAGTGTATCGCTCGAGGGCAGCGTGGGCTAGATTTCAGTTAGGAGTTGAAGAATAAAAAAACAACAAGATATAACAACCATGTTAGTAATTAAGAATTTACAGGCCTCGATCGAGGACAAGCAGATATTGAAGGGCATCGACCTGACGGTCAAGCCCGGCGAGGTACACGCCATCATGGGCCCTAACGGCTCGGGCAAGAGCACACTGAGCGCCGTGCTCACGGGTAATCCCGCCTATACCGTCACCGGCGGCAGCGTCGAATTTTATGGCAAGGACCTGCTGGCCCTCTCGCCCGAGGACCGAGCCCATGAGGGCCTGTTCCTGAGTTTCCAGTACCCGGTGGAGATCCCTGGCGTGTCGATGGTGAACTTCATGCGCACCGCCCTGAACGAGAAACGCAAGTACTTCGGCCAGGAGCCGCTCAGTGCTGCCGACTTCCTGAAAATCATGCGCGAGAAGCGTAGCATCGTGCAACTGGACAACAAGTTGGCCTCCCGCGCCGTCAATGAGGGTTTCTCGGGCGGCGAGAAGAAGCGCAACGAGATTTTCCAGATGGCGATGCTCGAGCCCAAGTTGAGCATCCTCGACGAGACCGACAGTGGCCTGGATATTGATGCCCTGCGCATCGTCGCCAGCGGCGTGAACACCCTCAAGAGCAAGGACAATGCCACTATCGTCATCACCCACTACCAGCGCCTGCTGGACTATATCAAGCCCGACTTTGTACACGTGCTGTACAAGGGCCGCATCGTCATGAGCGCCGGCCCCGAGTTGGCACTGGAACTCGAGGAAAAGGGTTATGACTGGATTAAGGAACAGGTTGACTCTCAGCAATAAATCAATGCGATGAACGCACTCAAGCAATACATAGACCTGTATGACCAGCACCGCGACGCCATCGAGCAGCAGTCTCCCGCCTTGCTCAACACGCTGCGCCGCCTGGCCCGCGAGCGCCTCGAAGGGGCCCGCCTGCCACACAAGGGCAGCGAGGACTATGAGGCAACCGACCTCGAGGCGGTTTTCGGCCATGACTATGGTGTGAATGTGAACCGCCTGCCCTTTGATGCCGACCCGGCCGAGGCATTCCACTGCGACGTGCCCAACATGAGCACGTGCCTGTACTATAACAGCAACGACGCGTTTCACAGCAGCGCCACGGCCGAGCGCAACATCGGCCAGGTGGTTGTCGAGCCGTTCAGCATGGCCGCCGAGGATTATCCCGACCTGATGAAGGCCTACCTGGGCCAACTGGCCAACATGGATGACCCGACCGTCGCGCTCAACAGCCTGCTGCTGCAGGACGGCCTGTTCATCTATGTGCCCGACGGAGTGGTGGCCGAGCGCCCCATACAGTTGGTCAACATCTTCAACGCCGCGCTCGACATGATGGCCCAGCGCCGCTTGCTCATCATCGTGGGCAAGAACGCCGCCGTCAAGTTGCTCGCCTGTGACCACACCCAGAGCGCCGACTACCGCTACCTGAGCAACCAGGTCATCGAGATTGTCGCCATGCAGGGCGCTACGGTCGATTACTATGACATGGAGGAGAGCACGCCCGGCACCAGCCGCGTGTCATCGATCTATGTCGATCAGCACGAGGGGAGCAATGTGCTCATCGACGGCATCACGCTCACCAACGGCTTTACCCGCAACAATTATCACGTCGAGGTCAATGGCGAGCATGCCGAGACCCAACTGCTGGGCATGACCATTGCCAGCGGCGAGCAGCATGTGGATAGCCACACCTTCATCAGTCACAACATGCCGCGCTGCCACAGCAACGAGATGTTCAAGTATGTGCTCAACGACAACGCTGTGGGCGCCTTTGCCGGAAAAATCCTGGTGAAGCCCGGTTGCCCGCGTGTCGAGGCCTATCAGGGCAATCGCAACCTGTGTGGGGCTCCCACGGCCAAGATGTACACCAAACCTCAACTCGAGATTTATACCGACGACGTGATGTGTTCTCACGGGTCGGCAGTGGGCCAGTTGGACGAGGAGGCGCTTTTCTACATGCGCACGCGCGGCATCGGCATCGACGAGGCCCGCAGGCTGCTGATGCAGGCGTTTGTCGCCGACGTCATCGACGGTGTGCGCCTTGATGCCCTCAAGGACCGCCTGCACTACCTGGTCGAGAAGCGCTTTGCCGGCACGTTGAGCAACTGCTCGGGCTGCCTGGCGGCATGCAGGAATTAATAGGACTTAGGAGTTAGAAGTTATGAGTTAGAAGTTAGGAGTTAGAAGTGATGAGTTAGGACTTTTTCCAGGCGATACATTCCATACTTAAAACTTAAAACTAAAGACTTAAAACTTAAAACTAAAGACTTAAAACTAAAACAAGATACATGGACATCAACAAGATACGCGAGGATTATCCCATCCTGCAACGGCAGATAGCCGGTCGGCCGCTGGTTTACCTGGACAACGCAGCCACGTCCCAGACGCCGCGTCCCGTCGTGGAGGCCATCGACCAGATGTACTACCACTACAAGGCTAACGTGCACCGCGGCGTGCATACCCTCTCGCAAGAGGCCACCGACCACGTGGAACTCACTCGCGAGAAGGTGCGGGCCTACATCAATGCGGGAAGCGTCCAGGAGGTGATTTTCACGCGTGGCACGACCGAGGGCATCAATCTCGTGGCCTCATCCTTCGGGCAGATGCTCGAGAGCGGCGACGAGATTATCGTCACCGTGATGGAGCACCACAGCAACATCGTGCCCTGGCAACTCATCGGGCAACGCAAACGCGTGACCCTGCGTGTCGTGCCCATCGACGACAGCGGCCAGGTCGATATGCAGGCCTATGAGGACCTGTTCAGCGACAATACCCGCTTTGTCGCTCTGGCCCATGTGTCCAACGTGCTGGGAACCGTCAATCCCGTCAAGCAGATGATCGCGGTCGCTCACCGTCATGGCGTGCCCGTGCTCATCGACGGTGCCCAGGCCGCACCTCACGTCCAGGTTGACGTGCAGGACCTGGACTGCGACTTCTATGCCTTCTCGAGCCACAAGATGTATGGCCCGGCAGGGGTGGGCATCCTCTATGGCAAGCGCTACTGGCTGGAAAAGATGCCTCCCTATCAGGGCGGCGGTGAGATGATCGGCCATGTGTTGTTTGAGCGCACCACGTTTGCCGAGTTACCCTTCAAGTTTGAGGCCGGCACCCCCGACTTTGTCGATATCGCGGCCTTTGGCGCCGCCATCGACTATATCAATGGCCTGGGCATCGATAACATCGCGGCCCATGAACATCAGTTACTGGAGGCCGCCGTCCAGGGCCTTCAAGGCATCGATGGCATCCGCCTGTTCGGCACAGCGCCCGGCAAGAGCGGCGTCGTGTCCTTCCTGGTGGGCGACATCAGCAGTTACGACATGGGACTGTTGCTGGATAAACTGGGTATCGCCGTGCGCACGGGTCACCATTGCGCGCAGCCCTTGATGGACCGCTATGGCGTCACGGGCATGGTGAGGGCCTCGTTTGCGGTCTATAACACGCTCGACGAGGTTGCGGCCTTTGTCGCCGCCACGCGGCGTGTCGCCGATATGCTGCGGTGATGGCAGTGTGGCGTACCGTGCACAGCCTTACCGCTGGATGAATAAATGAAGAAAGACGATGAGTAATACAAGCATTACCCAAAGCCGTAAGTACGGCCTCGACTTCCTGAAAGGGATAGCGGCATGTTTTGTCGTGTTCATGCATGTGCGCTTTCCCGAGCCTACGGGCCGTTATGTCGCGTTGCTCGGCACATTTGCCGTGCCGGTCTTTTTCATGACCTCTGGCTACTTTGGTTACGGAGCGAGCCGTGCCAAGACACTACGCTCCATCAAGCGCACCGCCACCTATCTGCTTGTAGCCTATGTGCTTAATATTTTGAGAATTTTTGTTACAGAGGATTTTAACCCAGCAGCAATCTATGAATTCTTTGTTTCTGAGGTGTTCTCGCTTGATCACTTGGTGAAATTAATAATTCTCTCACAATCCAAGATAAGTGGTGTAGCCTGGTTCCTCATATCATTATTGATGTGCTATTTTCTCAAGTACCTATTAGGCGATAAGTTGAGATATTTAGGATATCTGGGAATAGTGGTTGGTGTCATTGGGGTATTATTGCCTTCGGGAAATTTCATTAATATCCCGATTAATAACTCATGGATAAACGGCATTCCGTTCTTTATTATAGGAGAAATACTGCACAGCCACGAGCATTTTGTTGCCAAGAATGTTAAAAAGATTCAATTATTGTGTGCCTGCTTAATTGGATTAGTGCTAATAATAGTTGCATGTTATTGTGAAACTCAATGGTGGCATATAGGAACTTTGTTGCTGTCACCGGCGTTGTTCGTGCTGTTCAGCCGCAGTGACATGAGGTATAACAAGATGTGCCTGCTGGGCAGCGTGTATGCGTTCTTTATCTATATCATGCACCCGCTGGTGATGCACGTCTATGACGCGTTGAGGCCCAGCCTATTGCCTGTCGAGGCCTGGTTGCGCCCGCTTGTCGTGCTGCTTGTTACCATCATGATGGCGTGGGCCTATTACACAACAAAACACACACTTGTCAAGAAATAGACCTCGTGAATCATGGAGATGCCGGCCAATAGCCCGTTGCGCAATCATGGATTGGACTTTCTCAAGGGAATAGCCGCTTGCTTCATCGTGTTTGCCCACGTGACGTTCCCGCGGCCCTTCGGGCTGTTTGTGGCCTATGTGGCCACATTTGCCGTGTCGGTGTTCTTCATGACGTCGGGATACTACTCGCTCAATTCCTCCCGCTCCAGGCTGCTGCATGCCATCAAGCGCACGCTAGGTTATCTGCTGGCGGCCTATGTGCTCTATCTGGTCAGGATCTGGATTATCGAGGACTTTAGCGTCTCGGCCGTGCTGGACTTCTTGTCGCGCGAGGTGTTCACGCTGCACCACTTGTCGCGTGTGATGGTCTTGACGCAGTCCAGCATCTGCTATGTGGCATGGTTCCTGATCACGCTCGTGGTGTGCTATGTGCTGCGACTGATGTTGGGGCGGTGGCTATGGCTGCTGGGCGCGGTAGGTCTTGTCGCGGGCATTGTTGTGGTGCTGCCACCCGTGGGCAATCTGATGGATTTCCCGATCAGCAATCCGTGGCTGTGGGGTATCCCTTTCTTTGTGATGGGTGAAGCCGTCCACCAGTATGAAGACCGCCTCAGGCAGGTGCTGCATCGTCCTCAACTCGTCGTGCTGTGTGTCGTGGGCTTGACCATCAGCATTCTGTCGCGGTACTATGGCACGCAGTGGTGGCACATTGCCAACATGATGCTCGCTCCAGCCCTGTTCCTGCTGTTTGGCGGCAGTGGCATGAAGTATAAGCGCTTCTGCCTGCTGGGTAGCACCTACGCCTTCTTCATCTATATCGTGCACCCGCTGGTGATGTTCTCTTACAATGCCTTGAGGCCGGACCGTGGCCTGGCGGAGTCGTGGCTGCGCCCGTTCATCGTGCTGGCCATAACTGTCCTGCTGGCAGCGGTCTATTATCGTCTCAAGTCGATGCTCACCCGATAAAAGGTGGGGGGATGAACGTGGGGCTATGTCATAAATGATGACGGGAACTATTCATCGCGCTATGCGCGAGAAATCAGATAAAATCACAAATAGAAATTTATTTTGATTTCTCGGCCGTAAGGCCGATTTAAAACAAGCGGGTGAATGATGGCACAGCCTCTCACTGCAGCCCCCGGTCTTTTTCCGCTGAACTCAAGTCGATGCTCGTGAGTGCTGGCGCCAGGCGCTAGTACGCGTGAGGTAGGGGTATAAAAAGCGAGAAAGACGGGGTTCACATCCAGTCTTTCCCTCATAGTGTTCTGAAGCCTAAAAACTTTTTAACTAAACCCAAATGTTCATGAATTAGATCTTTAAGCATATAATTCCAATGCAAAGAAAATAAAATGGTATAAATTGCCAAAATATATTCTATAAACAGGCGGATTTTATCGGTGAAAACGCATTTATATGACCTAATACTAGCCGATTAAGGTCTCGGCCGGTAGTTGCGGCCTATGATTTTGCATAGGACGTCGCGGCCCAGGTAGGAGGCGACGATACCGATTCTGTTCTTGAGTCTCACACTCGGGTCGGCCAGGCACGCTGCCCGTAGTCGCTTGATGCCGTTCCAGCACCTGTCGACCAGGTCGTCGTGGCGTGTGTTCCTGTCCTGGCTGCTGAGCAGCAGGATATTGAAATAGGCACTCAAGAGCCTGCTACGCACGGCTTTGAGGTAGGTTGGCTCGCCCTGTTGCAGCACTTGCCGCTCCAGGCCCTCGGCGATGTTGAGGACATCGGCGCGCTTGGGCGAGAACTTGTCGAGAATGCTGTTCTCGCGCTGCCGGTAGCCATATAGCGGCTGGCTTGTTCTGGCAACGCGTGTGCACTTGAGCAGCAAGGGGTAAATGATGGCCAGATCCTCGTAGTAGAGTCCCACGGGGTAACGGATTTCGTCGAACAGTGATGCCCTGTACAGGCGCCCCCACGCCGAGTGGTCGAGCCCTTGCTGATAGAAGATGGCCAGTATCGCCTCTTGCTGGCCGTAGTCATGGATCTGTGCGGACTCGCCACGGTCAAGCCATTGTGGCGATCCTCCAGTAAAGGGCAGATAGCCGCCCACGGCAATGTCGGCCTGATGGTTGCTCATGAGATCGAGCAGGGTAGAGATGGCCGAGGTGTGCAGCACGTCGTCGCTGTCCACCATCATGACCAACTGGCCGCTCATCGCGTCCAGGCCCGTGTTGCGGGCCGCAGAAAGGCCACCATTGGGCTGATGGATGACGCGGATGCGTTCATCGCGCTCGGCCCAATGGTCGCACATGGTGCCGCCATTGTCGGTGCTGCCGTCGTCGATAACGAGGATTTCCAGGTGCCTGTAACTCTGGTTCACAATGCTCTCGAGGCACTGGTCCAGATAGGCTTCCACGTTATAGACGGGAACGATGACCGAAATGAGCGGGCTGGGATTCATGTCATTGTCACTTCACTTTCCACTCAAAGCCGTCCTTGGTGTCCTTGACCTCGAAGCCAAACTCGGCGAGTTTGTCGCGGATGAGGTCGCTGGTCGCCCAGTCCTTGTTGGCCTTGGCGTTGCGGCGCATCTCCAGCAGCAGGTCAACAGCATGGCGGTAGGGCTCAAGGTTGACACTGTCGCCGCCGGCGGCATCGTCGCGGATGCCGAGCACGTCAAACAGGTAGGTCTGGAAGACGCCCTTCAACTCGTCGATGTCGGCCTGGCTCAGCGTGGCCTTGCCGTCGTTGGCCTGATTGATGACCTTGCAGGCGTCAAACAGGGTGGCGATGACCGTCGGGGTGTTCAGGTCGTCGTTCATGGCCTCGGCACAGCGCTGACGGTAGTTGTCGAGCGTGAGCGATGACTGGGCAGCGGCAGTGAGGGCATTCAGGCGGTGCCAGCCGTCGAGCATGCGCTCGAGGGCCTTCTCGGCAGCCTGCAGGGCCTCGTTGCTGAAGTCCACGGTGCCACGATAGTGGGCCTGGAGGATGAAGAAGCGGATGGTCATGGGCGTGTAGGCCTGGGTGAGGGCGGGGTGGTCACCCGTGAAGAACTGCTCCAGGGTGATGAAATTGCCCAGCGACTTACCCATCTTCTGCCCGTTGATGGTGATCATGTTGTTGTGCATCCAGTAGTGAACCATCTCGTCGCCCTGGCTGGCCACGGCCTGTGCGATCTCGCACTCGTGGTGCGGGAACACGAGGTCCATGCCGCCGCCGTGGATGTCAAAGTGGTTGCCCAGGTACTTGCGTCCCATGGCGGTGCACTCGCAGTGCCACCCGGGGAAACCGTCGCTCCAGGGCGATGGCCAGCGCATGATGTGCTCGGGTTGGGCTTTTTTCCACAGGGCGAAGTCGGCCTGGTTGCGCTTCTCGCCGACGCCTTCGAGTTCGCGGCTAGCATTGAGGATGTCATCGAGGTTGCGTCCCGACAGCACGCCGTAGCGGTGGTCGCGGTTATAGGCCTCGGTGTCAAAGTAGATGCTGCCGTTGCTCTCATAGGCATAGCCGTTGTTCATGATCTGCTTGACCAGTTCCTCCTGCTCGATGATGTGTCCCGTGGCATGGGGCTCGATGCTGGGAGGCAGCACGTTGAGCGCCTGCATGGCGGCATGGTAGCGGTTGGTGTAGTACTGCGCCACTTCCATGGGCTCGAGTTGCTCGAGGCGTGCCTTCTTGGCAATCTTGTCCTCACCCTCGTCGGCGTCGTGCTCGAGGTGCCCCACATCGGTGATGTTGCGCACATACCGCACCTTGTAACCCAACTGTTGCAGGTAACGGAACAGCACGTCAAAGGTGATAGCCGGGCGGGTGTGCCCCAGGTGGGGGTCGCCATAGACCGTCGGGCCACAGACGTACATGCCCACCATCGGCTCATTCAATGGCTTGAATTGCTCCTTGCGGCGGGTGAGGGTGTTGTAGATGAACAAGGGATGTTCCATTCTTCTTAGTTTTAAGTTTTAAGTTTTTAGTTTTAAGTTTTAAGTATTGGATGTATCGCCTGGAAAACTTTTTACTCCTAACTTCTAACTATAAAACTGATCAGGCTTGTCCCTTGGGCAGGGGGAAGTCCATGATGTTGCCGTTGGCGGGAGCGCCGGCGGGACGCATGATCTTGATCTCGCCGAAGTTCTGCTCATAGCGGCGGATGTTGTCCTGAAGGGCGAGCATCAACTCCTTGGCATGCTGGGGCGCCATGATGATGCGGCTCTGCACGCGTGCCTGGGGCATGTTGGGGCCGCGCAGGATCATATCGATGAAGAAGTCGTTGGGACCATGGGCAATCATTGCCATGTTGGCATAGCGGCCCTGCAACTCTTCCTTGGGAATTTCAATCTTAATCTGGTTCTGGTTTTGATTCTGATTTTCGTTTGCCATAATAATAAAATTATGAATGTGTTTAATAAAATAATGATTATTTAGTAAAAATGTAGTACTCGGTGCTGGGAAACGTCATGTCGACGACGTGCAGCCGCATGCAATGGAACGACTGCCGCTTCCACAGGGCGCCCACGTTGAACGACGCGTAACACTCTCGCCAGAAGGTGCCCTGCACTCCCATCAGGTCGTGCACCAGGTAGCAGTCCACCGTGTCGCTGGCCAGTGTGGCCTGGTCGGCCACGAGTATGAACGAGCGTGTCTTGCCCGTGTACTCCACCTGGCAGTGCAGGTTGATGAACTCGCCGGTGCGCCACAGGCTCCGCAACTTGATGGGGGCGTGAGGCAGGCTGTCGCGGGGCGCCGCGGCTTGCCTCAACGAGTCGCTGATGATGCCGTTGCAGCCATACACGGTGATATCCCTCTTGCTTGCAGCCGAGGCATCGTCAAAGTCATATCGCAGCATCACGCGCTGGCCCGTCTTCACTTCACTCACGCTGACGCGCGACTGCAGCGTCACGCTGGCCGAGTCGCCGTGCCCCAGATACTCAAACACCGCTCCCTGACCATTCTCGCCCAGGTAGGTGACGATGTCATAGCGGTAGTCGGTGTAGGCGCGGTCGATGTCCTCCTGCCGGTCACAGGAAGCAAGCGCCGTCAGGGCGGCCAGCAGCAACAGGGGCAGATGTCTCAAGACTTTCATCATCATGACAATGGCGCGGTGTTGCGGGTGGTTTGGTCAACGATGAGGCCGTCGCGCATGTGGAGCGTGCGGTCGGCTTGCGAGGCCAGGCCCTCGTCGTGGGTGACGATGATAAAGGTCTGTCCCAACTCGTCGCGCAGTTCAAAGAAGAGCCGGTGCAGTTCCTCCTTGTTGTGGCTGTCGAGGCTGCCCGAGGGCTCATCGGCAAGGATGACCTTGGGGCTGTTGATCAGGGCACGTGCCACGGCCACGCGCTGGCACTCGCCGCCCGAGAGTTGTGACGGCTTGTGGGTGAGCCTGTCGGCCAGGTGCATGCGCTCCAGCAGGCGGCGTGCACGCTCATAGGCACTCGCCTGGTTGTCCCCGCCCAGCAACGCCGGGATGGCGACATTCTCGAGCATCGTGAACTCGGGCAGCAACTGGTGGAACTGGAACACAAAACCGATGTTGCGGTTGCGGAAGTGTGCCAGTTCGCGGTCCTTGAGCGTGAGCACGTTGGTGCCCTCATAGCGCACCTCGCCCTGTTGCGGCGTGTCCAGGGTGCCGATAATCTGCAGCAAGGTCGTCTTGCCGGCACCACTGGGCCCCACAATCGAGACAATCTCGCCCTGGGCGATGTCGAGGTCAACACCCCTGAGCACCTCCAGGTCGCCATATCGCTTGACTATGTTACGAGCCTCTATCATTGTTAGTGTCGTTCAATCGGAATGCAAAGGTAGTAAAAATAGTTCTTAGTTACTAGTTTTTGGTTTCATGTTTTTAGTTTTTGCTATTTTTGCAAAAATAATCGCGTTATCGGTAAAAAAAAGGCCCCTTGCTTTCTCATAGGTGATAGAGAGCCCTGGCTACCCGGGGACAGAAAACGAAAAACCGACGATGATGGACAAAGAGATACTCGAGCAACTGTTCAAGCGACATTACGGCAAGATGCTGAAAATGGCGCGGACACTGCTGCGTGGCGACGCCGATGCCGATGATGTGGTCCAGGAGGTGTTTGTGCGCCTGCTGGAGATGGATTTCAAGGTACAAGAGGATAAAACCGAGGCCTACTTGATGAGTTCGGTGCGATATGGCTGCATCAAGCGCATCAAGCGCATGGAACTGCGTGAGCGCATCGGTGACCTGCAGCGTGTCGCCGAGGTGGGGATGGCCGATGATGACGAGCCGCTGGTGGAACTGGAACAGATACGCGACTATGTGGACCGGTACTTGACCGAGCCGCACAAGAGCGTCTTCAACCTGCGCATCGACGAGGGGTTGACCTTCAAGGCGATTGCCGAGAGGCTGGATATGAATATCAACACTGTGTACAAGCACTTCATCCAGTGCCTGGAACAAATCAAAGTGCAATTTATTAAGAAGTGACGTGACTATGGGACAGAACACAAGTAATATCGAACGCCTGCTCGAGATGCTGGACAATCCCGCATCCTATAGCGAGCAGGAAATAAGGGACATCATCAATGCCGATGACCAGACGCGTGAGGCCTACCGGCTGATGACTCTTGCCAGGGATGCCAGCCAAGCGCGTCGTGAGGCCGAACTGGACGTGGACGTCGACCAGGCGTGGAAGGCGTTTGAACAACGCCATCTCACGGCCCGGACTCGGCGACTGATACCCTGGTACAAGATCGCGGCAGCCGTCATCGGCGTCCTGTTTGTCTCGGGCATCGCCGTGGCGGCAGTTCACGGCATCCTGCAGCGGAAACAGGTCCAGGAGCCAGCGACCGAGGTGACGGCGCCGCTGGCGATCGACACGGCGGCCGTGACGGTGGCGACTCCCGCGGTGGCCGCGCCCGTGAACTTTGATAACGTGCCATTGGGAGAAATACTGGATAGGATGGCGGCCTATTATCATGTCGAGGTCGTGTTTAAGGATCATGATGTGAGCCAGTTGCGCTTTCACTACGAGTGGGACCCCGAGGTGGACCTGGCGTCGGCCATCGACGGCCTGAACCACTTCAGGCGAGTGAATATCGAGCAGGCGGGAAACCAGTTGATTGTGAAGCGGTCATGACAAGGTGGGCAGTTATCGTTCTGTGTTGGCTGTTGCCGCTGGCCGCGCTCGCCGGGGGTGACAAGCGGGTGTCTCATCGCTACAATGACGTGTCGATAGCCGAGGCGCTCAAGCAGTTGGGCAAGGAGTGCAAGGGGCGGTATGTGATCAACTTCATGTATGATGAGTTGGAGGACTTCCGCGTCACTGCCCGCATCAAGAAGCAGACCGTCCCCGAGGCCATCCGCCAGATGATCGGCCACTATCCCATCAGCGTGACCATCGAGGGCGACAGCGTCATCTATGTGGAATGTGTCCAGCGCCATCCTGCCCGTCTCAAGGGCATCGTCGTGGATGAGAACGGGCAGCCGCTGGAGTATGCCAACGTGTCACTCCTCAGTCCTGTTGACTCGTCGATGGTGGGCGGCGGCGTGACCACTGCGAGCGGCCGCTTTGTCATCCCCTATGAGCCCCAGCCGGCCATTGTGCGCGTGACCTATGTGGGCTACAAGCCGTCGCGACGGCGCTGCGAGACCGACAATGCCGGCACCATCAGGATGGAACTTGACAACTTTGCCCTCAATAACCTCACTGTCACCGGCGACAAGGCCCAGAAGCCCAAGAAGATGAAGAAAAACAGGCGTCAGCGCGATCATGTGCTCATCACCATGAACGACAGCACGGTCGTTGATGGCTATCTGGTGAGCGACATCAAGGGGGACAAACTGCGGCTCTACAGGAACGGCCTCAACCCCAGGGTGATCCGCCTCAAGGACGTCCGCTCGGTAAGGTTTGTCAATGAGGGCGACACGGCCGCGGTCGAGTACATTCCTGTGACGGTCATCGATGAGATAAACAATGACAAGCGGGCACGGTTGAGGCTGCTCACCAAGGTCTATGACTCCGATCTCGTGACTGGCTACACGTCGCCCGCAACCGACTATTACACCTATGAGACCCAGTCCTATAGCGGGCCGACTAAGGCCAATCCTGCCGGCTCGTGGCGCACCCACGTCCACATGGTCCCCTTTGATACCCGGGAATATTATTACCAGGTCAAGGGCAATGCCGTGGCCATGCCCTACTGGCTGTTGAGTTGGTCCCCAAGCAAGTCTGGCATGAAATACCAGATGAAACGCATTTTCAAGCATTTCCCCTCCATCATCGAGACAGTGAATGGACCGGACTTTGACAGCAAGGCCTTCTTTGAGCGGCCCGAGACGCTCATGCCGGTGCTTGACCAGGCCTTGCAGCAGGGAGACTACCAGGCGGTCATTGTCGGCGAGGACAAGCATGCCAAGCGGACCGAAGTTGTCAAGACGGTTGTCAATACGCTGGAGGCGCTAGCCTTCCTGGCCGCCGGCATCATCGTGTTGTTGAAGATATGAATCATGTGTGTGTATGTTAATGTTGAGGCAGCATAATAATCGGCAATGAGAAGAACAATATTATATATACTGGTGATGGTAGTGACGGCGCTGGCTGCCCGTGCCGAGTACGGTGAGATGAACGTGGGCAGTTACTACACCCGCGGCTTCAAGACCGGCATGGACGGTGTGGGCATCAGTTTCAAGGGCTACACGTCCTACAACAAGCGACGGGTGATGTCGCTGGAATACTATCCCAAGAAGGACGGCTTGAGTTGCTACGCCTTCAATTACGAGAGCAATTACCTCCTGGAGGTGGGCCAGCGGTTGCGGCTGTTCCCCTCGTCGGGAATATCGGTGATCATGTGGCATTCCCACGGTGATTATGACGAGAACAGCGCTTACTTGAGGATGGACAAGAAGAATAAGTACAAATTGGGCATCAATCTGGGGGCTGGAGCGGAGTGCCTCATCAACAAGCACTGGCTCATCATGGCCGAGGGTAAGTACCAGTTCATGCACGGGATATCCAACCAGTTTGTCGTCTCGGCTGGAATCCACTACCGCTTCTAGGCATGGCTTGAAAAAGACGGGAAATGAAAAATGGCGGCCCAAATTGTTGCGCTGTCATTTTTTTGTTGTACCTTTGCGGCCACATTTTATCACAACGTATTACAAACAGTGGAATTTGGGCTGCTTGCAACCACTTGAAAAAATGCTAAAATGCAATAATCAACGATTTTTATTGATTTTCTTTTAGCGTTCATGTTCCACAAGGATTTTAAAATTTTTGTAGCAATGAACAGTAAGAATTATCTATTCACGTCCGAGAGCGTGTCCGAAGGACACCCCGACAAGGTCGCTGACCAGATCAGCGACGCCATCCTCGACAAGTTTCTGGCTTTTGATCCTCAGGCTCATGTGGCCTGCGAGACGCTCGTGACCACGGGCCAGGTCATCATTGCCGGGGAAGTGACCACCAACATTTACATCGACTTGCAGCGCACCGCGCGCGAGATGATTGAGAAGATTGGCTATACCAAGAGTGAATACCAGTTTGACGCCAACTCGTGCGGCATCCTCAACAGTGTGCACGAACAGAGCGGTGACATCGCCCAGGGCGTGAACCGTGCCCAGGACAACGATCAGGACCAGGGCGCCGGCGATCAGGGCATGATGTTCGGCTATGCGTGCAACGAGACCCCCGACCTGATGCCGTTGACGCTCGATCTGGCCCACGCGCTGATGCGTGAACTGGCCGACATCCGTCACAACCACTTGGAATTGATGCCCTACCTGCGCCCCGACAGCAAGGCCCAGGTGACCGTCGAGTATGACGGCGAGACGCACCGTCCCGTGCGCATCCACACCATCGTTGTCAGCACCCAGCATGATGATGACGTGGACCAGCCCCGCATCAAGGATGATGTGTGCAAGATACTCATCCCGAGGACTCTGGCCCATTATGGCGAGGATATCAGGGCCATGTATGAGCCGGGCAAGACCGAGGTCTATGTCAATCCCACGGGCAAGTTTGTCATCGGTGGCCCCCACGGCGACACGGGCCTCACGGGCCGCAAGATCATCGTGGATACCTACGGCGGACGCGGAGCCCACGGCGGCGGCGCCTTCTCGGGTAAAGATCCCAGCAAGGTGGACCGCAGCGCCGCCTATGCCTGCCGTCACATCGCCAAGAACGTCGTGGCTGCCGGCATTGCCGACGAGGTGCTTGTCGAGGTGGCCTATGCCATCGGTCGTGCCAAACCGGTGAGTTTCTACATCAACACCTATGGCACCAGCCACGTGGCCATGAGCGACCCCGAGATTGCCGCGGTTCTCGAGGACATGGACGAGTTTGACATGCGCCCCAGGGCCATCATCGAGCGCCTGAACCTCTTGCGCCCCATCTATACCGAGGCTGCCGCCTATGGACACATGGGCCGCAAGTGCGAGAAGGTGGTCAAGAAGTTTGAGTCGCTCTACAACGAGACCTGTGAGGTCGAGGTGGAACTCTTCCCCTGGGAAAAACTCGACATGGTCGATAAACTGAAAAACAGTTTCAACATCGACTAAATCTATCCAGGACAGGTTTTTCTTGAAAACAAGAAGGGCAGTCAATATTGTGATGACAACACAATGTGAGACTGTCCTTCTTGCTTTTCTTGTCTAGGAACGATATAGCAGTTGGCCCATCATTGATTTTAATGCTAATTTCACAAAGAAAACGTATTTTACTAGAAGTATTTAATACTAATCCGTGAAAATTCGCATTAGCCCCGCGGGTTAGGGGCCAACTTCTATATCATCATTGCCTGTGACCCTGGTAAGGTGAGACCTACTTGGCCTTCATGGCCTCTTTGATCTTGGTCTCGAGTTCCTCGGCCAGTTCGGGGTTATCGGCTACCATCTGCTTGGCGGCGTCGCGTCCTTGGCCCAGTTTGGTGCCCTCATAGGAGAACCATGCGCCACTCTTCTTGACGATGCCAAACTCGACGCCCAGGTCGATGATCTCGCCCACCTTGCTGATGCCCTCGCCAAAGCGGATTTCAAACTCGGTCTTGCGGAAGGGGGGCGCCACCTTGTTCTTGACGATCTTGACGCGTGTGAGGTTGCCGGTCACCTGGTCACCATCCTTGATCTGGCCGATGCGGCGGATGTCGAGGCGCACGCTGCTATAGAACTTCAAGGCGTTACCGCCGGTCGTGGTCTCGGGATTGCCGAACATCACGCCCAACTTCTCGCGCAACTGGTTGATGAAGATGCAGCACGTGTTGGTGCGGCTGATGGTGGCTGTCAGTTTTCTCAGGGCCTGACTCATCAGGCGGGCCTGCAGGCCCATCTTGCTCTCGCCCATCTCGCCCTCGATCTCGGCCTTGGGGGTCAAGGCTGCAACACTGTCGATGACGATAATGTCGATGGCACTGCTGCGGATGAGTTGGTCGGCAATCTCCAGTGCCTGTTCACCGTTGTCGGGCTGGCTGATCCACAAGTTGTTCACGTCAACGCCCAGCGACTCGGCATAGAAGCGGTCAAAGGCGTGCTCGGCGTCGATGATGGCGGCGATGCCTCCCATCTTCTGAGCCTCGGCAATAGCGTGAATGGCCAGTGTGGTCTTGCCTGACGACTCGGGGCCATAAATCTCGATGATGCGCCCGCGGGGATATCCGCCCACGCCCAGCGCGTTGTCAAGGCCGATGGAGCCGGTGGGGATGACCTCGATGTCCTCGATGTGGTCGTCGCCCAGTTTCATGATTGACCCGCTGCCGAAGGTCTTGCCTATCTTGTCCATTGCCACTTGCAGTGCCTTGAGTTTCTCGGGGGAAACCTCCTTGCGCTGCGGCTGGTTGGTGGTTTCTTCACCTTGGTTGATGATTTCTTCTGCCATATTGATTTCTGTACTATTATTTTGATAAAATGATTATTGTCGATCGGATGTGCAAAGATAATGATTTTTTCGCTATCGGGCAAGTCTTTACTTGAAGATGATGTCAATGACCGTGTTAGGAAGATCAAATAAGAAGTGAAAGATGTTTCATAATCATGAAATTTTGCCATTTTGGGACACGGGGACAGTTCTTTTGTCCCACGCACAAAGGTAAGGATAAATTTTGACAGTAGTTGAAATGGCGCCGAACTTTTTGTTTTTTAGGTGAATAAAAAAATTATGGTCAAGATGGATTGCCGTGTCGAAAAAAAAGTGTACCTTTGTCAAATTATATCTAGAACTTATCATTATTAACCATTTAATAACTTTCATTGCAATGAGGAAAATCTTTACGTTTTTAACCATGTGCTTGCTGGCGACAGCCGTTTGGGGACAGACCGAGATCACGTTTATCCCCGGTGAGACCGTTGGTAACAATGAAACAGCCCAGGGTGCCGACCAGATGAGCAAGGACGGCATCACCGTTTCGACCGACAATGGTGGTCTCAAGGCTGCTCAGTATCGCTTTGCCAAGGGCTCTACCACCACCTTCACGTCGGCAATCGGCACTATCATCAAGATTGAGTTCACCTGCACGGCCAGTGGTGAAACCAAGTATGGCCCCGGTTGCTTTGCACCCCAGACTGGTTACTCCTTTGAGGGTAACGTGGGCACTTGGGTAGGTGCAGCCACGAGCGTTCAGTTCAAGGCTGAGTCCAACCAGGTGCGCGCCTCCAAGATTGTCGTTACCGTTGACGCTGGCGGCCTGCTGGCTCCCTCGATTTCACCTGCTGGTGGCACCTACTATGCCCCCATCACGGTGACCATGAGTTGCGCCACCAGCGGTGCCGAGATCTATTACACCCTCAACGGTCAGGATCCCACCACCGCCTCCACCAAGTACACCGCCCCCTTCACCGTGAGCGAGAACACCACCGTCAAGGCTATCTCGGCTCTGGATGGCGAGACGAGCAAGGTGACCACCGCCGCCTACAACTTTGCCGAGGCATCGGCCTTTGGCTGGGGTGACATGTTCAACGCCCAGGACAATGACGCGGTGGTATTTACCTATCCCTCTACCGTGCTTGTGCAGAGCGGCATCAACATCTATTGCAAGGACGAGACCGGTTACGGCCTTGTCTATGGCGATGTGGCTCAGACCTACAACCGCGGTGACATCATCCCCGCCGGTTTCAGAGGCACCAAGGCTACCTATAACAGCAAGCCCGAACTCAAGAGCCCGGCAGGCTTTATGCCCGCAAGTGGCCATGTGGACGTTAATCCCGAGGTGATCACCCCCGCTCAGGTCGGTGACGCATTGTGGGCCCATCTGGTGCGCCTCAACGGGGTGAAGATTGTTACCCAGGACAGGGTCAATGGTACACTCGAGGCCAATGGCGAGTCTTGCCCCATGTTTAACAACACCTTCAAGATCGACCTGCCCGATGACCTTGAGCAGGAATATGATGTGATCGGTATCGTCGCTGCCTACCAGAGGGGTGGTCAGGGTGAAGTCGTTTATCAGATTCTGCCCGTCGAGGTGCTCGGTGGTGTTGAACCTCAACCCATTCCCGTTGCCAGCATCAACGAACTCTATGCTCTGAATCAGGGCAGGAAGGGTATCTTTACTACTCCGCTGACCACGATCTACCAGAATGGTCCCAACCTGTATGTCATCGACCAGGAGGGTACCTACAGCCTGGCCTATGGCTCTGTGGCCTACAAGGAGTTCACCAATGGTGACTACATCAATGACGCTGTGGCAAGTTGGACGCTTTATAGCGGCAACAAGCAGTTAGCCCCTGTTGAGGAGACCTTTGTGAAGGCTGGCCATGGCAACGCTATCGAGCCTGTTGTACTGCCCATCGAGGAAATTTCCAAGGATATGGTTCACTGTTACCTCGGCTTTGAGGATGTTACCATCACCGAGAGCGACGGCAGTTACATCATGGAGGACGAGACCGGCAGCATGATTCTGTACGACCGCTTCGGTGTCTTGAAGGACATGGATCTTACCAACACTCACTACATTGAGGGCTTCCTGACCGTTTACAAAGACGCTCTCGAACTCTATCCCATCAACCCCATCGAGGTTCAGCCCGTATATCTGCCCGAGGACGTTGACAAGAATGGCGAGGTCAATATCACCGACGTGAACCTGGTTATTGACGCTATCCTGTCAGGCAACTTCTTTGAGAATGGTGACGTTGATGGCAATGGCGAAATCAACCTCTCGGACGTCAACCGTGTCTTGAATAAGATTTTTGAGTAAACAATCACAGGCCCTACAGGCTGAAGATTGACCTATCCAGCAGGGGACTCACACCACCATGTGGGTCTCCTGTTTTTTGTCGATGCCCGCTAACTATTCAGCCAGCACGGCACCGTCACTAGGCGGACTCTGTGCGATTTCGGGTCGAGGCGTCTCGCCCTAATTGTTACGATATCGGCCCGAGTGATTAAAAAAGGCAATTTTTTTGCTCTCGTGAAATAAAAATCGTATCTTTGTAGCGTTAAAATCTAAACAATTCTAAAACGATGTGTCACCTCGCTAGGAGTGGCCCCGAATGGCCGATGTGGTCTCTGCCGTCAGGCAGGCTGCATGAAATAGTATTGATGCCCCGTCGTTCAAGGCCTGCCCTGAGAGGTCTCGTCGTATTATGTCCCTTGAAATTTCCATTTTTACTCATTTATATAACTCTGTTTCGATGAAAAAGTATTATACGTTATTATTCATGTGCATGATGGCGTTGTCCATGAGGGGCACCGTTGTCATCACTTTTATCCCTGGAGAGGATACAGGTATCCAACCTGCCGTTGTCGGTTATGAGAATCGAATCGTCAAGGATGGGGTAGAGATCTACTCTACCAGCCCGGCGTTTAATTCCTCGCAGTTCCGTTTTGCCCAGGGCTCGGAGACGACTGTCACATCGGCAATCGGCAACATCATCGAGATCGAGTTCCATTGCAGTGCAATGGCTGGTGCCCCCTATGGCCCTGACGGTTTTAAAGCCAGTTCGGACTTTTACTACTGTGAAGATAAAATGGGAATATGGACAGGCGCGGCCACCTGTGTTGAATTCACGGCTATCAGCGCTGTGCGAGCAACCAAGATCGTCGTCACCGTTGATGACACTGCGATGAAGCCTGTTATATCACCTGCCGGTGGCACCTACTTTGCCCCGGTTGAGGTGACCATGACATGCTCAACCCAGGGCGCCCAGATCCATTATACCGTCGATGGGTCAAACCCCACCGCATCGTCGCCGGTATATGCCGCGCCCTTCACCTTGACTTCCGACGCCGTTATCAAGGCCGTGGCGGTCAAGGATGGGGAAATGGGCCCTGTGGTGAGGGAGTCTTATCGCTTCCTGTCTCAAGAAGACGTCCCCGACATCGCGGCGGCCACCGCATTGCCCGACCAGAGCACTGTGCGTTTTACCGGCCCGGTAATCGTCCTGGCCCAAAACAGATACTACTTGTATGTCAAGGATGACAGCGGATGCGCTCTGATATATGGTGATACAGGACAGACCTATCTGACAGGTGACGTGATTCCCGCCGGATTCGTTGTTACCAAGGTGACCTATAGCGGCGAGCCCGAGTTGAAGGTGGTGGGCGGCTTTGAACCCGCCCTCGAGCGTGTGGACATTTCGCCCCAAGAGATTACAGCCGACCAGGTGGGCCACGACTTGTTTGCCCACTATGTGCTCATCAAGGATGCCCTCCTTCAATCCGACGACGGCCGCAACTTCACGCTCACCGACGCCCAGGGCAACTCGTGCGCAGTCTATTTCGGCACGATGGGCATGGCAGTTCCCTATGACTTGACCCAGCACTATGATATCCTCGGCATCGTCGGTTCCTATGGCCGCGACTCGGTCATCTACCAGTTGTTGCCTGTGGGAACGCTTGTTCCTGGCTACGACTTCACGTTGTGTGACTTGTTTGATGTCCAGGATGGCACCATCATCACTTTTAACCACGAGGTCACAGTGCTGGCCCAGGCAGACCGTTACCTCTACCTCAGGGAAGAGAATGGGTGCCACGGCCTGGCTTATGGCAACACGGGACAGACCTACACCACGGGTGATATCATCCCGGCGGGTTGGGGTGGTACCAAGGCCACATGGAGCGGCATGCCCGAGTTAATGAACCCCGTGGGCTTTGAGTCGGCTATCCGTCATGAAACCGTCATCCCCGAAGAAATCACTATCGGCGGGATGAGTACAGACGCATGGGCACACTATGTGATTATCAGGCACGTCATGATTGATTTTTCCAGAAAAGTGCTCATCGATGCCGATGGCAATGAGATTCCCTTTACCACCCAGGGCATAACTTTACCCGAAGCCACTGGCTTGATTGGCCCTTGTGACGTCACCGGGATCGTGACTATCTATCGTGGCACGTGCTGGTTGCTGCTGCTCGACTATGAACCGAAGCAAGAGCCGACCCCTGTCAAGTGCCTAGGCGACCTGGAGGGCCTGACCGCGGGTACGCTCGTGCGCTTTGAAACGCCACTCACGGCCATTTATCAAAACGGCAGGTATCTGTATGTGGCCGACTCCTGCGGTGTCGGAGGCCTGTTGTATGGCGACGGGGTGGGTGGACCCTTCAATAACGGCTATCTCATTACCGGCGTGGCCCGCATTGTCATTTATAATGAGAGGGTGCAGTTGGAGCCTGTCGGCGAGTGGATGGTGGTCGGCGTGACCAGCCCGGTCCAGCCCATGAAGATGCCCATTGAGGAAGTGTCTCATGACATGGTGAACTGGTTTGTGGGCTTTGACAACGTGTGGCTTGATGAATACGACCAGATACCCTACATTGCCGACGAGACAGGGGAAATGGCGGTGTACGATCGGTTTGGGGCCGATACCGTGACAGTGTTTATCGGCGATTACAATGAAGATCAAGTGACTATTGCCCAGATCAATAGTGTGATAGATTATATTATCTCGGATAATGAGCCTCATATGTATCACCGTTGGTCTGCCGAAGGCTTCTTGAATGTCTATCGAGGAAACCTGGAGTTCTATCCTGTTCGGTTCGTTCACCATATCCGGATAGAACATGACATCAATGGCGACGGTGAGGTGAATATCGCTGATGTCAACCGTATTGTTGAAATAGACTTCTCCAATGATCCATAACACCACGCATAATAGCAATGGAAAAACCGCTCGACTGCAGTGTCGGGCGGTTTTCTGGTATTCTCGGAGTGAGGTCAGGGGTTACAGTTTCATCACGCGTTTCATCTCCAGGTTCTCATAACCCTCGGGGCAGTGGGTCGAGAGATAGACCGTGGGATTATTCTGGACAAACTCGCGCACGCGGTCGAGCGTCTCGCGGGCGGCCTTGATGTCGTCAAACACGACCGACAGTTTGTTGGCCTTGAGCGCGGCGTCACAATAGGTCACATCGCCGTGCATCATGTAGTAGAGACCCTCGTCCTCAGCGATGATGATGCTGTTGCCATAGGTGTGGCCCTTGGCTTCGATAAACCAGATGCCGTCGGCCACCTGCATCGCGTTGGGGAAGTTGTGGTAGGGCTGGCCATACTCGGCGCGCACCACGTTGGGGCCATCGAGTTTCAGGGCATCGGCATCCTCGGGTGAGATGTAAATCTTAGCGTTGGGAAAATACTGCAGGGCGGCCGAGTGGTCAGGGTGCTTGTGCGTTACCAGGATCTTGGTCACCTGTTCGGGGTTGTAGCCCAGATCCTGAAGGGCGGCCATGTAGTCGTGGTGCTTCTCGCCCATGTAGAGCGGTGCTCCCAGTTTCTTGGCTGGCTCCTTGAAGTCGTTCTGGTAGCCGGTGTCAACGAGGATGACTTCGTCGCCGGTGTCGATGAGGAAGTTCTGCAGACTGCTGCGATAGATGATCTGCTCGTCAAACTTGTCCTTTCCTTCCTCGCCGCCAAAGGCGAACGCCTGGTTCATGAAACCGCCGTCAATCATTTTTACTGCCTTAATCTCCATAAAATCGGCTCCCCTGTTTATCCCCAGGTGTCCTGGGGCAGGTCGTGTCGGGAGCATGGACCATTTTTATCGTTTGTTCTATAATTATTACACTGTTTCTAGCCCATGACCACGTCGAGTACCATCATCAGCACAAAACCGATGGCAAAACCGATGGTGCTCAAGTTGGTGTGCTGGCCTACCGATGCCTCGGGAATCAGTTCCTCGACAACGACATAGATCATGGCACCCGCAGCAAAGGCCAGCAGATAGGGCAGCACGGGCGTCAGCAACGAGGCCAGCAGGATGATGGCCAGCCCGCCGATGGGTTCGACGGCGCCACTGAGGCTGCCTAGCCAGAAGGCGCGCCAGCGGGTGTTGCCCTCGGCCCTCATGGGCATCGAGATGATGGCGCCCTCGGGGATGTTCTGGATGGCGATACCCAGCGATACAGCCACTGCCGATGCCAGTGAGATGTCGGCGACACCATGTTCGGCTCCGGCAAACACCACACCGACGGCCATGCCCTCGGGCAGGTTGTGGATGGTGACAGCCATGGCCAGCATGGCAGTGCGTGAGAGTTTGGAGCGGGGGCCTTCGGGCCGATCGGACCCCAGGTGCAGGTGCGGTGTCAACTCGTCAAGGGCCAGCAAGAAGCCGATGCCTAGCAGGAACCCCACTGCGGCAGGAATCACCGATTGCCATCCCTCACCGGCCGTCCCCATCTCCATGGCAGGGATGAGCAGGGACCACACCGATGCGGCAACCATGACACCCGAAGCAAAGCCGAGCAAAGCCTTCTGCACCCGGGCGGGCATGTCCCCCTTCATGAAGAAGACAAATGCCGAACCGAGCATGGTTCCCAGCAGCGGGATGAGCAGGCCGATAGCGATAGTGGCGGTCATGATGGTACTTGTGATGGTAAATCAACTGACTGCAAATGTACTAAAAAAATCGCTTTTCCAGTACATCTTGCAGCCAGTCTTTATTGTGAACACCCCTAATTACTCGGCGGGAGCCCACTTGCAGCGCACGGGCGAAACGATGGCGCCCTCTTTCTTCAACTCGGCAAATGCCTTGTCAACTTCCTTGCGGTCAGCATTGAGGGCCTTGGTCACGTCGCCTGCCGACATGGGCTTGCCGGCCTCGCGCATCACTTGTAATACTTGCTCTTTCATTGTCCTTGAATGTTTTTAAAAGGTTACTGTTTCAACGGGTTCCATAATCTTGTAGAAGGTGGCTGTGGCGTCGGTAACGCGCAGCATGACTGCGTTCTCGCCATTCTCACCCAGGCTGGCCTTGAGGCTCGGCATCTTCTCCATCATGGCATTCTTGACCTCCTGACGGTCGTCCTCCACGAGTTTGCACTCGATGCGCAGTGTCTGACCCTTGAATGCACAGATTTCGGCTTTAGGGTTCTGTCCCACTTGGCGGGTAGCGGCAGTGCGGGCAAAGGCCATGATGAACAACTGATCCTCAAACAGTACAAACGCGCCATAGGGGCGCACGCGGGGCTGGTCACCCTCTACGGTTGCCAGGTAGAAGGTCTTGGCCTCCTCCAGGAAGTTATATACTTTATTGAGCGATTCCATAATTGATTGAAAATTATACTTGGGTGAATAACCAGTTCTGCGCACCGATGCACTCAATCATCTCGAGCGCACCCTGGCTCCAGTAGAGGTCTTCCTCTTCGTCGGCCAGATAGGCTTTCATGATGTCATAGGTGGTGGGGTCGTTAATCAGACCCTCACAGCACTTGTAGAGCATGTCCACGCCTGCTTCCTGAATCTTGAGGTCGGCCTTGATATACTCGACAGGGTTGCTGATGAGTTCGCGGGTCTTGGCGCCCTCAAACTTCACTTCACCACCCAGGTCCAGGATGCGTTCGTTGAACTTCTCGACCCATTCCATCTCCTCGTTGAAGTGGTCGATGTACTTCTGGCCCAATTTGTTAAAACCCTTTGACTTGAAAATCTGGCCCTGCAGTTTGTGTACCAGAGCGCCCTCGGTCAGACCCGTGGCAAAAAACTGTAATGCTTCAATACTTTTCTTGCAATCCATTATCTTATGATCTTTTAATTAAGGTGAATAAAATTGTTTTTTGTTGAGATTTGCAAATTTAGTGATTTCCACACCAACCCAATAAGATAAAATAGACACAAAAACCGACCGAAACGAAACGGAATTGGCTAAAAATGGTTAATTTTGCTGGCTCAAACAAAACAATCTGACCGCCAATGAAACGATTGAACGATACCGTACGCGAATATCTGCCCTCTTTTCTGCCCCGACAGTGGGATGGCAACATCTTCTGCAACGAGACCAACTCGGAACTGACCTTCCGCACCAATGCGATGAGCGACCTGCTTGCCATCTATTCCTTCACGCTCGTCAGGCATGGATGGCTCAAGATACTCTATAATAACGAGCCGCTGACACTCATCAGCAATGACCTTTACTTTTATAATTCGGGATTCTCGATAAAGGTTGTTGACGCCTCGCCTGACTATAGCGGCTATTGCATCATGGCCGACGCCGACTATGTGCTCAATGCCTCTTCGTTGCACCAAGCGCTTGACACGGTCTATTTCCCGCTGGTCGAGTTGCATCAGCCCAAGATGACTCTCACCGGCCGCGAGGCAGACCACCTGTGCCAATTCATGGCGCTGATAGCGGAATACCAGACTCAAGGGCATCCGCGCATGAACGAGAGTGTGGCCCTCCTTTTCGGTCTATTCCTTCACGACTTGTCGGCATTGCAGGAAAGCGCGGTTGCGGTCCATCGTCACTCCAAGCGTCACGTGGACATCTACAAGCGCTTTGTGAAACTGCTGTCGGAGCACTTCATTGATCATCATGACTTGGGGTTCTATGCCGCCGAGTTAAGTATCACCACTACCTATCTGTCTCGCGTTATCCGCCAGATCACCGACCGCACAGTCATTGACCACATTGACAACATGCTGCTCAACGAGTCGATGTGGCTCTTGAATGCCACCACATTGAGCGTTGCCCAGATTGCCGAGCGGTTGCACTTTGCCGACTCGACGACCTTTGCCCGCTTCTTTCGTCGCATGAAGGGTGTCACCCCCAGCGATTACCGCAATAGGGATCTGCAACGCCCCAGATAATGACCAGGGAAGGGTGATGTCCCCGTGTTCCGAGGCATAGCCTCGGAGCACAGGACACGACCGGTTACTTGAAAAAGCGTCCCACGACGGGAACTTTGGCCAGCATCTGGCCCAGGTGCTCCTTGCGGTAGATGAAGCCCACAAACAGCAACAGCAGCACCGTCCGGTAGGCCAACCGGAGCCACGTGTTCTCCACTGGCAGCATCATGGCGGCAAACAGTACACCGGCCACAACGGTATAGATGGCGATGTCGCGCAGCGGGTAGCGGATGGGGAAGTACTTCTGCCCGATAAAGTAAGATATGAGCATCGACACGCTATAGGCAATGAGACCTGCCCAGGCACACGCCATGTAACTGAAGCGCGGGATGAACAGCAGATTGATCACAAACAGCACCACGGCACCGATGCCCGAGAAATAGGCTCCCCAAATGGTGCGGTCGGTGAGTTTGTACCAGAATGAGAGGTTAAAGAAGACACCAAACACGATTTCGGCCGCCATCACAATGGGCACCACGCGCAGGCCACTCCAGTAACTCTCGCCTATCAGGTACTTGAGCAGGTCAATGTAGGCCATCACCACAAGGAATGCCAGCAGGGTGAAGATGATGTAGTACTTCATTGTCTGGGCATAAACCTCCTTGCTGTCCTTGTCCTTGACCTTGCTGAACACAAACGGCTCGTAGGCAAAACGGAAGGCCTGAGTGATCATCATCATGATCATCGCTATCTTGATGCAGGCGCCATATATGCCCAGTTCGCTCATCGCGTTGCCTCCCTGATACACCTTGGGAAACATGATCTGAGACAGGCTCTGGTTGAGTTGGCCGGCGATACCCATGACAAGGATGGGCCAGGCGTAGGACAGCATCTGGCGGCACATTTTCTTGTCAAATCCTGAGTTGATGCCACGCAATTCCTTGTGCAGGAAAACGAGGTTGAACAGCGAGCAGAACAGATTGATGTAGAACACCCACACCACGTCGTAGTGGAACGTCTCGCCATAGATGCCGAAGGGGTTGAGATGCATCATGGGCAACCCGAAGAAATAAATCAGGTTGAGCACAATGTTCAAGCCGATGTTGGCAATCTTCAAGGAGGCAAATTTGATGGGTTTGTGCTCACAGCGCAAGTAAGCAAACGCAATCGCCGTGAAGGCATCGAGAGCAACGGTGATATACATCACCGCCACATATTCCGGGTGGTCGCCATAACCTAACAAGGCTGCGATTTCCCCACTGAAGAGCAACACGATAACCGTAGTCACTACACCCACCGTTCCTACCATCCTCAGCACCGTGGAGTACACCTTCTTACGGTCCATGCCCTCCTTGTTCATGAACCTGAAGAAAGTGGTCTCCATGCCGAAGGTCAGCACCATGATGAGAATGGCCACATAGGCATACACGTTAGTGATGATGCCATATTCGCCTCCAGTGGAAGCAAATTTCAACGTCTGTATCGGCACGAGCAGGTAGTTGACAAAACGAGCCACAATGCTGCTCAAGCCATAGATGGCAGTATCCTTTGCCAGAGATTTCAAATTAGCCATAGTTTTCAGTTTACAGTTAACAATTCACTGTTCACTAGAATAGAGAGCCTACCTCGCCGGGACGCTCGCGTTTCAGGTGGTTATAGGCCAGCGTGGTGGCCTCGCGGCCACGGGGCGTGCGGTTGATGAAGCCTTCCTTGATCAGGTAGGGCTCATAGACCTCCTCGATGGTCCCCGGGTCCTCGTTCATCGCCGTGGCGATGGTGTTGATGCCCACGGGGCCGCCACCAAACTTGTCGATGATCGTCAGCAGGATCTTGTTGTCGATCTCGTCGAGGCCATATTTGTCGATGTTCAATGCCTCCAGGGCATAGCGTGCGATGGGCAGGTCGATGCGGCCGCTGCCCTTGACCTGTGCAAAGTCGCGCACGCGGCGCAGCAGCGAGTTGGCGATGCGGGGCGTGCCGCGGCTGCGCAGGGCAATCTCGGTGGCCGCCTTGTCGTCGATGGGCACTGCCAGCAGGCGTGCCGAGCGGCGGATGATGCCCTCCAGCACCTTGTGGTCATAGTACTCCAGGTGGCAGTTGATGCCAAATCGCGCCCTCAACGGCGACGTCAGCAGTCCGCTGCGTGTGGTGGCGCCGATGAGAGTGAACGGGGCAAGCGTCAATTGCACCGAGCGGGCGCCGGGCCCCTTGTCAATCATGATGTCGATGCGGTAGTCCTCCATCGCGCTGTAGAGGTACTCCTCCACGATGGGGCTCAGGCGGTGTATCTCGTCAATAAACAGGACGTCGTTCTCGTCGAGTGAGGTGAGCAGGCCGGCCAGGTCGCCGGGCTTGTCAAGAACAGGACCCGACGTGACCTTGAAGCCCACGCCCAATTCATTGGCGATGATGTTGCTCAACGTGGTCTTGCCCAGGCCCGGAGGACCATGAAACAGCACGTGGTCCAGCGACTCGCCGCGCAACTTGGCCGCAGCGACAAACACGCGCAGGTTCTCGATAATCTTGTCCTGACCCGCAAAGTCCTCAAACCGCACGGGTCTCAACGCGCGCTCAAAGTCCTGATCGGTCTTGAGTTGCTCTCTCCTGATGTCAAATTCGTCTTCCATACCAATCCACAAAGGTACAACAAACTTTTCTACTCAAGAAAAAATTACCTATAATTACACCCGCTGACTCCCCCTCCACGCGTCCTGTCCCGTACTACGAGCCTCTGGCTCGTACCCCCGCGCCTCGTGGCCTGGGGAACATTCAAGACCAGAAGAGGATGCCCGATGCCGTTGTATTGATTGTTTTCCTTTATAGGGGGAATCACAGGTAGGGGGCGGTGATGCTGTGGGGGCAGTCGAGCATGCCGCGCGGGGTGCCCTGGTAGATGACGGTGCCGCCCTGGTCGCCGGCGCCGGGGCCCAACTCGATGACGTGGTCGGCGGCCTTGATGACGTCGGTGTTGTGCTCGATGACATAGACCGTGTTGCCCATGTCCACCATCTGCTCGAACAGGTCAATCAAGTGGCGCACGTCCTTGAGGTGGAGGCCGTCGGTGGGCTCGTCGATGACAAACACGCCGCGCTGGCCGCCCTGGTCGAGGGGCATGGTGTACTGCTTGAGGCAGGAGGCCATCTTCAAGCGCTGCAACTCGCCGCCCGAGAGGGTGCTCAGCGCCTGGTTCAAGTGCAGGTAGTGCAGGCCTACGTCCATCATGGGCTTCAACTTCTCCTCGATGGGGGTGCCCTTGAAGAACTCGCTGGCGCGGCGCACCGACAGGTCCATCACCTGGGCAATGTTCATCCCGTCGATGGTGTATTGCAGGGCCTCGGGGCTGTAGCGCAGGCCGTGGCAGGCCTCGCAGGTGGTCTCGATGTTGTCCATGAAGGCCATTTCGGCGATGACCACGCCCTTGCCGCCACACACGGGGCAGCCGCCCTTGCCGTTGAAGGTGAAGTATTGCTCCTTGATCTTGTGGGCGCGGGCAAACCGCTTGCGGATGTCGGGGGCGACATCCATATAGGTCGCCGGCGTTGAGCGCAGGCTCACGCCGATGTTCTTCTGGCTGATATACACTACCTCGCCGTGCTCGCGGCGGAAGCATTCCATCAGCGAACTCTTGCCCGACCCGGCAACACCGGCCACGGCGGCAAAGATGCCCATGGGCAGGTCGATGGAGATGTCCTTGAGGTTGTGCAGCGACGCATGGCGCAGCGGGAAGGTCTCGCTGGCCTGGCGGGGGTGGGCCTTGAAGTCGCCATGCTGGCTGAGCATTTGCCCCGTGCTGGTGCCGCTGTGCAGCAGTTGCCTGTAGTCGCCCTGGAAGATGATGCGCCCTCCCTCGCTGCCCGGGCCGGGACCCAGGTCCACGATGTGGTCGGCCAGGCCGATCATCTCGCGGTGGTGCTCGACGAGCAGCACGGTGTTGCCAGCGTCGCGCAGGCGCCTCACCGAGTGTTTCATCTTCTCGATGTCGTGGTCGTGCAGGCCCGTGCTGGGCTCGTCCAGGATGTACAGGACGTCGGCCAGCGACGAGTTGATGTACTTGGCGATCTTGCAGCGTTGTGCCTCGCCGCCCGACAGGGTGCCCACGGCGCGGTCCAGGCTCAAGTAGCCCAAGCCGATTTCCTCGAGTGCCGTGAGGCGGGCGCTGATGGCTTGCTTGAGGTCAACGGCGAGTGGAGCCGTGAGCGCCTTGACCCACTGGTTGAGGCGTGTGATGGACATGGCGCACGCGTCGGCGATGTTGATGCCCTCGATCTTGCACGAGAGCACACGGGGACTCAGTCGCGTGCCGTGACAGTCGGGACAGACGCCCATGTTGAGCATGGGGTTGAGCACGGCAGCATGCAGCAGGCCCTCCTCGCTGTTGATGATGCTGCGGTACATGCGCGGGATGATGCCCTCATACTTGGC
>Ga0310695_10002178_pt1 | contig 42270 bp, 33 predicted proteins | sample RumenRJG_04DNA_FD_203882 | JGI IMG/M metagenome (GOLD analysis project Ga0310695, IMG submission 203882) | Bovine rumen microbial communities from Lethbridge, Alberta, Canada - RJG_04 (v2) (version 2) | ecosystem: Host-associated > Mammals > Digestive system > Stomach > Rumen | place: Canada... | reverse complement strand
GTCCGTCCGACTTGGAACAGCGCAACGGTCGGGCGGTACGTGCAAGGAATGAGATTGCCAAGCATTTTGCCGATAACAAGGTGGATGTCATCATCTATGCGGTTGAAAAGTCGCTTGACAGCTACAAGTTTAATCTTCTTCACTGCAAGCAGATGTTTATCTCGCAGTTGAAGAGTGGCGCACTCGGCGCACGAACCATCGACGAGGGTGCCATGGATGAGAAGTCGGGCATGAACTTCTCGGAGTATATGGCCATCCTTTCGGGCAACACCGACTTGCTTGACAAGGCGAAGTTGGAAAAGAAGATTGCGGCACTGGAGGGTGAACGCAAGTCGTTCAACAAGGCCCGTAACGAATCCACATGGAAATTGGAAAGCAAGCAGGCGGAGATTGAGCAGAACGAGGGCTATATCGCAAAGTTGCAGGAGGATTTCGACAAGCACAAGTCGCAGCGCAAACTCGATGGCGAGGGCAACCTCGTGAACCCCATCCGTCTTGATGGCTTCAAGCCTACGGATGAAGAAAGCATCGGCAAGCAACTCCAGAAGATTGCCAAGGAACAGAATACCAATGGCGAATACCGACGCATTGGTGAGATTCACGGCTTCACCATCCTGATGTGCAGTGAACCGCTTGACAAGGACGGGCTGGGCATGTTCCAAAACAAGTTCTGCGTGGAGGGTAATCTCAAATACAAGTACAACAACGGCTTCATCGCCCAGTCCGATCCTATAGCCGCAGCCCGGAACTTCATCAACTCGCTGGAGCGCATCCCCCAGACCATCGAGCAGTATAAAGAGAAGAACGCTGTTCTTGCCAAGGACATTCCGCTCTTGAAGGAGATTGCAAACAAGCAATGGAAGAAAGAAGATGAAATGAAAGGCTTAAAGTCTGAACTGGCAGCACTTGACCGAAAGATTCAACTGGAATTGGCGAAAGAGAATCAGACACAGCAAGGAGAACAAAAGTCAGTTGCCAACAGTGATGTGATGCCAGATGCTCCAAAGGCAAAAGAAACGCCAACTAAGGGATTACGTCCTTAGCAGAATCGCAGAGAAGATGCTGCCAGTTCGAAGCAATCGGACTGGCAGATTTTATAGAGTATCTATGGATTGTTTTTGAATACAAATTCCCCAAATAAGTCAATGCATACCCAAAAGTTAGCAAAAAATAAAAGAAAAAAGTTCTAAAGGTCGACAAAAGATGACGTAAAATGTAATTAATTAAAGTAATTGTAATCAATATTACACAAAAAAAGGCAAATTTGAGCAAAAAAAGGCTTTTTTTTTAATTTTTCTTTCTCCAGACCAAATATTTTTCGTACCTTTACGCCCGATTCTCGAAGTTGAAAGCCTCTGGGAATACTACGGACGTGTCCGTTACCGCCCACAGTGCAATTGACAGCCTACGCCGAGCTAAGAAAGATGACTCCAGCAATGGAGAAGTCTGACGAAGCGGGCTAAATGGAAATGCTTTAATTAAACCATTCGGTGAAAGGACTGCATGACCGTTTGAGGTGGGAAAGAGGATCATTACATAGAAAGGCGTTTACGAAGCGCTCTGTTCATGGACCTATCGGAAATCTAGCAAATTGAAGATACATGTTGTCCTGGACAAAGCAGCGGTAGATGTCCCTGGGATGTGTCTATACGCATCCCTTTGCCGACGGCACACGTTATAGTGTGTTTGAGACATTGGGTTTGTATATTCATATCGGCGTGGGCTCTAACGTTGTCTGTTCAACAACATAGGTAATGCTAGAGCCTCGATAGGTGGAACGGACAGCAGGACGATTCCACGCTTTTTTGTGTACCGTGTCGAACCGACATACATACGCAAAAGGTCCGATATGAGCACATTGTCTAATGTGAAAACTCGTCGAGGCGAGGCAAATCCTCCGAGCGTCAGGCTTGCCCCTGATGCCTTCCCCGAAGCAAAAAGCTCAAAAACAGGGGTGTCGGTGAGATATGTAGAGACCCCAGATAAAAGTTGGTATGTATTTCGGGTTTCTTATGGAAGAGAAGATAAAGCATCCGATTATCTTGTTGATGATGGAACATATACATACATTGCAAAAAAATATGTAGAAAGATATATTCGGGGGAAAAGGAAAAGATACCTTCAAACGTTAATACCCAATTTGTTGTTTGCATATACAACAGAAGATAAAGCAGAAGAATATGTCAATAAGACCCCTGAACTATCTTACTTGACATATTATTACAACCATTTTGAACTCAATGACGAACAAAAGAACCCACCTCTTAAAATTTCATGTAAAGAGATGGGGCGTTTTGTCAAAGCGACATGCAATAAAAACAAGCATCTTTTATTTGTGGATCCGACGCAATGTCATTTTAAAAGTGGCGAACTCGTAAAAATCATAGACGGGCCATTTGTTGGTGTGGAGGGAAAGGTAGCAAGAATATCGGGGCAACAAAGAGTTGTTATTTCTTTATCTCAAATAGGGTTAATTTCAACAGCATATATTCCAACAGCATTCTTACAAAAAATAGATACAGAACTATAAACAAGTAAAAGTTACGTAAGTTATGGATAAGTACTCACAACTATTACAAGGTTTTTCATTTGATTTGCTCCATATAGCACAATCTTATGCTACGGATAACAAATCACCGAAGATCGAACCAGCCCATCTTCTTCGAGCACTTCTTCACAAAAGTGCAGGATTGGTTAACTTTATTGAAGATACACTTGACGAAGACTATTACTATTTGGTCGATTGGACTGATATGCGTATAAAACAGTGTGATAAGTCTCCTTACGGAATGAAAGGAATAGAATTGTCACATGATTCACAAATGGCAGTCAAAGAGGCTTTGGAAATAAGTGAAAAATGTGGACTTTCAGAGATTACACCCGTAACTCTTTTAGCATCACTTGTTACACCTGGTATTGGCTTTTCCTACGAACAATTAAAAACTTTACCCCTTCAAGCGGAAAAAATAATAAAGACAATTGAATTAGATACACCTGCGAAACCTCAAGCCCCATCGAATCAAGCAAGAAAAAGTGCATCAAACATAGTGGAAACGCAAGAGTATTGCATTTCTATGCTTGTAGATGTTCCAGAATCAAAGGTCATCGGTTTTGATCAAGAAATATTATCCATAGTTGAAGTACTTGCCCGTAAAGACAGGGCAAACATCCTCATAGTAGGTGAAACAGGTGTAGGAAAAACCAGTCTTATCAATGGAATCCTTCAAAGGTTACATGACAAACAAGTTCCTGCATCATTGGAGGCATTACAGCCTTATGAACTTGATTTGATCTCTTTAAGTCAGGGGGTAAGTTACAAAGGCGAAATTGAGGATAGATTTAAGAAGGTTACAGAAAGTCTTCTTAATCTGACTCAGCCCTTGTTGGTCATAGAGAATTTCCATCGCGTAGAAGATAAACAATCTACTCTTAATGGTATTCTTCCTAATTTGAAGAAGTTGTTATCTAAGAACCAGATTCAAGTTCTTTGTACTTCTACAATTGATGGATATACCAAGGACATTGAAAAGGATAAGGAATTCATTTCATTCTTTGAAAAAATTACGGTCGAAGAGCCGTCGGAAGAAAAAGCTATTGATATTATTCTGAGTAAGCGAGAAAGCTACGAACAGTTCCATCATCTGCCAATAGCCGATGAAGTTCCTGTAGAGATTGTACGGCTTGCTAAACGATACATGCCAGATCGTCATCTGCCTTCTTCTGCGCTTGACCTTCTTGACCGTGCAATGGCATCTGTAAAAATAGCCAATGAAATGGCAGACCTATCAGAAGAAAAGGTAGAGAAACAAGATATGCTCAAAAAGGATGCTATCCGTGATGTAGTTTCTAAGATGACCGGAATTCCGATGGGAAATATTCAGTCGGAAGAACGTGAGAAGTTATCGAATGCTGAAGATATTCTCCATAAACGAGTTGTTGGTCAGAATCATGCTATTAAGAGCATTCTTGAGGCCATCTACGAGTCTCGTTCTGGTTTGAACAAAAAAGGACAGCCAATGGGATCCTTCTTCTTCCTCGGCCCGACGGGAACAGGAAAAACAGAACTTGCAAAATCTTTGGCAGAATTCCTATTCAATGATGAGACAAGTATTCTTCGCTTTGATATGTCTGAGTATAAGGAAGAACATTCTGTTGCGCTACTTTATGGTGCGCCTCCGGGATATGTTGGTTATGAAGAAGGCGGTCTGTTAGTTAACCAGATACGTCAGCATCCATATTCTGTCGTGCTCTTTGATGAGATTGAAAAAGCCCACAAATCGGTCTTTGACCTGTTCCTTCAGATATTAGATGAAGGTAAATTGCACGACCGCCTTGGACGTGTGGGTGATTTCTCAAATTCACTCATCATATTTACCTCAAATATTGGAAGTGACTATATCTTTAAATCATTTAGTGAAAACAAGGTGCCCACTCACGACCAAATGTTAGAAGTGATGCAGGGGCAGTTCCGTCCAGAGTTCTTAGCACGTTTAACAGAGATTGTGCCTTTCTCCCCTATAACAGAAGAAATGATTGACAGAATCTTTGACATCCACATCAAGAACCTGTTAAAGACACTTCACGAGCAGAATGTGGAGTTAGAAATAGACGAGACTGCCAGGAAATATGTAACTAAGGTTGGATTTAATGCCCATTACGGTGCAAGACCTATACTTGGTATTATTCGCAAAGAAATTCGTCGTCCGCTTTCAAAACTGATTATCTCTGGCGATATTAACGCTGGTGATAAAGTCACGATGAAATATGATGAGGAAAAGAAACAAATTAGTTGGGATATAGATACACCAGATGAATAATATTTATTAATTTCAAAATATTCAATTATGTCAAGAAAAACTGTTATTTCGAAGGTCTTGGATGCTGATGCACAAGATGGCATCATCGAGTTCCCACAAAACAGGACTCTTTATGCAGATCAGTTCACTGATGAAGCACCAAACACAGACGAGGATCGTGAAGGGTTTAAGCCCAAGAACATGAAAGAAGTGTTCGAGCACTATCAGCCAAGCAAGAATGGCGTTGCTCTTGAAACAGAAGAAGGTGGTGCTGTGTATGAGAGCTTTGAATTCAAGTCAATTAAAGACTTCGAAGATGAGTCACTAATTGATCAAAGCGAACTACTTGGAGCAGAAAAGGGTAAGATTGATGCTTACAATTCTGTCATTCGCCAGTTGGAAAAGAACAAGACTCTGCGTAACACCCTCAAAGATGAAGCTGCAAGAGGCAATTTGAAGAATGCCTTAAAAGCATTGCTGGCTGAAATCGAAGAAGCTGAATAGTAAAAACATTATTAAAATAGTTGGAATATGGCTGCAGAAGAATTGAAAAAAGAAGCTCTCAATGAAGGATTAGAACTCAAAGAGAGAGAAAAGATAGAAAACCCTGCGGGATTGTTACAAGACAGTCTTGGCGGTTTGGACAAGTTTGGCGGTTTTCAATTGCTCAAAGGTCTTATTAAAGGCGTTGAGAATATGGATCCTCGCCGTAAAGCAGTAAAGAACATTTTCCTATCAGACTCTGCTTATACAGATGCGCGCAAGAAACTTAAGAACGAACTCGAATTGTGGGTTTCCATTCTTGAAGGTGAAGGGACTGACCCAATGGCAATAATTGAGTCTTGCAAAGCAAAGTGCGATAAGGCTGAACAGAATTTGAAGAATAATCTCTTCAATATCCATGAAGAGATTAAGAAATTGGAAATCACCTATCGTTCACTTGACTCATTCTTTGCCAATGCTGGGCAAGGAAAGATTGACTGTATCACTCTGATGAACGTCAATAAAGACGAACTGGAGTCACATGATTCTGAGGACACGGTGGCAATCCGTGAAGAACTTGAAAAGTATTATGATAGACTGAGTTTGAAGAACAACTATAGTTTGCTTGTTGTTCCTGGTTATCTCGGCGATGCAAATACTATCAGAATGTGGGCTGATACTGCATATCGCAATAAAGTGATTATGCTTACTGACTTCAAGGACAGTCTCAATTTTGAGATGTTAAAGGAAGAACTTGATGATGCCAATCTCCAGGGACAGGATGCCCATTTGGCTAATATCGTCATGACATGTAACTATATTCTCGGAAGAAAGAAGTCTGAACTGGCTGACGAGGATGATGACATTTATCTCCCCGGCTCAGCAGCCCTTGCTGGTCGCATGACCAATACAGATGAGATTGTTATTGCTCAGGGTGCTGCTGGTAAGAAGTATGGTACATTGAGTAATGTAAAGGGCGCCCGTCTTGACCTCCGCAAATCAGAGATAGCAGCATTGATTGACCAGGGTGTTATTCCAATGGTAGAGGAAGATGGTCGTACAATGGCATTCTCGAATCGTTCACTATATAATGGCGCGACGATTGGTTTGCAGGAATATCCTATTGTACGTGTATTCGACTGGATTGGCAAAGTATTCCAGAACTTCTTCAATGACGAAGCTTTCATTAACTGGAATTCACAAGTTAAGGCAGATTTACAACAGGCTGTTCATGACTTCCTCAGTGACTACAAAGGACCAGGCAAACTTATTGAAAACTATAATCTAAAGGGTATCAACCAAGACCCCAAGACGAAAGACATATCTATTCAGGTTGAGTTGAAACCCTTCTTTGCAGCAAAGAACTTCTTCATTGAATTGACAGGACACAATGGTCAAGCAGGTGTTGAATGGGATCAAAGCGTTAAGTAGAAAGTGTTTATCACTGATTTATAATCATTTATTTATTAATTCAAAAAAACAAACAATTATGGCAGCACAAAGAGTTGTTACGCTCAATGCCGATGGCATAGCAGAGCGCGAGATTATGTACGTTCGTTATGAACTGAACCAGCAGACCGATGTGGAAGGCCAGCCAACAGGTACTACACGCGGTGGTAAGATTTACTTCAAGGTTAAGTCAAATGACGATGGTAATACAGATTTGCTGGAGTGGATGTGTGACACATACATGAGCAAGAGCGGTACCATTTCATGGCCTAACCGTCAGGGTGGCGAGATGAAACACCTCGATTTCAAGGAAGGTTACATGGTTGAATATGCTGAGACCTATGACAACAAGAACGAGGTTCAGCAGTATGAGGAGTTCACCATCTCTGCTAAGGAGATCCAGGTGGGCAATGCCCGTCACAACAATCGTTGGACTATTGATAACCAATAATCTCTTTACATTATCTGATGCTTGGTTGTCTCTTTTGAGCATAACCAAGCATCAGATAAAGACACGAACTGCTTATGGCTCTTCAAGGTGAATTAAAAATTGGTGGACGTACTTACGGGGTGGTAGAATGTGCTTATGAGTTCAACCAGTCTGTAGATGACACGGGTAAGCCCGTGACCCGTCCTAAAGGTGGACAGATTACTTTTGTGATGCCTGCCACCAGTGATGATGACTTGTTTTTTTATAAATGGATGTTCAACAAAACGGAAGTAAAAGCAGGAATCTTTCGATTTGTTGTCTATTCCAAAAGCAATAAGCGTAGTTTCAAGACTGTAGAGTTTGCGAATGCCTATTGTATCAGTCTCAAAGATTATTTCAATGATAATGACAGTAAACTGATGTATACGACAGTTACCATCAGTGCTGAAATTATACGTTTTGGCACACTTGACAGTGCCACGTTTACAAACGAGTGGACTTAAAGAAGTATGTCTATATCAGTCAAAAACATTTCAATAGCCATTGGCGGTACAACATCGTCCGGTTTCGACATAGACCTTGACGGCACGAAGTACCGCATGGACAATTTTACTCTTTACCAGGGTTTATTGACCCATAACTCTTTGTCTTTCTCCATGCACAAAGGCCCTGATGAAGAAATCAATGAAGCAATGTTCTCCGTATGTGGTCAAATAATTGGAAAAGACATAACCGTTACATTGCAAACAGACAATATTGAGAATATTTCTTTGAATGCCGAAAACGACAGTATTGCTGATATAGAATTCAAAGGGTTTATCATTGCTGCATCTGGTAGTAGAAGTGGTAGTGAATATAATATTAATGTAGAGGCACGCAGTTGGGATGCGCTTCTTGAAGATAATCCAAGTTGTAAATCATTTGAAGAAAAGACGCTTAATGACATCGTTAACGATGTTGTTGATGACTACAGCGCTCATCTTGATACGGAGGTGGATTCGCGATTCACAGATACTATTCCTTATTGCGTCCAATATAACGAAACCAACTTCCAATTCCTTCAGCGACTTGCACGGAGATATGGAGAATGGTTATATAATGATGGAACACAACTTGTTTTTGGGAATCTAAAAAAACAGGATTCTGTTCGTCTCTCCTATCCCAGCAAAGATATTCCATCCTATAATGTAGACTTGAAAATGCAACATGTTGCTTTCAGCCATGTCGCTTCTTCATATAATGCATACGATGCCAATCAGAAAGAGGGCATCGGCGAAATGCAGAAAGAATACAATACACTTAGCGAACAGGTGTTCCAAGCTTCGCAAGAGTGTTATACAAAACCGACTTTACAGAACCTCCATTCTGGTGGTTTTGCCAATAATGATGGCCGAGAGACCATATTAAATGTATCAACCAAGACGCAAGCCCGTGGTGAGAAAGCCGGTATGTTAACCTATTCTGGTAATACATATTGCTCAAAATTAAAGCTTGGCGCTACGCTTGTCATCATCGACAACTATATTACAAATAGTGCATCAAATACGAAGAGCGATGTAGATCAGGACGAAATTCTCATCACAGAGCTTATACACTATTTCTCTTCAGACGAAACCTATAGCAACCACTTCAATGGCATACCGTCTGAGTGTGACTATCCACCTTATTCTAATAGTGATGTCTATCCTATAGCGACTTCTTGTCGCGCTAAGGTCAAAGACAATGAAGACCCCAACGGTCTCGGACGCATCCGTGTTCAGTTTGACTGGCAAGCACAGTTGGAAGATGGTATGATGACCCCTTGGCTCCGCATGGCACAACCATACGCTGGCGGTGGCAAGGGATTCAGTTTTATTCCAGAGATTGGCGAAGAAGTCATGATTGACTTCGAGGGTGGCAATGCCGAACGTCCATACGTCAAGGGTACATTATATAATGGTGTGGGTGATGTAGATGGAGCTTGGGTAGCAAACAGCAATAGTGCCAATCAAGTTAAGGCTATCCGTACTCGGAATGGTCACACCATTGAGATTCATGACGAAGGTAACGACGGTTACATTCGTATATACGACAATGAAAAGGAAAACTATATACTAACGTTCTCTACTGACCGTAAACTTATCATGTTGGAGTCAACTGGCAATATTGAATTGTATGCAAAGAACGATATAATCATGCATGCAGGACATGACATTAATGCCAGCGCAGATAACGACATATTCATAGCTGCCTCTCACGATATGCAGCGTACCGCAGACAATGACATCCGCGAACATGCTGGTAACGACCGTAGTACAAATATCGACCGGAATGATTCTCTTTCTGTCAGTGAAAACCAATTCATCAAGATTGGAGATAATAAGGATGAGCAGATTGAGCATAAATTACAAATAACTGCGGAGAATATTCGGGAAGAGGCGAAAGATCAATTACTTGAATATTCAACGACTCATCACATGAAAGCTAGCGATACCGCAGCCCTCAACGCAGGTAGTCGTATAGATATTAAGGCAGGAACAGTAAAGGTAAACTAAAAAAGATTTATATGACAGGCGTTAATTTCCTTGAATCAACAATCAATGTGAATATTATGATTCACAAAGGTGGGCATATTGTTGTGGCTAACAATGCTAATACACTTTTTGAAGGGGATCAATATTCTTGCATGAGCAAAATTCGTCAATTGGTAAATGAAATCTCGGCTTTGGGTGAAAAACAAGTCATATTCCATATTCAAAACATGACAGTAGAAGGGGATTCTTCTGTAGTTTTCGCTAAGAGTTATTTCAAAAGCAATCTTGAACGTCTTAGTGGCTCTGCAAAATGCAAGATTGAGGTGAAGACCGGATTATATAATGTCTTTGCATAATTAAAACTATGGCTGATTCTTATGTTTGTTCCGGAGCAACCATGAAATGTTCGATGGGGACTAGTCAGGCAAAACTGACAGTTCTTCCGTCGCGTACAGTATTTCTTACGGGACAACCTATGGCCAATATCAGTGATCATCTATCAATGGTCAACTTAGCTCCTTTTGGGAGATGTCGTTCTCTAGGTTTTCCTGCCACAGCATCAGCGACTGCTGCTAATCACGGTTCCCTTACCCCAATGCCATGTATGCACAATACACCTTTTCCTTGGATGGGAGGGAAGAATGATTATATTGTGAAAGGTGATCCTGCTTTGCTGAAGTCTAGTACTTGCCAATGTATGTGGGGAGGCACAATAAGCATAACAGATGATGGTCAGCATGGGGAAGGAACGCAATGGGTGCAGAAAAAAAACAAAGAAGATTTCTGTCAGAATCAAGTAAGTTTAGAATCTGGAGATAACGCTTACATAGACAGACAAGTCTCTTTGTCAAAAACTATTAATACGAATCGTGAGCAGTCAAACACGTCTTCTAAAGCAAAGATTAAACCCACTACGGCAGAATTAGTTCTTCCAAACTTTACCAAGTACCACCCATCCGTCCAAGATCGAATAATTAAGATGGCAAATGACATGCCTGACAGCCTGAATGTTCAGGAAAGATTAAAATTGTCGGAACACAATTTTAGAATCGAAAAATCTCTGGGGATGCGAAAAGGCAAACGAATGACAATTGATGAAGCAGACAAGCAATCAGCAAATCCCAATTATCAGCCCAGTACACAATTTAGTGTGAATTGTGCAACTACGGCTGCTGCCTATGTGTTAAGGCTCCAAGGATTTGATGTTAAAGCAAAAGGAAATAGCAAGGAGCATCCTCTTAACAAATGGCTTTCGGAAGGTAATTCTTTCAAAATATGGAAGAACACAGACGGTACTGATGCGAAACCAACAAGCGTAAAAGACTGGATGAGACAAAAATCGACAATAGATCATCCCGTTACCCAAATGACCCCAAAGCTATATAAACAATTCATTGATGAGTCATGTAAAGAAGAAGGTGTCTATATCATGACATTGAAATGGAAAGATGGGGGCGGTCATGCAACGGTAATTCAGCGATGGAAAGACAAAGACGGGAACTTACATTTATCTCAGATAGAGCCTCAGGTATATAATGAAAAAGTTGGAGCGAAAAGAAGCGTTGAAGACCTATGTAAATATTTAGATCCCAATCCACCTGAGGGGAAGGGAATTCTGAGAGTAGATAACAAACTCTTTGATACACAATATTCATCATTATTTGACAAATGAACACAAAGAAAGATATTCCTGACATTGTAAGACAAAAAGCAAAAGGCTTGATTGATTTATATGGAATCAATTTAGACTTTATTGGCATGTACAGAGGTATGGATGTATATGAGTTCCATTTTCCAGAAAACACAGAAACAGGTTATCCTTTTCTATATCTTTATGATAAGTTATCTAATACTGCTACAGAAGTAACAGGATTTGAAGCTCTTGAAATCATTGAACAATTGGATAAATACTAGAAGTCATTAAGACTGGATTATAAAAGCAAATTCAATAAGCTATTCTGTATTGTATGAACGAAGTCGGAGCAAAAGAAAAGGGAAAAAAAGATAAAAACGAAACTTCGGTGGTTCACATAGAAGTTCATATTGGTGTTTTTTTCGATGGAACCAATAATAATGCCAACAACAATAAATGGTACGATTGGTTTAAATTTACAAGTACTGTAGAAAAAGAACATGCATTAAACAATACTATCATACCCGATAAAAACAAGAAAATTTCAAATCCAGCCATTTTATCCGCTCTTTTTGTTTCAAAAGATAACAATCATACAAAAGAAGATATTCATGAGAAATATCTTCATGTTTATATTGAGGGAGCTGGTGCAAATGGTTTTCAAGCACAAAATCAAGCTCTTGATATTGTCGTAAACGGAAAAGCAGTGAACGGACTAGGATTTGGTTTGGGGCCAACAGGTGTTGTCGCAAAAGTAAGTAAAACAATAAAATATGTTGGAGAGAGAATTGAAGCAGAAGAGTATAATCCGAACACTATCATTGACTATGTGCACTTTTATGTATTCGGTTTTAGTCGCGGTAGTGCATGTTCTCGTCTATTCTCGTTCTTGATTGCAAGAAGTGCTGGTGATTCAGAAGGAACTTTAGATAAAGAAAAAGAATTTGATAAGTATCTGACCAAACGGTATTTCAAGAATGGAAAAGTAAGTTTTTTGGAAGCATACAAAGGAAAAATGAGCGTGGACTTTTTGGGTATTTATGACACAGTCTCTGCTATCGGGTTTCTTAAAGAAGAAGATGATAGTGTTAACAAGTTACGCACAGCCTTTCTTTATAATCCTGATTTTTGGGGGAATTTCCATCGTGAAAACTCGAAAGCATACGGTCTTTATTCTCCAACCCTGTCCAAGGTGTTAAGTACGTGTCACATTTGTGCTATGGATGAGTTTAGGGCTAATTTCGCATTAACAGATATAGGCTCCGCTGCTACTGGTAATAACATTGAATTGTTTATTCCTGGTTGCCATTCTGACGTTGGAGGGGGCTATACCGAAGATTCTAAGGCAGAAAAAAAGACATTGCTAAAATCTGTGGATAGTAGGCTTACACGAATGTGTGTAGATAATCCCACTAAATCTGTTGCAAAATGGAAGCCCTTAACGACGGAATTATTGAAAGAATTAGGTTGGATAGATGATGGTGGAATAGAGGTAACAAAGGAAACCGATGATGGCATTGATATTGTGCATAACCCAAAACCTCAATATCAATATAGTAATATACCTCTAAAATTTATGTTTGAAAGAGCTATTTCAAAAGCTCCAAAACTGAAAGAACTTTTTTCAGCATATCCTGATGACATGTATCCTATTCCTGGACCTGGATTTGGGATATTGAACGGAATGTGGAATAAAATAAATGGTGTTATAAACTCAAGTGGGAGGTATTGCTATTTGTTTGGAGGAAGGTATTCTTCTCTTTATTATAAATATATTCGGCACTCATATCTACATTTTACATCTACTGACACATTACACGGTTTTGGTGATCCAGGCAACCCTCCAGGTCGAAAAGCAGATGGACGATGTAGCAACATTTGCAGATTAGTATATCGTGGAGAAAAAAATGACACTGACGTTCATTATATGCAAGATTATAATGATAACATGGTATTGATATGATAACGCAAGATTATGAATATAGTGTTGTAGGTTGTGCATTTGATATTGCGCCAATTCTTACTCACGTTGCATTGGTGTCTTGTTCTGATACTGATGTTCTTTCTATACCAGAATGTTTACCATATACAGGAGAATGGGGTAATAACGAGACTGTATCATTCTTGGAAGAATCTAATCACTTACTTCCCAAAGGTATTCATGTTATTTTTTTATCTATTGTTGAACGTAAATTTTATATAGTCAATGATTCACTTCCAATAGAAGAAATATACAACTTGTGGAATCACGGGAGCTTTAATAAAGTTGTTGTGGGAATGGCACCCTATGGCGGTATTGCTATTTGGCTTAATGGAACCAAGAATAGCGTATTAGTAAAATGGTTACACGGAAGTGAAATTAATGTAGATATGAAATCTTTCATACCTGACAACCCTGATGTAAATCTTGAACAATTAAGTTCGTTCTATTTAAATTCTGTTGTTGAAGCGAAATCATATTTTGAAGAGCATGGTATTCCTCCACGCAATCTGTTTGAGGGTTATATGCAACAATTTATTTACCGATATCTCATTTTGTTCGAACATTGGGATGAAGACAAAAGGAGCTGGCAGAAATATAACGAAGAAGAAATCAAACCACAGTTCTATTATACAGAAGAAGCATTGTTTGATGGCACACACGATAAGTTGCATGAAGATCGCCTAATGAATTATCATGAGGCAGGGAAACCAAAGAAATTAGCTGTCTTATGGTATGTTGGAAAGTCGGAGTTTACAGCTTATTTCTGGTTCGAGGATGAAGAAATACGTGCTGTCTTTGACCGTTTTTATGGTGCACATCCAGAAACAAAAACGGACTTTATGATTCGGATTGATGCTGAGCAAAATAAATATGAGTTGGCACTCTATCGGTACGGTCTTAAAGAGCCGCAGGTGATAAGTGAGTCTGCATACCAATTATTAGTTTTCAAAAACAAGTTTGAATACTATAGAAGTGAGAACTACAATCAGCCAAAAGGTGCGTGGATATGGTAACGTTGGATTTGGAACAATTGGCAGAGTCCGAAGAGTTATTTGATGGACATTACAAGTTATTGTATCCATTAAATACTGATGGTGCTACGGCTGACATCTGGTTAGCCGTGGACACCAATACTGTTGATGATGATGAATCCGATAATATTGACGAGGAACAAGGTCTAAAAGTTGCTATAAAGGTTTATCGACCTCAAAATGCGCTTGATATTGAAGGCGTTCAAAGGTTCCGAAATGAATTTAAGGTTGTATTCAATTGTCAACACTCCAATCTACTTCATCCTGTACATTTTTCCATTTACAAGGAAACGCCCTATTTGGTACTTCCGTATTGTCAAAACGGCTCTACAGAACTCATAACAGGGCAAATGCAGCGAGACGAAGATATATGGAAGTTCATTTATGATGTTGCATCGGGACTAAACTATTTGCACACAAATAATCCTTCAATAGTCCATCAAGACATAAAACCTGCGAACATTCTAATAGATGACAACAGGAATTATACCATAACGGATTTTGGTATCAGTATTTCACGGAAAAACAGATTGCATGATATTGAAGAGAATAGTGGAACACTAGCATACATGGCTCCAGAACGTTTTTTAGAAGGAACGAATCCTATGCCAGAAAGCGATATATGGGCCTTGGGTGCAACGCTATATGAACTTATAACCGGGTTAGTACCTTTTGGCGAAGAAGGTGGGAGTAATCAAGCAGATGAAAAGCCATCGTTGTTCTACCCCAAAAACACATGCTCAAAGAAAATACAAAAGCTCATCGGTGCTTGCCTAAGCAAGACTCCGCAAAATAGACCTACTGCAAGGCAATTAATTGAATTTGCCAAAAATAAGAGCTATTCTGAGTCTACTAAATGGACAAAAAAACACATCATGGTAATTGGTGGTATTCTTGCTTTCTTTGTAATTATTGGAGGATTATTCTCTATTGCAAATTCTTCAGAAAGATCAACTACAGAGAATGCTGAAAGAAATGCAACTGCTTCTATTCAGTCACAAGCAACAAAAACCGCTGAAAAATCAAAATTATCGCAAACTGCGGAAAGGAATGCAGCAGTTGTTTTATTAGATGGATTAGATGAAATACCCAGTTATCAAGGTGGTAATAAAGAATTGTGTAAGTACTTTTCTAATAATCTAAAGATTGGTCCAAAAACAGATGACGACAGATTTGTTTCTGTTATTGTGGTCATAAACAGGGATGGAACAATTAACGAGAACATCAATGTTAAGACTTGTGATTCTGATATTAAGAGAAACATGGAAGAGATGATAAAAGGAATGCCAAGGTGGAATCCTGGAATCAGAAATGGCAAGCCTATTCCGGTTCAAGTACATTTTTCTTTCTTACTAAAGAATATTGTTCATTTTAAAACAAGTCTGAGTTCAGAAATATATAGATTAGACATAAACGATTAATTATAAAAACATAACAATATGGCAAACGAAGAATTTTACGATGAAGAGTTTATCATCAATTTGACAATCGACGGAACTTCCTATGAAGAAGTCGAAGTGAAAGTAACTGATCCGAATAAGACCATTCGTGACCAGATTAACAGTATTGTCCAGGTATTTGAACTTCCAAAGATGGATAATGGTGGTAATCCCATTCAGTATCTGCTTGGTCAGATGCTGGATGATAGCGAAGAGCCTGAAATCCTTGATTTTGAGGATGAAGATGGCCGTGAACAGTGTCTGATGGACTATAACGTGCAACCTGGTGACAATCTGCACTTGATTTCTGTTCCTATTGCTGGTTGAATATAAAAAACACATAGGCAAAGTATGAATGATTTAATTAGTAATTTCAACCAAAAGGAACTTTCTGGTCGTGACGCCCGTCTCTTGCAGGAATGGCAGCAATTGGACAGTCTTTGCAGCAAGCGAAAAGCGGCAAGTCCCAACCCTCGTAAACCATCCCTTTCTTATATTATCCGCAAGAAGAATATTATGGGGCTTCCCACGGAATATGAAATATGGTATCGCTGCAAATCTATCGTTGGTGTAAAAGATACGGCTATACCTCGTGAGCCAATCTTTGGCTATCTTCACAAGATGAGCATTGTACTGCCAAACAACTATCCTTCCGCTGATGGTAATCCTATATTCACGTTTAGAACGAATATCTGGCATCCGAACATCCGTTATTCTGGAAGTTTTAAGGGACATGTTTGTTTGACCATTAAAGAAATGGGAGTATTGGCATCTCTAAAGGACTTGGTTCTTCGTGTGGAGCACTATTTGAAATACCAGTTGTATCATGCCCAAAATACTTATCCTTATCCAGAAGACCAGAATGTTGCGGAATGGGTACGAGAAGAGGGCGAACCAAACGGCTGGACTCGTTTCGGACAGGATGGCCCTGATAAAAATCTGCCTCCGACATCTAACAACGAGAATGGTGATGAAATAAAGAAAGACAAACCACAAAAGAAATCACTTACAATATGAAAAGACTATTGATATTCATGTCGTTTTTCTTCTTTGCTGTCATTGGAAGTTATGCAGATGAACAGCAAAGGGTTAAATTGGATGATGGGCATACTAAAGAACAAGTACGCCTTGGCTATTGCAACATCTTCGTTACAAAGGTGGACTCTGACGATGACGGTAACGCAAAGGTTACAGTAGAGATAGAGAACCTTGACGAAACAAACGTCATTATACTCTTTGGACACGCATATCCAGAAAAGGAACTGAAGAAGTTGTCGCCATCAATCACTTTCGACAAGAACTTTCCTGGCACAAAAGGACATCGGAACATTGACACTTATAGAGAAGCACGAAATGTTATCTTTATAGAACCATCAGAGAAAAGTATGTTACCCGAAATCCAGGTAAAAAGTGGAGAAGTTCAACTGTGTCGTTTACCCTTATATATTGCCAAATATAAAGATAAGAGTGTTTTTGGAGCGAGCACTGGTAGGAACAAAATGTTACTCATGGAGAAACAAATTCTCGAATTAGAGATTGAGGTGGAGGTGAAACCTGATGAAGACTATGTTCGATTGGAGGGTGAATGTAATTCTTTAATAGAGGAAATAAGCAAGCAAACGTTTTGCAATCATCCAAAACACAAATCTTCATTAGGAAGTCAAGAGGCACCTTATAAAACGAGAATCGGTAAGATTGAAACAGAAATCGACGAGATTGTTAATCGACATAACTGGTACACCAGCGATAGGGGGTATCAGAGGTATAATGCTCTAAAACAGAAACTCGACGCGATAGACTTTACTGCTTATGAGGGTGATTGTGGTAAGCACAGAATCATTCCACCACGTCCACGTCATAGTTGCAAATATTGTAATTCATCATTGCAGCAGATTTACCACAAATTAGATGATTATTATAAAAAGATATACAATAGTAGCAATCGAAAAGCTACAAAGGAATCTGTTATGGCCGATGTGAATCTTTTGTATAAGTGTTGCACAGATGGCAACTGTAGTAAACATGCATCTTCGTGGAATAGCAGTGAATACAAGTCCAAAATTACAGACCGATATAACAGAATAAGCAATTTCTGATTATGGGAAGTAAAAAGATCCTTATTGCATTTGTCCTCCTTTTCACTTGCTTTTCTGTATCGGCAAGGGAGGTGACAGATACTTTGGAATCATCAAAGAGGGACAGAGTGATTGTCACCTACGATATTACCCAGAATAATGGACAGATTACAATAAAATTCCTTGATGCAAAGAAAAAATTAGGCAGGACTTATCGGGATAAGTACAAAAAACTGGATGAGGTTGCTGTCCTTTTCTTTGATAGGACGGGTAATTATGAAGACAACATGGAGTTTTCTGGCATCAATACAGATGCTTTTATGATTCCTAAAGAAGTTAAGTATAAGGTTTCTAAAGACGGATATTTCTTGTTAAATGATAATCCAACATTATCAATGGAATTGAAATCTGGCGAAAATGCTGAACTTTCCATACCATTATTCATTGCACATTATGAGGGGAAACGACGTTACAAAGTTTTTAGCCGATGCGAAGACTTAAAAATAAATCTTTCCAAGAAAAAGTCTTTAAGGGTACAGGATACATCAACTCAGCAGTTGACGACTCAGACTATTACTACTCAGGAAGAAATGGATGGAACTGATGCAGATGTAGCAGTAGCAAATTCCTTAATAAATAGGATAAATGGACTATTGGCTGAACAGGAAGAATATCCTTTTTCTGACGAATTGAAGCAGGCAATCTCCAGTTTACGTGAGATCAGTTATCGCCCAATCGATAGTAATCTATCATCAAGAATTGGTGAAGTTTTATCTGCATGTAATCTCAAAGAAAAAGAATTAAAGGCAGAAGCGAAAGCAGCAGAAGACGCAGCAGCAAAAAATGCTGAGCTTCAAGCGAAACTGGCAGAAGAACAAGCGCAAGCTCGTCAGGATTCTATCGCTACAGCAGCCCAACAAAAAGCAGAAGAGGATCGAAAGCAAAACCTTTGGCTAATCATTGGTGGTGTGATTCTTGCTATTCTTGCATTTGTCGGCAATCAGACGTTTCAGCATTTCCGTAATGTTAAGAATCAAAAAAGCATTATGGACATGCAACAGAATGTGGTTAGACGAGCAGAAGACGAGGCTAAGCGTCGCGCACGGAATATGGCCCGAAGCCAAATCAATCGCGTTCAAGGAGAGGCAAGGCGTAAGACACGTAGTGCCATCAATGATGGAATAGGGAAAATAGGGAAAAAAGGAAAAGGCAATAAAGGAATCTCAATATAGTTATGAATATGTCATTAATCAATAAGTTATTACTTACAAATTTGTTGGCCTTTCTATGTCTTTGCTTAAATGCGCAAGGATTATCGAAAGGTGATATTGATATTAAGTCAAGTCCCAGTCCACACCAGGGACGTGTCGTTGTTAGTTATATCAAGAATAATTCTAACGATGGTATCATAGTTCGCTTTACAAATGAATATGGTACAGGTGGTCCTGTGTCAATTAGCCTAAAAAAAGGTGAGCCGAGAACAATAGATATTACATGTAATATTGTTGAAGCGAAACCCCAAAGTGGCGGCAAGTTTATTGATCTATTAAGAAAGCCCAAGCCAAAAGACCCAGTTGAACAAGAAGAAAAAAAAGATGAGCAAAACACACAAACACCCACACCACAAGTTGTAAACAAACCAGATTCTCCTAAGAAAGAGAACAAGGAAGTCAAGCCAATATCTTTAACAAAGAAGGGACCTCTAACTGTTGAAGAGATTATACCCGACTTCAATAATTATCTTGAATCAATACCTTTCTTGGCTTTCTCAAGCATTGAAGACGAAACATCAAAAATAAATGAGCATCTTAATAGTCTAAGAAATTGGAAAGACAAAGATGCTTATATTAGTGAACATCATTTGAATTCATACATAAATTCAATACGTGACTCTCTTAAACATTATTCTAAGAACACAACTTCTTTGATTACTAATTATTTTGAAAAATTTGGAAACAAAGAAATAACTAACAAGGCAGAATGTATTGATAGTATTCAGGCAATTGTAATGCATCGTCTCGGACAACGAGAAGAAAACATCAACCGTTTGTCTGATGAAATCAATTCAACCACGGTAACAGAGTCATTTGATTGGAAAAATTTGGATTGGAAACTTATAGGTATCTGCGCAGGTATTTTCCTGTTTTTAGTTATTCTACTTGTATGGTTTAGGAAAGCAAACAAGAAAAACAGAACAACGACATTATCAAATAATGATTCCAGTGGAACTTCCGATGCATCATCTGCTATAGTTGTACGTAGAAAGACCACATCAATTTTAAGGAAGCAGAGTCTTGAAGATGTTATTGATAATGATGCATATATGGAGCTTGATTGTAATGACTTCTGTGCTGATTCCGCTGTAAGGAGAATGTACATCAAGAATACTTGTATCAAAGACATCTATAACATGTATGCTGAGGATTTGCGTAATCCCAACAATCCGAAAGAAGATGGTTGTATGGTATTAGGTCGATGGGTTCATGATGACCAAAGCAATGAATATTATGTTTCACTTGAACACATAGTCCTTCCTGGTGATGATGCCGTTTTCTCTGAATATGAGCTTAACTTTGGCGGAAAAATCAAATTGAAAGTAACGGAGAAATTGAGAAAGTTGAGGAGAGAGACAAATTTGCAATATGATTTGACCTGCTGGGTTCATTCACACCCTGGATTAGGCGTGTTCTTCAGCAATTCAGATAGTAATGTACAAATGCAATTGAAACACCCTACACACCCAAATTTCTTGACTGCCATTGTTGTTGATATACTTACACCACAGCAAGAGATGGGTATTTTTACATTCAAACGAGACTCTTCTATCAACTCTAAGGCCGATTTGAAGAAATTATACTCTCTTGAAGAGTTGTATAAATGGGCTGTAGAAAGTGACCGAAATTCTTTCAAGCCAGAAGACCACTATAACACATTGGCTGATGCAAAATCTCATCATAATGATTGCTATGGCATAGAATTGAGTAATGGAGCAATTATCGATATGGGAATGCTGGTTGCAGAGAAAAGTTCTGGATTAGCAGGTATGGTACATGGATTTAGCAATCAACAAGGGTTAAAAACTGAGCATATCGCTTCAACCGTTTCCAAAAATGAAGCGGTTCCCGACAATGAACTAATCGGCTGTTTCGTAATAGCCACACATTGCAGTATTCCTTCTATTAGGAAAGTAATAACAAGTTATATTGGGAAAATAAAATTTGTACTTGTTTACACTACGACAGACGGATTACTGACCTCTATTCCTGTTATCAATCAGGATATTTGCACTGACGAGAAATATTATGGTGAACAAAAATTAGAAGATCTCAAAATATGGACAAGAAGAAAAAGATAACTATGAAAAGGATTGTTACTATTTTGACTTTTGTCGCTGTCGCATTAAGTATGAATGCGCAGGACGTAAAGCAGATTGTATTCTGCGATAAAAAGTATGAATACGGTATCGGGAAAGACAGTATAACCCTCTTCCTTAAGGTGTTGGATAGCGATAAAAATCGCTCAACCGAAGTTACTGTTAAGAATCTTGAGGAAAGAATGGATATAAAAGAGAACGGAAACTTAATAATCCCAAGCAGGCGGAAAATCCAATCTCTAAGCAGCGGGCAACGCATACCTGCAGACTACACATTCTCGGTATTGGTTGATTTGAGTATACCAGATGATGGAAAAGCACAAATTTATGAAGTCATTGGTAGACTTGTTGAAAGTGCACCAGACAGTTGTGTTTATTTGTCATTCTTTGGTGACGAAATTACCACAAGCCAACTTGTAACCAAGGAAAATTTTGCTAAGTACAAATATCAGTTCCAAACAAGCGCTACAAAAAAATATTTCTATGGCGCATTATATTCAAAGCTCGCAGAATTTGATGGAGGAAATACTGATTTAGAGAGTTCTGTAAAAGTACAAGCGAACTATGCTAAAAACAGGACTATTATCAATCGGGCAAGAGAAAACAAAGAAAAAAACCTGTTGTTTGTTTTTACTGAAGGAAGTAAAAGGCCGGAAGATGAAGAAATTTCTTTCCCTGAAGTAACGGATTATGAAGCGAATCGTTCTCATATTGTCCCCAAAGTTTATGCTTTCTATTACACAGGAAATGGAATTGACGAAAATGTCAAAATGACATTTGAAGGCGTTACCTCGCCGCGTGATCCCTCTTCTGGTAATGTGATAGTTGAAAGGAAGGGAGATTACAAACCTTCAGACGACATTAATAGCGTTTTGGCAGATTTTGAGCAAGTCGTACAAGATGCGATGTATGACTTTGCTTTCACATATAAAGTAAATGATGGTGATGTTTATAATGGCAAAACAACATATACTGCAGAGTGGAGAGGTGAACAAATAGGTGAAGGAGCCTATTCTATTGGTACCGCTGAGAATCCTTGGCCAACACATGAAGAGAGCGTGGTTGATGCTGTCATTAAATATATAGTTGCCATTCTCGCTACATTACTGACGATTGTTTTCTTCTTCTGTGTAATGAAGATTCTGATACCTTATATTAAATCTAAGTCTTTTGCGCTCAAATATTATAAGAAGTATGAGCCAGAAGCAAATATTCAGAGAAGAATTTGTCATTATTGCAAACAGGATATTCAGCCAGGACAGATGGTTGTTGTAAAATGCAAGCATATAATGCATGTTCATTGCTGGCATCAGAATGGATTTAAATGTGCTGAATATGGGCAGAACTGCAAAACAGGTATTCAAGATCATATTGATTGGAAAGAACTCTTGACGATGAACTCAGTAAGGGATTGTTATCAAACTATAGCTGGTATTTGTGCTGGTTTAGTTAGTTGGATTCTATACGAACTGATGGGAAGAGGCGGTTTCACATCTATGGCTACGGGTATTGTTAGTACGTTCTTTACCAACGAGGAACAGCAACTCAACCTATTTGAGACATGTGTTACAAAGGTATCCGCATTCCTGACTATCGGATTCCTATTGGGATTCTTCCTCTCTCTTATCTTTAGATACAATGACGAATATAGAAAAAAGGATTGGAGAATCTATCTTAAAATCGTTGGCCTCTCCTTGCTATCTGGTATCATTGGTATGGCAGCTTTTGCCATCGGAGCGATTATTTTCTGTTTGTTGTTATCCGTGATAAACACGACTTACATCCCCTGGTATTGTTCTTTACCAGCCTACCTTTTATTCTCTGTTTGTGCATCACTTAGTCTTACAATTAAATCATCGATTCCAGTAAGAAGTGCTATGATTGGAGGCGTTTGCTCAGCCATCATCGGATTCATTGTTCTCTATTTCTCTAGTATCACAAGTTCCAAGTATGGTTGGATGAATATGCTTCTTGATTTTGTGATTTACGGTGGAGGACTTGGCGCATCACTTGTAACAGTTCGTATGCTTGCTGAAAAATATTTCCTTATAATACAAAATGGAGTAAAAGCCGGGCAAAGAATACCTATCCACAAGTGGATGAATGCGACAGGTGGCGGTAACAAAGTATCGTTAGGTATGACTGGGGAATGCGAAATTCAAATGAATTGGGAGAAGAGCAACAAGGTTGCTAAAGAACATGCGCAACTCTTTATAGATCATACTAAATCATTGCCTATGATAAAGCCATTGGCTACTGGTGTTATATTTAACACCCGAGCAGAACTACCCGTTGGTAAACCTTCTGTTTTGTCAAATGGAGATACATTTAAAATTGGTGATACTATATTCCAGTATGTTGAAACAGATTAATAACAAAATTAGTAATATTATGAAAAAGTTTTTTTCAATGATTGCACTCCTGGCTCTTTCAATGTCGGGATTCGCACAAGATGTGGACAATTTTGAAGTTGGCCCCTACGAGGTAGATTACAAAGGTTCTGGTGATTACAAGTTCCGCCTACGTAAAGGAGTGGACTTGTATGAGTATTTTGGGTTAAAGAAAGATACGACAATTCAAGTGATGGAGAATCCTTCTTTGCCAATAAAAGGCGCATTTCAACTAAATGTGTTTATGAGTTTACCACGATATATTGCCAATGGGGCATCAAATGTTTGGGGAGTAGATGGTTCGTGGAAGCAAAAGATAGGTCAGCAAGTATATTTCAATGCAGGTTTATCTGTTGGTATTTCTATAGGGAAATATGGCGAAGCATATAAGGATTATAAAGATTTTGATGATGGCGCTTATACGGAAACCATGTTTGAGGTTGGCCTTCCCCTTTCGATAGAGCTAAGTAATTTAGACCGTAAAAAGGCATCTCTATATGGAAGTATTGGTGTCGTTCCAACTTTTTACACTGGTGGCAAAGATGCTGCAGGCGAAAGCAAATCAGGTTTTCTTCTTGCTCCTCGACTTGACATAGGTGGTTATCTAACTTTAGGAAAACAGTTGGTTCGTCTTGGCGGTTTTGCCCAATATGATATTAACCTCACTGCAGGTGATTATGACATATTTAAAGAAAGAATAGGAAGGTTCTTTATCGGGGCAAATATCGGTCTTGTGTTTTAATCAATAAAAGCATCATGCAGCAGGATAAGAAATATGAATGGGGAGAGGGGGTATTTACCCTTCTTTCCTGGTTCAAAAAAGACAAAGTAAAAAATGCTCGTGTTTTAGTAGCAGGGGCAGGAGCACTAGGCAATGAGGTTGTCAAAGATTTGGCTCTTTTTGGTGTTGGTCATATATATGTAGTTGACTTTGACCAGATTGAGCTTTCAAATCTCACACGTTCAGTGCTCTTTAGAGAAGAAGACGCTTACAATCACTCCTACAAGGCTGAAATTGTGGCTAAAAGGGCTATGGAGATTAATCCTCAAATTAAAGTGACCCCTATTGTTGGAAACCTTTTCTCTGAAGTTGGCTTTGGACTATATCGTGCTGTTGATGTTGTTATTGGGTGTCTTGATAGTAGAATAGCTCGTTATCTGCTTAATAGATTATGTATGCGAGCGGGAAAGCCTTGGATTGATGGTAGTATAGAAAATCTGACAGGTGCAGTTAAGGTATATACCCCTGGAATAAACTGCTATGAGTGCGGATTGTCAAGAGAAGAATTTAATATTATCATGCTTAGGACAGGTTGCGCAGATGTTGTTCGCACACAAAGTTCCGCAGGAAGAGTCGCAACAACCCCTATCAGCGCATCAATCATTGGAGCGATGCAGGTACAAGAGGCCATGAAGATTATCCATTTGGAATCTGATGACAAATCTCAATTCAAAACCCTGCAAGGTAAAATGCTTCGTTATGAAGGAATGACGAACAGCATGAACATTTATAAATACTCGTCATGGAAGAAAAATTGTCCTGCTCATGAACGTTGGGAGAATGTCGTAGAAGGTAAAGATCTGTCGGCATCAATGACGGTAAAGGAAGTCATGGAAGGTCTGAAATCATTATTGAATGTGAAGGCTTTAGAGATCAATATGAGAAACAATAAGTTCATCGACAAGATAGTTTCAGATAAGCCTGAAAAAGAGTTTGAAGTAATGATTCCTGAATCGAAATTGGATGATTATATTAGCGGTAATGCGGAATTGAGGAAATTAAGTTATAGAACTCTATTCCACAAATCTTTCTATGAGAATATCGATGAAGAATTTCCATACAAGAACCTTAGTTTACAGCAGATAGGTATTCCACCGTTTGATGTAATACAAGTAGCTACAGAAAAGGGACTGTTCTTTGTTGAACTGTCAGGTGACTCTGATTTGTTTGTTTAATATGTTGCCAAGGAATATTCCGGAAGATATTAATATCGAATTATTGCTTTCCTATTTTCCAGAAGAAAGCTATAAACTGGCATTTAGGGGATTGCATAAGCGTAACTCCTATAAGGACATCGTAGATGTTGAGGAAAAGCGCGACGGTACCCTTTTATTCGGTATAGGAAGAAATAGTCTATACAATGCTTTGCCTGAATTTATGTTCCATTCAGTAGATCGGTTTGACAACATACCAAAATCGGAAGAAAAAGAGCGATTTGCTGAAGAATACCAAAGACAGGAACAAGAAAAAGAAAATGCATACAAATTCTTTGCTCCAATTGATTTATTTTTGCTTAAACTTAGGGTTTTGGTAAGGGAACGTCTAAATGGATATGTTGAAAACAATAAGGTTTTGATTGACATCATCTGCGATGGGCTGACAGACGCCCAAAAAACAAACCGATTTATCAGGCAGACACTACAATTCATTCCGTCATGTAAAACCATAAGAGGAGATAAGACATTGCTAACTTTGTTACTTCGTAAAGTTTTTATGGAAGAAGGTCTGATGATTGAAAAACATCATGATACAGCAACATATAGGGATGAAAAACCAAGATATGCCGACGGCCTTGATGCCGTTCTTGAAGAAAGCTATGTCGGAAATGTTTTTGATGAGAGAACAACAATTTACGATATTCATTATTGGTCAGAAGATGACTGCAATGAAAATTTCCATAAGTTTATAGACGATATTAATCTATATCAGGATTTCGTTCAGAATTATTTCCTTTCCATTGAAGAACTGCTACGCTTTAACATATGTAAAGACGAAGTACCTTTAAGACTATCAGATGATATTGTTTTCAATTATTTGAACTATAATACAAATCTATAAATATGACAAAAAGAATTTGCTGGAAAAAAGGCATGAGGCTTACTGATGATATTCTCAGGGCTTCAGATAATAGCACGATGGAACTTGTTGGAAACGCACTTGCTTTAGCTGCTGCTGGACGTTTTGGATTGCTTCCATCTTCGACACCGTTTGAGTTGTCTCTTAATATTAACAAAGGACTTGTCGAAGTAGAACAACTAAAGTGCTTGGCTGTAACAAAAGGTGGCTACCTTATAGATGCTCATTACGACACAAAATTCACAAATACTTTTGATACGCGAGTTCAAATACCAGAGGGGACAGGAGAAAAAGAATTCATATTGACAATAGATGCGCATCCAGAAAAATGGAAAGACACAAATGACGGGTATGAAGAACCCATATATACTTTTTCTTTAATGGCGCCTTATAGTCCTCTACCCACAAATTCATTGCCAATAGTACGTATTGTTGATGAATATGGATGGCGGATGGATGATGTGGATTTCGTACCTCCTTGTCTATACATAACATCTCATCAAAAGTATCTTGAACTAAAAAAGCAATTTGAAGAGGTCCTTGTAGCTGTAGATACAAAAGCTCGGAATCTGTTACGTTCTAAAGGGAAAGAGGCTATTCGTATATTCTGGCCAGTAGTCCAACAACTTATGATTACTATTAATAAAGAGTGCGATCTGATGACCCCAATGGATTTGCTGGCTAGTGTTCAGAAATTCGTCAGTGCATTTACATGCGCTTGTGATCTTGATGATTACATCAATTTGGCTGACGCCGATAAATTTAGAAGTTTTGTCTATGCACCTTATAATTATAAAGATGCGTATCTGAGAATCAGAGAGGGGCTTGAATTATGTTTTTCCATTAATGAAAAGGTTGGGAAATTAGACGAGGGTCAGCAGACACCATCAACAATAGAAGCTCCTACTATTTCAGATTCTCAGCTTATAAAAAGATGTACGAATAGTAAAGCAAGAGTTCAGATAACCAATAATGTTGCCGGAGCTACCGTCTATTATACTGTCGATGGAGGAGAACCAACTCAATCTTCTAAGAGCGGACTGATGATCCAAATAGATAGTGGATTCAACAACTCCAGAAAAAGAGAACCGGACAAAATGGTTACCGTTAGAGTTAAAGCGTTCCTTAATGGATTATACAGTAACACTAACACATACGAAATCACTTTGCAAAAAGATATTGAACGCTGGACAGGCATAGAGATTTAATGATGAATTATTCCAGTACACCTCTTACTTTCAAGAATTCTGATACAGGCATTAGTGTTGTCCGCGATATACAGGAGCGCATATCAATGCTTGATAACCTTGTTGAACTAATTGTTTTTACACCAAGAGGAAGTTTTGTTGGCGATCCTGATTTTGGTTTCGAATATTGGAATCACGAATATTCAAACGTACACTATCGAGAATTTAATAATGAGCAGACAGGATTATCTTCAGGTGGACTATATAATGAGATTACAAAAAAAGAATGCCAAGAGAGTATACGCCAAAGTTTATCAACATATGCTCCACAACTGAAACAAGTTTTTGTGTCAATGGAACTTAATTCTGCAGAAGCAGAAAAGCAACGAAAGAAAAAAGTTCCTTCGAAGTATGTTGTAACGATTACGGTTGAGGGTTTTATTGATGATGGCTTAGGAACTACGTGTAAATATGAAAAGAATGTAATGTTCTTGATTGAGCCAACAGCAAAGAAATATAGAATTTAAGATTCCTATGGATATTGATATAGAAAGAAGAGTTAATGAGGCTATAGAACAACTTCGCAAGCTTTCAATTGATGGCATAGATTTCAATCAAATGGATCCTATTGCCAAAATGATGCTTATTGCTCTAATCAATGAAGTACAGAAGATACAAGACTATGTTGATAGTACATCGCAACGTATAGTTGAACGTTATTGTTCAGACTTTATCCCTTATGAAAATGTAAATGCGGTACCTGCTATAACTTTGATTAACCCTACATTTAAGCCCAAAAAGGACACAGGTATAATAAATGTTGGAGCGGGGGCGTCTTTTACGTATAAAGAAAGTAATAGTAAACTTTCTCTGAATTATATTCCTCTGTTTTGCACATCACTTATTCCGCATTCTGACTTGTATGTCCTTACTCCCCAAAAGATGTCGTATAGTCAAGGCTCACGCACTATAAACATGGATAAAAAGAATTGTGTGTGGGTTGGTATAACTACAAAAGCGGAAATCGACAGCATACAGGGGGTATCTCTACTTGTCACTGGAACAAACGGGATTCAACCAGAACACATTTTCGTCGGTATAGAGGAGCATGAACTTGATATCTCCACGATGCAAGAGATGGAGAACATTGAAATGGTAGAGCCTTTTGATGCGCAACAGTCATCAGGAATGTTCTTTTCACTAATTAATGTTTGGAAAGAGAATCTTCTTAATATTGAGGATTCTGCCTTAATATATATTACTGATGCTATCAAGGACAGAGATTTGTTTAAGCCACGAGCCTATCCACGAATATTCCAGCAATGGTTAGAAGATGAAGCATTAGACTGTTTTGAATCAAATACATTGTGGCTAAGATTAGAGTTTCCCGATGGCTATGTGGTGCCAGATACATGTCAGGTTACAGTAAATGTACTTCCAGTAGTGAATGTTGATGTGAATAGCCTAACGTTAACACAAGCATCTCCTATAGCTAAGTTGCAAAAACAAGAGGATTCGTTTTTCCTTAAAATATTGGAAACAAGCTCGTCGGCCCACAAGCAAGGTTTTAATATGACTGCAGAAGAAATTATAGTACGAGACTTCGATGCGTCTTGCTACCATAATGGGAATTTATATAGAGACGTAAGGAACTTGTATAACCGTTTTATTGATGATTATTATGCATTTATTGAATATAATGGTATCAAGGATGGCGAGGTGTTGAAACAATTGCGTGAAACTATTAATCGACTGGGAAAGAGTGTGGGGGACAAGAACTCTAAGTTTAAGTTTGATAGCGGGACATACGTGATGAAGAACATGAACCAATTTCCACTCACCACCTCGACAAAAGTAAGCTATATCACAACACAAGGCAAGGTTGGTAACATACCGCAGATAGGCGACACAATGGAAAACAAGAAATTACCAGCAATAGAACAAAAGGTTATAGTTGTAATACCAGCCATGGGAGGAGCTGACAAAATAACAGCAGATGAAAGGTATGAACAACTACGGTACTTTGCTTTAACTAACGACCGTTTATATACTAAGATGGATATTGAAGCCTTTTTGAGGACGGAAATATTGACAGAATTTGGTAAATCAGAGTTTAAACGTATTTTTATTCGGATAAACATTGAAGGAACTGGAGGTCAAACGTCTCTTCAAAGAGGCCTGTATATTGATATTGAGTTTAAAGACAAGAAAAATTACGAAAAGGCTGTTCTTCATTCTTTTGATAAACTTTTACGACAGAAAATCGATAGCAAATCATGCATTGCGATGCCGATTAATATCAACTTGATAAATTTGGAAGATTATAATGTATCTGGCGGAAAGTAACACATATAGGCAGGAAGTAAAAACAGTCCAAGAACTCCTCAACAGGGTTCGACAGACTAACCATTTTTCGAATAAGTGGGGCATAATTAAGGCAGATGGTTTTTATGGTCCAAAGACCAAAGAGGCTGTTCTGGCTTTTCAAAAAGCTACAGGGATACAACAAACTGGCATCGTTGGCGATCAAACCTTTAATGCTCTTAAAAATGCTTTGCCCTCAATATATGAATCACCATCAACTTGTTACATGACTCAAGCACCTGCAAAACAATATATAACAAGTACTCCGCCCAAAAGTCATATTTCACAATCTGCAAATGGTTCATTACACAATGGAAAGAATCCTAACCTTAGTGCAGATCAGTCACTATTTCAAATACTCGACTTCATAGCAAAGAAAATTGTGAAACCATTTTCTGACACTCTTAAGTCTGCATCAGATCAAGCAACAAATGAGTTAAAGAGTTTACAAGGAGTCAAAAAAATGAAAATCTCAGATATACAAAGAATTGCAAATTCAATGTTTCAGAGACCAGATGTTGCAAGAATGCGCGAAACCATTGTAAATGAGGTTTATGAAGAACTTAGTAAGAGAAGCCGTGGTAATAGCAATGTAACTAATTACAACAAGTCGAAAATAGCATATAGCAAAGTTGCAGATATAGGTGCAGCACAGCGTCAACTTAAGAAGGGGTTGGATCGGCAAACTATTGCTTCGATAAATAAACAGCTTGGGAAATTGGTAACTGATAGGTGCGTGTCTGAACTTGAAACTGTGCAGTTTGACAAGATTTTATCGGAAAAAATAGGAAAGGTTGGTAAAAACGCAAAAAATGTCAAAGGAGTAAAGGGAGGAGGTGGTATTTTAACTGCATTGACCCTTTTCCCTCTTTGCTTACACACTATAGAGCTTATTTACAATACTATAAATGGATTACCTGTAAAAGATGTTATTACCAAGATAGTTTCTGATATCATATCAATTGTAGTGGGTATACTTATCGGAGCCGCGATAGCAGCTGTGGTTGCGCTTATTGGTTTAACTGGTGGTGTTGCAGTTCTTGTTGTAGTTGTGGTTGGTTTGATAGTTGGATTGATTTTATCCCTATTCTTTGGTGACTGGGAAGATAATATCGCAAAGAAATTTGTAAATTGGATTTACAACACTATTCAAAGGCCAAATATCATGGACATTCAAAGTGGACTTGTATATGCATAAATTGAGATGTTCTTTATATGCGCGGATATTTACTTCACTAATTGTTACATTAGCTGTCGTTCAAGCCCTGGGACAATCTTCTTCAGATATTCAATCATATATAATACGTTATCAGGGAATTGCATTAGAACAAGAGAAAGAATATGGTATCCCTGCCCCGATTACTTTAGCACAAGGAATATTAGAGTCAGGAGCAGGGAAAAGTGGACTGACAAGAAATGCGAATAACCATTTTGGTATTAAAGCATATGGAGGTTGGACAGGAAGAGTCTATCTTGCATGGGATGATGAGTCGTCAAAAAGTCGATTCCGATGGTATACATCTGCATCAGAGTCCTATAAAGATCATTCATTATTTTTAAAGAACAACTCTAGATACAGATCGCTATTTTCAAAAAGTGTATATGACTACCGTGGTTGGGCAAATGGACTGCAAAGAGCTGGCTATGCCACCTCGCCGACTTATGCAAAGGCATTAATTGGCTATATTGATAGTTATAAGCTATATGCTATCAATGGAGGTGTAAAGCTACGTCCAGGAAAAACAGTAACGATTACAAGAACAATAACAAGAGCTGAGCTAATTACAAGGAAAGACATACAGATGGAAGAGACCGAAGAGTCTGAGGAACAAGAGGAGTTTGAGAGAACTATAAGAAAATTTGTGGTAGAAATAAATGGAGTCAGATGTACTATTTTATATCCAGGCGAAACATTATCTTCTATCGCAATGAAATATGATATATCAAAAAGAGATTTGTTGCTATTCAATGAAACAACTAGCGAGAATGACTTCCATGAAGGTGACATCGTCTTCCTAGCGAAAAAGAAAAGGAAATACGAGGGAGCCCAGGACTTCTATAAGGCAAAGGATGGTGAGTCTCTATATACAGTTTCTCAGCTTTTCGGAATAAAACTGGCAAGTTTAACAAAAATGAATCATAAATCGTCATTTTCTGTTTTATCAGAAGGCGAGAAGTTAAGGCTCAAGTAATTGATAATCTTTTGAAGATGATTGAAATTGAAAAATATATTGATGATAAAGGACTCTTTGACGGGCGGTACCTACTCTTGCGCCAACTAAGTACTGCGGGAGGTACAGCTGATGTATGGTTAGCAGAAGACAAAGACACCGAGGATGAAAAGCTGGCTGACGAGGATGGGGATGAGATTGTCAAAGTTGAAGGTTCTGCCGTTCTTGTTGCTATCAAAATATATCGTCCAAAAAACATATTGGATGCAGAAGGTATTCAGACGTTCAAGAAAGAATACAAAACTGTATATAATTGTCATCATGCAAATTTGCTAAAGCCAACAGGATTTGCTATTATAGATGAAAGTATTCCGTATCTGATTATGCCTTACTGTGAAAAAGGATCAGCAGAAAGGTTAGTTGGAAAAGTCTCGGATAAAGATGAAATATGGAAGTTTATATTTGATACGGCATCAGGACTAGCATATTTACATTCATGTAAACCACCTATAATTCATCAAGACATAAAACCCGCAAATATTCTTATTGATGACAAAAACAACTATTGTATCACAGATTTCGGCATTAGTGTAAAAAGTGGGAATGATAACGAGAATTATTTGGATGACGAAAATAGTGGAACTATCATATATATGCCCCCAGAACGCTTTATAGAAGGATATGAAGCTAATGCAAAAAGTGATGTATGGTCATTGGGGGCAACAATATATGAACTCATAACGGGTGATGTGCCATTTGGAGATAAAGGAGGGGAGAGGCAATCTGAAACCAATGTAATACCACCAATAAAGGAAAAGATTCCAAAGAGTATAAAGTCCTTGGTGTATTCTTGCTTAGATGCCAATCCAGAAAAAAGGCCTTCAGCAGAAGCGATAGCTGAAATTGCAAGAAAGAAAGGGAAAAGATACTTTATCATAAATTCATTTGTATTATTGGCTTTAATTATTATTGCTTCTCTAATTATTACTTGGACTTATACAAATTCCTCAGATGCAGAACCTCCATTTGTAACGTTGTGCAATAGTGGCGATTCAATTATAAATATAGAAAAGGATAATGCTGCAACTGATAAACCAGTGGAAAACATTATTTCGCGCAAACGACTAAATGAAGCGTGTGATTTCTATAATAAAGCACTTCAAGAAGAAGAATATATTGTCGAACGGAGGGACAGTATTGCCAATAGAATGGAGGAAATTCGTAGTTTGTCATCGTTATATGATAAATATGAGGGCATCTGTGATTCTTTACAGATGGCTATAGAGGATGGGGCTGAAATACAGACGGAATTATTAAAAAACAAAAGAGACGAAATCTCTAGTAAAATAAAAAATAATATAATCGCATTATGAAGAAAAAACTCTTATTACTTATGGGCTTGCTGGTTGGTGGTTATTATAGCCAAGTAAATGCCCAGTCGTGTCGTGATCTCTTCCGTGATGCTAACCAACTAGTACAGGATGGTAAGTTAGAGAAGGCCAAGACTAAATACCAGCAGGTTGTGAATTGTGGCGATAACTTCTATCTTCCTGATAGCAAGGAAAAAATCAAGTGGATTGATAGAGTTATGGCAAAGCCTAATAAGGCTAAACCATTCGCAATCTCTGATAACGAAATTGTTATTCCATATCAGGGAGGTCAGGATGTAATCACTGTAGACGGTGACGGTTCTTGGACTGCATCTGTAGGAAGTTCAGGTCAAGGTTGGTGTAAAATTAAAAGAGAAAAGGGTAAAGTGTATGTAATAAGCGATGCCAACGAAAACAGCTCTGACAGAACTTGTGAAATTAGTATCTCTATGGGTGGTAAAACGAAGAAAGTCAAAGTTAAAAATGACAGAGCACCTGAAGTTCTTGTCCCATCAGTTGAAAATATAACATTTCCGTCAAAAGGAGAAACAAATACAGTAGAAGTTCGTTCGAATACGGATTGGGAAATAACTGATGTTCCAGGATGGATTATCACAAGCAAAGAAGACGGTAAAATAACACTGACAGCGCAAGCTAATGATAATAATAAGGAACGAAAAGCAGATGTTAAAATCGAAAGTACATCGAAATCTGTAATAATAAATATCTATCAAGGAGCAGGACTCGATCATCTTGCCTTCTCAAAAAATGATTTGCATTTCGGTCCTAACGGCGGCGATGAGTATATCAACGTTTATACCGATGCTGACGACTGGAGATTTGGTGATTTTCCACATTGGTGTCAAGTTTCAAAGGTCGCGGATAACCTAATAAGAGTTCATTGCACTCCAAATGACCCCATTGATTTAAACAGGGAAGCCAGTGTAAATGTTACAACGGGGAAGCAGACCCTGGGTATTAATGTTAGCCAAGAGGCAAAACCATTTGTTGCCGTTATTCCTAATTTTGGTATTGGTGGCAGAGCAATATCATTTGGAATCAGTGCAGGATATGTTAATCCTGTTATTTCTACGTCCTCTGGTGGTAACTATACAGGAAGCGTCGTTAACTATGCATTAGGAAATAGTGCAGAAGAAGCTTCATATTCCGTTTCCGGTGGATTTAACATTGGAGCCTTCGCAGACATACGTTTATACAAAAACTTCTATTTGAAGGCAGGTTTGGAATTCACACATTATTCGTACAAGAACGAGTTCAATAAAGATGTAGAACGGCGCATATTGCAAACCAGTCAATATTATCTTGGAGGTCCGACTCAGAACAACTACAAAGAAGAATACACTATAAATCAATTGGAAATACCTATTCTTGCTTCATATAGATTGGCTACAAGTAGAATTAGTCATGTTCAGTTGAATGTTGGTCCTGTCGTATATTATGGATTATCAGCTAAAATGAAATTGTCTGGAAATACTGATACAGAAACATTACATGCTTACAAATACACAAATCTCCAATATACAAATCAGTTATATAACAACTCTACATATTCGTCACATTATGCGGGAACTGGAGAATTGGATTTATACGGAAAACATTTTGACTATACTGAGACATATACGATGGGAAATAATGCAGATATTAGTAAATCGTATGACCTTGATAGTTCACCACTGAATAGGTTAAACTTCGGTATTCGAATGGGGGTCGCTTTTGAATATGCTGGCGTAAGTTTGGGATTAGAATATAATCTTATGCTTACAAATATGGCAAATAATAAATTTTGGGAGAGTGACAGATTGACCATTTTTGATCAAACACCAGGTACAGTAATGTCTGGCTACAAACAGCGCAATAGCTATTTTGGAATTAAACTGGGTTACACATTCAGGTATTGAGTAAACAAAAGTAATAAATTACTAAAACAATGGAAACAACGGAAACAATGAAACTGAAACATATTTTTAGAACAGTACTTTTCGCTGTATGCTTATTTGCGTGCTATTCATGTGATGATGACAGCAAAAACGAATCAAAGATAGATATCCCAGAGGTTGACATTGCCGATGAAATTGTTGGCGAATGGGTATATGACATTCCAGAGGAAAACGCATGGCAATCTATGAAATTTGTTGCAGAAGGTTCATATTTTTGTTATTCAGACAAAAAAGAAAAATGGACTGAAGTGCTGAAAAGTATTAATAAAGGTAATTATGGAGTAAAAGGGAATGTAATATCTGCAGCAAATGGTGCAACCTATCTTGATATGACCGTTTCAAAGATTAATGGTTATGAATTTACTGGAAGGCTAAATGAGACGACTGTTGATTTCAAATTCAACAAAGTTGTTATGCGTACCCACCTTACGTATGGTCAATCTATTACGCCGCCATATGAACAACTTGTAGATACAACAATAGTTGGTTATAAATCACACGATGAAAGTATTGCTACTGTCGACAATAGTGGTGAGATTACCGCAGTGGCTAATAACGGCCGAACTTATGTTGATGTTATAACAAAAGGCGGTACTGCCGTCATTAAAGTTATGGTTGGAAATGTAAATGATGGAGATGAAGCAGAAATTTCACCAATTAAGAAAAAAGACGTAACACCTCCCCAGCCAATCTTGAATCTTTCAAAAGCTATCCTTGGAAAGTGGATCTGGGATGTGAGTTATTGGGAATCGATAGCTTTCTTAGAGAATGGCAAAGTCTATTATTCTAATCTTGATGCCGCAAGGGGAATATATAATGAAAATGCACCAGGTGAATATACAATAGACTCATCGACAAATAGACTAACGCTGAAGGTGTTACCTACTGGTGGAACGCAGATGACAGTGGTAATGGCCATTTCTGCCATTAGTAAATATAGCTTTACTGCTAAGTTCTATCTTACAGATGGACAGTCAACGGGAACATTTACGTATGCTAAACAATTGGGGGCTATTGAGCTTAAAGGAGGCGAAACCGTATTGCCCGAATATGAAAAGTTAGTAGAAAGCGGAACTGTTATTAAAAAATATCAGATTCACAATAACAAAATTGCAGAAGTAAACAGCGAGACAGGAGAAATAACAGCCAAAAAAGGTGGACGAACGTATGTGGATATTGTAACAGAAGATGGTACTGCTGTATTAGAAGTGAATGTTGAGAAAGAGAAGGTTTTCTGGAATATGAATTATGAAGACTTCCTCGGAGCCAGATGGAATGATGTGGCAAATGTCTTTGGAACAGCTTTTACGCGTGATGATACGAAGCGATATATGTATTATGATTATTCTGCTGGTTCATTGAATGACCAACAAGACAATATTCTTGACGAGAATTGGAGTATGCTGGCGTTCTACTTTGAACCAGATCAGAATACAGGAACTGTTAAAGCTGTCGCTTTGGTTCAAAAAACTGATGCTTGGTTCACTGCCGAAGAAATGAACCAATATTTGAAAGAAAAATATCATATATATGAAAAAGGGACTAGTGAAACATTTAAAGCATTCATAAACGATGAAGATTTTGAAAAAGCGACTGTAGGTATAACCTGGGACATGACAAATAAAGTATTGATGTTTCAACTATTAACACATGAAACAGCTCACCCCACTTTTGATTATGGTAGATACATTGGTAAAACACGGGAAGAAGCAAAGGATTTGATGAAATCAGAATTTGGCGTAAGTCCTTCAACTGACTCAGATACTAATTTGGGATTTAGATTAGATACTGATTATGTCACGTATGTATCCTTTAAATTTGACAATGCAGGAGCCATTAATTTTATTCAAGTAAGATTGAAAGAAGGTTTAGATCCCAATGTTGTTTCGGAAGAGCTTGGTAAAGCTTATAGTCTTATTGACAATAGCGGAGGAAATTATTTTTACCAAAATAGTAATGGAAAGTTAAGGGTTACATATATGCCTTCTAGTAACGTTATTCAGTTTAAAATGAATTAAAGAGGATTATGGATTTGGTGTGTTCTATATATGAATAATAAGCTCCTTTAAATCAGTTCACACTAAATCCTTTAATTTCTATAGTGACACTTGGAATTAAAGAAGTGTCAACCTATTTTAAATTCTAATAAAATGCTAAATATTGAAGAATTTGCAAACACTAATGAACTCTTTGATGGCCACTATGCGCTAATACGTCCACTTAGTGTTGATGGGGCGACCGCTGACGTTTGGCTTGCTTTAGATACAAATACTGTAACTGAAGAAGTACAATTATCAGAAGTTGCGCGATTAAATGATGATGAAATAGAAAAACTGGGCCTAATAGTGGCTATTAAGATATATCGTCCCCAGAATGCTCTTGATATAGAAGGGGAGCAGAGATTTCGGGACGAATATATGATAGTGTTCAATTGTCATCATACAAATTTGATCCATCCAACACATTTTTCAATATTTAGAGAAACTCCTTACCTGGTTTTGCCATATTGCAAACTTGGTTCATCGGAATTACTTATAGGAAATCTTCTCGAAAACGAAAAAATTTGGAAATATATTAAGGATGTTGCTTCTGGTTTGGCATATTTACATGCCCTTACTCCGCCAATCATACATCAGGATATAAAACCTGCTAATATTCTATTAGATGATACCCTTCATTATGCCATTACTGACTTTGGCATTAGTTCACAAAAAGGAGGCGTTCATGGATTCTATTATGATGAGGAAAACAGTGGTACACTTGCTTATATGGCCCCAGAACGATTCCAAGAAGGGACAGAACCAATACCTCAGAGTGATATTTGGGCCTTTGGAGCTACCCTTTGTGAAATTTTAACAGGCAAAGTGCCATTCGGAGAAGAAGGTGGAAAGAATCAAATGGAGTCTAATGCTGTAATGCCTGTTATACCTAACGTGTCATCTGACATTCAAAGGCTAATACGTGCATGTTTGTCCAAAGAACCAGGGAATAGACCTTCTGCTGAACAAATTATTAGGGCTGCTGATGCACGACAATACCCTGTAAAATCGAAAAAAATTCTATATGGAGCAATTATTGCCTTAGCTATAGTACTTATTGTGTTCGCAACTTATTTTTTGTCTAAACCCAATGAGGAAATAGTAACATATCAGCCAACGCCAAAAGAATTATATAATATTGCTCTCGATAAAATGAATAGCAGTGACATTGACTCGCTACAAGCAGGTTTAGGAATTATGGATAGTTTAAGTAATATAAACTATATTCCAGCAATATACCAAATGGCTTTTACTTATGGTTGGTATTCTGATAGTATGTCTGTAAACAGGAAAATGTTGCTGGGAATCGCTATGGAAAAAAATTATTTGCCAGTTTCTGATAGGTATAGCAATATGGCGGTTGCCCTTTTTACAAGAATTATGGAATTGAATGATTCTTCCTATGCAGATGTAAATGCTATGGCTACATATCGGTTAGCGTGTTATTATGTGATGCCAAACAATAATTTCAAGCAAGATTTGGATAAGGGAAAGAGATTGTTGTTGCGTTCAAAAGAATGGGCAATAATGTCTGGTGATAATAAATTATTAGAAAGCATTGAAAAAGGATTAAAAGAAATTGAAAGAATAAATACATATGAATAGAAAGTTGATTTTGGGACTTGCCATTTGTGCTGCAACCTCAAGTGTTAAGGGACAGGTTGCAAAATGGCTAATCCCGCCTATGTATGATGACATACATATGGCGAACGGAGAAAAACTTATTATTACAGATTCTTTGGACAACAAGATTCTTTGGACTCATTCAGGCAAACGCCTTGCTATGACTGAAGACCAAATCTTTTCGTATGAAGAAGGCTTTGCTGTCACGACAAAGAAAGGAAGTGGTGTTATAACGGGGTTTTATGATAAAAGAGGGAAATTTACTCGTTTATCAGGATGCAACGCCACTTATTCAATGCCTTTTTTCTCGAATAATTATCTTTTAGTGCAAGAGGGCTACTTTTATAGGTTTGTAAATACTAAAGGTGAACTAAGTACAGGACAATACGCAAAAGCCTATCCATTTTCTAATGGTTATGCTTCATGTAATACATTTGCCAACCTTCAAAAAAGGAAAGATCCATATAACCTTCTGTTGACTAAAGAATATGAACAAGTATCTTTTTCATACGAAGGGAAACTGTTTGACACTGATGATATCGAATTTATCTCATCTGTTAATGACGAAAACATTGGTATTGTCATAGCAAAACATCGTTTGTACTACTTTAATGGTAAAGATAGAAGTCTGTCACCAGTTTTTGCCAAAAGGGATGAGGCAAATATTAAGAATCAAGCAAAACTTGAAGATGATCTTTCATTATGCTTTTCAAATGAGCCTGAATCTGTGTCTGTTTTAAAAGCAAAATGTGGGAAAAATGATAGAATCGAAATACGATTTGATGCACTTATGATTCCCATATCTATATCTCTTTCAGACGGGAAGTATGTGTACAAAAGGAACCCAAAAGCCCAGCAATCTTTTGATACGGAACTGAGAATGACACAAAAGGGTAGTAAGTATGGAATTTCATGGGATAGCAAGGAAATCCTTCCTCCTCAACTTGACAACCTAATTACCTGTTTTGATGATAAAGCCTTTGTACGTTTGTCTGGCAAATGTGGAATGTTGCAGGTTTTAAAAGACGAAGAGTTTAAACTAAATATAAATAAAGGAAATCCCATTGATTTCAGACATCAAAAATATGAGACAACCATTCGGTTGGATTTGCCGATAATTATATCTTCTCGTAACACGAGAATTGAAATAGATCCTAATTCGGGATGTGATGTTGATATGCCATCTGGCGAAAAGAAGGACACAGAATTTGGGAACTTTATTCAATATAATTGTGTATTAAGTATTCCCAATTCATTGCCTGATGAAATGTATAATGACTCAAGAAACGAAATTACATATCCTACGCAGGTGATTTATGACGGACTTAAATCACCAGTGATTCCATTCAAAGTGAAAGCCTGGCACTACAAGTATTTTAATGTAGATGTGAATGACGCTGAAACATCTCTTCATCAGGGATCCCTTTCATTTACCTTTAATATTAATGCAGAAAGGAATCCTGGTGAAGCAGTTTATCCAACTAGTGTAAACATTCAAACTGATTCTTTGCAATGTGAATTGGAAAAAATATCAGAAACTCGTTATAAATGCAAAGTACTAGCACTAAATGAGGGTACGAATAATATTGTTGTTCAGATATTAGAAGAAGGTTGTCCGCCAGCATCATTCCCTTTTGAGGTCACATATACCAAACCGTCTGCAAAAACAAGGAACAAACCTGCTGTGAAGGAAGGTGTTGTGATTAAAAAGAAGACTAAGGTTATGCCAACTCCGCATCTTGATATATAATTGTTCTGAAGATATGAAGATTAAAATAGTAGCTGTAACTGATACTGGTAAAGAACGCACTAATAATGAAGACGCATATATTATTTGCCCAGATTTATCGCAACAAGATTGGTCGCATAGTGAGACTCCCACATACATCCCATTAAACAAGTATGGTTCCCTCTTAGTTGTAGCAGATGGGATGGGTGGTGCTAATGCAGGCGAAGTCGCATCTTCGATAGCAACAAAATCAATCAGACGGGCTTTTTCAAAAGATAACGTTGAAAATGCTATTAAGAACAATGGTATTGAAGATTTACTCTATTCTTGTATAAAAGATGCTGATGAATCCATTAATCAAAAGATATACGAGGATCCTGACACATCAGGTATGGGTACAACTATCGTCGTATGTTGGGTTATTGGAAATATTGCTTATATAGCATGGTGTGGTGATAGTAGGTGTTATGTTTATAATGCATTTAAGGGACTCAAACTATTATCAAAAGATCATTCTTTAGTACAGGAGTTAATTGATAAAGGTGAGATAACAGAAAAAGAGGCTTTCACTCACCCTGATAATAATGTTATAACAAGAGGTTTGGGTGATGTAAATTCTCAATCCCATCCTGATATTGTCAAATATCTAATTAATCCGAACGACATTTTATTACTATGTAGTGATGGGTTATGTGGATATAGTACCAATAAGGAGATTGAGCACATTTTAGATACGAGTAGCATTGACGTAATGAAATGTCGCGATGAGCTTCTAAAACTTGCTTTAGATGCTGGTGGTTATGACAATATATGTATATCCCTTGCTTCATTGATTAATGATAATCAAAGTGTGCCATTAGTACCAACTGCTATTCAAAAGATGATAATCAAGACAAAAAAGTTTATTGGCTGTATCTAATATTATAGAAATCGAAATATAGATGTGGGATGTGGAATGATTGTGATAGTTATCGCATCCATCCCTTTTTGTTGTCAGTTAAACGTTAATACTTATTGTGCAGAATACTCTTTTTGCTATAAGAAATTAAATGTTGGACATTTTGATTGTCCTGAATATGATACTGAAGTTTGGTAAATAGGCTAAGCTACTTGATTTTACAGACTGGAGTATCAAATACCCCACAGTATAAAAGAGCAGAGACTTGGAGGTGTTGAACATTAGCCATCAGAAGAAGTTAATGCAGTATATCATCGAAAATGCATTGAAAGCCAGTGTGACTACAAAACCGTTAGCGTCATATTTGGTCATGCGAATATCAGCACGACCCTCAATCTCTATGTTCATCCGAACATGGAGCAGAAGAAAAAGTGCATCAATCAGATGTTCAAGGCACTAAAATGAGGAATTTCGGGAT
>Ga0310695_10002177_pt1 | contig 42289 bp, 46 predicted proteins | sample RumenRJG_04DNA_FD_203882 | JGI IMG/M metagenome (GOLD analysis project Ga0310695, IMG submission 203882) | Bovine rumen microbial communities from Lethbridge, Alberta, Canada - RJG_04 (v2) (version 2) | ecosystem: Host-associated > Mammals > Digestive system > Stomach > Rumen | place: Canada... | reverse complement strand
CAATCCTCCCAAATTTGCACACCATCATTTTTCAAAATTCCCCATTCTTATTCGTATTGCCCTTATTTTAAGGCCGATTTGCGTTAATCTTCTAAAATTACTTTGCCACGTCAGCATTATTTTGTAACTTTGCCGATAAATACGAAATATATGCAAGTAAATATTCAACAATCTAAATGGTACGACCGTATTTGGGCTGCATTCATCTTTTTCACCCGATTACCTTTCTGGCGATTGCATGAGCCTTCAAAGGAAAGTTACAACACTGTTGTGGAGTATTGGCCATTGACGGGTTGGCTAACAGGTGGACTGATGGCTGCTACTTTATGGGTAAGTAGTTTGTACCTTCCGTATATGTTAGCAGTTCTATTGGCTATAATGGTGAGACTGTTGATTACAGGTGCTTTGCATGAAGATGGGTTGGCTGATTTTCTTGATGGTTTTGGAGGCGGAGGTTCCAATCGTGAGTGTATTCTTACCATTATGAAAGATTCTCATATAGGTACTTATGGGGTTATCGGACTCATTCTTTATGAACTATTACTGGCTGCCTCTTTGTTTTCTATGCCTCCTTTACTTGCCGCATTGGCCATTATGGCAGCGGGTCCTTATTCGAAAATGGTAACTGCTCAGTTGATCATGATGATGCCTTATGCTCGTAAGGAAGAGGAAGCTAAGGCCAAGATGATATATCGTAAGATGGATTGGCGCGCAGGTTTGGGGCTTGCCATACAAGGTTTGTTGCCGATGGTTGCATTCTTGTGGTATACTCATTTGTCATGGGAACTTATCATCTTCTTGCCTTGTATTGTGATGTATTTCCTTTATCTTCTCATCTGGAATAAAATCAGAGGATATACGGGCGATTGTTGTGGAGCTGTTTGCTTGTTGGTGGAACTAACGGTTTATATAGTCATTTGTGCCCAATGAAACATATTATTTTGATTACTGGTGGTCAGCGCTCTGGAAAGAGCAAGAAAGCGGAAGAGTTGGCGTTAAGTCTTTCGGAAAATCCCGTGTATATGGCGACCGCACATATCTGGGATGAGGAGTTTCAAGAGCGAGTTCGCAAACATCAGGAACGTAGAGGTCCTCAGTGGACGAATATTGAGGAAGAGAGAAACCTAAGTCTTCACGACATGAAAGGACGAGTAGTAGTCATTGATTGTGTGACCTTGTGGCTCACCAACTTCTTCTTCGCTAACGACTCCGATGTTGATAAGTCGCTTGAAGAAGCAAAGGCTGAGTTTGATAAGTTTACTACTCCTGATGCTACCTATATCTTTGTGACGAATGAGATTGGGCTTGGTGGTGTGAGCGAGAATGCTGTCCAGCGCAAGTTCTCTGACCTGCAAGGTTGGATGAACCAGTATATTGCTGAGAAAGCTGACGAAGTGATACTCATGGTAAGTGGAATAGAAATGAAAATCAAATGAAAACTTTCGATATACAACCTGTTAACACATCTCTGAAAACTGCCATTCAGGAGAAAATAGACAATCTGAATAAGCCCAAAGGCTCGCTTGGAAGATTAGAGGAATTGGCTATGCAGATTTCTCTGATTCAGCAAACGTTGGAACCATCGTTGGCTCATCCGTGTCATCTGCTTTTGGGTGGTGATCATGGTATAGAGCGTGAAGGAGTCAGTGTGTCGCCTCGTGAAGTCACTTGGCAACAGATGATTAATTTCTCACAGGGTGGCGGAGGTGTCAATATGTTCTGTCGCCAGCATGGCTTCAATCTTCGTATTGTCGATGTGGGTGTTGACTACGACCTATCAAATGTTCCTGGAATTATCAATCGCAAAATAGCACGTGGCACCAATAACTTCCTCTACGAACCAGCCATGAGCGAAGAAGAGTTTAATCGCGCCATCCAAGTGGGCGTCGATTTAGTGGACGAATGCTTTGCAGAAGGATGTCGTGTGTTAAGTATTGGCGAAATGGGCATTGCCAACACTTCACCATCCAGTATCTGGATGAGTCTTTTGGGTGATATTCCGTTAAAGGAATGCATAGGCGCAGGGGCAGGCCTCAACAACGAGGGCATTCGTCATAAATACGAGGTGTTATTAAACGCTCTTAACAACTATCGCTCTATGATACCTCAGCCGTCAGCCATCAGCCCTCTTGCTTATTTCGGAGGCTTCGAAATGATTGCTGCTATCGGGGCTATGTTGCGAGCAGCAGAGTTGCATTTGGTGATATTGGTTGATGGCTTCATTATGACAGCTTGTGCGTTAGCTGCCATCCGACTTTATCCTGCCACTCAGGACTATATGATTTTTACGCATTGTGGTGATGAGAGTGGACATAAGATGATGCTTGATATAGTGGATGCAAACCCACTATTGCACTTAGGACTCAGACTAGGCGAAGGAACGGGTGCACTTTGTGCATTCCCCATAGTCGATTCTGCCGTTCGTATGATGAACGAGATGAATAATTTCGATAATGCGAAAATCACCAAATACTTTTAAAAACAAAATGGTAAAGAGGTAAAAAGCATCAATGCTGATACTATTAACACCATCAATACTTCAGCCGTCCGGTTCACCCGTACGGCTTTTTTCATGTCATACGTTGTGAGCAACCTTTCTCTCTCGCCAATATAAGGTTTATCGAACAGTTCTCCGAAGTAATAATGCGGTCCACCAAACCGACAATCCAAGATACCTGCTAAGGCTGCTTCTGGATAACCGCTATTGGGGGAAGCATGGCGTCGTCCGTTCTTCCAAACGAAAAGTGTGAGTTGAGGTTTCGCCTCAGCAATAATCATCAGTAGGGCTGTGAGCCTTGCTGGAATATAGTTGGCAATATCGTCGATATGTGCAGCCCAACATCCAAAGTCCTTATAACGTTCTGTCTTATAGCCAATCATCGAATCGAGTGTGTTTACCATTTTATAGGCCAGCATTCCAGGTATGCCCAATAAGGCAAACCAGAAGAGTGGGGCAATCACACCATCGCTCAGATTCTCTGCCAGTGTTTCCAACGCTGCTGTTCTAACCTCTTGCGCTGATAGTTCAGAGGTGTCGCGTCCTACAATGCGAGCTACCTGCTTACGACCTTCCTCCAGACTTCTGTCAAGTGCAAGAAAAACTTGTCTTACCTCACGAATCAGCGTGGTTCCTGCTAAGCAATAAAAGATGATGACTGTGTCGAAAACAATGCATAATGAATAATGCATAATGCATAATTGGTTGCGAAGAAACCATGTGGCAACAAACACACCCGTTATGTATATGATTGCCATCAGGGCACCCTTCATTTTGCGATTGCACCCTTTGTTAAGGTGACGTTCACCCAAGGCTATCATCTTTCCAAACCACACAATAGGATGTGGCAATCTAGCAGGGTCACCCAACACGAGGTCGAGCAGCCAACCGATGAGCAAGGATAATATGGCGAACACGGATTGCACGGATTATACGGATTTTACGAATTCTTGTATAGCAGCCACCAAGGCATCATTCTCAGCTGGTGTCCGGGCTGCGATGCGAAAATGGCGTGGGGTAAGTCCTTTGAAGTTAGAGGCATCACGAATAAGCAGGTGATGTTGACGTGCCAAGTAGTCTTTCAGTTCTGCGGCAGTGTGCCCTGACTCAAACTGACAAAGTATGAAGTTGGTCTGTGTCTCCTGCGTGAGGATACCATCTATCTGTTGTAGCTTATCGCGCAGTCGTTGGGCTTCGTTTAAGTCGGGTGTGCAACGCAACTCGTCGTCGTTGCTCAGCAGGAATTTTCCTGTTTCAATCGCTAATGCTGATACGCTCCAAGGACGCAGGAACTGGCGTAGATGTGCTGTCAGAGAGGCATGAGCGGTGATGTAGCCCAAACGTAAACCAGGAATTGCATAGGTCTTGGTGAACGAATGAATCTGGATGAGGTAGGGCGTCCGTGCTGCCCAACGCGGATTCATAACGAATTGGTTGGTGTAATTCTCATACGACTGGTCAACCACCACGAGGTCATATTTTACCATCATCTTGTCAATAACCGACTGATCATAGACGTCACCAGTTGGGTTGTTGGGATTGCAGAGCCACAGCATTCGGTGCTTAGTATCCGTTCGTGGAAACAGCTGACAAGCATCTTCGTACTCGCTGAACGTAGGACGAGGAATATCCGCCTGCATGGGGAAAGCCTGTGCAATGAGGTAGATAGCATCTGTAGCACCATTGGTGACGATAACCTGTTTTGGGTCCAAATCATGCTGCTCTGCAATCATACGTTCCAACGACCAAGCCTCAGGTTCCGGATAGTGGCTGGCCAGTTCAGGATGAGCAGCTAGGTAGCCCATCAATGCCTGATGGTTCCTGCCTGCACAAATGTTCGACGAGAAGTCGGAAACAATGTGCGGATATTGGTATGCGTCGTCTCCGTGCCCTTTAATCATTGCTGGTTATGATTTGATAAATTCGTTCTATATCTACATGTTTTCTGACGTGTGCAGCCAGTTTGTCGTATTGCTCATTCTTGAAGGCAGCATAGCTGAAAGCTACAGTTGATTTTTCACTTTTCATTTTTCCCTTTTCCCTCAGGATGTACTCTATCACGGGCGCATTGTCTAAGAATCCATGAATGTAGGTTCCAATGCAATGGTCAGTCTGCATAATGGGTTGATCCGTATCGCTGATGCCTTGGTGTATCTCATAGCCCTGACACTCCTGACCTTCAAACTGGAAACTAACCTGTTGGGTGGTTTTTGTCTTGCCCATCGTCGTGTGAATAGGCAACAACCCCAGTCCAGGCAGACGGGCTATGTCGCCCTCAATGCCCTCTGGGTCTTCAATGCTCTCTCCCAACATCTGGTAACCGCCACAGATTCCTATTACCATCTTTCCCTCACGATGGGCACGCTGGATGGCTTGTGCGCATCCGTTTCTGCGCAATTCCAGCAAATCGTCCAACGTCGATTTCGTTCCAGGCAGAATAATGATGTCAGCCTGCTGAATATCTGAAGTGTTGTTGGTATAGAACAGGTTCACGCGTGGGTCTCTTTCCAGCGTATCAAAGTCAGTATAGTTGCTGATATGTCGCAAAAGCACCACAGCCACATTCACTTTTCCTTCCGCCAATTGCCTGTGTTTTTTCTCCAGACTGACGCTGTCTTCCTCTTCAATATAGATATCCTTATAATAAGGTATCACGCCCAACACAGGAACCCCACAGATTTCCTCCAGCATCTTCCTGCCTTCGTCAAACAAGCGCATATCGCCACGAAACTTGTTGATGATGATACCTTTTATCAGCTTTCTGTCCTCAGGCGATTGCAGCATGATACTTCCATATACCGATGCAAACACACCCCCTCTGTCAATATCGCCCACCAAGATGACATCAGCCTTTGCGTGACGCACCATCGACATATTCACCAAGTCTCTGTCTTTTAAGTTAATCTCTGCAATACTTCCTGCTCCCTCCATCACGATAGGATTATAGCGTTTAGCTAAACGGTCGAAAGCATTGCAAACCTCTTTTCTATAATCAATCTCCGACGAACCTTTTCGCCAATAGTCATACGCATCCTTGTTGCCAATAGGCTTGCCATTCAGGACCACCTGTGAGGTATGATCACTCTGAGGTTTCAGCAACAATGGGTTCATATCCGTATGACACGCTATCCCAGCAGCTTCCGCTTGTACGGCCTGTGCCCGACCTATCTCAAAGCCTTCAGGTGTGGCGTATGAGTTCAGCGCCATATTCTGAGCCTTGAAGGGCGCTGGCTGATATCCGTCCTGTTTGAATATCCTACAGAAAGCAGCAGCAACAATGCTTTTGCCGACATCGCTGCCTGTACCTGCGAACATGATGGGATGTAACTGTTTCATATCTGATAAAGATGTGTATAGCTTGCTAATACGTTTTTATATCTGAATACAGGCGTATCGACAGGTTCACCTTTGGCATTATAGACCTGAGTAATGCTCTGCGGCTTTTCGCCCATGAATTGCGTATAGTGGAACTCGTGGCCACGATATTCTTTCCCGTCGAGCTCGAAACGTCGGTAGCCCAGCGAGAGTTTGCGGTCTGCCTTGCGAGCGGTGATAGAGTAGGGCAGTACGCCACACATCGCATACTCGCCATCATCCGTCACGATGCTTTGGCAGAGGTACATCATACCGCCACATTCTGCTACAATTCTGCCTCCCCGTTCGGCATAGTCCTTGATGGCTTTCCGACAAGCTTCGTTTCTCACCAACGCCTCCAAATGCTTCTCCGGATAGCCCCCCGGCAGATATAACAGGTCGATACCTTCAAACGAAGGCACCTCCGTCTCAGGGTCAAAGAACCGAACCTGTGCGAAGCTGTCAATCGTCTCTTGATACAGAAACGAGAACGACTCCTTATTGCGAGCTATCAGAGCGCTAACAGTTCCTGCCATTTTACGTGTTCCTCCAATAGTTTTATGAGCGACTGATGCTCCATATTCTCTGAAAAGTCTAGTCCCAAATAGCGCGAGCCTTGTTCGAGCGAAGCATCCTTAGGCAGATACCCTAGACACTCGACGCCCAAGTCCGTGCATACTTGCTGGAGCATGGCGAAATGCCGCTCCGAGCCCACCTTGTTGAATATCACGCCTGCTATGCGGACGTCCTTTCTGAAATTGATAAACCCCGATAGCAATGCCGCCATCGAATAGGCTGCCGACTTAGCATCCACCACCAACACCACGGGAATATCCAGCACGCGGGCAATCTCATACGACGAACCCTGTTCACGGTCATAACCGTCGAACAAACCCATCATACCTTCAACGATACATATATCAGCATCTGCGCCATAGTGGGCAAACAACTCGCGGACATGTTCCGGCGTAGCCATGAAGGTATCAAGGTTCACGCTGGGTCTGCCACATACCGCTTCATGAAATTTCGTGTCGATATAGTCTGGGCCGCACTTAAAGGGTTGCACCTGATACCCTTTGGCTGTGAACAACGCCATCAGCCCTCGCGAGACCGTCGTCTTGCCAGAGCCACTCGTAGGTGCTGCGATTAAGAAAGCGTTGTTCATAGCTGCGAGGTTATAAAAATCAGTCTTCGAAGAGTCGAATCTGGTCAAAGTAATAACCAGCGGCAATTGATACGCCCTTCGTCACTTTGCCTGTTGCTACATCATAGATGTAAATGCACTGTTCGTCAGCAGTATTCACACCAAAGTAAGCCCTCTTCTCATTAGCGTTGAATACTGAACGCTGCGAGAAGCTGCCGCTGCTATAAGGAATCTCAGTACCATTGTAGGCCAGTCGCGTGCTTGTCTTGCTATTCACATCGATAATTGAATAGTAGTAGGCCACATCACCAATGCTTGTGCCAACGGCGTTGTCACCAGAATATGCCAAGACCTTGCCATTGCCCAAATACTGAACGGTCAACAGCTTACCTTTGGCCTCAGGAAAGGCGTTGTAACCTTCTTCGAAGTCTAAGGCTCCTTTCTTGATACGCAACAGTTTGCCTATATTCTTCTTGTTGACCGAACTAAAAGCAGAAAGGTATAGATTGTCTGCTTCGTCGAAGAACACAGTCTGCTGCAATAGTTCACCATAGGCCGAACCTGTCATCTGGGCAGCTTCCTTGTTAACAATCTCCTGCTCGACAGCCATCGTTTGGGGATTGACAACAGCAATACGGAAAAAAGGCTCGTTTGACGTCTTGCTACTTCCGCTGGTTTCCTTTTTGTTGTAATAGAAGTAGAACAACTTATTGTCACTCTTACGGTAGGCCAGAACACCGCTGGTGGTGAGCACATTATAGCCTTCGGCGACATTGATAGACAATGTGCCCTCACCAGTAATAGTCATGTCCGTTGTATTCAGCTTCGTCCATATAACTTTCTTATGCTCACCGTCTGTTGACATGATTAACAGCGTATTGTCGCCCATCCAAGCATGGGTGTAGTTGCGAGCCTTGTAGGTGTTCTCCTTGAACTTCTGTTCTTGAACGACAGTCATCTTGTTGCCCTTAAACTGCAATTTAGAGAAGCGGTCACCTGACACCGGCACCTGATAGTAATACTTTCCGTCAGTGATGCTCTCCATCGTGTAGTTGGTGATTTCAGCTCCTTTTCCTTCAAAACTGATGGTCTGAGTAGCATCACTCAACGAGGTAACACTCAGTGTGATATGCGACTTGTCCTTGCTCATACCACCATGATTGCCTGCAACCACAGTCAGGTCGTAGTGGTAAGTAACAACAGGCTCCGGAGGAGTCGGACTGTTCTTGTCATCGTCACTCGAGCAAGAAGTAAATGCGGTACCCAGCATGAGTGCTGCCACCAGCGAATAGAACATGTTTAACTTTTTCATTGTTTTTTTCATTTTAATAATTATTATATGATTATAATTGATGATATGAATACGAATTATTGCAATAGCAGTCTGAACTTTAGGAATAGTGAACGACCAGGTTTCTGGAGCTTGTAATTGTCATATACCGTCTCGTCAAACAGATTCTGGCAGTCAAATGACACACTGTATCGCCCCTTTTGCCATGAATAGGTAATATTGGCACCAAAGATATTCTTCTCGGGGATGCGCGCCTTCGTGTCCTCAGCTCCGTAGGCCTCCCACGAAAGGTAGAACCAGTGCACCCACTGATAGTCAGCGCCCAAAGTCAGACGGTCGCCTTTCAGCATCAGGTCATGAAACGTATAGTGGGCATCTGCCGAAGCAAACAGCCACGGGCGGTTGGGCATACGGTTGTTATACGTCACCGATTCTTTACCGTCATCCATATAGCGGTTGCGGTTGCGGGCATCTTGCCAACTAATGTTACCCATTACCTGAAGCCGATGGTTCCAGTCGTAACGCACCTCACCCTCAAGACCTTTGATATGCACTGCTGGCTCATTGCCATATTGCATGGTGCCTTCCTTCTCAGTAATCTGAGGCTGAATATAGTTATCAACATATCTTAAAAAGCCATTGGCCTCATAATAGAGCGTATGCTGACCGAAGCGAAAAGTGCCAAAGAATCCCAAGTTGACATTATCGCTCATCTCGGGTTTTAAAGCAAGATTGGCATAGATGGAACTGCCATTGCCCAGCATCTCGCGAGCCAATGGCAGACGCACTGTATGCTCGTAACTGGCCTTTACAGATAACTGTGGAACTATCTCCAATTTCGTACCGAATCCACCTCCCATACTGTTCTTGGTCGTCTTGGAAGCCACCTCATCAGAGAACGTCACAAAAGAAAGGTCTGTTTGCTCAACACTCAGATAATTGATGTAGTCTTTCAAGAAAAAGGTGTTACTCATTCTGCCATTCATCAACACCTGATTATATGAAAGGCCTATGATGTGCTTTGCCAATACATCATTGGCAGGCATAAAGTCTTCCTCAACATCGTCCCATCGATTGTTACCCGTACGATTCAGCGCATAGCTTAGATTGAGCAAATGACAATCGTTGAAGGCATATTTCAAATCGGTCCTGACAATGGTCAATGGGCGCTTAAAATGACGACGTGAGAAGGCACGGCCGTTAATCTCATTGCGTGAACTCCTGATATAGTCGCCGTTCCAGTCGTACTGCCTATGAGCCGTATCTGTCGTGATAGAGTGATCCCAAGTATGCGAAAACGAAATGTTGGCACTCAACTGTTTAATCAAGAATTCCCGTTTCATATAGCGGGCACCAATACTCCAAGCATTGCCCGAACGGTCTGCCTTACCAATGACGCGAGTCTGAACCTGACCCGTTTGCAGTTCTTTATTCACCGAATTATAGGAGAGGGACACAAAGAATTCGTCAGCCCACGACTTCTCCCTCACGCCTACCTCCAATTGTCCGAAGAATGACAGGTAAGCGTCATGGAAGCGACGCCGATTCTGAGACACATATTTGCGGGAGCTTTCATCCCACACCTCAACATCTTTCATCATATAGTCATTCTTCGAATAGTTAACGCCCAAGGTTGGACGTAGTGTCACACCATTCTTTAAGACATACTGTGCGTTAAGGTCAGCTTTATGAGTGTGGTACGAGCCTAGTCCATACGACATATCAAGGAAGTTCTTACGTTTACGGTTGGTCACAATATTCACCGCTCCTCCCAGAACGTCACTATTCAACCATGTAGGCACTACACCTTTATATATTTCCACATGGTCTATCAAACTAAGCGGCAGATTTGACAAAGTGAGTCCAGTACCTTTCGCATCCATCGGTACACCATCTATGAAATAACGCACCGAATTACCAGACATTCCACTGATACTCATGTCGAAATCAGAACCCACACCACCTTCCTCACGAATCTTAACGCCTGCCGTACGGTCCACTACATCATTCAAAGAATGAATGGAGCCAATGAAGGAGTTGATGTCAATAGCATTGACAGACAAAGCACCCTCACGCAATCGTTGGGTCTTTGACTTGCCAATAACAGTAACATTACGAAGTGCTACTGAATCTTTCATGTGACTTTGCTGTAGTTGACTGTTCTGGGCATAAGAACATAGTGCCATAAGGCATAGAGACAACAACAGAAGTCTATTCACCTGTTTATTCTTCATCCATTTGATTCCTATCCGCTTAGCCCTATTCCCGAGACTTTCGCTTCATTACTGTTTTTGACGTGGCAGGTCTCCTGGCTCTCTCCGAAAAGTCCGCCTTCCCAACGCTTTTCACTATTCACTCTTCACTATTCACTAGCGAAGCGCTGCGTCAGTGGCTTTGTTTGGACTTTCCATAATGGAGATGACAGTAGCGGGTACTGCTCAGGATTCTCACCTGATTCCCTTTTATGCACTGGTGAAACACCAATACATCACCAAATCGGTTGCAAAGGTACGAATAAGTGAGCACAATACAAAATAAATCCGCATTTATTTTTATTGTCGAACGAAAGCGCTCGGTTTACCGCTTTGCACCTTTAGGTCAAAGAACCTTCGACGAAGTCAATGGTACTAATAATAAATGGGACCACCAAATTTTGGCAGTCCCATTTTCATTCACTGTTCACTAGCGAAGCGTTTCACTATTCACTGTTCACTATTCACTATTCACTGTTCAGTTCTGTCCCAAGTTGTCACCGCTGGACTTGATGAACGTCTTGCTGGCGACCTCACTCGACTGTCCGTCCTTGATGGCGATAGCCTTCACGGTAGTTGTAGCGCTCAGGGAGAATGCCTCACTGTACAGCGTGCTCTCGGCCGTAGGTGTGCTGCCGTCGGTGGTGTAGTGGATCTCTGCACCGTCAGGACCACTCATGCTCACCTGGGTAGAGTCGGTGAACTGCGTGTTACCGCTGATGGTTGGCGAAGTCAGCGATGAACTCTGTGAACCGCCATCCGAAGGCGTTACAGTGCCAGTGCCGCTGTTGCTTGAACCGCCGTTCTGGCCGTTGGTGTTACCACCATCGTTCTCGCCAGTTTCAGTGGTGTTGTCAGGCTCCTCTACGGTACCGTCGTCGGTGCTGGTTACACGCTTCACCTCGTTGCCATTTCGATCGTAGCAAGTGATGACAACTGCAGTGTTCTTCAGCTCGTCCTTCAGTTCGACAGCTGGGGTGAACACGATACGGCGCACCTTGATGAGCGATGACTTGACGTCATTCACATCAGCCACACTCTTGGCCGAGAGACTGAAACGCATGGTTCCCAGTCCAGGTAAAGCTACGGAGTGGCCTTCCGTAGCCCAAGCTTTGATCACTTCGCCGGCAGCATCCCAGCAAGCATGCATCACGCCTTCACTGACACCCGAGCGCAAGGCTGCCTCACGAATCACTTTCTCCTTCGCAAGTGCACTGTACATCTCAGGTACCATCACGTAACGATACTCGCCGGCATACTTGCCGACTTTGAACTTACGTTCTTTTGCTTTAACTTTAAGACTCATAATCCTGAAACAATCTTTTTACGTTAAAAGCCAATCTGCGACCAACTGCATCGGGTGGCCGCTTCCCGCAATTTGTTATCCTTTATTTACCCTACAAAGTTACTAAAAATAATTGAGAACTCCAAATTTTAACCTACTTATTTTCAGTGTTTTATGTTAAAAATCGCTTATCAAAAAGGCGTAAAAAAACGGCCGTGTAGCCGTTAAAAATCAGTCATAAAAGAGTAGCTTATGCCAACACAATATCCGCTGGCACACCCAGCACTTTGTACAAGTTGCGGGCAATGTCAAAACTCAACGCCCTACGTCCATGCAGTAGGTCGCTGAAAGTAGTAGCACTGATGCCTATCATTCGAGCTGCGTCCTTTTGTTTCAGTCCCTGTTCCTTCACCTGATTTAGTATGGCATCAGCAAGAATCGTGCTCATACGGCCTGGCAGAGGATGGTAGGCACGACCATACTCATCGAGTGCATTGCTCAACATAGTGAACTCTGCCTTCTCCTCAGAACTCAACAACTCCATGTCACCCAGTTCCGTTCCCCGCTCTATCAGTTTTTCCACGCGGGCTTCGTATTCCTTATACTCTTTTTCGTTCTTGATAGTCATAGCCTATATATTTTTAATATCTTTAATCTTGTCATACTCACTGTGCGTTCCGATAAACCGGATAGCCACTGTTCCTGCAAAGAATACCACCAGTACGATAGTCCGATAGTTGTTACCCTTGATATTGAACACGTATCGGTTGTTTCCCACAAAGTCAGCCGAAGGGAAGTCGGCTTTCAAGTCTGTATGGCTTTTCCACTCCGCATTGGCCAAAATATTGCTCCAACGTTCTAATGCCTCTTTGGCATCAGCATGTCTGCGCGAGAAATCCTCAATGCGTTCTGGAAACAATATCTTCATGCCTGTTCTGTTTTTAATTTCGCTGCAAAAATAAAATAAATAATTGAAACAACCAAGAAAATAGACTAAAAACTTCACAAATCCGTGAACTTTTTAAAATAGATCAGTAAAATTCTCCTCCGCACAGCAAATATTTTTCGAGTGCGGAGGAGAAATTTTTGGAGTGCGGAGGAGGAAAAACGAGACAGCACATCGAATGATTAGGGCGATGTGTTCTAGATGTGTGCTGTATGTGTTCTGATAGTTCAAATTGGAAAGCTTCTGATTCATAGAAGATTAGATGGCTATAAACCAATACAGAACACATGTCACACATGATTTCCTGAAAATTGCAATCAGAGACACAATACTATTATTTCTTCTCTGAGAACAGGAATTGCTGTGTGACATGTGTAATGTGTGATGTCAGGGTTATAGAACAGGAACTTAGAACGGCAGTTCTTGATCAACAGTCTGTTGGGCTGACGTAACGGTTTGAATGTAGTAGAACTTCACCTTCTTACCATTCTCGTACTGATACCAACGATCACCATCAGCCTTCTGATTGGTTTTAGACGCAGGGTTAAAGCAGGCAATATGCGATGCATATTTACACCATTTCATGAGTTGCTCTGTGAAACCCTTTGGCGATATAGGCGAGTTGGTTTCTTGCTTGTAAAGTCCTAGCAACAAGTCTGCCTTGACTGGTTTGTCGAGGTATTCGCTGCCCTCGCCTAACACCTCATCGGCCCACTGGCGGAATCCGTCGCTGATAGCTGCCTGAAGTTCGCGCTGCTCAATGTTTTTAATGGGTGGCATTTGGCGACGGTCGGCAACGGGCAGACTGAGAAACATCTGTAAACACTCTAGCATAAAATGGATGTCAGCCTGCCAGTCAGTCTCAGCATACTCCAAATCTAAAAGGTTCTGATGGAATTCGTCACTTATTTTACGAGTTTCACGATAATCGTTGAGCTGCGTCTTGACGTGGTAATAGTCGGCTACAACAACCGGTGCAAAGCGGCCTTCTGTAGAGGGACTGTGGTCTTTCAACGTATGGTTGGTAGCAATGCCGAATTTCGGTGCTTTGCTGAATGGGATGACCACTGGGTCTTTGCCCTTACGCTCCACCTCCATGTCATCGCTGATTTTGGCGTAAAGTTCGTTGAAAGCAAAGTTTTCAGGGCATTCGTCAACAATGATAAGACCCGTACTTTCCTTCACCCCTGAGAAACCAAACTGCTGGTTGCTTTTCTTCGCCAGGTTAGACATGTCTATGTACTCCATTTTAAGCAGAGCACCAACAGCCTTCAGCAAGAACGTCTTTCCGGAGCGCCCGTTACGCTCTTTGGGACTGTTGCCTATGGCATAGTCGAGGAGTAAGGCTGCATATGCTGCCGAAGGTGACTTGTGGCGGTGCAGCAGGTAGCCGATCATTAACATGATGACAACTAAAGCTTGCATTTCTTCTGCAACTTCCTCTTCAGTCAACTGAAGCCCAAGTTCGTCCTGCTTGCGCCAGTGAAGACGAGCCATGTTTCTCACAACGCGCGCCAACTTGCTTGGTGCATCCTCGGCAAAAGTGATAATATAACGACCTTCCTCATCCTTCTCCCACGTGAACTGAGGCTTTAACTTGCGGTACGTGTGCTTGACAACGCTCTCCTCCCAAACGTAACGACCGCCAGTGTAGGCAGAGTAAGGCTGGTGGTTTATACTATCGGCTGTCACTGTCACCTTACTGTTGTTGAAGTACACCGTCTGTGACGTTGGCGTAGCGCTGCTGAAATCCATGTCGTCGCGCATGGTAAGATGGCCGGTACTGTCGGTAATCATTGTGCGACAACTCTTCATCAATGTGTTTTGCAGGAGTTCGCTGACTCCTTCATGCTCGCACCATTCCTTCAGGAAGTTATGAATATCCTTGGCCTTCACATGGCTGACTATGCCGTTCTTCTCGTAGATATACTGCGGCTTGGGGTCATTGACATCTTTTATTTGACTATAGCCGTTTAACCACAGAAAATAAGTTAGCGCCGTTTCAGAGATGGTGTAACTGCCCTTACCATTCTTGTCTGTCTGATAGTCGGCATAGTGTGACTTCTTAGCGCGTTTTATCAGTTTCTCCATGTCACGCTTACTGTGGTGCAACATGATATAGTCCTTCAAGTCCTTGCACAGTCCGTGACGGGAGTCGTGCAAACCGCCCATGTCCTCGGCAGTAAACCAGACAGTATAGAGTTGCGGAAAGCGCAGTGCCAGTCGACGTGCTGTCTCACGGCCTGTCTCGTCATTATCGGCAATCAGAACCACACGTTTAGCATAAGACTGAAGTGTACGGAACGTTGCTTCCGACAGATTGGCCGTCTCGCTGTTCAGCCAAACGGGTTGGAAACCCATGCTCAGACAGTTGACGGCATCGCTGCCTCCACTAACCAGAATCACCGCATCGATTTTCTCCTCGTTGTTTGACATAAACTTACTGCGAAGAGCATTCAGTCCGAACACATAATCAGAAGGTTTTTCCCCGATACTACTGAAACGGAAACGCTTGTCATAGTTCTTCGGCTCATAGAGTTTCTGGAATGAGCCTGACGTGCCGTTAGCATTCGTATAAGCACAATGCTGAACAAAGATAGGGTACGTGGGCGTTGACTTCTTAATGGTGGTTTTCCCATCCTTGGTACTTTGAACTGATACCACGGCCTGCCATCCCAGTTCTGTAAGGTGCTCCGGTTTTACACAAGGACCCCATGTGCGTAGTTCCTCTTCAGTGAAACCGTCACGACAGACCACAACAGGTGGCTGCCCTACCTCTTCAGGAAGGGCTGTACGTTGTTCTATGTCGGGTTTGTTCACCGACTTCTGCAACGTTTCCTCCACACCATAACGTTCAGCCAATTCGTGAATGGCAAGCGAGAACTGCGACTTCACGTAGCCATGCTCTCTCATGTAAATGTCAATTGGCGAGAAGTAGCCTTCACCATCGGCCATTCCGTAGTCCTTCACATGCCAGCAATCACCACTATCCTTTGGCGGGTAGAGGTAAGCCGACGGGGTACGTTCGTCAGAGCGAAGGCGAAAAGCCTTCTTGGTGTTGTTTACAACTTTGGCTGCTGCAGGACAGCAGTCAGTGATGATGTCGAGTCCTCTGTTCGATGCGTCGAGGATACGCTGAATGAGATCAAAATTCTGAGTCATATCTTCTATATTTTAAAAGTATTCTTACCATTACCCGCGAAAATGCTTCGAGGGTTTTCTTTTAAAATACAGATTGTCTTATGGATGTCAAGGGCGGACGAACAGATGCGCAAAAAAGCCGTTCTGAAAACGGCTTGTATAGGGAGAAAAGCGGAATGTTAAAAAGTTGCGCGCGCAAAAATCTGCGCAATTCGATTTGGTGCTAATCAGGCTTTTTTAGGTTTAGGATATCCAATATATACGTAGATAGCTTTTAGGATGCGTTCTATCTTCTCTTTATCCTTCTTGCCGGTATCATGACCATTGGTTTTAAAGTCAATAGTTTTTTTCTTATCGTCAACAAAATGTGTCTTTATGAAAGCTGCATAACTACCATTCACGTTGACTTTCAAGATTGGAGGATATGAGTACTTGTTAGATGTGCCTAAGAAGACTTTGATGAGAGTTCTCAGGAATTTCTGTCCCTTGTCATTAATCCATACAATCTTTTTATCCGCATTATTCAACATCACTTCAATGAATGTTGTTAAATCGGTTTCCTTGCTTACAAGTCTTTCTTCTATGAGCTGATTGTAAGCTTTGCTCAGTTTTGTTATTACTTCTGCCTCTGCGTCTTTGTTGATAACCTCCAGATAACTGTCTGGCACTGGCTTATGTCCCAACTTTTCGAGTATCTTTTCTGCCTGGTTGATATTAGAGATGCAATAACGGCCTGGCAGGTCATCGCTATAATACTTATCTACATAAAAACGGGGAGTGTCATTAGGAAGCAATACGCAGCTAACCTGCTTTTCCAGTACTTGTATATCGATGTCATGTATTAACAGTTGAGCAGCCCAGATTCGTCCAATATCCGTTAATAGATTAACAAAATTCGAGAAGTAATAACGCATGGATTTTATCCTGATGTGATTGGAGAATTCCTCTAAAACTGCATGCTTCGCTACATCGCGCAACCATTCTCCATCACTTTCACGCTGATCGGCCTCACTTGTATAATTAATCTCGCGAAGGGCTTGAACCATGGCATCCGTATAAATCATCTGCGAAAAGCCTCTCAATTTCTCCATCGTATCAATAGCCATTCGCTGACATTGATCATCGTCTTTTCCAGCAAGCATCTCAGCAACAGCTTGGCGCATCTGGAAAAAGGCATTAATAGTAAGTTGATCTGACCATTGGCGAATTGAGAATTCAATAAGCATATCACTTTCGGTCTTTTTTATATCGCCATTGGAATGATATTCCTTTAGTATAAGCTTCATACACTTGTAAGCGAGACCCAAAGAACTGTACATTCCAATTATTTCCTGATAAACATCTATATTGGTCATGCCATTGGGATGCCAACGTAGTCGGTCTAGTTTGTATGCGTATGTCAGATACATTTCGACGAAATCATCAATCTTCTCTGCTTCTTTTTTAGGCAGTTCTGCCAACAATGGCTTCAAGGCTTCCTGATAGTGGAGCTCTTTCCGAAAATGCTCCATCTCTCCAAGTGCAGCACGTCTCATGTCATCTCCTTCCCATACCTTATACAACACCCATTTGTTGGCCTCATGGAATTTCTCAACACATAGGTTTTGGTAGTCTCTAAACAATGTAGCAGAGTCACTAGCATCCAAATGTTCTGCCAAATACTTCATAATGCCCCCTTCTTGCGCCAGCAAAAGTTGCCGCAGTTCCTCGTGTTGTGCGATATATTCAGGTAATGTCTGTTTCATGTCCACAAAGATACACAATTTCCGTGAGCTTTACTATCATTCTCTAAATTTTTGTGCTTTTTTATCCCTTTTGCAATTGATGGTGAGATTACGGCTCGCTGCCCACGAGATTACGGCTCGCGATTTTTACAAATCTTGAGCCTCAGTGTCCCTATTTGCAAGTCTGGCCAGACGTTGTTCCCGCAAGCGTCTGAATTGACTCAAGCACGCTTCGTGCGAAATCGGATGCTGCTGCCAATAGGCCACCGACTTCATTTTCTCTTCTGTCACCCTTTGATGATATTCGTTGAGATATCCACTATAAATCATTTTGTCTTTTCTCGAGGTTGGCTAACCGTTGTTCCCGCAACAATTTTAATCTTTCTCAAGGCTTCTTCACGAGGGATTGGATGAGTTTTCCAGTATTCCACTTTCGCTTTCTTTTTGGCATTTACCTTCTTGTGGTAGTCATTTAATATGATTTCCATTCATGCTTACTCTAATGATTAGTTGCAAAGATAGGCATTTTTTTACTTATCTTCCATATTTTCCTTCTATTTTCTTTCTTATTTCCTAATTATTTATTATCTTTGCAGATGGTTCGGGGAGAAATCCGGACTAACAATGCATCACTATTATTTCGCGCATAGCCAAGAAAAGCGTAGGAAACTCTAATTGGTATAACAAGCACGGTAATAATAAGTGACAGGTGAGCCGTAGTTGGCAACCACCTGCTCTGTCATATAGTGAAGCAACACGCCATGAGCGTGGTGCGACTTATGACAGACAGGGGTTCCAGAAAAGTATTCCTACGCTTTCACCTCTTGCTATGCGCAATAAGAGCATCGCGCTCTTTTTATGTCTCATAGCGTGATTGATAGTTGATTGCAAAACTAACAACTATCAATTGAGTATGGCAAATACAAATTTAGCAAATGCGAAGAATGCAAAGAACGACGAGTTCTATACGCAGTACAACGATATACAGAAGGAAATCAATGCCTATCTGGAGTTTGACCCAGATGTCTTTCGCGGGAAAACAGTGCTACTGCCTTGTGACGATCCAGAATGGAGCAACTTTACCAAGTTCTTTGCACAGAACTTTGAGGCTTATGGATTGAAGAAGTTGATAAGTACAAGCTATGCCGTTGAATCCAAGAAAATAAAGGAATGGGAACCGACGCTCTTTGAGACAGAAAGCCCCTACTACGATGCAGACAAGAGTCGCACACATGGAAAAATATTCGTGTTGGACGAGGACATTAACGGTGATGGACGTTTCAATATCAACGATTTGCAATGGTCATATCTTGAAGGCGATGGTGACTTCCGTAGTGATGAAGTTAAGGCTTTGCGCGACGAAGCAGACATAATTATCACCAATCCTCCGTTCTCACTCTTCCGCGAATTCTTTTTGTGGATAATGGAATCTAAGAAGAAATTTGTTATTATAGGGAATGTGAATGCGGTTTCATATAAGGAAATATTTCCCTATATTAAGGAAGAGAAAGTTTGGTTGGGAAACGGCTTTAGTAATGGTAATGCTTATTTTCGTATAGTTGGCGAAGCGAATTATGTTGATGGCGTTTATGATGAACAAACAGGGTTGGTTAAATTTAGAAATTGCTGTTGGTACACTAACATTGATCATGGTCGACGTCACGAACCCCTCCCGTTGATGACAATGGAAGACAATATTCTTTACTCAAAGCACAAAGAAATAAAGGGTAAAGGATATGTCAAATATGAAAACTACGACGCAATAGATGTTCCTTATACTGATGCCATCCCATCAGACTATGAAGGAAACATGGGGGTACCTCGAACATTTCTGGATAAATACTGTCCAGAGCAGTTTGAAATAATAGGTAGTGCTGAGGGGGATGCGGGGAAAGAACTTGGCTTTAAACCATACCCTCGTGAATTAAGGAAACTCAATAAAAGTTTACGAGACGGGCAACCATACTATTTTGATGAGAATGGATTCCCTCAGAAGCCATTTGGAAGAATTATAATCCGCAAAAAACAATAGAACTATGCAAACAACATTGATGACAGACCTTACGGTCAAAGAAATATGCGAGGGCTTTGTTTACAACCAATTGGAAGGCAAAGGTCTTAACGGCTGGGCTGGTAAACTGACAATACAGCCAGAATATCAGCGAAACTATCTCTACCTTGAGAATGACGGAAAAAAAGAAATGGCTGTCATCGATAGTATGTTGAAGGATTATCCTATCGGACTTATCTATTTCAATGAGCCGGAGCCTGGAAAATTCGAGATTCTTGATGGTCAGCAACGCATAACAAGCATTGGTCGCTTCGTCACGGGTAAGTTTGCCATCAAAGACAAGTTCGGCATGGAGCAATACTTTACTGGGCTGACCAAGGAGGAGCAAGAGAAAATCCTCAATTATCGACTGCTGATATACATCTGTAACGGAACTGAGAAGGAAATCAAGGAATGGTTTGAAACCATCAATATAGCAGGTGTTCCGTTGAATAAACAGGAACTACTCAATGCAACCTATAGTGGCCCGTTTGTCACGGAGGCAAAAAGAATATTCAGTAACTCGCGTAGTCCACAATTACAGAAATGGAGTTCTTATGTAAAAGGAAATGCAAATCGCCAGGATATTTTGCACACCGCTCTTGGGTGGGTAGCGAAAGGAGAGGATAATATTGGTGGCTACATGAGCCAGCACCGTTACGAGAATAGCATTGAGGAACTGAAGACTTATTTCGATACGGTGATTGAATGGGCAAAGATGTTATTTGGCTCACCCAAGGACGAAATGCGAGGGTTGGAATGGGGCGAATTCTATGAAAAGTATCATTCCAATTCCTATAACCCAGCCTTGCTACAGCAACGGGTGAACGAACTATATGCTGATGAAGCCGTAACCAACAAGCGGGGAGTCTTTGAATTTCTACTTGGTGGAGAAACTGACCAGCATTTGCTGAACATCCGCATCTTTGAAGAGAGTGTGAAGAAAACGGTGTATGCCCGTCAGACAAATGAGGCACGAGAGCAGGGTATTAGCAACTGCCCTGAATGTGCCAAAGGACATGATAATGTTCGCACCAAGATTTATAAGTTCAACGAAATGGATGCAGACCACGTATCTGCATGGAGCAAGGGCGGTGCAACGGACATCAGCAATTGCCAGATGTTGTGCAAGACTCATAATAGAATGAAAGGAAATAGATAAAACAATTGAGATATGGCAAAAGACAAATTCAGCAGGACTAAAGCCTGCGCAACCAAGACGCTATACGCAGTGATGAAGGAAATGAGCCGACGTGGTGGCAGTATGCCGGCGAAGGAACTCTATCCTTTTGTGAATGAAAACGTAGAATTGACGGACTGGGAGAAGGAGCCGGCAGGAAAGATGAAATATATCCGCTGGACGAACAGTTTCCAGTTCTATTCCATAGATTATCAGAAGGCTGGATTCATTGTGAAGAAGAATGGCAATTGGTATTTAACTCCTGAAGGCGAGGCTGTGCTGAAAAAGACTCCTGAGGATGTAATGACGATTGCTAATGATGCCTATCATGAATGGCGGCGACTAAACCCAAAAGTGGAAACTCCTGATGAAGAGCCTAACGATGATACTGCTGAAAAGGACAATGGCATGAATCTCGACCTACTGGAGTCAGATGCCCGCGAAGGTATCAGAAAGTTTATCGTTTCAAAGAGTCCGTATGAATTCCAGGATATGGTGGCTGCATTGTTACGTGCCATGGGCTATCACACACCATTTATCGCACCAAAGGGTAAAGACGGCGGCATTGACATCACAGCTTATTTAGATCCTCTTGGCGCTCAGACTCCACGCATAAAAGTACAGGTGAAGCATAAGCCGGAAACGGCCATCGGTGCCTCAGACATTCGCGCCTTGTTGGGTGTGCTCCGTGCTGGCGATATTGCCCTGTTCGTTACCAGCGGCACATTCTCGCCTGATGCCAAGACTACAGGAACCAGTTCGCGTGAGTTCATTCGCCTGATAGATGGTGATGAGTTTATAGACATGTGGCTGGAGTTCTACGACAAGATGACAGATGATGACAAGAACATGCTGCCGTTGAAACGCATCGCTTTCTTAGGTAACAACGAATAATATTGCATTATTGCATTGCAATTGAAAATCTGGAAAAAAAGTAAAAATCTTCCAAATAATTCTGTTTTTAATATCAGTTTTTTCATCTGATATGTTTCTTCTTTCCCAATAATTTAGTATCTTTGCAGTTAATTTTGCGTAATTAAATATATAAAGTATCATTATGGATAAAATTATTTTAGAATCATTAATGGCAAAGGTGCAGAACCCTGCAAAAGTTTGTGTGAAGTTCTATGACCACAAGTTTTACTACATTGAATCAGCTGAAGGTACAAACGACACATTGGATTGGTATGCTATTAATAGTAGTGTAATAGAAGAGGAATTGGAGAATGCGGGTTACAATTGGTACTATGTCTTTGAAACGACTCCCGAGCAAAGTCCTGTTATATATATGTTTTTCGGTAAAGAGCTGTCATGGGAAACTTTAGAAGAGGTGTTAAATGATATTGAGAAGTCGCTGCCTGAAGATCGTGAGGTTTTCATAGAGAATGCCTCTTTCTCGACAATTGATGTTGACCAATACGATAACAGCATTTCAGTTTTAGAAGAAGAGCTGTATAGGAAAGCAAGCGAGGTATTCAGAACTTACAAAGCATAACAATAAGTCTACTGACACTTATCCCGCCGACGAGTTGCTGACGAAGAAAGGAAAAAAATGGGACTACCGGAAAAGGGTAGTCCCATTAAAGTGAACGGGGTGTCGCACGTACTATTTCTTTTTCTTACGACTGAACAGAGAGCCGTAGGTCTTCATGAGTTTGCGCGCCAGCAGGAAACCATCGATAACGGTGATGCTGTTGGCAATGAGATTGGCAATGAGCTCGCCCTTGCTGCTTGACTTGCTGGGAGTTACTAACTCGTGCCACAGGGAGCCTATCTGCTCGCTGTCCTTAGAGATACTGGTTTGCAGCTCGGCTTTGCGGGCTTGAATCTCTTCCAGTGAATGATATTCTGAGGTTTGCATGGGCATGACGGGTTAGTTGAGCAAGACATCGGCAAGGAAGCGCACCAGAGGACGCTCTATCCAAGCCTTGCGGTTGGTGAATACAATGAACGCCAGGGCCAGATAGATCAGGGCCATGATGAAGAACGCCAGAGCAACGCCTACTAATGGCGCAAGCCAATAGACAAGGGCAAACGACATAAAGAATAGGACGGCAAAGCCCAGCAGGATGAAGACAACAGCCAGGGTTAGGGCGGTTATCAGACGGACGAACTTCTCAATGACACTGAGCTTCAGAAATTCCTTCTGAACCCCGAGGTATCGCTTGAGAGCCTCGATTAACTGGGCAATAGTCTCAACGTTCTTGTCGCTTGAAAACATACGTCGACGGGATGATGATTAAACTTCAGGAGCTGCGTCGGCAATATCGTCAACGAGATCGCTCACATCCTTACGGCTGAGCTTGATGTTGTGCTTCTTCATGAAGTCGTCAACAGCTTCCGTAATCTTGGTACGAGTGTCCTCGCCCTTTTCAGGGGCCAACAGGAGTCCGATAACTGCTCCGGCAAGTGCTCCGCCGAAGAATGCGCCTAAATAACCTAAACTTTTCATAATCGTATTGTTTTGGGGTTAAACATTTATTTCTCAAGGCAAAAATACGAAAAGTTTTTGAATTGGCATATAAAAAGTGGGTAATTTTTTGTTAAAATGGGTTGTTTTTCCGTATTTAACAAACTTTATGTGGCAATTTGATAGATTTTTGCGCGATTATTTGTAATTTCGCACTGATTTTTGTAGAACAACAATTTTAATAAATAAGAACGAAAAATGAAAAAGTACACTTTGATTTGCGCAGCTATGTGCGCAGCGATGGTTTTCACAAGTTGTAAGTCGAGCGAGAGTGCCTACAAACAGGCTTACCTGAAGGCAAAGCAGCAGGAGGAAATGCAGCAGCAGGCTCCCGCAGCCCAGGAGACCAACATGGTAACTCCAATGGTTGAGCGCCCTGTAAACAACACGCAGGTTGTTGACAATGCCGACAACATTGCCGTTCGTCAGGAGCAGGTAACCGTAGTAAGCGGTGGCGGACTGAAGAACTTCAGCGTAGTGGTTGGCTCTTTCTCACTGAAGGCTAACGCTGAGGGTCTGCAGCAGACTCTGAGAAGCGAGGGCTATGACGCTCAGATTGTGATGAACAACAACGTGACACCTGCTATGTATCGTGTGGTAGCTACTACCTTCGATTCAAAGGTGGATGCTGCTGCAAGCCGTAACGGACTGCAGAACAAGTATCCTGGTGCATGGCTGCTTTACGCAAAATAAGCAGTGGCCAGAATACTATCAATTGACTACGGTAAGAAGCGTACAGGATTAGCAGTTACCGATCCGCTGCAGATTATTGCCAGCGGATTGGCAACTGTTTATACATCAGAGCTGTTTGATTACCTGAAGCAATATGTGGCCAAAGAACAGGTGGAGCGTATTGTGATAGGCGAACCGAAACAGCCCAACGGGCAACCCAGCGAGAATCTGCAGCGTGTGCAGCAGTTTGTGAACAGATGGCGAAAGGCTATGCCCGACATTCCCATAGAGTATTATGACGAGCGCTTCACTTCCGTATTGGCCCACCAGGCAATGATTGACGGAGGGCTGAAGAAGAAGGCGCGACAGGACAAGGCATTGGTTGATGAAATCAGTGCCACTATCATCCTTCAAGACTATATGTGTTCGCGTAAATTGTAAATCGTTAATCGAAAATAGTAAATGGTATTACCTATTTATATATATGGTCAACCCGTGTTAAGAAAGGTGGCTGAGGATATTCCAACGGATTATCCGGAGTTGGACACTTTCCTGAAAGACATGTGGGACACCCTGGCTGAGAGCGAGGGAATAGGATTGGCTGCCCCACAGGTGGGCAAGTCGATTCGTGTAGTGGTGATTGACTTGGATGTAATCAGTGAGGACATGCCTGAATACAAGGATTTCCGCCATGTTTACATCAATCCGCACATTGTGGAGTATGACGATACGGAAACAAGTTCTTCGGAAGAGGGTTGCTTGTCGCTGCCGGCCATCCACGAAAAGGTGGTGCGCCCCACGCGCATCCATGTGAAATGGTTGGACGAGCAGATGCAGGAGCACGACGAGTGGGTAGAGGGCTACTTGGCTCGTGTGATGCAGCATGAGTTTGACCATCTGGAAGGAAAGATGTTTGTAGACCGTGTGTCACCACTGCGCAAGCAACTGATAAAGAGCAAGTTGAAAGCGCTGCTACAGGGACGGTATCGTTGCGGATACAGAACAAAAGCAGTAAGAAAATAAGGATTGTAACGGATGTTCAGAAAGCTATTATTCCTCCTGCTTCTCGTGCCTATGACCAGTTGGGCGCAGTTTAACACAGACCGACTGGTGATGATAGGACGTTCGGCGCTCTATTATGAGGACTATGTGCTTTCCATCCAGTATTTCAATCAAGCCATCACGGCGAAGCCTTACCTCTTCGAGCCTTGGTATTACAGAGCGGTGGCAAAGTATTATCTGGACGATTATGTAGGGGCGGAAGGCGACTGTACAGAGGCTATCTCGAGAAATCCCTATGTGGTGGGCATCTACGAGCTGAGGGGCTTATGCAGGATTCAGCAGAAGAACTTTACGGACGCCATAGCCGACTATAACCAGGCATTGCGCTATGATCCGGAGAGTCTGAACCTTTGGCATAACCGTGCCCTGTGTCGTATGGAGCAGAAGGATTACGACCATGCGATGGCCGACCTGGACACCATGTCTGTACGCTGGAGCAGGAATGCAAGGGTGTATGCCATGAAGGCGCAGGTGTACCTGTTGCAGAAGGATACGGCACAATCGATTGTGGCGCTGGACAAGAGCCTGGAACTGGATGCATACGATGGACATACGTGGGCACAGCGTTCGCTGATCAGTCTGGCGAAAGACGAATGGAAGGAGAGCGAGGAATACTTGAACAAGGCTATCCACTTGTTGCCCAAGGATGCAGGTTTGTACATCAACCGTGCGCTGGCGCGATACAACCAGAATAACCTGCGAGGAGCAATGGCCGACTACGACCTGGCTTTGGACTATGAGCCGAACAACTTCTTAGGTCACTATAACCGAGGACTGTTGCGCGCACAGGTGGGTGACGACAACAGGGCGATTACGGATTTCGACTTCGTACTGAAGCTGGAGCCTGACAACCTTATGGCGCTGTATAATAGGGCGTTATTGTTGGAGAATACAGGTAATCCAAGGGCTGCTATCCGAGATTATTCGAAGGTCATAGAGCAATATCCCAACTTCTGGACAGGACTGCAACAGCGTGCCTCGTGCTACAGGAAACTGGGTATGACGAAGCAGGCCGAGATGGACGAATTCCGCATCCTGAAGGCGCAGATAGACAAGCGTTTCGGAAAACAGCCAAGACTGTCGAAGAAGCAGATGCGTAAGCGCAGTGACGAGGACATTGAGAAGTATAACCAGTTGGCGGTGGCTGACGAGGAGGATATGCACAACGACTACCAGACGGACTATCGTGGCAGGGTGCAGAACCGCAAGATGAACATGGACTATATGCCGATGTATCTGTTGTCGACGGAGAATTACCAGAGTGCCGTGAAGCATTACATTGCCTACGACAGATATGTGGAGCAGTTGAACGGCACGTTGAAGGCAGATAGGAAGTTGCACATTGTCTGCAACCAGGCTACGCTGAGTGAGGCTGGTACGAGGAGATACTTTGCAAGACTGGACAGTCTGTCGACACAGATAGACAAGTCGAAGAGCACGCAGGAGGCGCTGGACCTGCTGTTGCAGCGGGCTGTAGCGTATAGCGTGATACAGAACTTCGAGGGTGCCATAGAAGACCTGTCGACTTATCTACAGGAGCATCCTAATTCGGTGGTGGCCTATTGGCAAAGAGCTGTTTGTCAGTCGCGACTGAACGACTTCAATGCCTCGCAGGGTACGGATATCCAGTTGAAGACAGCCAATGTGCTATCAGACCTGACTGCCGCTATCCAATTGGATGAGAGCGCTTACCTGTATTACAACAGAGGTAATGTGTATGTGAAGCGGCACGACTATGCGCACGCCATTGAGGACTATACCAAGGCTATCAGTCTGGACGCGAACCTGGCAGAGGCGTATTACAACAGAGGACTGGCGTATCTGGCCAACAAGCAGCAGACGGAAGGTATCAACGACCTGAGCAAGGCTGGAGAACTGGGTCTGTATACGGCCTATAGCATCATTAAGCGTCAGAGGAAGTGATACATTAAACATTAAATTCGCTTCGCTCAGAAAGATTAAACATTAAATTCGCTTCGCTCAGAAAGATTAAACATTAAACAGAAAGATTAAACATTAAACAGAAAGATATGACACTGATTATTGTAACCATGCTGATTATAGCCTATGTGCTGATTGCCACAGGGCATCTGACGGGTGTGAACAAGGCTGCTATCGCCATGTTCCTGGGTACTATAGGCTGGGTGGTGTATGTTTGCTGGGGTTCAGACTTCGTGATGGACCAGCATCCTGGTGAGTATATGGAGTGGTTGGCAGGCAACCAAGCCACCAGCGAGTCGGTGAAATACTTTATTGAAAATAATGTATTCCTGAAATACGTGGGCGAGGCTGCTGCCATTGTGTTGTTCCTGTTGGCTACCATGTCGATAGTGGAGCTGCTGAACAATAACGGCTGCTTCGACTTCATCACAGAATGGATTCGTACGCGTAACTCCAAGCGACTGTTGTGGACCATCACGCTGGCTACGTTCATCCTCTCTGCCAATCTGGACAACCTGACAACGACGACCATGATGCTGGTCATCATGCATAACATTCTGCAGAACTCGCGACAAAGGATGTATGTGGGTTCTGCCATTGTACTGGCAGCCAACTGTGGTGGATGCTTTACGGTGATTGGCGACCCGATAGGTCTGATTCTGTGGGGCGACGGGGCTGTTACAGCCAGTCACTTCTCTGCTTATCTGGCCATTCCTGCTATCTTGGCATGGGTGATTCCAACGATACTGATTAATAAAGAACTGCCTGACAGACTGGATACTGCCTGGAGTCCGTCGCCTTATCGTGGTGACGACACCCGCTTGAACCGCTGGCAGCGTGTGGTGATGCTGATTGTTGGTATCGGCGGACTGTGGTTTATTCCTACGTTCCATAACATCACGAAACTGGCTCCTTTCTTGGGTGCCCTGTGTGTGCTGAGCGTATTGTGGGTGGTGAACGAGGCCTTCAACCATAAGTTGATAGCTTCAGACCGCACGACGTTGCGTCGTATCCCGATGTCGCTGCAATATGGTGTGTTACAACAGCTGTTGTTCGTGATGGGTATCATGCTGGGAATGGGCGTAGTGACTGAGACAGGCGTGTGGAGTGACGTGGCAGGATGGTTTGATACCTATATCCACGATATCTGGATGATTGGTATCGGTGCCGGTTTCCTGAGTTCTATCGTCGACAGCTTCACCATTGCCATTTCGAACATCTCACTGTATACCGTTGGAGTGGGGGATGTGGCCACGAATGGTGCCTACTGGAAGGTGATAGCCTACACAACGGCAGTAGGTGGCACACTGTTATCGATTGGCAGCATCAGCGGACTGGCTCTGATGCGTGCTGAGCATGTGTCGCTGGCGTGGTATATCAAGCATGTAACTCCAAAGGTGCTTTTGGGATGGTTGCTGGGCTATGTCATCCTGTGGTTAGAGGTGAATATGATGAACTTCTAAGGAAAAACAGGGCGAGAATAGGAGAATTTTTCCTCAAATATAACTAAAATAAGGACATTTCTGAAAAAAATCGGAAATGTTCTTCTTTTTTTGAAATATAATTCCTATCTTTGCAAAGTAGTTGCTAAAACAATAACACTTTAAATATTTAACTGCTTATGTCACAAATTATTGGACACATTTCCCAGATTATCGGTCCTGTTATCGACGTCTACTTCGATACCAAGGGACAGGATGCGGAAAAAGTGCTCCCAAAAATTCACGAAGCTCTGAGAATTGAACGTGGCAACGGTGAACAACTTATCATCGAGGTGCAGCAGCACATCGGTGAGGATACTGTGCGCTGTGTGGCTATGGACAATACCGACGGTCTGCTGCGTGGATTGGAAGCAACGCCCCTGGGCAGGCCTATCGTTATGCCCTCAGGCGATCAGATTAAAGGTCGTATGCTGAACGTTATCGGTCAGCCTATTGACGGTATGGAACAGCTTAACATGGAGGGTGCTTATCCCATTCACCGTGAAGCTCCGAAGTTCGAGGAACTGTCGACCACAAAAGAGGTGCTGTCTACTGGTATTAAGGTGATTGACCTGCTGGAGCCTTACCTGAAAGGTGGTAAGATCGGACTGTTCGGTGGTGCTGGAGTAGGTAAGACAGTGCTCATCATGGAGCTTATCAACAACATTGCCAAGGGACACGACGGTTTCTCTGTATTCGCTGGAGTAGGAGAGCGCACGCGTGAGGGTAACGACCTTATCCGTGAGATGATTGAATCAGGCGTTATCCGCTATGGTGAGAAATTCCGTGAGGCCATGGAACAGGGTAAGTGGGACTTGAGTCTTGTTGACCCAGAGGAATTGAAGAAGAGTCAGGCTACACTGGTGTATGGCCAGATGAACGAGCCCCCTGGTGCACGTGCTTCTGTTGCCCTGTCAGGTCTGACGGTTGCTGAAGGTTTCCGCGATGGTGGCGGTAAGGATGGCGGTGCTGCTGATATCCTGTTCTTCATCGACAACATCTTCCGTTTCACCCAGGCTGGTTCTGAGGTATCTGCCCTGTTGGGTCGTATGCCTTCAGCCGTAGGTTATCAGCCTACACTGGCTTCGGAAATGGGTGCCATGCAGGAGCGTATTACATCAACCAAGTCGGGTTCTATTACCTCTGTACAGGCTGTTTACGTGCCTGCCGACGACTTGACTGACCCTGCACCTGCTACGACATTTACTCACCTGGATGCTACCACGGTGTTGGATCGTAAGATTGCTGAGTTGGGTATCTATCCTGCTGTAGACCCACTGGGAAGTACCTCTCGTATTCTCGACCCATTGGTAGTAGGCAAGGCTCACTACGATTGTGCCCAGCGTGTGAAGGAGATTCTGCAGCGCTACAAGGAATTGCAGGACATCATCGCCATTCTGGGTATGGATGAGCTCTCGGATGAGGATAAGTTGACGGTAAACCGCGCACGTCGTGTGCAGCGTTTCCTCAGCCAGCCGTTCGCTGTTGCCAGTCAGTTCACGGGTCTGCCCGGTGTGATGGTGCCCATCGAGGAAACCATCAAGGGATTCAACGCCATTCTGGATGGTGAGGTTGACGACCTGCCTGAGCAGGCATTCCTGAATGTAGGTACTATCGAGGATGCTAAGGAGAAGGCTAAGAAACTGCTTGAAGCTGCCAAGGCATAATGTTCAATGGTCAATGTTCAATGGTCAATAATTGAATTATGTTAAAGCTGAAGATAGTTTCTCCCGAAAGGATAGAGTTTGAAGGCGATGTAGAGAGTGTTCTTGTTCCGGGAACCTCAGGCCAGTTCCAGATACTGGTAAATCATGCGCCTATCATCTCGACACTGGATAAGGGCAAGGTAGTCTATGCCCTGCCTGGTGGCGAGAAGAAGGAACTCAGCATCATTGGCGGCTTCGTAGAAGTACAGAAGAACGTTGTGAGTGTGTGTGTGGAATTGAACTAATATAATATAAGGAACGCGCGAATGAATATCACGAAACAGTGCAACAACTATATTGCATGGAGCATCTTTTTTGTGACGCTCATCAATTTGGGCTGCTATTTTGCCATGCAGCTTGGAGGATATGATTTGTTGGCTGCTCAGATAGTAGGTACACTGTTCGTACTGGTGTTTGAAATTGCCAGTGTATTGGTATGGCGATGGGTAGCACTGAAGCATCGGAATATGCTGCCATCGTTCTTCACAGCTGTTTCCGGCTTCCGTTTTCTGGGAGCTCTGCTGGTGATGACGGTGTGGTATCTTGCTACGGGAAAAGAGAACATCGTGATGTTCCTCGTTGTGTTCTTCGTGTTTTACTTCGTCTCTCTCATACATCACTCTATCTTCTTTTCGAGAATGTCTAAACGTTTATAACGGTTTAAAAACCATTTATTTATAATGAAACAATTAAAGTCAATATGTCTCTTGCTGATGTTGGCATTGCTGCCCCTTCCGCTCATGGCCAATGAGCAGAAAGAGGGTGGCGAGGCACTGAACATTCCCGAGCTTGTGCTGGAGCACTTGGCTGATGCTTATGAGTGGCACATCACCACCATTGGAGACAAGCACATCGGTTTTGACTTACCTATTATTATTAGGAGTAGTCTGACTGGTGAGTGGTTCTTCTGCACCGCCCATACGCTGCCTGAAGGCTTCTTCTTTAATGAGGAGGCTCACGGCAAGATCTATGAGCGGATGGCTGATGGTACCGCAGTGCGCCCTCTGGATCTGAGCATCACACGCAACGTCCTGCAGATATGGATTGTTGTAGCCGTGCTTCTGGTGGTGTTCCTCTGCTGTGCCCGCTGGTACAAGAAGCATGATAAGACCGATAAGGCTCCTGGTGGATTCATAGGGGCTATGGAGATGCTGGTGATGATGATCAATGATGATGTCATCAAATCATCCATTGGCGAAAAGCATTATAAGAAGTATGCTCCCTATCTGCTGACAGTCTTCTTCTTCATCTTCTTTACCAACTTGTTAGGACTGCTGCCTATCTTCCCAGGTGGCTCTAACGTGACGGGTAACATCAACATCACGTTCTTTTTGGCTGTGTGTACGTTCCTGGCTGTCAACCTGTTTGGCAACAGAGAGTACTGGAAGGATATCTTCTGGCCCGATGTGCCCGTATTCCTGAAGGCACCGATTCCCATCATGCCGGCTATTGAGTTGTTCGGAGTGTTCACCAAGCCCTTTGCGCTGATGATCCGTCTCTTTGCCAATATGATGGCGGGACATGCTATGATATTGGCCTTCACGTGCGTCATCTTCCTGGGTTGGACCATGGGAACGGCTATGGGTACCGGACTGCATCTGTTTAGTGCCATCATGCTGCTCTTCATGAATACGCTTGAGTTGTTGGTGGCTTTTGTGCAGGCTTATGTGTTCACGATGCTTAGTGCCGTGTTTATCGGACTGGCACACAAGGAGCATGGTCACTAAACGATTGAAATAATAAATAAACTAAAACATTAATATTAACAATTTAAAAAATTAAAAAGTTATGATTACATCACTGTTATTGGCCGCTGAAGGTCTGGCACAGCTGGGCTGCGGTATTGGAGCTGGTATTGCCGTTATTGGTGCAGGTTTGGGTATTGGTAAGATTGGTGGCAGCGCCGTTGACGCTATTGCCCGTCAGCCAGAGGCTTCCGGACAGATCTTCACCCAGATGATTCTGACATCAGCCTTCGTAGAGGGTTGTGCCCTGTTTGCTATTGCTGCTTGCGCATTCTTGATTTAATATCTCTCAGCACATGGATTTCACTCAATTACCATCAATCCTCACGCCCGATCCGGGACTTCTATTCTGGATGCTGCTGGCGTTTTTGGTGGTCTTTTGGGTGCTTGCTAAGTATGGTTTCCCAGCCATCATCAATATGGTGGATGAGCGAAACAAATACATAGACGAAAGTCTTCGCAAGGCCCATGAGGCCCAGGAGCGCTTAGCCAATATCGAGAAGGAAGGTGAATCCATCCTGCAGGAGGCTCGCGAGAAACAGGCTCAGATTTTGAAAGAGGCTGCACAGACACGCGACGCTATAGTAGAACAGGCTCAGGAGAAAGCTCGTGCCGAGGGTGCTCGTCTGATGGACGAGGCCAAGACTGCCATTGAGCAGGAGAAGAAGGCCGCCATTGCCGACATCCGTAAGCAGGTTGCTGAACTGAGTGTTGACATTGCCGAGAAGGTTCTTCGCAAGAACCTGAAAGACGATAAGTCACAGATGGATTTGATTGACCGTATGCTGGATGATGTTTCTGCAAAGTGATTTGACTTAAAGTAACGCGTATGGATTTTGGAGTAATATCGGTCAGATATGCGAGAGCACTGCTTAAAAGTGCTATCGACCAAAAGCTTGACGACCAGGTGTATCATGAGATGCAAACAATGGCCCAGAGCTACATCGACGTGCCCGCATTGCGCCAGACGATAGACAACCCCATGCTCTCAAAGGATGTGAAGCAGATACTGCTGACTACAGCAGCAGGCCCCTTGGCCAGTCAGCTCACACAGTCGTTCATAGCACTTGTGCTGAAGGAAGACCGCGAGAACATGATTCAGTTTATGGCCAACTCGTACGTCACGCTTTACCGTAAGCAGAAGAACGTCATCAGTGGTAAGCTTACCACAGCTGCCCGCGTATCTGCCCAGACTGAGCAGAAAATGCGCCAGATGGTGGAAAGCAAGACTCAGGGTACTGTGGAGTTTGAGACAGAGGTAAACCCCGATATCATCGGTGGCTTTATCCTTGAATATGACACTTATCGTATGGACGCTAGTGTCAAGTCGAAGCTCAACAACATTCTTAATACCTTAAAAAGGTAATTAATTCAAAAGCAAAAAAGTAAAATAACAATGTCAGATAAGATTAAACCAAGCGAAGTATCCCAAGTGCTGCTCGAACAGCTGAAAGGCATCCAGAATGCTGAACAGTTTGACGAGGTTGGTACCGTGCTTACTGTCAGCGATGGTGCGGCCCGTATTTACGGTCTCCGTAATGCCGAATCCAAGGAATTGTTGGAGTTCGAGAACGGCACGATGGCCATTGTTGAGAACCTCGAAGAGGACAACGTCGGTTGTGTGCTGCTGGGTCCCACGTCAGGCATTAAGGAAGGCATGGTGGTAAAGCGCACCAAGCGCGTTGCTTCTATCCGTGTCAACGACAACATGCTGGGTCGCGTTATCAATCCGCTGGGAAAGGCTGTCGACGGCAAGGGCGATATCGACCTTACTGATTCCTTCGAGATGCCGCTGGACCGTAAGGCTCCTGGTGTGATTTATCGTCAGCCTGTAAAGGAACCGCTACAGACGGGTCTGAAGTCTATCGACTCAATGATTCCTATTGGTCGTGGACAGCGTGAGCTCATCATTGGCGACCGCCAGACGGGTAAGACAGCTATTGCTGTGGATACCATCATCAATCAGAAAAGTTTCTATGAGGCTGGCAAGCCCGTATACTGTATTTATGTAGCCATCGGTCAGAAGGCTTCTACCGTTGCTAACCTGGTGCAGACGCTGAAGGAGCATGGCGCTATGCCTTACACCATCATCGTTGCCGCTACAGCAGCTGATCCTGCAGCTATGCAGTATTATGCACCATTTGCAGGTGCCGCTATCGGTGAGTATTTCCGTGACCGCGGTCTGCCCGCATTGGTTGTTTACGACGATTTGTCGAAGCAGGCTGTTGCCTATCGTGAGGTATCGTTGATCCTGCGTCGTCCTTCTGGACGTGAGGCATATCCTGGTGACGTGTTCTATCTGCACTCTCGTCTGTTGGAGCGTGCTGCTAAGATGAACGAACAGCAGGAGGTAGCAGAGGCAATGAACGACCTGCCCGAGTGTATGAAGGGTCACGTAAAGGGTGGTGGTTCTTTGACCGCTCTGCCTATCATCGAGACACAAGCTGGTGACGTGTCCGCTTACATTCCAACCAACGTAATTTCGATTACCGATGGTCAGATCTTCCTCGAGAGCGACCTCTTTAACCAAGGCTTCCGTCCTGCTATCAACGTGGGTATCTCTGTATCCCGTGTGGGTGGTTCGGCACAGATCAAGTCTATGAAGAAAGTTGCTGGTACGCTGAAGATTGACCAGGCACAGTATCGTGAGCTCGAGTCCTTCTCGAAGTTCTCAAGTGATATGGATGCTGTGACAGCAATGACGTTGGACCGTGGCCGTAAGAACCAACAGCTACTCATCCAGCCTCAGTACAGTCCAATGCCTGTAGGCGAGCAGATTGCTATTCTGTACTGTGGTGTTCATGGATTGATGCGCGACGTGCCCATCGACAAGATACGTGAGTGTCAGAACCAGTTCCTTGACAAGTTACGTTCTTCTGCTCCTGAGGTTATTGCAACCCTGGCAGACGGAAAGATTGACGATGAGGTAACGAAGAAGATTGAGGCTGTTATGGCCGACATCGCAGGAACATATAAAAAGTAAGAGCCTATGCCAAGCCTAAAAGAAATTAAAGGCCGCATTGCCTCGGTCAACAGCACGCGCAAGATAACCTCTGCGATGAAGATGGTGGCTTCGTCTAAGCTTCATCATGCGCAGGTGGCTATTCAGAACATGCTGCCCTACGAGACTATGCTTGAGCATATCCTCAAATCGTTCCTCGCTGCCGAGGCTGAGCCTCAGACTATCTTCGATCAGGAGCGCCCCGTAAAACGTGTGGCCCTTGTTGTCTTCAGTAGTAATTCATCACTCTGCGGTGGCTTTAATGCCAACGTCATTAAACTGATGCAGCGCACCGTTGATGCATATACTGAGGAACTGGGACCGGGTAGTGTCGAGGTGTGGCCCATTGGTCGCAAAGTGACAGAGAAAGCTAAAAAATTGGGCTATGATGTCAAATGCGACAAAGCGCCTATCGTCGACCATCCTAACGTTAATGAGTGTATTGAAATCGCTATGGAGTTAGGTCAAGAGTTTGCTGATGGCAAAATTGATCGTGTAGAGATTCTCTATCACCACTTCAAGTCTGCTGGTTCGCAAATTCTGACCAAGAAGCAGTTCCTGCCCATTGACCTCGAGTCTGAGTTGGGACGTGACCACGAGCGCGACCTTACCACAAACATTGCTACGAAGAAAGCACAGGATTACCTGAAGAAGAATCGTCGTAAGAAAGAGGTGAAGGAAGGTGAAGTGGCACCACTCAACGACAACTTTATCGTAGAGCCCGACATGAATACAGTCTTGACGCAGTTATTGCCCAAGTTTGCTCATCTGATGCTCTACACAGCTCTATTGGATAGTGTGGCCTCTGAGCATGCTGCCCGTATGGTGGCTATGCAGACCGCTACTGATAACGCTGATGAATTGTTGCGCCAGTTGAACTTGCAGTACAACAAGTCGCGTCAGCAGTCTATCACAACAGAGTTGCTTGATATCGTTGGTGGCAGCGTAGACAAATGACTTCATGCGAATTTTATCGCATACTTAAACATTTCAAAAAGACTCTGCAGTAATTCTGCGGAGTCTTTTTTTGCTTTTTCGATTTTTTTCTTTATCTTTGTAGCCTATAAGTATTTATATCTATTTTCTATTATGGCTACAGTAGACGACAAGAAAGTGATTTTCTCGATGGTGGGTGTGAGCAAGACCATCCAGCAGAACCAGAAACAGGTGCTCAAGAATATATACCTGAGTTTCTTCTATGGAGCGAAGATTGGTATTATTGGTCTGAATGGTGCAGGTAAATCTACGCTGATGAAGATTATAGCTGGACTGGATCAGCAATTCCAAGGTCAGGTGGTTTGGAGTCCAGGCTATTCCGTTGGTTATCTTCCTCAGGATCCCCCTTTGAATGAAGAGAAGACCGTAAAGGAGAATGTGATGGAAGGTGTGCAAAGCGTTTATGATGCTTTGAAGGAATATGACGACATCAACGTGAAGTTTGGCTTGCCTGAATATTATGAGGATGCTGACAAGATGGATAAACTGATGCAGCGTCAGGCTGAATTGCAGGATATCATTGACGCAACAGATGCCTGGAACATGGATTCGAAACTGGATCGTGCAATGGCTGCCTTGCATTGTCCACCAGGCGATTGGAGCGTAAAGACACTTTCCGGAGGTGAGCGTCGTCGTGTAGCACTGTGCAGATTGTTGTTGCAGAAGCCTGATGTGTTGTTGCTTGATGAGCCTACCAACCATCTGGATGCAGAGAGTATCGATTGGCTGGAGCAGCACTTGCAACAGTATGAAGGTACAGTGATTGCTGTAACCCACGACCGCTATTTCCTTGACGACGTGGCAGAGTGGATTCTGGAACTGGATCGTGGCGAGGGTATTCCCTGGAAAGGTAATTATTCTTCGTGGTTGGAGCAGAAATCGCAAAGGTTGGCTTTGGAGGAAAAGACTGCTTCAAAACGTCGTAAGACGTTGGAGCGTGAGTTGGAATGGGTACGTATGGCTCCGAAGGCTCGTCACGCCAAAGGTAAGGCTCGTCTGAACTCGTACGACAAGATGTTGAATGAGGAACAGAAACAAAAGGAGGAAAAACTGGAAATCTTCATTCCCAACGGTCCTCGTTTGGGCAATAAGGTGATTGAGGCAGAGCATGTGGCAAAGTCTTTCCCAGAGAAGGAATTGTTTACCGACCTCAACTTCATCTTGCCACCTAATGGTATCGTAGGCGTGATAGGTCCCAATGGTGCTGGTAAAACTACGCTGTTCCGATTGATTATGGGTATGGATACGCCCGATAGTGGTTCTTTCAGTGTGGGCGAGACGGTAAAGTTAAGCTATGTGGATCAGCAGCATAAGGATATTGACCCAGAGAAAACCGTCTATCAGGTGGTGAGTGGTGGCAATGAGACCATTCGTATGGGTGGTCGTGATGTGAACGTTAGGGCTTATCTATCGCGTTTCAACTTTACAGGTGTTGACCAGGAAAAGAAATGTGGTGTACTCTCTGGTGGTGAACGCAACCGTCTGCATCTTGCTATTGCACTGAAACAGGAAGGTAACGTTCTCTTATTAGACGAGCCTACCAACGATATTGATGTAAATACCCTGCGAGCTTTGGAAGAAGGTTTGGAAGCTTTTGCCGGTTGTGCTGTTGTCATCAGTCACGACCGTTGGTTCTTGGACCGTATCTGTACACATATTCTCGCTTTCGAAGGAGAGGGTAATGTGTTCTATTTCGAAGGCAACTATTCGGAATATGAGTCGAACAAAGCCCAGCGTTTGGGCTTAGAGGAACCCAAACGCGCACGCTATCGTAAATTGATGGATGAGTAGAAGGGGGTAAATATCATTTTTCCACGTACAATCTACTTTCCCACGCAGCATCTATACGGTGCTGATATGCTGCACTTTAAGAGATAAACCGTACAAATGAATTTCAGGAAATAGAAATGTCGTGATTCTTATCCCTTTAGTTCATCAGCAGGTCTTCCACAAACTCGCTCTTCGTTCAAAAGAGTATCATCATCTGTTCTGCACTATTGCGCTGCAAAGATAATCAATAATCACAAGATAACAAAGAAAATTGAAGGAAAAATCCTAAAAAACAGAAAAAATGAGTGATATTCTTTTGAATTTCAAAATTATTTCGTAAATTTGCACCCAATATGAGGATAGTATCACATAGACGATTAGTTGAGTTCTATAGTTCAGAAGGACATGGAGACGCTCAGGCTGCACTTGAACGATGGTATAACATCGCAGAAAAGGCAGAGTGGAAGAACCTGTCGGATATAAAGGCTGACTTCCCTACAACAGACTACGTTGGGAATCAACATTATGTCTTTGACATTAGGGGCAACAAATATCGACTAGTTGTGGTCGTAAAGTTCACAATCGGGCATATTTTCATCCGTTTTGTGGGTACTCATAGTGAATATGATAAGATAGATGTTTCAACGATATAATATAGGAGGCACAGATATGGCAAAGATTACGAAAGAGCAATATGAATTCGCATTGGCACGGATTGAGGAACTGTTGCCGATGGTGGATGACAACACGCCAGCCAACGACCGTAATGCTGTGGAGTTGACAATGATGTCTGATGTTGTCATTGACTACGAGAAAGAACACTATCCCATTGGCAAACCAACTGTAGCCCAGTTGATACAGCTCTCGCTTGACGAAAAGAAGATGAGCCAGAAACAGTTGGCTACAGAGATCGGAGTCAGTCCTTCACGAATCAGTGACTACGTTTCTGGCAGGGCTGAGCCTACGCTGAAAATAGCCCGTTTGCTTTGTGTCACCTTGGGGATAACGCCAGCAGCTATGCTGGGCTATTAATCTAACCAAAAGGGAAAGAAATACGATTATGAACGTTCAAATATCTACAGCCTCGTAATGTTTAACCGAGACGGCATGAGACAGCAATCCGTGTCGCCTCATAACATTTACGAGACAATGAGCAGAAGTAGAAAGCGAATGCCTGGCAGCACATGGTGTTGCTGCAAGTCGCAAAAGAAAGGAAAGCAGGCGAGTAGCCGCAAGTTTCGCCGTAGGGCGAATGTGTTATTACATCAGGGAAAGCACCATCTTCTTCCCTTAAAGTCCTTCGAGGTAATGAGTCCTTGGGATTTAGGTGGTGATGGAAAAGCCTTCTTTGGATTCCATCCAGAAGAAGAATGGTTCGTTAAGCTGATGCGGAAGTGATTTGTGTTAAGAGAATAACTGCTGTTAGTCATGTAATAAGGTTATCAGCAGTCATTTTTTTTATCTAAATAGCACTATCAGAAGCGATTAGTGCCGATTTGATATATGCAGATCTAACATGAGTTTCTTATATAACTTATCCCAAATGACTGCAATGGGGTACATTACAACTATAGTAAGGGAAACAATAAGAACTCCTATAATATAGGGCGAATGCATAACAAAAGGTACGGACGATAATAGGTGTTGCCAGAAGCCCAAAACAGGAATATGAAGACTAAATATCGAGAGAGAATGAATTCCTATTTTTTGAAGTACTATTCCTATAAAAGTTTTGTCAATAATTGACGAAAACTTCATCAATAGCAAACATCCCAAAATAGCTGTCGGGATTAATAGAAAAAGTGAAGAGCCATAAACACGAACGGATAGATTTATTCCACCACAAAGTAAAGTAAGTACACCGTAAATAATGGCTGACAAAAGGAATGCTGGGAAACAGAGTCTATCCAAAAGTTTGGTTTCTCCAATAAAAGAACCTACTAAGATAAATACACTCATTAAAAGCGCTGTATCAGTAAAAAGTCATACCTGCAATACGTACCCTTTTGGGCATCGTCAGTCCCAATCCTGGATTGTTTTTCATCTTCATCGCTCTTTCCTCCTATTATAATGACTTTATCTATCTCATACTTTTGTTCGAAACATCTCATGTTACTCTCTAGCATTTCTCATGCATACCTCCATTCTATCCATATAGTAGCCCCCGCGTAGCGCCTATGCATCTCCCGTCGTTGTCCGCTATATGTTCGGTACTTGTTCGGTACTTGTCCGCTTTAATACCGGACATATACCGGACATATACCGTACAAGTACCGGACATGAATAGGAGATGCTACCTTGTTATATACTTGTTCCATTGGGGCTCTATTATTGATATTTTGGAGATCTTTACTTGGTATGTCGTGGGTCAGACGGCAACTGAAATCATATATTATAACGTGGATGCTACTAAATTGCACATGGGGCTGACGACGTGGGCTGAGGCTCCCGACGGGAATATTATGAAGTCGGATGTGGCGATTGCCAAGAATTATCTGTCTGAGGAACATTTCCTGACACTTGCCTCGTATCCGATATTGATGGATAAGGGAAAGAACTGGGGGCGAGAAGTCCGTAAGACGGAAATACTCGACCTGATGTTTGCCTTTGAAGAGCCTATGGGATATCACGGAAACAGGTGACTGACATATAAAAGTGGACGGACTCACGGATTCATGGACCTTGATATAACGTCGCACTAAAGTGCACCGAATGGGACGAATACAAAGAACTATTCGATACAACTTCCCTTCTTTCACTTCTCACGATAATCCCCAGGTGTCATGCCTGTAATGCGACGGAAGTATTTTGAGAAGAACGAGGGATTTGCAAAGTGCATCTCCTCAGCTATCTGTGCCGAAGATTTGTCCGTGTGGCGCAGTTCTATTTTGATGCGAGTGATGAGGGCACGGTCTATCCAGTCTTTGGCGGTGGTGCCGCTGGTTTGGCGGATAACGGTGCTCAGGTATCGTTCGGTGAGGCACATGTGCTCGGCATAGTAGCCAATCTGATGATGTTTGGCACAGTGTTGGGTGACCAGCTGGAGGAATCGGTCGAAGATGGTCTGCTCGCGTGAACGTCTGCTGGCCAGTTGGTCGGCTTGCTGATGGAACAGATGGTCGTAATGGTGCATCAGGGCTATTACGAGGGCTGTGACAGTGGGACGATGATAGTCGTCGCTAGCATGAACTATTTGCCAGATGATGTCCATAATATTTTTGACAGTAGTGATATCCTCTTTGCTGGCAGTCAACTGGAAGTCGCGCACCTGACCGTTGAAGGCTGACGGCTTCTGTCCCTGTGCAAAGGGCATGGGGAAATTGGAAAAGAGGGCTATTCCATAGATGCGGAAGTCTGATGACAGACGTTTGGGGTGGATGATGGTGCCCGGACTGATATAGACGAGTGTGCCGCTCGTGAGGTGGCGGTCTCGCAGGTTGAAGTTGATGTCAGCCTCGCCGTTCAGGATAATACCTAAGCGGTGATCGTTAATGGTGAAAGGCGGATTTTGTCGTATCATCAGACTGAACACTGTGCGGTCGCCACGAATTATTCCCAATTCATTATTCAGAAAGACATTCTCGCGTATTTGCGAGAGGTGTGGTGTGAGAATGTCGCGCATTCGTGTGGCATCCATCAATTGCGGTTGTCTGTTCATAATTGGTCGCTTTTTGTTGGCAAAGATAACTAATTCCCGTGAAATAATGTTCTGTTTTTATATAAATCGAACAAAAAGAACATTTTTTTATTCCTGTGGATAACGCCCCGAAGAAATTTATATTGTACTTTTGTACCTAGAATTCAACGACAAAAAGGTATGAAGAAATTAGTTTTAGGTTTGGTGATGCTGCCGATGCTGGCGTTTGGACAGACGTTGGAGGAATGTCAGCAGGCAGCTGAAAAGAATTATCCGTTGATACAACAGTATGGACTCATCGAGAAGACCACACAGTTGACGGTTGCCAACATCCAGAAGGGATGGCTGCCGCAGGTGTCAGCATCAGCACAAGCCACGTATCAGAGTGATGTGATGGCATGGCCCGATGGGATGAAAACGATGTTGAGCGGTATGGGCGTCAATGTGAAGGGCCTGAAGAAGGACCAGTACCGTGTGGGCATTGATGTGCAGCAGACCATCTATGACGGAGGCGTCATCGGCAGTCAGAAACGAATAGCCCGTGAACAAGGCAAGGTTCAGGCGGCACAGAACGAAGTTAATCTCTACAATGTTCGAAAGCGTGTGAACGAGATGTATTTTGGCCTGTTGCTGCTTGATGAGCAGATAAAGTTGAACAACGACCTGCAGACGCTATTGGCAGGCAACGAAAGCAAACTAAAGTCAATGACTGAACGTGGCACAGCTGCCGAGAGCGACCTGCAGAATGTGAAGGCAGAGCGTCTTAACGCGATACAGAAAGCCACCGAACTGGCATCTCAGAAGCAGATGTTACAGCGCATGCTGAGTACATTCTGCGGCATAGAGATAAATAACATACAAAAACCGCAAGTGAAGGCAGAAGACGGAGGGCTGACAGCAGAAAACCGTCGTCCGGAACTGAAGGCGCTGGATGCACAGATAGG
>Ga0310695_10002176_pt1 | contig 42295 bp, 37 predicted proteins | sample RumenRJG_04DNA_FD_203882 | JGI IMG/M metagenome (GOLD analysis project Ga0310695, IMG submission 203882) | Bovine rumen microbial communities from Lethbridge, Alberta, Canada - RJG_04 (v2) (version 2) | ecosystem: Host-associated > Mammals > Digestive system > Stomach > Rumen | place: Canada... | reverse complement strand
AGTGCGTGCTGTTGCCTATGACTTCGTATGTAATGGTGTAGAGGTTGGCGGTGGATCCCTTCGTATCCACGACGGTAAGTTACAGGAGAAAATGTTCCAGATTTTGGGCTTCACTCCAGAGCGTGCGATGGCACAGTTCGGTTTCCTCATCAATGCTTTCAAGTATGGTGCTCCTCCTCATGCAGGTCTTGCTTTCGGCTTGGACCGCTTCGTGAGTCTGATGGCAGGTCTTGATTCTATCCGTGACTGCATTGCCTTCCCGAAGAACAATTCCGGTCGCGATGTAATGCTTGACGCACCGGGTGAGTTAGATGCTAAACAGTTGGAAGAGTTGCAGTTGCGAGTTGAACAAAGTTCGATTTCCTCCTTGTAACGCAGTAAAAATTAATTCTTACTGCTCTTACTTCGTTCGTCAGTTGACTTACATCAAGAATAGTTAATAAAAATAAAAAAATACGCTGTGCGCGATAACAATGAATCTGGAAAGTTCTTAACTTTGCACGCAGAAAGATAAATAGTATCATTAGAACATTTCAATAGCGTATTAATTTTTAAGATTATGGCAGAAAAGAAAACAACAAAGAAGGCCGCTGCTGTTAAGGCAGAAGAGCCAAAGAAGGCTACTGTAAAGAAGGCCGCTGCTCCTAAGAAGGCCGCCGTTGTAGCAGTTAATGCAGAGAATGCAGGTTTCAAGGCTGGTGATGTATATCAGGCTCTTGCTGCTGCTGGTAAGGCTCTCTCCGTTAAGGAAATCGCAAAGGCAGCTAAAATTAGCGAGGAGGAGACTCTGCTCGGTTTGGGTTGGCTCTTCAAGGAGGGTAAGCTCGCTGCTGCTGACGAGAAGATTACACTTGCTTAATCATTTCAAAAGAAGCATAAAAGGGCTGGTAAGCTTTCATGGCATACCAGCCTTTTTTTAATCTTTCACTCCTTTGACCTACGACCAGCAGATATTGCAAGTGCTCACCGAAGCAGGTGAGTGTGGTGTGAGTGTGCAGGCTATTGCCAAGCATGTTTACAACATGAACTGTACGTTTTTTGTCCAGTTGGACTTTGAGGAGATTCGTACTTATGTACAACAGTATTTGCTTCGTAACAGTAAGTCACAGCAGTCTCTTATCGAATCCACTGGTCGTCGTGGCTACTATCGTCTGAACACCGAGGGTTCTGCCGATGCCCGTCAATTGCTCCTCCAATTCCGCGACGGAAAGGAAGAAGAGAGAGAAGACGAGAAGCCCCAGCAAGACCTCTCTCTTGATTTATTTGCTTAGTTCCTGATAAACTTCTTGGTATAGCTGCAGTAGCTGTTCTGTTGTTTTCTTCCAAGAGAAAAGTTTAGCACGTTCCAAACCAATCGTCTTTTGTTCCTGATAGAAAGACTCGTCTGTTTCCAGTCGTAGCATCATGGATGTTATCTCGTTACTGCTTTCTGGGTTGACAAGGATAGCGTCAGCCCCGCCAATTTCAGGCATTGACGAGGTGTTACTGGTAATGACGGGAGTGCCGCATGCCATTGCTTCTAATAGTGGTATTCCAAAACTCTCGCGTAATGAGGTGTAGAGGAAGGCAAAGGCATTGTTGTAGATGAAAGGAAGATCGCTATTGACGATGTATCCAGGCATTACTATCTTCTCTCGGGTATTCTCAATACCATTTCGAGTGATGATGTCGTTAAGATAGTTCGTGTCAAGGTCAGCCATCAACAACTTACGCTTGATAGATGATTGACTCAGGTATTTTGAATAGGCAACTAGTGTACGTTCTGTATTTTTCTTTGGATCAGTATTGCCAAGAAAGAAAAAATAATCGTTGGCTGTTAGTTTCTGGCTGATAGCTTTTGGCAAATCGCAGTTATTGATGGGCTTAAACCACTCGTTATAGCCATTGTATATCATTGCCATCCGTTCTCTTGGTATATTCAGCTTATTGATGATGTTCTCCATCTCAAAGTTGGATACAGTGATGATGCGCCGACACTTGTCTAATATCCTAGGTACATCCAGACGGCGATAGAACCACCCCAGATTCTGATAGAGTGATTTGTTTTGCTTGTCACGAGGCTCAAGAAATATAATATCATGAAGGGTGAGTACCAAAGGAATGTTACACCATATAGGTGCCGTATTGCTGGTGCAGTGAAGAATGTCCACCTTTGCTTTCTTGGCAGCTCGCGGTAATGCCCATTGTTCCCATAGCGGATAGGAGGGACATGCAATCTCAACGACATGAACATTTTCTGTGCTTTTCACGCAATGGTCTTCTCCTGGTTTGACAAAAATAAAATACTCGTTTTCGGTATCCATCTTCTGAATCTCCAGAATCTCTTGTAGCACAACATAGTCCATGCCGTGCTTGTTCTTCCTGAAGATACGTTGTGCTTCTATACCAATTCTCATATGTAGTTTCGGGCTTAAAGATTAACGTTTAAAGAAGGGTAGTCTCAGGTGTCATTTTTTTAAGAATTTTAGCAGGTACACCTCCGACGATGCAGTTATCTGGAACATCTTTTGTAACAACGGCACCTGCCGCAATAACCACATGTTTCCCAATCGTTACTCCTGGCAAAATGACTGCATTGGCACCTATCCAAACATCATCTGATATAACGACTTGTTTGGTATAAACACCTTGATTACCAATTGGTTGCGATATATCTTTGAAGTTGTGATTCAGTGCTGTTACTACGATACCTTGTGCTAAGTTGACATAACTGCCAATAGCGACAGGACCAATAATGGTGCAGTGAATTCCGATGCGGCTATGGTCACCAATTATAACATCTCCGACGGCATTATTGATGCAACAAAACGATTCTATGACACTTCGCTTGCCCAAAGAGAATTTGCGATAGGGTGGTGTGTCCATTCTTACTGAATGGTAAATCTTCGATCCTTTTCCTCTATGCTGATAAAAAGGTGCTAACAGACGAATGTACCAACGTGGTCGTGCATCACGTTGATTCATGATTAAAAAGTCAATCCATCGCTTTAGTTTTGGATTGGCTTTCAGTCCTTGGCGCAACACTTCCTTATCTTTCATTACTTTTTATATTTCGATGAGTTTTTTCCATTGGTCAATAATGGTATTAATATCAAATCTCTTGGCAATTTCAAGAGCCTCTTTTGACTTCTCTTGCCAATTAAGATAAGTTGCTGTTTCCAGTTGTTGAGCAAGTTGTTCTGTATTTCCATTTTCAAAATACAGTCCGAAATCACCAATTATTTCTTTACAAACAGGCAAGTTAGATGAAACAAGAGGAAGACCATGAGACATTGCTTCCATCAAAACTAAAGGCATTCCTTCCCATCGAGAACTCAAGACATAGACCTGAGCATTGGAGTAGTACGATTGTATGTTGTTGGTAAAAGGATGAATTGTAATCCTGTTTTCTAATCCGTATTCTGATATTAATTTTCTGTAGAGTTCTTCCTCGACGCCTCCACCAACGATATCCAAAGTCCAGTCTTTATTCTTCTCAGCGAACAGATAAAAGGCCTGAATGAGGAGGTCGAATCCTTTGTGTTGACGTGAGAAACGACCTACAGCCAGGAATTTTTTGGAAGTTCCAGAAGACAAATTACCAGGAGTTAGTGTTAGCGGATTATAGATGACTTTAGTGGGGAAAGAGTATTGTTGAGCATCATATTGACAGAGTACAATAGTGTTGTGAAGTTTCTGAAACTGAAACTCATAATGTTTTCTTAATTCAGACCCAATATATCGAGAGCGTTCACCAAACAGTGCCTCAAATGAATTATGTATCCAGCCAATGAGTTTGGTATTTTCTAAAAGTGGTTTGCAGGAGGCTAATCGTGTGGCCAAAGGTGCATGTACACCTACGATAATGTCAAATCCTTTAAGTTCCTGAACCATGGCTCTTCTTAATTCGGAAGGAAATGAACTATGTGCATACCAATCGGAGGTGATCTTTGTTTGAGGCAAGACTTTTCTGTACATAGCGCTATAAACTTTACAGCATAAGTCTTTCCATTTACTTATCCGAGGATATTTTAGAAATCTGTATTGGATGGCTGCTTCCTTTAAATCGTACATGGAGGTGTCCTTTTTCAAAGGTTCATCGTAAGTAGCAATAGTTACATCATAGTCACTTGTCAAAGCCTTCGCAATGACTGCTGTGACACGTTGAACACCACCAATCGAGAAAATAGAGTCTACTAAAAAACAGATTTTCTTCATATCAGTTGCAAAAATACGATAAAATCTTGATAATTCCAAATATTTGTTGTATATTTGCAACATAAAATATTGAATATGGCAGACTCCCCTTTAAAAATCGTGTATTGTACGCCAGCTATATATTCTGCAGGTGGTGTAGAACGGGTCGTAACTATGAAGGCGAGTTATTTTTCAGAAAACTATGGATATGATGTAACTATTATCGTGACGGAGGGTAAAGGCCGTGACACTTTTTTCCCATTATCAGAGAAAGTAAAGGTTGTTAATTTAGAAATTAACTTTGAAGAATTGTGGACATGTTTCTTTGTTAAGAGAGTTTTGGTCTATCTGATGAAACAACATTTTTATAAAAAACTGCTGACACAGGAACTCTTGCGGATTCGTCCCGATATTACTATTAGTACGCTTCGACGTGAGATAAACTTTATTAATGATGTCAAGGAGGGTAGTAGGAAAATAGGAGAATTGCATGTTAACCGAGCCAATTATCGGAATTTTAAGTCAGAGAAAAGCAATCTTTTGAAAGATATCTTTGCCAAGTATTGGTCGTATAATTTGTTAAAACATCTGAAAAGATTGGACCGTCTGGTGGTATTGACAGATAAAGACCGAGAGGCATGGACAGAACTGGACCGTGTTGTTGTAATACCAGATCCATTGCCTTTTGTTCCAGTTTCAGCGAGTCCAATGGTAGAGAAACGTGTCATATCAGTGACACGTTATTCTCATGAGAAAGGTATTGATCTCTTACTGCAGGCATGGGCTGAGGTGGAAAAGAAAATCCCTGAGTGGAGACTGGATGTTTATGGTAATGGCGATACCTCTACTTTTGAGGAAATGATAGACGAGTTGCATATAGATCGTAATCGTTGCCGATTAAATGGAAGGATAGAGAATGTGGAAAGTGAATATGTTCGTAGTAGTCTCTCTGTATTGAGTTCCCGTTTTGAGGGTTTTGGTATGGTCATTGTGGAAGCAATGGCTTGCGGATTACCTGTAGTGGCATTTGATTGTCCATGGGGACCACGTTCTATTATCAAGGATGGCGAGGATGGGCTATTAGCGCTGAATGATAATTCCCATGATTTAGCGGTAAAATTGTTGTCTTTGATGTCTGACGATACAACACGTCTACAATTCTCTTATGTAGCTCGGCAGAATGCTCTGCGTTTCCAAATAGAAAAGATTGCACAGCAATGGAAACTGTTATTTGAGGAGATTAATAGATAAGTTATGCAGCACGAAGTTACTATTGGAATACCCATGTATAGAGCCGAGAATTCAATAGGAGAATGTTTGAATTCTGCATTGGCTCAATCATATCCTTATATTGAATTTTTGGTGATAGATGATGCCAGTGATGATAGTTCTGTAAAAATAGTTTCCCAAACGCAAAAGGAGCATCCTCGGGGCAAAAATATTCGAATAATCCAACATAGTCAGAATGCTGGTATTGGCGAGACTCGAAATCATTTGATAGGAGAGTCAAAAACAAAATATTTTTTTTTCTTGGATGCAGATGATATTATAACAGAAAATGCTATAGAATTACTTCATGATGCTGCAGAAGCAAACAAAGCAGATATGGTTTACGGGTCTTACGAACAGATTGATATGACCACAGTGAGTCGAATTTCTTCGATGATATATAAACAACAAAAATTCTTACACCTTGATGAGTTTCCTGATTATGTTTACCGTAGATATAATAGAATTCAGGCTCCAATATGGAATATTTTGATAAATTTGGAATGGTTTCGTAATACAGGTCTTCGTTTTTTGCCAATCAACTATTGGGAAGATTTTGCATTGACCATGGACTTAGCATCTTATACCTCTAGAGTAATATTGTTGTCAGATGTGACCTACTATTATCGTCGTTATACCGATTCATTGTCTAATACGAAGATTTTGGGTGGTTTAAGCAAGGAGTTAATCCTAAAGAATATTGGTGCTATTGATTATGTAAAACAAAATAGTGGAAGGATTATGCATAAATCCTATTTCTCAGGTAGAATGCTAAAGGTCATGATGACTGATTTCTATATTGTATGTTATATCTTAAAGAATAAAGATAGAATTCATCCATCTTTTTCAAAACGAGAATTACGAGATATTATGAAATCACCGCTTAACTTAAAAGAAACTCTATATTTAAAAGACAGAAAAATACAAAATTTATTATTGTATTTATTAGGTGTCTTCCCCTCATCATTATCTATAGGTATTATTTGTATATTAGGTAAATATAAAAAATTAATATAATTTTGATATGTCGAGTTGGTACGCTAAATATCTCTCTATTTATGGAAAATCCTATGAGGAAATTCCTGGTAGTGTGCTTGAAGAAATTAAAAGTAAACTGGCAACAAAACAAAGTAATGAGCCTTTAATATCAATTGTTGTTATTGCTTATAACGAGGAAAGGCGTTTATCTGCCTGTCTTTGGTCGTTGAGTGAATTACAGACTACATATCCAGTGGAGATATTGGGCGTAAATAACAATTCCAAGGACCGAACAGAAGATGTGTATAAGCGATTGGGATTGCCTTATTTCAATGAAACGAAGCAAAGTCCTGGTTTTGCTCGTCAATGTGGTTTGGAGCATGCCAAGGGCAAATATCATTTTTGCATTGATGCCGACACTTTCTATCCTCCTAAATATGTTGACTTGATGATGGCCAAATTAGATCAACCCAATGTCTCTTGTGCCAGTTCTTTATGGAGTTTCTTTCCAGACAAGAGCCATTCGCGCTTAGGATTGTGTTTGTTTGAATTTATTCGTGATGCTTTCTTGTTTGTCCAACATTTTAAACGACCAGAACTTTGTGTAAGAGGTATGGTCTTTGCTTTTAAAACAGACTACGCTCGTTTGGTGAAGATAAGGACAGATATCCGTCGCGGTGAAGATGGTTCATTGGCATTGTCCTTGAAAAAATATGGAAAAATAGTTTTTTTATATAATCGAAAGGCTCGTCCTGTTACAGGTTATGGCACTTTTAATGACAAATCTATATTGAAAGGTTTATTCAAGCGGATTATAATTCAAGGTAAAGATATTACTCGGTTTTTTTATAAAACAGATCACTATAAAGATACGAATGATAACCTCATACAGATGGACAAGTATTAGTTGTGTGCATGAAAAACGAGAGAAAGTTAAAAATAGTTTATTGTACCCCCTCATTATATATAGCAGGAGGATTAGAACGTGTGTTAACTTTAAAAGTTAATTATTTTGTAGAAAAATATGGATATGATATTACAATTATATTAACTGATGGGAAAGGTAAACCTTTTGCATACCCACTTTCTCCAAAAGTAAAAATAATAAATCTTGATATAAATTTTGAAGAACTATGGGATGCTCCTTTCTTTAAGAAAGTTTGGCTATATTATAAAAAACAACGTCAGTTTAAAAGAAGATTGACTGTTGAATTGTTGCAGATTCGTCCGGATATTACAGATTCTTTAATAAGACGAGAAATAAATTTTATTACCAAGATAAAAGACGGCAGTAAGAAATATGGAGAGTTGCATGTCAACCGAGCTAATTATCGTAATTTTGAAGCGAATGAAACAAATTGGTTTAAAGAACTTTTTGCTAAGTTTTGGATGCGTAGCCTTGTTTCAAAGTTAAAGATGTTGGACAGGTTTGTAGTTTTGACTGAAGAAGATAAATCTGCATGGCCTGAACTACAGAACATCTGCGTAATTCCTGACCCTTTATCATTTTCGCCTACGCAATATAGTTTGTTGACAGAAAAACGCATTATAGCTGTTGGTCGCTATGTTTACCAAAAGGGCTTTGATTTGCTGTTAAAAGCATGGGCTAAAATAGAAAAGCAATATTCGGATTGGGAGCTAGTCATCTTTGGTGATGGAAATCGTGTACCATACGAACAACTGATGTCGGATTTGGGTATTGATACAACTCGTTGTCATTTGAACGGACCGACAACTGATATTCAAAAAGAGTATATCAATAGTTCTATCTTTGTTCTTAGTTCCCGTTTTGAGGGTTTCGGAATGGTTTTGATTGAGGCTATGGCCTGTGGATTGCCAGTCGTGTCTTATGCGTGCCCCTGTGGTCCTAAGGATATTATTAAAGATGGTGAAGATGGTCTTTTGGTGGATAATGGTAATGTAAATGCATTGGCAGAGACTATGTCCTGTTTGATAACTGATGATGTTCTACGTCAGTCAATGTCGCAAGCGGGCAGAAGAAATGTTAGACGTTTTAATATAGAGCAAATAGCTCAGTACTGGAAAACGGTATTTGAGAAGAACGAAAACCTTTAATAGTTATGCGAATTTTATTTTTAGTCTATCATGGTTTCTCAGAGTATAGTGGTATCTCAAAGAAGATACACTATCAAGTGAAAGGTCTTCGCGAGAATGGTCATGAAGTACATCTCTGCTATTATGATTTTGATAGTCGGGGGCATCGTTGTCGTTTTATTGATAATGAAATCATCAGTGATTATGGGAAGGGGGTTGTGGCAGGTCTTCGACAGCGTATAGATTATAATTGTATATATGATTACTGTAAAAATCATCATATACAGTTTGTCTATGCACGTTGTTTCCAAAATGCTAATCCGTGGCTGATTCGTCTTTTCAAACAGCTGAAACATCTGGGTGTCAAGTCTGTGACAGAAATACCAACTTATCCTTATGATCAAGAATTTGTTGGTTTCTCCTTTATGACAAGGATGGGATTGAAAGTTGATCAATTGTTCCGCAAAGAATTATCTCGTCAAATGAATGCAATAGTTACATTCTCTGATGCCAAGGAAATCTTTGGTCAGCGCACTATTAATATTAGTAATGGAGTAGATTTTGATAGCATTCCACTTCATCACTATCGGTCTTCTTCCAACACCCATCCAACTTCCGATATTCACCTCATTGGTGTAGCAGAAGTTCATTATTGGCATGGCTTTGATCGATTGATAGCAGGCTTGGGCGAGTATTATCGTGACATAAGAAGTAAGAGGAAAAATGTTAGGGATGTCTATTTCCATATAGTAGGTGGAGTGGGGCCATCTGAAATGAATGATTCTATGCATGCTCCGGGTTTTGCAGAGTTAATTGATAGATTTGATATTCAAGATCGTATCATTTTCCACGGTCAGCTTTTTGGCGATGATTTGAACCATGTTTTCAATCAATGTTGCTTTGCCATTGGCAGTCTGGGCCGTCATCGTAGTGGAATAACGGCAATCAAGACATTAAAGAACCGTGAGTATGCCACACGTGGTATCCCTTTCATCTACTCAGAACTGGATACTGATTTTGACCAGCAGTGTTATGTCCTAAAGGCTACACCTGACGAGACCCCCATTGATGTTCAGCAGATAATAGACTTCATCGATAGCCATCACTTTAATCCTCTGGATATTAGAAAGTCGGTAGAAAATCTTTCTTGGAGAATACAAATGCAATATGTGATAGATAATGCATGATTTAGTTAATGATGGAGTGAGAAGATAATAATGAAGTCAAGATAGTATTATATTCACTTTCTTGCTGCAATTTTTGGATTATTGCATCATTTTTTTTAATTTTGCATATAAATATAGGTTTGAACTTTTATTGTAACTTTAATAGTTGGTATGCATATATTATATATATATTCAGAGATAAGTATAAAAGGCGGTACTGATAAGATGTTGGTTGAGAAGGCTAATTGGTTGGTCAAATATGGCTATGAGGTGACGATTGTTACGGAATGTCAGATGGGACGACCGATTTCTTTCGAAATTGACAATAAGGTTCACCATATAGATATTGGTCTCGATTTTAATAAACAATATGGTCAACCTCTTCTGAAACGTTATTATACATATACAATTTTAATGCGTCAGTACAGGAAACGATTAAGACAAGTTGTTCATGACTGTCGTCCTGATATAGTAATTACTGCGATGGGACGCAATCTCTCATTGCTGTCAGAAATAGGATATACAGGTGTTAAACTTGGTGAGGCGCATACGACAAAAGCGCATTTGAGAAGTCTTCACTTAATGGAGCAAAGAGGCCTGCTATTAAAGGTCTTCGCTAAGTATATGCGATGGCGTATGTGCAGGTATGCTTCAAAATTGGATGCTTTGATTCTTTTGACTCAAAAAGATGCTGATGAATGGAAAGGTGTTACAAAAACGTGTGTCATTCCTAATTTCATTTCCTTTTATCCAGATGTTGCTGCTCCATTGAATAATAAACATGTCATTATGGTTGGACGTTATAATGATGCTAAGGGATATGATTATTTGATTCCAGCTTGGGACATTGTCCATCAACGTTATCCTGATTGGGTGTTAAATGTGTACGGTTCTGGTGAACTCTATGATGATGTTGTTCAGAGGATTGCAGAACGCCATTTAGAGAAATCGATTATTTTGCATGATCCAGTAGACAATATCATGGAAAAGTATATGGATAGTTCTATTTGTGTGTTGAGTTCACGCTATGAGGGCTTTTCCTTGGTTATTATTGAGGCAATGTCATGTGGCGTTCCATGTGTGTCTTTTGATAGCCCATGTGGTCCACGAACTATTATTAAGCATGGTGAAGATGGATTGTTGGTAGAATACCTTAATCCTACAGCATTGGCAGATGGTATATGTCAACTGATAGCGAATCCTGATTTATGCAAGATGATGGGAGAACGCGCAAGAATCAATGTGAAGCGATTCTCGAAAGAGATTATTATGAAAAAATGGATTGATCTATTTGAGTCTATTATATGATAATTTGAAAAAATCCATGAACTTACCCCATAGAGTATAATAGAATGTATTCAGGAACGATAATTCTTAAGTCCATTAATAATAATTCTTACATATAATTACAAAAATTAATAAAATAGTTGATAATTTCATATTTTTATACTATCTTTGACATGATATCATTGTAAAGGTAACTTTCTTTGGTAAGATGGAAGAGAGTTTGTTAAATTGAAATGAAAATAATATATTTATATCCTGCATTAGCCGTATGGGGCGGTGTTGAACGTATCTTGGTGGATAAGATGAACTATCTGGTTCGTCAGTATGGCTATGAGGTATGGATGATTACGTCTGACCAAGGTCAACATGAGGTACCGTACGATATTGACGAACGAGTACATTTTATAGATTTGAATATTCGTTTCTACACTCGGTTTAGATACAAGCTATTGCATAGATTGATTGAATATCGAAGACTGTCAAGGCTTTATCATAATAGGCTTCAAAAGCAGTTTATGCTAATTCGTCCAGACATCATCGTATGCACGACTATTCAGGATATAAAGTCATTATTAAAGATAAAAGGTGATATACCACTTGTTGTGGAGTCACATATCAATTTTATGCATATAGATACTTTGTTGCATAGAATTCAAATGTGGATGAATAACTATTGGATTGGTAAGGCAGAAACGGTCGTGACACTGACAAATGGGGATGCTGAGGATTGGAGAAGAGTGAGCAATCATGTTCATGTTATTCCCAATTTGGTTAATTTAAATGATTCTAATCAATATAGCGATTGTACGGCCAAACGTGTCCTTTTTGTAGGCAGGTTTGAGGAACAGAAGAATATCGGTGAGTTAATCAGTATATGGCAACAAGTACATTTTAAATTCCCTGATTGGAAGTTGGAATTGTATGGAGATGGAACGTTGTGGGAGAAATATAAACGTGAAGCAGATGCACTAAATATCAACATCGAAGTACACAAGCCAAGTTCAGAAATTATGGATGTCTATTGTAGCTGTAGTATTTTGGTTTTGACATCCCTCTTTGAGCCATTTGGCTTAGTCATACCCGAAGCCATGAGTTGTGGTCTGCCTGTTGTTTCCTATGACAGCCCCTATGGTCCTGCTGGTATTATCTCTGATGGTAAAGACGGGTATGTGATTCCCATGCATGATTGTCAGACTTTTACTGAACGCTTATGCCAGTTAATGGGAAATGAGACTTTGAGAAAAGAAATGGGCAATAGTTCCATGAAGTCTTCCCAGCGTTTCTCTGCAGACAAGATTATGCCGATGTGGAAAGAACTCTTTGAAAAGTTAACATCTCTTTCCTAACATCCAAGGCATTTTTGCTTGGAAGAAAAGTATGATGGGGTAGAGTAAGATAGTGACTCCTCCCCCTAAAGCGTATGCCTCAAGTGGTGTGTATATGTGGTCAGTGGATATGTGAAAGATTGGCTTGAGGATGCCGTAACGTATAAAACCGGTAAGCATCCAGTGCAATCCGATGAAAACCATTGTCCCATTGGAATAATTAACAACGATGTTGGAATGAATACTATTCATTAACTTACAGAAGTAGATGAAGGCAAGGAGTCCGAACAGAACAGCAGGGAAATAGGATAGCATGTGCATTGGAAAAAATGTTTCGTTGGCATGATAGTTAAATAGAATTATACTGAGTGGTAGGGTGACAAGGAAACCGATAAAGTCTTTTTTGAGGATACATTTCTTAAAGATGTCGTGTTTCCGGCATAAATATCCCATATAATAGAAAACCAATGCTTTAAAAATGCCAACTAAAACAAAATGCGTAGTAAATCGATTGTATTTACTAACGACATAGAGCCCCATTCCTACAAAGCATAATCCAATCATAAACCAAGTTCCATGCTTTAATCGGAAACTTATGTCTAATAGTAAATGCATAATAAATAATGCGGCAATAAACCATGTGACGGGATTTAGCTCTTCAGCAAAACTATTGTTTGCTTGCAAGAGTAAAGTGCCGTAAATCGGTCGCATAGACTCAGAGAGGGTGGGCATTGCGCCATGCTCGTAATAAAATCTTATCAACCAATATGGGAAAAACACTATATTATAAATAATGTATGGTATTCCTAATTGATACCAATATTTCTTGAATTCTTCTTTTATGTTAGAACGTCTTTTCTTCAAATAACCAGAATTAAAAACCAGACAGGCTAGAAGAAATACCTCAAAATAGGTCACAGGCTGCGCCCCCAGTTCCTGTGGTATATGACAGGGAATGGTCAGTGCAACGGCAAGGAATTTTGCCCAGTCCATCCAGTTAATTCTTTCATTCATATTGCAAAGATACGAAAAAGTTTAGAGTTTAGTGTTTAGAGTTTAGAGTTTTTTGTAAATTTGCATCTGAAATGGCAAAGAACAGGATAGAATACATTGATGCTATGCGGGGATTCACTATGATTCTCGTCATTTATTCCCATGTTTGTGTTTTCTGTTTTAAGGATTATTTTATGGCATTCAACGAAGTGTTGTTTCTGCTGCGCATGCCATGTTTCTTCTTTATCAGCGGCTGGTTGTTTTATAAGGCGACACGTATCTGGGATAAACAGACCATAAAGCAGGTTGTCTGCAATAAGTTTATGGTACAGATTGTGCCGACATTCATTTTCCTGGCCTTGCATGAACGTGCTAATTTCTTCAATCAGTTAGGGGCGGTTAAGGGAGGCTATTGGTTTACCTTTGCACTTTTTATCTTTTTTGTCCTTTATATCCTGTCGTCATTGTTGTTCCGTCGTTGCAAGCATCGGGACTTATGGCTGTTTCTTACTGCTTTGCTAATCTCTATGGTAGCCTCATGGTATGACACCCATTATCAGCAGATTGCCAGTCAGTTAGGGTGGGGACGTTATGCTTTAGGCTTCATGAGTTTTATGACCTGGCGCTATTATCTCTTTTTCTTTCTTGGGACTTTGGTAAAGAAGAATTTCGACAAGTTCTTGGAGTGGACCAATCGTCGTGAAGTGTTCTTTGTCGTTATAGCAATCTTTGTCCTAATGGCAAGTCTGCCCCGAACAGATTGTTGGCTGTGGGTATATACACGATTTGCTGTGAGTGGCATCTGTGGCATGGTCATGGTATTTACCTTTTTTCGCTACTTCGCCTCATGGTTTACGAAAGAACGTGTTCTCGGATGTGGATTACAATATGTCGGTACTCGAACCTTGGATATTTATCTTCTTCATTTTTTCTTTCTACCTGAGTCGATGTTGGCTTATAATCGACAACTGCTGGCTTATGACAATAAATTTTTGGAAGTAAGTGTCGTGTTAGGAGAAACATTGCTGGTTTTAGTAGCATGCCTAATCACCAGTTACATTATTCGCCTCAGTCCCTTCTTGGCTCATTATCTGTTTGGTGTTAAAGATAGATAATAGCGAAGAAGGAAGCAATCCATCCTACGATGCAGCATTGGATGAAGCGGTCTTTTACCAATACCTTTGTGGGACTGCCGCTACGTTGGTAAACCAGCATGTTCTGCAAATAGCGCAACAGGCCTGCCAGAACCCAGAAATTAGTCAGATAGACATAGGAAGAGCCGAAACGGTCCATTACACCTTCGTTCATAGTATAGATGATGTAGCAGACCATCGTAATAGTACCGACTATAGTGACACTGAGGTCGATAAACTGGGCATTGTAGCCGGCAATGCTCTTACGGGGCATTGTGCCTGTTAACTCATAAATACGATAGTCATCCTTTCGTTTGGCAAAGGCAAGAAAGAGGGCTAACAGAAAAGTCATCAGTGCCAGCCAACCACTTACAAAAAGGTCTGTGGTAAAACCACCAATTAAGACGCGGATGACAAAACCAACGGCAATGATGGCCACATCAAGGATGGCAAATTGCTTCAGTTTAACACAGTAGGCAATGTTCATGCCCCAATATCCTAATAGTAATGCGTAGAGGACAGACATGTTGTTGCTGTGCGAAAGGGTGACCAGTAACAGGGAGCCTATCAGGCAGAGCAACATGATGAAGTATCCTTCCCAGACACTCACTTTTCCTGCAGCAATAGGCCGTAACTTCTTTTTTGGATGCAGCCGGTCGCTCTCTATATCATGGATGTCATTAAAGCAGTAGATGCTGCTGGATACGAAGCAAAAAGCCAGAAAAGTCCAGAAAGTCTGTATGAAATATTCCTTGTTCAGCAAGTTGTTGCTGAAGAACAATGGGGCGAATACAAAGGCATTCTTAAACCATTGCAGGGGGCGCAAAAGCATCAAAGCATCCTTCATTGGGTACAAAGGTACAATTAAGTGAGCAAAGAACAAAATAAATTCATTTATTTTTTCTTCCGAATGTGCGTTCCTTCGACTTTAGTCAAAGGTACAATTAAGTGAGAAGAAAACCAAATATTCTTTGAGAAAAAACAATCCCTCCTCCGATAAGTATGTTCGGAGGAGGGACAGTCTTGTTATATAGATAATTATTTCGATTTAAATAAGCTGGGGAATATCTGGTTTGCATCTTCAAACACATACCAGTCTTTGTCCTGGTTAGCATTCCTAGCCCATTCCAAGAACTTACCATAGGCTTCTGTAATACGAGTATGCTCCATGGGATACTCGAAATCTTGTGGAACAATAATAGCATAAGGTGGTTCTCCCTGTTTGGGAATACGTATTTCTTTTCCAGTTGACCTGTTCTCAATATAGATATTCTTGAGGTATTGAGGAATAGTAACACCTTCGCTGACTGTTACCTTGCTGGACACTGGTGCACACTCAGTACCACCAATCTCAGTATTGACGAAACGATTGCTTTTTTCTGTTGTAATAATCCCGAAAATAGCATGCACCTCCTGGTCGTTAAATTCACAACCTTCGGCACCGTGAATATAAACATTGTCGTTAGCGCCTGTCGCTACAAGTGTTAATTCCAATGTTGTGTTGTCAACTCGACTGCAACGCAGAACCACATCATTCAAGTCATAGTCAGCTGTTTCAAGACGATCTTCGAAACACATGGTGTATGCTTCTGTCAAAACCTCAGGCTCTTCTTCTAATTGGTCAACACCACCGCCAATTTCAAGAACGATGTCACTGAAGTTACAGTCTGCACCATCCTCAACACAGATATATGTCTTATTATTGGCTGTGAACATTGCCATTCGAGGGTCATCAAACTGCATGCCCTCTTTAGTGTTTCCACCCAAAATCTTGTCAATTGCTGAGAGGAAATGCCCTTTGATATGGTTAACCTCTACATTCAGTCTGCCATCTGCATAAACACAACCATGCAGATTGTCTCCATAATTGTAGTCGCCTTCTTTATTTTTCTGGCAGAGGAATCCAATCTTGTACCCCTTAGGGAAGATGGCACTTGCCTCATTAACACCTTCTTGAGGAGTTCCTTTAATGTATGGTAACAAAAATTCCTGTTTACGGTATAAAGTTCCATTACCACCATCTGTTGAGGACTGGACACGCTCTACCTGAATGGCTTTGAATTTAGGAAGACTCTTAATGTAGTCCACCTCGCTCATACCTGCGGGAACCTCTGAAGGCTTGTAGAAATAGTAGAAGATTCTGTCTAGTTTAAATTCTGTATTAAAGCTTTGTATTGGGATCAGTGTGATAGGGTTGATACCGTCCGAATACACACAGTTGTTGTTTTGTGTTACATAAGGGCTTTTTCTAATAATACGGGCATTATTCTTCTTACCAAAGGTAGAATAATTATCGTTAGCCTTCTTAAAGAATAAACTGTTGAGAATAATCTCGATGTTTTCTTTCTCACCAGGTGCAAACCCATCAATATTTCTATAAATATGACCTATGTTTTGGTTGCTATCCAAGGTCCAGCCTCCATCAAATGTCTGGTTGTCAGCAAAATCCCACATCTGATCGTTCCAATTAGAATTTGCCCATACAGTGTAAGTGGTGCCACTGATTTTACACGTTGCACCCTGCTGAGCGCGTAATGCGTTTAATGACCAATGTGGCGCATTTAACTTTAAAGTTGTAAAGGAAGGAGCATCACTCTTAGATGCACGCATAGCTCTACTACCTGAAACTTGTTGGAAATTAACAGATTGGTCGCCGGTATTAAAAACTTGGATGTGATAATGACCTTTACTGTTAACACAGGCGGCAATTAGTTTCTTATAGGCATTGGGGGCATCATAGCTAAGAGAAACAGTTTTCCCTTGTTTCACATCGGCCTCTGCAAGTACTTTTGCATTGTCGTTCAAGAATGGAGATTCAGTTAGAATCTGAACCTTGACGATATCATTGAGAGTAGCATCAACTGTAACTGAAATGGTTCCAGTGGCAATGGAATTCCAATCCTGCACGGGATCTATATCACCAAAAATCCTATTTGCATTTGCAACGATTTTAGCTTCATTTTTCTGCTTGTTGTAGGTTTCGGCATCGAAGTCCTTTACGCAGCTAGACAATACCAACAAGCACCCACCAATAATAAATACAAATCTTTTCATAAACTTTTAGTTTTGGATATTTCTGCAAAGATACGAATATTATTTGGAAAAACAATGGTTTTTAACATAATAATCTTTTTTTTCTTAAATATTTTTGATGTTATTTACTGATTTTTTGTATCTTTGTGTTCGATTTATGTTTATAGATGGGATGTTAGACTTCATTCACAAATACGAAACGAAGATAGAATTTAGCAAAATCGGACATGATTTGTCACTTGATTTTGTGAAAGGTGTTTGTATCTTGTTGGTAATCCTCAACCATTCAACAGGTTTAACCTTTCATCAAGATTCGTGGTTTTTCCTATGGGGGTATCCAGCCGTCCCTCTATTCCTGTTGATACAGGTCTATCATTCCTATAAAAAAGAATTCGACGGTATTCATATTAATTGGTTAAGAATTTGGAGGAGGGCTTTTTCCCAATTTTTATTTGTCCAGACTTTGCTTTTTACATATGTAGTTATCTCGCAACCAACAAGATCGTTACATTCTATATTTATGGCTGCCTTCTACTGGGGTGGAAGAGGGCCTGGCTCTTATTATCCGTGGATATATATCCAATTTGCGATTCTGCTTCCTTGTTTGCGACCTTTATTCCGTAGTATAGGGGATAAGACACTGTTGATACTGTTCTTGGGGTTGTCGATAGGTAGTGAATTGTTGTGTTCCTATACCTATATGTCTGACTGGGTCTATCGTCTTCTTTTTCTACGGTATATCTTTCTTATTTTTTTAGGTTATCAGATGGTTGTCAGGGGGATTGTTCTCAACATGGTGACAGTTTCGCTGTCTGTTATTAGTCTTATAGCAGTATATTGTTTTGTTATACTAAAAGTAAATTGGACACCATTTTTCTTTAATTCAAACGAGTGGCCTACTTGTCATTGGATATGTTATTTTTATATTGCTTATCCTTTGTTTTTTTTATTGTGTAAGTTCTTTTATTGGTTACCGCCCAATAGTGTGATAGAGAACGCTTTTTGTAAGATGGGAAGGCATTCTTACGCCATTTTTATTTTTCAGTTGTTCTATTTCTTTGTCTTTGGCCCCTTGGTTGCAGATGGACTCTCGTTTATTGAAGATCCTGTTGTGGAAAAGGTGTTTTTTTTATTTATTTCTATAATAGCTTGTGTGATACCGGTTCTTCAATTTGTTGACGGACTTAGTCGTGGAACTATTTTATTGCGGGTAGGAGCCATCTTAATGATAATAGTATGCGTAATAACATTTGTTCGATGGAAGTGGCGTCCGTTCTATATGCCTTCGAGATCTTTCAATCCATATCCAGTAACTCAATATGAAGATGATACCTTACGAGTGATTATGATTGGTGATAGTTGGGTGTATTTTCATGAAACCCTGCGGCGTGATTCTACGTTTGAGAATGAGTTGAAACGGGTGATGAAGAGTCGGAAAGTAAAAGTGACAGCAAAGGGTAAGGCTGGTGCTACAAGTGGTGAAATATACCAGCGGATGAGTGCAGAACAAACGATGGAAATGGACTTTGATTTGAACTATTGTTCACAGTCGGTCATAGAGGAAGGTGCCGACTATTGTGTCATATCCGCTGGAATCAATGATGCCCGACAGCGGCGTGGGAAATACTATTATGTTTGCAGTTATCTGCAAATCATTCGCTTGTTGTTATCCCAAGGAATCCGTCCAGTTATCATGGAAATTCCAAATGTTTATGTTGATGAGGCTTTTACCGGAAATACACTCTATTACCGTCTAAAAGCGAGAATATGTATGAGTGTTTTGAAAACAGGACTATATGGGGTGGGAGATTATCGAAACATCTTAAAAGACTCTTTATTTAGTACGCATTTGATGGACAGTGTCATTTATATTTCTGCAGCCTCTTGGAATCCTGACGGATGGAAAGATAAACGGGACATCTATACTGATGACCATTTCCACTTAAACCTGGCAGGCTACGAACTCCTTGACTCTACCTTTGCCGTGGAAATAGTAAAGGATTATAAAATACGTAAGAAATTGGTTAATTGAATAGAATTATTCTATTCTTTCTTTCGTTCTAACTCCACTCCTTCGCAGAAATAGTAACTAAGTTTACCGCCTTGGACTCGATGAGAGGCAGGGGTGAATTTACATTTCACCCTTTTGATATGTTCGTCAAGTCGATAATCGCTTTTGTTATCTACCGTTTCACTCTCAATAGTCAGGTGGAAATTACCAAATCCATCCAGTTTTACAGTGTGGCCCATTTGAAGCAAGAATTTCATCTCATGCACCAATGCCTTTAACACTCCATATACGTCGCTTTCTGTGACGGAGTTACTTTGACTAATCATCTGGGCAATTTCGTACAATGTCACATCCTGACGCTTGACCGTCTTGCCATACCACTTAGTGCCGGTTCCCTTCTTCTTTACTTTCTGAATCTTTACTAATAGTGCCATAATCTGAATTTTATTCATTGAAACGATGATTTCGGATGAATATTGTGTTTGCCAGGACCAATTATAGCAAAACATATTATTTTGCTTTGTAAAATAATATAATTTGCCAACCAAAACAACATATATTGCTCGCTTTTTGTTGTCAGATGTTTATGACGAAGAACTACAAAAACGGTTCCACAATTCTAGGTTACTTTCTAGTTATCCAAAGGGCAAAGATGCTTACGAAATTCACACATCGGGAATCTGTCACGATTCACTTCACATAGTCCTTCTTTCACCCATTCTTCACCCAAACATGCCTTTGGACGAGCTTATGACGAAGAAAGGACGAGAGAATTGCAATATTAATAGTATTTATAATGGGACGCAGGAATGTCGTAATTTAATAAACGGTGGCTAACCATTCTGCCAGAAATTAATCGTAAACCCGATAGGCCACATTTGTTTGGGTGATGAAATCGTTCTTCAGTAATAGTTTTACAGCAGCTTAAACAGAACTAGCAGAATTCAGGTTGTATTTTCTGATGAGTTTCGAGGATGTGATTACCTGACTTACTATTGCCTCAAGCCATCCAACAGTTTGTCTTCAGTTCCATCATTTTTATTGCCCATCGTCATCCTCTTGGCTGCTTTAGTCGTTGTCAACTTTTGCCTTGCCACCAGCAACCTCCTCCGTCTCAGTCCCTTCTTGAGTTGTTATCTATTCGGTGCGAAGTAGGGCAGCTCGTTAGTCAGATTATGTGATATTATTTATGTTCATAAGCATTAGTTTAGAACACGGAAAAGAAAGTTACTGTTTGAAAACTATTAACGAAATGATTTCAGTGGCAATGATACTATCGAGAACATGGTAGCCATGTTTGTTCAGATGCATCTGATTACTAACATATAAATGGATTAAGTCGTTGGCATAGTCATTGTTCCATGTTTTGTATCTGATAATACTTACCTTGTCCTGATATCCTTTTTCTGTGATAAGTTCGTCAAGAGCGTCCCTGAATTGTTGTTTGCAGTCCAATGGAGTGCCGTTGACAACCATTGACAAATGTCTGAGTATTTTTTTATTAAATTTTTGGTTGGTATAAGCTTTAGAAATATTGTAATCTGGTATTTCTTGTATGATAGGATGAATATTGTTTGTCAGTAAAAACAGAATGATACAATCCATGCTTTTTTTATAATATGATATACTCATTTTCTTAAAGGTATCGTTGATGCCAACAGAAATGTAACAATAATCATATTTTCTCTTTTGGAAAAAAGATTTGAAATCTCTGTTGTAAAATAGATTATAATATATTTCCTTACTTGTTAATCCACAAATACCATATGAGTGAACTTTTACCGGACGATGAATAGTATCCTCTAAGATGTCTTCTATTAGGCAATCGTGATTCTTATGCATAAAAGCCCAACTGTCACCAATATAAGCTATACGTAACGTGTCATCAGGGAAACCAGTTTGATATGGTTGCCGATACCGTGGGGGGGCATAGTAATAATGGTACGCAGCAAACACAAGTATAATACTGCTACAGGATACTAATAAAATCGAAAATATCCAAACTCGTTTCATCTGTTTCCTGATAGTATGTTTTTGATTTTAGGGAAGTACTTTTCGAGTGACAGGTAGAATGCCAGACTCATCATTGTTACGATGATGACACAAGCGAGATACAAGAGAATGTGTGTGCCGTCAGTGGCATTGGCAAACTTAGTGGCACAAACTTTTCTGAGAATTACGACAATAGGGTAGTGTATGGCAAAAACGATAAAGGCTGCATTAGATAATAGCTTATTTGAATGTCCTTTATTGATGCTGTAGTCTGCCAATAACAACAGGGCGGGAATGTTGAAGATGAGTGACAGTCGGTGCGTCTGCAGATTGACGGATGTTCCTGCTATAGTGTGCATGGCAATATCTGCAATGGCAAAAAGTACAAAGAGTATCAGCATGAGTCTCTTCTTTTTGATGGCGATTTCCAGGGGATTGATGCTATGGATGGAGAAGTAGGCCCCTAGACTGAAAAAGAGGATGGCCTGTGGAATGAATGCATTGTCAAATGTCAGCAGCCACCATGTCGCAATAGCCATCAGGAATACTTCTCTTACATACTTTATGATATAATATAGCAATGGGGAGACAATGCACATGAGAAGCAGGTTGCGGATATACCAGAATGGACAAAGTAAGGGAACAAAGTTCCCGTTGTCGAAAGAACCTCTGTCCCAGAATAGGCGGATATAGTCTATGAATGCATAGTCGGCTATGCTCTTGTTATTAATGTCCTGAGGATAACCGACAGCGTATGCTATAAGATAGAATGCTAATAGCATGGCATTCCATAGAATGTATGGAATGAATAGCGTGTGGAAGCGCGTCTTCATCTTTTGTTCGTAACTCTTTTTGCTGAGGAAGAATAGAAAACCAGAAATGAAGAAGAATCCTGGAACTCCCGTTTCTCCTAACCATAACGCATAAGGATAGACTGCCTTAAAATACGTATCATGGTCGCCATCTAATCTGACTACCGAATAGCAATGCAACATGATAATCAAGAATATCAGCGGAAACCGCAGCCAGGTAATTGCGGCTGATAGCCTTTGACTATAATTATCAATCATGGCAGATTAGACTTCAGAATCCCATTACTTTCTCGATGATGGGCGCAATGTCGTAATACTTGTATTCTGCCAAACGACCTCCAAAAGTGACACGCTGTTCCTTATCTGCCAGTTCCTTGTATTTCTGATAAAGATTGTTGTTGCGTTCATCGTTAACGGTATAGAAAGGCTCGATACCAGGATGCCATTCAGAAGAGTATTCACGAGAGATAACAGTCTTAGGGCATTTGTAAACTTCTTCACCAAACATCTCAAAGTGTTTATGTTCAATAATACGGGTATAGGGCGTCTCTGCATCAGTAAAGTTCATGACGGCATTACCCTGATAATTCGGCATATCTAGTGTCTTATGTTCAAATCGTACACTGCGCCATTCGAGTTGCCCTAAATGGTAGCCGAAGTATTCATCAATCTTACCAGTAAACAGAATATGCTCAGCGATGCTCTCCCAATAGCTGCGGTTGTCAAAGAAATTAACATTCACATGGGTCTCAATGCCTTCCAATAGCCCATCAATGAGTTTGTTGAATCCCCCCATTGGGATGCCCTGGAAACGGTCGCTAAAATAGTTGTTGTCATGAACAAAACGAACAGGCAGGCGCTTGATGATAAACGTAGGCAAGTCTGTACATTTACGCCCCCACTGCTTTTCGGTATAGCCTTTGATTAGTGTCTCGTAGATGTCCTTGCCAATCAGTAACAATGCCTGCTCTTCCAAATTTCGCGGCTCATTGACTCCGTCGGCCTTCATACGCACCAGTGCCTCCTGACGTTGCTCGTCAATCTTTTGGCGTGCCTCTTCAGGTGTTTGCACACCCCACATTTGGTAGAACGTGTTCATATTAAAGGGAAGATTATATAGTCGTCCCTTATAGTTCGCGATTGGCGAGTTCGTATATCGGTTGAATTCTACGATGCTATTGACAAACTCCCACACCTTTTTATTATTAGTATGAAAAATATGTGCACCGTACCTGTGTACATTGATACCCTCCACGTTTTCGCAATAAATATTGCCGCCTAAATGTGGTCGGATATCAATCACCAAGCAACGCTTGCCTTCTTGTTTAGCTTTATAGGCTGCAGTTGCACCATAGATGCCAGCACCGACTATCAGCAGGTCGTAGTTTTTCTTTGTATTCATTTTCGTAGTTTTTGTTTGCAAATATATAGAAAAATCGAGAAATATCAAAATTATTCTACTAAAATACGGTTGTTCCTGAATAAATCTATAGGAAAATATTATTACTCGTGTAGATATACTCTTGGCAGATGAGTCATATTATATCGATCCTTCTCTGTGATGCATCCACCGTATGACGAGAAAATAGTTTTGAAATTATACTTTAAGATGAGTTTGTATTCTCTCTCTCCGATTTCATAGGGCGAACCATAAGGATAGGCGAAGTGACAGATAGGTTTCCCTGTGACTTCTTGTAGTTTAGTAATACCCATAGCAACTTCTCGATGGAACTCATTGTCGTCTAATTTGTTGAGTGCCAGATGGGAAACGGTGTGGCCGCCGATTGTGCATAGCGGATGCTGACTGATACTTTTAATCTGTTCCCAAGACATTGCCTGACGGCGGATAGGGGTATACCAGTCGATGTCATAATGGCTGAATATATTCCTCAATTCCTCTTCAAACTTTGTCTGGTCCAAACGAAGAATTTCCTTCCTGAGAATGCGGAATGTGTCCCATTTCTGCAGGAATGTGTGGCAAGGGTAATTCCTAACTCCAATCGTTATAAAATCGTTCTTCAAGATTAATTCTTCGATGATATCCCACCATAAAATGGCCTTTTGGTCAATGAAGTCCGTTGCCACGAAGATGGCAAATGGAACTTGATGTCGTTCAAAGATGGGGAGCGCCTGAGTGTAGTTGTCAAGATAACCGTCGTCGATGGTGAACGTAACGAACGGACGTTTGGCCTTTTGGTCAGATGAAATAACCTTAGCCAATTCATCAAGGGAAATAAAGTCAAAACCATGATCCTTGTATTTGACGATGATCTTCTCCAAGAAAGAGGGTGAAACCTTCAGGTCTTCGTTGGTAGGAATGCCTTTTGGATTCTTCTCAGTAATGTGATGGAGCATATAGACAAGTCCTATAGCTCCCTCAGCTTGCTGTTTTTTTCGGCTGATGGAAGTCAGCATAGGATATTGTTCACGGACAATACTTTGTCTATAAAAGTACTCCGCTTTTTGCTTGATTTTTCCAATAAATCCCATCTTTACAAGATAATTTTTGCAAAAATACAAGTTTTTTAGAAATAAAGGGCTATATTTGCAGAAAAAAAATAAGCGTCGATGAAACTTTCTATTATAACAGTCAACTATAATGATGCCCTTGGGCTGGAACGCACTATCAAAAGTGTTCTTTCTCAGACTTTCCATGATTATGAGTTTATCATTATTGACGGGGGGTCAACGGATGGAAGTGTTGATGTCATAAACAAATATGAGAGTTATATTGACTATTGGGTTTCGGAGCCCGATGGAGGAATCTATCCTGGTATGAATAAAGGGTTGCGCCAGGCTAAAGGTGAATATCTCAATTTTATGAATGGAGGTGATTGTTACCATTCTTCAGATGTTCTAGAAACGATTTTCGCTTTAGGTTCTGATGCTGACATTATTACGGGAACACATTCAGAGAATGGACTTAGAAATGTCGGTGAAGATGGCGTGACGATGTTGGATCTCTACAAATGGGCTATTGACCATCAGGCATCCTTTATTAGACGTGATGTTGCCTTACGTCATCCTTATGATGAGAAATATCGTATTGTATCAGATTGGAAGTTCTTTATAGAGGCACTTGTATTAGACAATTGTTCCTTCTATTATACAGATACTATCGTAGTGGATGTTGATATGGAAGGCATTAGCAACACCAATTTTGAACTTGACAAGAAAGAGCGCGAAGCCGTCCTAAAGGAACTGTTCCCAGAACGTATCTTGGAGGATTACAAGTTGTTGGCTTCTATTCATCCCGATTTATTGGAGGTTGCTCCACGAATCAGCAAGTCGCAGACGATTCAGAATGCGATATTAAAATTAGCACGTCAGCTTCTTAGAATTAAAGGTGTCTGAGATTGTGCTGCCATTTCAATAATTGCTTGAAAGCTTTAGCTGCTGGCAGCATGCTGTTTGCTGCAAACCATAGTTCTAATCGTTGCTTCCAGTTAATTTGTTTGTACTGCCAAACATGCTTGTTAGTTTCTGGATAGATGCTGAGCCATTCTTGGTAATTCTCTTTATTGGAAAGATCTTGCATGAGTGGCATCTTGGAAAAGAACTTCCGATATTCAATATCCTGAGCGTACTTTTCATATAGGTGCTGCTCTCTCATGTGTTTTTCTATCAGTCTGGCGATGGCGATGTCACTATCAATCGACCTGCGTGTTCGCTGGACGCAAGACGAGTCCTCTGTGTGGCGATAATGATATGGTGCCCAGTTGATGCTGACGATTTTCTTGGCATGAAGGTAGAGCTGCAAGTTGAAGAACAAATCTTCTCCCATATTCAACCCAACAGGAAAGGTAATACCATTGTCTTTAATAAGACTCCTACGGGTCAAAGAGGTACACAATGAAGGGAAAATCCTGCCATTAATCAGACGACTGATATTCTCTTCCATAGTATCGGCATATTGCTGGTGGAAGTCATATTGCTTGTCAGAGAATTCATGACGGAAATTGCAGCCAACAATGTCTGCATCAGTCTCTTTCGCTTTCAGGTAAAGCCGCTCATACATATCCTTGTCTATCCAGTCATCACTATCGGTATGAATAATGTATTCACCTGTAGCATTTGCTATTCCAATACGGCGAGCATTTGAAACACCGCCATTTTTCTCTAAGCTGATGATTTTGATGAATGGTTTTCTGGTTGGATAATCTTCTATGACTTTTTCAAGAACAGGGATACTATTATCAGGTGTGGCATCATTAACAAAGACATATTCAATGTCATCAAGTGTCTGTTCAAATAATGAGCGGGCACATGCTTCGATATATTTTTCGCAGTTATAGACAGCAATAATAATAGAAATCTTAATCATAAGTTTTCGACATCAATATATTTTGGAGAATATGTCGGTAAAGGAGATATAATACCAATATATCTGAAAAATTGTTTGATGGATTTTTTTATTGTTCTGCCTATCTTATGTGTGTGCTCCTTTTTTATGAGTGGAGTGTGAGCCCATTCAGTGTTTACCTGATATTTGAAAAATTCATTTTTAAATGGATGGCAACAACCTTCAACCCATGGTTTGGAATCGGTATAGTGGATGACAACCGGATCCTTCCTCGCTGCCAGTACTTGCTTCTCATATTTCCAATAGTCGTAGAAAATGTCATTCCAAAGATGTCCTTCTTGGAAATTGTTGGTAATAGGGAGAATGAGCTTGTCATCACAGAAAACCTTATTCATCACATCTTGGTCATGTAATTTTATCCAGTCGGAATGGTTTTGCATGAACTCTACAAACTTTACAATGATTTGCTCATCACGCCATTTTTTCAAATTTATGAGTAGAACTCCGGAGTTAAAATAACCTTTACTTGGAGGATATCTCAGACGATTATATTTGTCAATTACACCTTCGCCCACATCAGGGACAACTCCTACGGAATAATTGTCTAAATCTGTATTCCAAAGGTCTTTTAGAGAGTGCCTGACAATAATATCACAATCCAAGAACAAAGCCTTGTCTATGTTCTTTGGTAATATCTCTGTTAGATATAAAGGATAATATGTCGCTTTTGTGATATAGCTTTTGGAGTTGGTTTCGTCTAATCGGGGAAGATGGCTATAGCCATTTCCATTAACCGTATAAAACTGAACTTTTTTTGATGATTCAGGAAATACTACGTTTCCTAAGCTATTTTGCATTGATGGGTTAACGCTTTCGTCAATGACGATATGGAATGTGATGTCAACATCTTGGTTGTTTTGACAGATGGAATATAACATGACGCCACACGGCATCACGTAATTCTTATCTGTACATACAACGATATCCATCAAAAGGCTTTCAATATAATATTTTCATGCAAAGATACTATATATTTCTTTAACCTGCAAATTTTTTATAAAAAAAAACAATTCTTTGGTCATTTACCATTTTTTTCCTATCTTTGCAAAAAAGTTAAAACATATGAATATTGCTTTACTAATTGCAGGTGGTGCAGGAAATCGTATGGGACAAGATATCCCCAAACAATTTATGCATATTGAGGGTTGTCCTATTATAGTTCATACAATGCAATGTTTTCAAAGGCATCCGGATGTAGATGCAATTGCTGTTGTTTGTCTAAAAGGTTGGGATACAGTCCTTCAAGCATATGCAAATCAGTTTCTGATTGACAAGTTGAAATGGATATTTCCTGGTGGGGAGACTGGAATGCAGTCTATAAGACATGGTATCTATGGATTACGGGATGCAGGATGTTCTGATGAAGATCTTGTTTTAATCCATGATTCTGTCAGGCCTCTTCTATCTCAAGAAATTATCTCATCAAATATTGCTATATGTAAAGCATACGGGTATGCTATTACAGGTATTCAGTGTCGTGAAGCTATTTTGGAAAGTGAGGACGGTTTCACGACGAAGACGAGTATCCCAAGGGACCGCCTGATACGTACACAGACACCTCAGACGTTTAAATTGGGTAATATTATCAAGGTTCATGAGGAAGCTGATCAGAAGGGGATAGTTAATTCTGTATCTTCATGCACATTAATCGCAGAGGTTGGAAATGATCGTATAATGCATATAGTTCCCGGATCTGAAAAAAACATAAAGATTACAACTGTCGAGGATCTTGAAATACTAAAGGCATTAATGCATACATTTAAAGAATCGTGGATCAAGTAAGGACTTCATTCGTATCTGATTTGTTGCAGATATTTGAAAAGAATCTGCCATGGGAAAAGCTTTCCAGTCGGAGAATCTTGGTAACAGGATCTACGGGGCTGATTGGCGGTTGTCTAGTTGATGCGTTGATGTTAAATCCAAATCGTAATTATCAGCTATTTGCCAGTGGTAGGAATAAGCAACGTGCTTTAGACAGATTTAAGGAATATGTTGAATGTGATGATTTCCATTTTCTTGAATATGACGTTCTATATCCATTGAATTGTGATGTGGATTTTGATTATATTATTCATGCTGCAAGTTATGCAAGCCCTAATGCGTTCGTTCAGAATCCCGTAGAGGTTATGAAGTCGAATATCATAGGAGTAAGTAACTTGATTGAGTTTGGTCTGGCTCATCAGATGAAACGTTTTCTGTATATTTCAACCGGCGAAATATATGGCGAAGGTGATGGAAGGGTCTTTGATGAGGAATATAGTGGATATGTTAATTGCTTGATACCTCGTTCGTGTTACCCATCATCTAAGCGGGCTGCAGAGACATTGTGCGTATCGTATGCAGCGGAATATGGCGCAGATGTTGTTATAGCAAGACCTTGTCATGTCTACGGTCCGAACTTTTCAGAAAAAGACAATCGGGTATATGCACAGTTTATCAGGAATATCTTGAATGATTCTGATATAATCATGAAGAGTACAGGAGAACAGTTTCGTTCATGGTGTTATGTGGTAGATTGTGTATCTGCGCTTTTGTATGTATTATTGAAAGGTGAGAAGGGCCAGGCTTATAATATCGCGGATAGTCAATCTGTGATATCAATCAAGGAACTGGCAGAGACTATTGCAGAAATAGGTAATAAGTCTGTTATTATGGAAGTACCTTCTGTATCAGAGTCTTTAGGCTATAATGTTGTTACAAAATCTGTTTTCTTAACAGAGAAACTGGAGGCCTTGGGATGGTCGGTAGAGGGAACGATGAAAGAAAAACTGGAAAAAACTCTCAAATATGAAAGAGCAAGAAGATACAATATATAATACAGGAGAGACACCGGAAGAACTCAAGGCAAAGTATAATCCTGAGGGTAGCATAATAAGAACTGTACAAGTGCGACTTCTAGATATGCTACTCTATTTGGACAAGGTGTGTAAGGACAATCATATTGACTATCGGATAGACGGAGGGACTGTTCTTGGAGCTTTGAGACATGGTGGGTTTATACCCTGGGATGATGATGTTGATGTAGTGGTTGAGAATAGGAAGGATTATAAAAAACTATGTAGTTATTTAAGGAATCACTCTCATCCGCAGTATGTCTTGCAAAATGATGAGACAGATAAGGGGTGTATCAAGTATTGGAGTACACTGAGGGATGTGAAAAGTGAATATGTGCATTCAGACCCTTATGAACGTGCAATTGACAGTAAGATGAAATATAGGGGATTGCAAATAGATATATTTCCTTATGAGGCCGGTGTTATTCCTTCCTTGTATTTCCGATATGCAAAACTAAGCCGTAAGGAACGCTACAATATAGTGCATCATTTCTCGAGAGCCAGAGCGTTGCATTTGATAAGAAAGCATATTTGTAATCCAATACTTCATGTTGTCAGCTGGTTGTTTGGAGATAAGGACATATATATGCATTCTTATGGGGAAGGCTTCCCCTGCAGATTCCCTAAAAGTGTGTTATTGCCGCATAAGCCCATTTTGTTTGAGGGGTATGAATTTCCTGGGCCTGCAAATCCTGAAAGATTTTGTGAGATTTTGTATAATGACTATTTGAACTTACCTCCGTTGGAAAAGAGGAATTCACATTTGGTAACCTATAAATTGTGGGATTGATAATGAGCACAAGAACGAATTAGTCTTATGAAGGATGGCTTAAAACTCAGTATCATTGTTCCTGTCTATAATGTCGAGAATTACATTAGAGATTGCTTTAATAGTATTTTCAGACAAAAATTAAATGATGATGACTTCGAGGTGATTATCATTAACGATGGAACTGAGGATAATAGTATGGCTGTTATTGCAGACATTATTAGCCAACATCATAATATCAGAATTGTTAATCAGGAAAATCAAGGTTCATCTGTAGCTTGGAATAAGGGTATCGCTATTGCAAATGGAGAATACATACTTCTTGTTGATGCTGATGATTTGCTGATAGAAAGAAGATTGAAACTGTTACTCGAAAAGGCTGTCGAAACGAAGGCTGATATTGTTGTGCCAGATTTTATAGAAGTTGAAGACGAAGAAATAACGGAATCCAAAGTCGCTCTTCTCACGGCTCTTCATCAGCCCTTTTCATTTCAAAGAACAACAGGTAAGGAAATGTTCCTAATAGATCTTCATCCCTCAGAATGCTTTGTTTGGCGTAAATTATATAAAAAAGAATTTCTGATTCAGAATCATCTTTCATTTGTGCCAGGTATTCATTTCCAGGACATACCATTTACTAATGAGTGCTATATTGTTGCGGGAAAATGTTTTAAGGCATCACAACTATTTTATATTTATAGGAAAAGGAATGTTACTGTTTCCCACGAATTTCGTTTCAACAAAAGCTGTGAAAACACTATTGCCATAGCTAAAACGTGGGAATTGATTTCTCGATATCAGCTTACTGGTGTAATAAAGGAAAAACTACAGGAGAATGTATTTATTTATTTTATTAATTTTTCCATAAGGACTTCTCTTCTATCAAAGGATTTCAATGAGAGAGAATTCGTTTTTAATCGATTAAGAGAAAATGCTCCCGATTTATATTTTACAAATAATGTGAAGCAAAAGATCATTTCATTTCTATTTTGGCATTTTCCTATATTCTTTAATTATGTTTTCTTTTTTTACGCAAGGATCTATCAAGATAAAATTTGTACTATCTATTATAGAGTCAAATATATATTATCACAATTTTAATAATCTTTTCTTCGTGATTTTTTAGTAAGTGGAATTCTGTTAGTTATTTCTCGGAAGCCGTTGCCAAGCTTGTAAAGGAGAATTGCATAGAGAATAATCGTTGGAATAACAATTTTTATACCAAAAAGGATCATTGAGATAATATCAGGGGATGGTTTTACTCTAAAGAGGTACATACTTCCAATCATGTAGCTCAGTGAAATGAAAAAACATAAATAGTATTTACCTACACTTTTCCAATAAGTGGACACAGGTTCTTTAATGCCTTGGGTAAATAAATAATATGGCTTCCACAAGACAGCAATGATAATCAGACTAACGATTTTACCCATCAGAATACCAATTATACCCCAGTTGATGGCTATAGAAATGGTTACTGCAATATTTATAATGGCTTCTGCCCATGCAGCCCATACATCACCATATAAACCATGCGTGTGATTAAATGAATCCACAAACTGTCTTGTCTGCATGATAAAAAGATTAATCATAAATAGAATCACGATAAACGTGGATAGTTGATACTTTTCACCAAGCCACCAAGCAATAAATGGGTTAATCAGGAATGACAGTATGAAAATTAGGATGCCTGTAATAAAGTATTTTAAAGATGATAATTGCCAAAAAATCTCCAATGTGTGCTGTTTGTTGCCTTCTGCAACCAGATTGCCTATTCCTGCTGATATGCCAGAGAACATAGTGAAGAAAGCAGCTGTTAGTTTTCCGATAATTAATGTATAGTTTCCATAATAGGCAACCATTTTTAATGATACAAATGCAAAGATCATAATCTCGTCACTTTTTGTTAAAAGAAAGTCTTTCATCTGATGGACGAGAATCTGTTTAGTCTTTTTAATTACATCTGGATATTGTTTTATTAAGGCAGGGCCTTTTTGCTTATTAGCATTTAACCATGGATATTCTTTTTTTATTTTCCAATTTAAGATGATGCAGTATATCAGGCTAAAAATGAATTCTATCGCTACCCAAATATAGAGGTTCTTATAATAGTAAGCTAAAAAGATCTGCAAAACGGACTTGAATACAGCAAACCCTTGATAGTATATTTTTACGATATACATTTTCTGGTCAGCACCTAATAGCGTCTGTTTGTAATTTATGAAATATCCAATGGCATTTGATGCTAACAATGAGTAGAAAGAAAAGTAAATGATACCATAGGTCAAATCTGTCCCTCCAAAGAAGAGTGGGAAAAATAGACTGACAATAATACCACTTATAACAATAAATTGTCCGATTCGCTTGTATAAATATCCTAATAGTGAAAGAATATTGTTTATCTCTTCATGATTTTGGTCTGCTATAGGTTTGAAAAGGAAATAACTTATGCATAAGCCAATTCCCATCTCAGAAAGATTCAAGAGCCCCAAGATGTTGGTTAAAGTTCCTGTAAGGCCGATAAACTCTGCTCCCAGATTATCTAGAAATATTTTTCTGGAAAAAAAAGCAAGGAAGAGGCTAATGAGATAGCTGATCAAGCCCACTTCTGCATTTAAAATACTCTTTCTTGTACGATCCCCCATAAGAATATACTATTTCTGGATAGCAAATGTAATATCGTTGATAACTGTACGATATATAGAATGCCAATTCCCTACATTCATGCCTTTTTTATAATTGTCAAGTGGCATGATAAGTGGGACGTGTTTGATTCGTAGATGATGATGCTTGCAAAAAACATTAATGAGTCGCTCACTCATATAGCCATAGATGCGACTTTGGACAGGGTCGTCAATAGGCGGAACACAGCGTTCAACTTCAAACAGGATGTCGAAAAGCCACTCGGAATAGGTGTCGAAGTACTTCCAATGGGTAATGAACATGTTGTAGCCTACTGACTTGTTACTATAGTCCATCGTCTTTTCAAAAGCAGGAATGTATTGGGGGCTACGCTCCTTGATGATTTGACGAAGCATCTCCCAGTCTTTGGCAATATGGTAGTCTGCATATTGTTGAGTATTGCTGACACGCCAATGGCGAGCAACAGGGAGAATGATGTCATATTTCTGTAAAAGTCTTTCCAAATCAGGAAATTGGTATTCCTGACCAAGGAAGGAATCTGTAGAAATGAAATGTTTGTCTGCAGAGAACTGTGGCCATTTCCGTTGAAAGTCAAAGTAACGACGGTAATGGTTGAGTCCGACAATATCTACCTGCTTTAGGTTCTTCCAGGCCCAATAGTGACAAGTAAGCTCACAGAAATGTGGATTTTTGTCAGAAATGTTTTCACCTTCACTATCAGGTTGGTAGCCTGGAATATTCTCATGATGTATAGCACCCGCTTGAATCGGTAGGAAATATGGATGTTGAGGCAAAGGCACTTCCTTATGAGCACAGATAAAAATACAAATATTTCTCATGTTGTTAGTTTTAATTATACTCTATTTATTGTGTGTCGTATGGATGAAGTCAGTATTCTTATGGTCTATCTTGAGGATGTTGAGTACCATCTTCCAAACGAGTTCAGGAAGGGAGACAATTTTGCCGAAGACGGAGTGGCTACGAAGTTTCTTAGGGGTAGACACATAGAGCGAGAGACAGATGAAGAGGAACAGCAGCCACCATTTGATGCCCCACTGCCATGAAAGGAGTGTAACCAGAAAGGCAAACATAAATGTGAAGACTATCAGCATGGAACGGGGAATAAGAGTCTGCTGAATGGTCTTGTCTAAATAATCGATATTGCCGGTGATGATGGCTTTGGGAATATAAGGTAACATGTTGAACAGACTTTGAATCTGTGCAGTCATCCAACGCAGACGCTGCTTCTGAAAATTTTCTTTGTTACTTACCTTCTCGTCGAACACGTGGATATCGGCTTCGTAGTGGATATACTTGCCTTGTCTGAGCAGTAATCCTTCCAGTTCGCGATCTTCACCGGCAGTGGTAAGATTGTATACATTCTCTTTAAACCACTTGTAATCGAAGCACATGCCAGACCCAATCAAGGCAGAAGACAAACCGATGGAATTATGAGCCTTGCGGAAGATGGTGTTGTTGATTTCCTCGCTGATGCCATCCAGTACTGCTACATCATTATCACAGTTTTTAGCACAACGGTGGCACTGTATAGCTTGGTAGCCTTGTTGACAGGATGCATTGACTTGTTCCAAGAATTCCGGGAGTACCACATTGTCAGCATCCATAATAATGACGTAATCGTATAACTTGTCGGTGTTTTCAATGGCATACTGCAATGCCTTAGCCTTGCTACTTTTCTTGAATTGAGGAGTAAGTATCGAAATAGGTAGTTTTCGCAATCGTTCATTTGTCTCCTCCTGCATGTGGTCAGAAATAACTCCTATATGGTATAATTCTTTAGGATATGAACTCTCTAAGAACTGTTGCACCGAATGGATTATGACACAATCTTCTTTATAGGCAGGAAAGAGAATGAGGAAGGTTGATGTCTGATGTTTGATGTCTGATGTCTGATATTTATGCTTGGATGTGCGCGATGGGAAGAGGGATACGAGGGCATAAAAAGATACATACATAACAGATGGTGCTATGAATATCCATAACAGCCAGTCAATGATATGTATGAAGGTCCACATTTCTTACTTCTTTTTCTTGTCTTTCTTCTTGCCTTTTTTCTTGCTTGTAGTATTTAAGTTAACGTGGTCTAAATAATTAGCTATGCGGGACAATCCTGGGATGGACTTCATCAGAACTAATGGGGACTTAAAGAATGTAGATTCCCAATGGTCATCTACTAAATAGTTGGGAGTTGCGATAGCACAGACTAATAGAGCAATGGCAAATAATGCCCACCACTTAAAGACTAAGGATGTATATATAACAGGCAGGATCAGACTCATGCCAACAATGATGGCCATCATCAGCATACGAGGTATAAGAAGCCACTGAATAACTTTATCAATTCTGTTATAACGCTGGTTGAGTATTGCGCCTGGCAGGTAATGAATATTTTTGAGTGCTGCATGGAATTGGGCTTTTATCCAATTCAATCGTTCACGGTTAAATTCCTCTGGTGTACGCTTTTTCTCGTCATAAACAAAGATGTCATCAAAAAAATCCACAAAGACATTTTGCCGCATGAGAAGAGACTCCCATTCCTTTACTTCCCATTGGGACTTCAGTTTAAATACATTTTCCTTAAACCAATTAAAATCCATGGCATATCCGCCTCCACATATTCCTGCCGACAAACCTAATGCAATATGGCCACGACGGAAGATAGAATTGTTGATTTCCTCAAAGACAGCTCCCATTCGTGCAGGAGTACTATCTCTATTACGAGAAATTCGATGCGCTTGAATGGCTTTAGTTCCTGCAGCCTCAAAAGCTTCGTTCATTTTTTCCAGAAAATCAGTATCGACGACACTACCGCCATCTAAGACAATTGCGATGTCATAGATTTTGAATTGAGGCAGGTTGTTCACGGCTAATTGAAGCGCCTTGGCTTTTGTACTTTTTGTAAAGTTCGGTATCAGATGGGTCACAGGTTCCTGTGCTAATCGGAAATTAGTCATTTCGTCATTATGATCAGAAATCACTGTCACGTCAAAAAGCCGCATCGGGTACGATTGAGCCAAGACAGATTTTACCGTGTAGATAACACCTGGATTATTATAGGAAGGTATTAGGATGATAAAGCGATTGAGTTGTTTTGTCTTCGGAACATCTCTTTTAGTGTAGAATTGAGATGCAATGGTATATATGAGCATGTATATTACAGCAAATGCTACAATACCGAATAAAAACCAGTCTATAATGAATAATATAAGCCAAAAATCCATAATTCTATAGTTTGATAAAATCTTTAATTCCTTTCATAACGGCTTTTGCCATGTTGACTTGTCCTTTGTTAAGATATTTAAGAATATCCTTGACAGTCACTATACCTATTAGATAAATATAAGTTATAAATCTCTCAATTCCTGTGATGTTGCGCTGAGCGAAAAGTAGACGGTTACGAGTGATATAATACGTTTTTAACGGAGACTGTTGCCCTGTCGTCTGACTTTCCTTGTGGAAGATGGTACAGGTTGGCTCATACCATATCTCATATCCATTACGTCGAATCATCATTGACCAATCGAGTTCCTCATAATAGAGGAAATAGCATTCAGGCATCATTCCCACTTTTTCAATAACCTCCTTTTTTACCATCATGGCTGCACCGTGGGCGTATGGGGTAGGGTGTGCAATGTTATATTGGCCGTTATCTTCTTCTCCAAAGCCAATCGACTTGTTTCGTAATGTTATCCTGGATAGAGGAGTGTATCCTGCGTACTGTATAGTTTGCTTTCCCCATGTAAATCGTATCTTTGGACAGACCATTCCGATCTTATTGGATGATTCCAAACGATTGATGAGATATCTGAGGCCTGAGGTCTGAGGTAAGATGGTATCGTTGTTCAAAAAGAAGATGTATTTCCCCTTGGCGGCTTGAATACCAAGATTGTTACCACCAGCAAAGCCAAGGTTCTCTTTTGAGCGAATGACTTTTATTTGGGGGTAGCGTTGTTCAATCAGAGTGGCTTCGTCTTCTTTTGAGGTATTTTCGACCACAATTACCTCTATGGATTTATCCCCTAAAGGCAATGTGTCCAACAATTCACAGGTATCCTTTAGCCCATTGTAATTGATTGTAATGATAGATAGTTTACACTCTTGATGCACGTTTTTTCTCTAATTTCAGACGTTTCTTTTCTTCTTGCTTTGCTATGCGTTCCTCTTCATATTTTATCCATTCAGCTTCTAAATATGGAAGGATGTACACAATTGCAATTCCACCAAAGAAAGTCAAACCATTAGGGTATTGAAATAACACTTGATTGGCATATCCTCCTAATTGCATGGATATGAATGCACTGCATAATCCACCACCGATGCCTATTAAAGATGGACTTTTTAGCTTAAACATCACTACCCAACATGCTCCTAAAAACATGATGATGATACAGGAAATAAATACAATAAGACCTATAATTCCTGTGTGTACCCATATATATACGTATTCAGAATCAGGTGGAATATCTGAGAGCTTACGATATTTGTTGTTTGCTGGGATATTAGCTTGAGTATTGCTGATTCCTAATCCCCAGGGAGCATCACTTAAATATTTTTTGATGGCAGTCTTATTGATATCACGTACATTTGCTGATGCATCGCTTTTGCTAAAAGCAGAACGCATTCTTCGGATTTGTTGATTGCCATTCCCGATGTCTGTAAAAATTAAGAAGGACATAAAAAGAGCAAAGAAAATGCTAAAAGGTATGGCTATCTTAAATGATTTTGATAATACTACATAAGCCATGAAACCTGCAGCCATAGAGAAAATAGCAGTACGGGTACCAGATTGGAACATTCCCCATAACACACATATGGAGATAACACCAAAGAATATGCGTTCCCACGTTATTTTACTGGTTATTGCTATGATAACAAATGTTACAGCTGCGGAAGCTGCATTACATCCATAGTTAGCAGCATCGCTAAATGTCGAAAAGTATCTGATGAGTGTGCCACCGTTTAACAAGTGAGTGGTTTGACCAGGTCCGTAATAGAGCCATGCAAATTCTGTTGGAGTGAAACCAATAGTTTTTTGTTTCCATGTCCAGAAAGCAGAAAATAAAGATAACAAGGCCCAAATTCTCAAATAATTGAGTAGGATATTGGGCGAAGATACATATACGGAAAAAACAAGTAAAATCCAAAGCAGATGAAGACCCATTAGACGGGCACTGGTATACCATGCTCCAAAATCTATTCCCAATCCACATGAGTCATTAAGAAGTTCTAATGTGAGAAATCCGCACCAAATACCAATGGCTAATAACAACATGTTCAAACTTCTTCCTAAACGTGAATCTTCTTTTAAATCTAAAAGTGCAATAGCAATTAGTGTCAGTTCTAGCATTTCGTCCCACAAAGACATAGGAATGCCTTGTGGTAATGGGCAATCCTTCATTTGAAGGAAATAATTAATTATGATAAGCCCCCAAAAGGCGGCTAATTTCCATCGAAATATGGTGTAGACAACAATAATTAGTATCGGAGACAGGCAGACTATAGCAAATGCAGAAAATCCAGCGTTGATAAACTCATAGATGGCCAAACCAAACAAGAGAAAGAGCAAAAGTGCTCTTCCTCCGTTTTCTTGCGTATATGTCGCAATGTTTTTTGTCATTTTTATTTAGCGTGACTGTTTTCTACTGCTGTCAAACCTAACTGAGACATACGGTATACAAAGTTATTGAACTTCGTATAAGGTGGCAATTGGCCGACGAATTCTTCGACAGCATAGCGACTGGCCTCAGTGAGATACATATAGAGTGTATTCTTATGTTCTTCGTCCAACATTGCTTCCACTTCCTTTAATGCTTTTTGGTCGACGTCTTTCCATGTGCGGTTGGCACGTGTCACCATCAAGTTAACAGTGCCCATATTCAGTAGGGCAGGGGAAATGGAATTTTCATCTAAGCAAGGATACTCAATAATAGCAATCTCTTCAGGGAGAATATCCGGACACAAGTCCTTAATGCCATTTGCCATAATAAACTTGCTGTCTTCTGCCAAGAAATCCTCATCATAGGTCAGACGGCGAACCTGTAAGCCAATAGATATCCAATAATTCTCTAACTCCTGTGCTAAGAAACTTTTACCATTGCCAGAGTCAGTGGAAATAAGGTTCAGAACGTTTTGCTGTCCTTCCTTAAACTTAGGCAGTAAGGCCTTGCTGAGCTGGCGGAGAGACAAATCAGCAATCGTCTTGTTGAAACGACGGTAACGCAGGTTGCTTTCCTTGGGATAGCAGCCCATCACCGGTATCTTAGTGATACGCTCAGAACGCATGCGGTCACGTAAGGTGCGGTCAAGCAATTCAATCATGAAGAACCAAAGAGCTGTCAGTATAAAGGTCAGCATGAATGCTCCTAACAGAATCATCAATCGGTTGGTAGGTTGAGCATTCAATGGGAACATTGGCGGGTTGAGTACACGCAAAGTTGCCGTTGACATCTGCAGGTTCTTTTGGCGCAGACGAGCTGCGTTCAAGGCCTTCAACATCTCCATATAATTACCTTCAACAAAGGAAATATGACGATCCTTGCGGTCTAAAGTTGCTCCGATAGGAGAATAGAAGAGATATTGCCGATCTAAGTTCTGTTGCATAATATCAGTAGCAGACATCTCTGCTCTCGCTTTTTCCATCAAAAGCATCTGATCAAGCCACTTGTCAATCATGTCTTTGGCCTTGACACCCGTTTCAGTGCTATAGGAACCTGCTTCTATTTCGTGAGTCAGGTCTTTTACGCTGTTGGTTGTTGCTGTCAATTCGCGTTGTGCCTTCTGCATTTCCTCCTGAGCTTCATTGTTGAGGTCACCACCTTCACCTGCCATCAGACGGAGGTTGGAAATACGTGACTGAAGACGAGAGATATCTTTAACGTGGTCTGTAAACTGTTTGTTAGCGCGGATGACACGAGCGCGATCACCTAATTGACGCTCCAGATAGTCCATCAAAGCCTTGGAAGTGGTGTAATCCATCAACTGCTGATTTCGGAAATTCTGCTGTTGAGCATCCAGACCTGCCAAAGCTTTGGTTTGCTCTCCATAGTTGATGATACGTTTGGAGACATTATAACGAATCAAATCATCCTCGGCGCTTGTCAGAATTCGATAAAGACGAGCCACCTCACGCTCAAAGAACTTGATCACATTACTGGTTTCACCGAATCGGAGTTGTTGGTAATGACGAGCAAATACTTCGTTCAAGATGTCAAGTGTATTATAGGCTATACCGGCATCGTTGGCAGAATAGCCAATGTCTATAATATCACTTCTTTGCAGTTGCAGAACTTTCAATCGGGCAGTAATATTATTAATGCCAAAATAAGGATGGTAGTTCAATAGACCAAAAATATAATTGTCTTGGGATGGCTTTTCGTATGCTTTCAGATTGGCATAGGTCGCTGATTCACTATTGTGATTAATCAACGCTTTTACATCAGCAGGAACAGTGGCATTCAATTGACGGAAATGCTCGGCTGAAATATAGTTATTATCCTTATTGGGATTGCCATACATCATGCATCGGGCAAAGAGACGAAGGGATACTTCACGAATTGTGTTCTCTGTTGTAATAATCAACATCAAGTTGGTGATATTTGTCTGCGAATTACCACCAGCAGTTCCTACACCACCTTCAATGTTATAACCTGTTATCATACCTGTATAGATAGTGGTATTGGTATCATAGACACGATCCATGTTGCGTGTCATAAACCAAGCAACTACCAAGGCTATCAAAGGTAAGATAACAAGATACCAACGAATCTTGTATAAAAACCGAACGATATATCTAAATAAATCCATAGTCCTAAATTTTTCTTTTATTATTTGCTTCTATTACTTTTCTCGTATGCTCTTGCAGCCTTGGCTGATTGTGCTGCTTCTCTGGCAGCAATTCTGTCAGATTTTTCTTTAGCAGCTTTCTCTGCTTTTTCAAGCTGTTGGTAACGTTTTTCGTCTGCCTTTGCTTCTTTCGCAATGCGCTTCTCCAACGCTTTGTTCTCTCGGCGTATTTGGCTCTCTGATTTATGGATGGTACCATCCAGCGTTACCTCAGTGGTAGCGTTTGTAATAATCGGGGTGCGAGAGATAATTTCCAATGTAAGGATGTCTGTGATGATGTTGGTTTGTAAATTCTGATAGGTCTGTACTGTACTCATTTCATGCATCTTAGTCCAAGCATAATCCTCAATACTCATGTTGCCTTGGTGAAAATCTTCCTGATTCAATGCACCAGCTCCCTGATATGCAGCAGCACCTTCACTGGCAGTCTTCAGAGTGACCAAAGAATTGGTGATTTTTGCATATAATGTACTGATCTGAAGTTTTAAATCTTCAAATTTGATGTCTTTCTCTAATCGCGCTTTTTCTGCCTCTAAACGCTTGCGCTTAATAGATGGAGCCCAGTCGAGAATATCCTCTAATGGGATGTTGAGGTTAACGCCAACATTCCAATAGGATTGTTCAGTACCATTCTTGGACTCAAAAATCGGCACAAAGTTCATAGTTCCAGTCTGGTTGTTGGTCATCTGTCCGTAAACATCAGTCTTACCATAACTGTAGCTGGCATGTGCACGGATATAAGAAAAGATGTGGCGTTTCTGTTTAGCAATCTCTGCCTTTGCCAATTGCTCAGATTTCTCCATCGACAGAATTTGTGGATTCTGTTTGGCATTCTCAAAGAGAACGGACAATGGAGGCAAGTGGAATGTCGAGAAATTTAAAGTGCTTTCATCGCTCGAGTCAAAAAATCCGGCACTGATACCACTATCATCTAACGACTGGGAATAAGTTGTAATACTCAATCCCATTACAGTTGTCAGAAGTAGCAAACGTTTTACTTTGTTCATAGAAGCTTATTTAGTTTTATACATTTTCTTTTTGTACGAATGCAAAGAGGGTACGGAAGATAATCTTCATGTCAAGCATAAAGTTGTATGTCTGTCCGTAAGTGATGTCCAGCTGTTTACGCTCTTCGGCAGACATGCTGCCACCTTTACCGCGCTCTTCAACTTGCCACAAGCCAGTAAGGCCAGCTGGAGCCATGAAACGGTCGATGCTGCTATCAGCAGTGAGCTTTTCAGCCTCATAGAGTGGGAGTGGACGATTGCCGACAATCGACATGTCGCCTTTGAGTATATTGAAGAGCTGTGGAAGCTCATCGATGCTATATTTGCGGATGAAGCGCCCTACTTTTGTGATACGTGGGTCGTTTTCTATCTTGACAAAAGCATTGTTGATTTCTTCTTCTTTCTGCTTGTTAAAGTCGCTTTCTGCAACAACGAAGTCGTCGCCAATCAGCATAATCTCTTCGTCGCTAATCATCATCTCGGATTCCATGCCCATATCCATCATGTCTTGTTCGGCTTCAGCACCAAGTGGGGCTGTGATGGTCTTGTGTTCTTCCTCTTCTTCCTTCTCGGCATATTGGTTGTT
>Ga0310695_10002172_pt1 | contig 42348 bp, 47 predicted proteins | sample RumenRJG_04DNA_FD_203882 | JGI IMG/M metagenome (GOLD analysis project Ga0310695, IMG submission 203882) | Bovine rumen microbial communities from Lethbridge, Alberta, Canada - RJG_04 (v2) (version 2) | ecosystem: Host-associated > Mammals > Digestive system > Stomach > Rumen | place: Canada... | reverse complement strand
CAACCCATCCCGTGAAAGTGGAGGCACACAGCCGTACCAGCAAAACAGAGTATATGACCCAGAGGGCCAGGCCCCGGCATTGATGAATGGCCACGGTGGGCAAACGATCAATGCGTTAGTGGGGGGGGATGCACCGATAAGGCGATTGACCCCAGCAGAGTGCGCCAGATTGCAGACAATTCCCGATTGGTACAAATGGGAGGTGAGCGAAACCCAGCAATATCGTATGATAGGCAACGGGTGGACGGTGGAAGTTATCAAACACATCTTTTCTTTTTTACCCGATGAGTTCAAGCATGAAGCAACAAGTGAATAAAGCCGAATGGCACGAATATCAAAAGGTATGCCGTAATTGTGTTTTCTGGCAGTCAGAGGGCAATGACACACCGATGGGCGTTTGCACCCTGACTGACACCCTCAAACACGAAATGCAACAGTCGTGCAGCGATTTAAGATTTACAGTATATGATACAGAGCAAAGATGAACAAAAAAAAGCATCCGTGAGTGCCAAAGTAACACCCGACAGATTGCGCCAGATATACGACATTCTGGAAGATGAGCAGATACCATTTGAGGCCGACGTTAAAAAGGTTGGCCGTGGAATCCGAGAAATAACAATCGTGGCCGATGCCAATAACATTGACCATTTCAAAAATATGTTGGTATGATAAAATTGCAGCATAACCCAGAAGTGGATATTGCCACAGCCCACAAACGCTATGCTAAGAAATGGCGTAACAAGCGGATTGGATGGCAGGATTTGGTGAACAAGTGCGCCCAGACCAAACGGACGGACGAAACCATCAAGGAGTATTTGAAGATGAGCCGCGAAGAACAAGCCGACATTAAAGACGTTGGCGGTTTTGTCGGTGGCTATCTGTCAAACGGAACACGTAAGACGGCCAATGTATTGTACCGAACCATTGCCACGTTAGACATTGATTATGGCACGGCAGACGTGTGGGAAGAGTTCACCCAGCAATACAGTTGCGCGGCCATGTTATACTCAACACATAAGCATACCAGCGAAAAGCCACGTTTCAGATTGTGCATACCGTTCAATCGGCAAGTGACCCCACAGGAATATGAGCCGATTTGCAGACGGATTGCCCACAACGTCGGCATTGAACTTTTCGACATTACGACCTACCAATTGCCCCGTCTATTCTATTGGCCAAGCACGGCCAAGAATGGTGAGTTTGTATTTGAGTACCAAGATGGCCCCAGCCTCAACGCCGACGAAGTGTTGGCCACATACATTGATTGGCGAAACGTCAGCGATTGGCCGACCTCACAGCGAGAGGGTGAGGTGATAAGTCATGAGATACGAAAGGCAGGCGACCCGTTGGAGAAACCCGGCCTCATTGGTGCATTTTGTCGTGCATACACCATCGAAGATGCCATTGAGAAGTTTTTGCCCGATGCCTACGAAAGAACGGGCATTGATGGCCGTTACACCTATAAGTTAGGAAGCGTTGCAGCCGGATTGGTTTGCTACGAGGGCAAATTTGCATATTCACACCATGAGACCGACCCAGCATCAAGGCAGCTTTGCAATGCGTTTGACCTTTGCCGTATTCACCTTTTCGGAGTTCACGATGAGGGTACACGTCAGACCGATGTAACCAAATTGCCGTCGTATCTGAAAATGCAGGATTTCGTGTCGGAAGATAAGACCGTGCGCGTGATGCTGACAAAGGAACGTCAGGCAGAGGCCGACAGCATATTTGCAGGTGTGACCGATGAGCCAGACGATGCCGACGATGAGGCCGAGGAAAACACCGATTGGATGGCTGAGTTGGAGTTTGACAAGAAAGGCAATATCAAGTCAACGGCAAAGAACATCATTTGCATATTGGAGAGAGACCCGAAGTTGGCAGGGCATTTGTGGCACGATGAGTTTACGGGTTTTGACCTCATCAAGAAAGGTTTGCCGTGGGATAAGAAAGCGAAGTTGTGGGGCAACAGAGACGATGCCAATTTGCGTATCTATCTGGAAGAGCAATACAACGTCACGGGAAAGGACAAAATCAAGGATGCCAAGGATGCCGTTTTGACCCGTCACAGATTACACCCCATCCGTGAATATCTGAACGGGCTGCAATGGGATGGTGTGCCGCGTCTCGATCGTCTCATCATTGACTATATAGGTGCAGAAGATACGCCCCTCAACCGTGCAATGACGCGTAAGCATTTCACGGCAGCGGTGGCCAGAGTAATGCGCCCAGGGTGTAAGTATGATTATTGCCTCATCATTGCAGGTGCAGAGGGAATTGGCAAATCCACGTTGCTCAACGTCATGGGTGGCCAATGGTTTTCTGACAGCCTCACAACGATGGAGGGCAAATTGGGCATGGAGCAATTGCGTGGTGCATGGCTCATTGAGTTGGGCGAATTGTCAAGCATCAAGCGAAGCGACGTTGAACAAGTAAAGTCGTACATTACACGTCAGGATGATATTTACAGAGCCGCGTATGGCACGGTGGTTGAGAAGCACCCAAGGCAATGTGTGTTTTGTGGTACAACCAATGAGACCTATTTTCTCAAAGGTGACACGGGCAACAGACGTTTTTGGGTAATCAAGATTGTGCCGGAACTACGAAAGCACAGCAACATCAAAGAAGCCATTGAGCGTGACCGTGACCAACTTTGGGCAGAGGCCGTGCAAAGGTGGCGTGATGGTGAGCAGCTTTATTTGCCCCAAGATTTGGAGGCTGAGGCCCGACAGAGACAACAGGAATATAACGACGATAGCGACGACCCATTGAAGAGCCTTTTGGCGGTGTATCTGGATAAGAGATTGCCGACAGATTGGCCGTCGTGGGATTTGCAGCGACGACGTGCGTATTTCACCCAGAGCGACCCATTGGATGCCGAGGGTGTGACCCTCAGAGACCGTGTTTGCGTTGCTGAGTTCATTTGTGAGCAGATGGGCAGAAGCATGGCAGATAAAGAATATAAGTACATGGCCAGACGTATTGCCAAACTGTTAGATGAGTTTGACGGGTGGGAACGTGTCAGCGTTTCACGTCATGCAGAAAAATTGTACGGCAGACAAAAGGCGTGGGTAAGAAAGGAGGTTGACAATGAGGGTGATATTTAGGATTGACAAAAACGGCTCAGTTGACAATTTTCAGTTGACACGATGCACAAAATTGGCTAAAGTGTGCAGTTGCTTTGTCAACCGAATTTTTGAGTTGACAAGTCAGTTGACAAGTCAGTTGACAAAGAAAGTGCCTAAAAATCAATACTTTATATATAATTGTCAATTGTCAACTATAAATTATAAAAAAATAGTGTTTAATAAAAAAGTATGTTTAGAAATAGTGTTTTATTGAATCATACGGGATTTACGCGCACGCGTGAGAATTGACAACAGATTGAAAGATGAAAAAGAGTATTGCAAATATAGTGAATCATGCCGAGGTATCGGAGAAAGCCATTGAGCGTTATTTGTTCGATAGCGTAAAGATGGCAGGTGGTGTGTGCCTGAAGTATTCCAACCCGAACATGGCAGGCTACCCCGACCGTGTGGCTATCATGCCAAATGGTGTGACTGTATGGGTAGAGTTGAAGAGCCAAGGAAAGAAGCCCAGCAAGTTGCAGGTGATACGGATTGAATCAATGAGGCAGTTAGGCCACAAGGTTTATGTGATAGACAGCAAACAAGGTGTGGATTTAATGATGAGCGAATTATGATTTACAGACCCTACGAATATCAGCAAACGGCAATGCGATGGATTATTGACCATCCGCGTTGTGGCCTATTTCTCGACATGGGATTGGGTAAGACGGTCAGCACCCTCACAGCCATTCAGAACCTCATGGACGATTGCGAGGTGAGCCGTACATTGGTGGTGGCCCCGAAGAAAGTGGCCGAAACAACATGGACTACTGAGGCCCAGAAATGGGAACACCTCAAAAGCCTCAAAGTGGTTAAGGTGTTAGGCACGGAGAAACAGCGGTGCATGGCATTACAGACCAAAGCCGATGTGTACGTGACAGGACGCGATAATTTTGTTTGGTTGGTTGGCAAATATGGTGGGATGCTACCATTTGACGTTTTGGTGATTGACGAATTGACCAGCTTTAAGAGTTCAAAGAGTGAGCGTTTCAAGGCAATGCGTATTGCCGTGCCGACTGTCAAGCGTGTTATTGGTTTGACGGGTACACCGGCCCCAAATGGATTGATTGACCTTTGGGCACAGATGTATTGTCTGGATATGGGCGAGCGTTTGGGTAAGAACGTCACGAAGTACAGAGAGACGTATTTTGAGACACACAAATGGAATAACATTATTGTGCGTTGCGACGTGAAGAAAGGTTGTGAGGATATTATCAGAAACAAGATTGCCGACATTTGTTTGTCGATGCAAGCCAAGGATTATTTGACATTGCCCGACCTATTGACCCATACGATCCAAGTGCCATTGTCTGCATCCACGATGGAGAAATACCAGAAGTTTGAGAAAGAGAAAGTGTTGGAGTTTGCAGAAGAGCATAAGGATGAGCCATCGAACATTCTGGCTAATAGTGCAGCCGGATTGATGAATAAGTTAGCCCAATTTGCCAATGGTGCAATCTACGATGAGGACAGAGAGGTGCATGAGATACACAATGACAAAGTGGATAAGTTGGCAGAGATTGTTGAGGCTGCAAACGGCAACAGCGTTTTGGTATTCTACCAATTCAAACATGACATTCCCAGAATCATAAAGAAGTTAAAGGGGTATCGTGTAGAGGCGTATGAGGGTGAGAAGCAGTTGGTGGCATGGAATAAGGGGGAGATAGACGTGTTGTTGGCCCACCCTGCATCAACAGCCTATGGCCTCAATATGCAGGAAGGTGGCCATTACATTGTGTGGTTTGGTGTTGGCTGGAATCTGGAACACTACCAACAGGCAAATGCCCGATTGCACCGTCAAGGCCAGAAGCACCCAGTTACCGTGTACAAACTCATTTGTCCTAACACAGTGGACGAGAGAGCGGATGCAGCATTGGGCAGCAAGACGGGAGTGCAGCAAGGGTTATTGGATAGCCTTAATTACCTCATGCGTAAGTACCAAGGTGAGATTTGATTGTGTAACGTAATCGAATGAATATGGCCAAGAATGAAACATACAATAAATTGATACACACTGCCCGATGGCTGCAATTGCGTCGGCAGGTGTTAAATGCCCATCCGATATGCCAGATGTGCGAGGCAGAGCGCAGGGTGAGCGCAGCGACCGAGGTACACCACATCGTACCCGTTGAAACAGCAGTAAGTGAGCGAGAAATGGCAGCTTTGATGTTTGACCCTCACAACGTCATGGCATTGTGTCACAAGCATCATCAGGAAGTACACCAGACGTTAGGCAAAGGAGGAAAGCAAGAGCGACGAAAACGGGCTGATGCACGGCTGCAAAATTTTGTTAAAAAATTTTTCAACGATGAAGTCGGGCCATGATTTTGAAACGGGAGGGAGGCCGAATAAACCCCGCCAAAACCTTTCTCTTCACACGAAGTGAGTTTTTAGGCCGTGGGGGCACAGCCCCAATTTTTTGCCCATATTCAATTATTTGCCGATATTTTCAGTAAAAACGCAATAAAAGACCCAGATATGAGATTTGATGATGATATTTTCGATTTTGCCAATTTCGGCAAGGGCCAGGCCCCAGCCGAGCCAGAGGCAGCAATGGCCAGCGATGAGGGCGCAGATGCCGCAGACAGAGCCGAGGCCAAACGGGCACACCGACGTACAAAGGAATGTACCGAACTAAGCCAGCGTTATGAGTACCGCCGTGCTTTCTCAGAGGTGAGAATGTTGGAGGCCATGAAGTATGTGCCATTGCAGGATGGCCACACCTACAATTTCATTACCGCTGGCGACGTGGATAGTTTGTCATTCCTGAAAGTGGTATTGAACCAGCACGATTTGGATTTCATGCTTTGCTCCACATGGTGTATGGCCGCAGAGGATATTTTGCAGATTCAGCAATGGTGGGAGGCAGGGCGCATTAAGAAATTCGATATGTACATGGGTGAGATATTCCCCGGCAGTTACAAAATCGAGTGGCAGATGGTCAAAAAATTCTATGCCGCCCACCCGGACGTTGGCCGTGCCGCCATCTTCAAGAACCACAGCAAGATTTACGCAGGGTGCAATGTGGCCGATGGGTTTTACTTTGGCATACAGACATCGGCAAATATCAATACCAATCCGCGAACTGAGCAAGGGAGTATAACAGTCGATAAAGGTATCTTTGATTTTTACAAAGATTACTTTGACGGCATAAATAGTTTTGAGAAATGACAGAGCAGGATCGAGACAAGCAAAAGGCCGCAGTTGTGGCCGAGATAGTCAGGAGCAAAGGTTTTAAGACCGTGGCGTGTTCAAACGTCGGCCTCAACCCACGGACATTCAGGCAATGGATGGCCACCGATGCTGAGTTTAGGCAGGCCGTCGAGGATGCCGTGGAGATTGCCCGTGATTACCGCGACGATATGGCCGAAAAGAAATTGTATGAGAACGTGGAGGCAGGCGACGTGACCAGCATTATTTTTTATTGCAAAACCCGTCTGAAAAATCGAGGGTACACGGAAAAGGTATTGCCGCAGCCCCAGCCAGAGCAAGCACCGGCCCAGCCGACATTGCCAGAGCCTCAGATTGTGGATGGTGAGAAGATTGCCGCATCCATCCAAAAGAAGATTACGGCCAAAAAGACCTACATTGTTAAGTTGCTCAAAAAGCAAAACAAGTACACACCCGAATTGTCAATGCAGGTCAAGATTGTGGCGCAGCTGTTGGTTAGGACAGAGATATTGGCCGAGCAGATATTTGATGTCAACCACAAGCCCGTCAATGTGGAGTTATCCCGTGAGGGCAACGAGCGTGAGAGTATCAGCCCCAAGGAAAAATTGTATCTGGATTTGCTGACCCAGAGCCAAAAGGCACTCAGGGCGTTGGGTATGAACACGGACAGCCGAGAGCGTAAGACTGACAACGATGGTTTTGCCGACTTTATTAACCAATTCAAGGATGAGGAAGAATGACCGAAGAAGAGAAAGTAAGAGAGCGACAATTTAAGGCCGACGTGGTGGCCGACCTGCAAAGGCAACGGCCATATCTGGCCACCCGTTACCGCCGTGCGCTGGATGATACCGACCCACGCATGGCGCAGTATGTGTTTGGTGTGATAGACAACCCAGATGCCCACAACCTTTATGAGCATTTGGCCATCCGGCGTTTCTTCAAGATGCTGGATAAGTACGATTGGAAGAAAGGCCGCGTTAAGCGTTTCATCAAGTTTTACGAGGTGTTGCGTTTCAATGGTACGTCTGGCAGAACCCGATACAAGTTGACACCCGTGCAGACGTTTCAGTTTGCCAACATATTCGGGTTTGTTGATGCAATTGGCCGTCGGCTCATTCGTACTGTTTACATCTTTGTGCCGCGTAAATTCAGCAAAACCACGTCGGCTGCATCATTGGCCGTGTTTGATATGCTGTTTGGCGACAACAATGCTCAGGCATACGTTGGGGCAAACAGTTACGAGCAGGCCAAAATTTGCTTTGATGAGATACGGGCAATAATGCAGGATATTGACCCAGCCTCCCGGCATTTCCGCGTGAACCGTGAGAAAATCACCTTTAAGGACAGAGGCCGTGACAGCCTCATCCGATGCCTAACGGCCAACGCCAAGACGCAGGACGGTTTACACGCCTCATTGGTGATAATGGATGAGTACGCCCAGGCACGGAACACGGCAGGGAAGAACGGCGCAGACCTCAAAAACGTGCTGACATCTTCGATGGGGCCACGCCGTGAGCCGTTGACGATGATTATTACCACGGCCAGCGACGTGATAGATGGCCCGTTTGCGCATGAGTTGGAGGGCGTGAAAAAGGTACTCAGAGGCGAGGCCGAGGCCGACACCATGTTTGCTTCACTATTTATGCCCGACGTGGACGATGAGGAAAACGACCCCCACACATGGGCAAAGGTGCAACCCCATTTGGGTATTACCGTGCAGCCCGATTTCTACGAAAAGGAGTATGAGACCGCCCAGCTGTCAGCCGAGAATATGTTGGCGTTTCGTACCAAGTTGCTCAACGTGTTTGCTGTCAACGATGAAACGGCATGGCTACCAGAGAAAGTTTGCCAGAGCCTCATGGGAGATTTCGACATTGACCATGTGCAGGGCAAGCCATCGTGTGCCGTGGCGTTTGATTTGTCGGTGCATGATGATTTCAGCGCAGTTTCTTATACCATCTATCTGGAGGCCAACAAACGCTTTTACACCCATACCGACTATTATTTCCCGGAGGGTGCATTGCCCGGCCACCCTAATGAGCAGCTTTACAGGCTATGGCATGAGGCAGGGCATTTGAAGTTATGCAAGGGAAAGAAGATTGACGTGAGGCAGGTGGGCAATGATATATTGGCACGATCCAAACGTGTGCGCATTATCCGTATCAGTTATGATGCCTACAAAGCGCAGGATTTGGTGAACATCTTGCGAGTGTTGGGAGGCCCCGACACGTTGCAGCCATACAGCCAGACCAACGGCAATTTCAATTTGCCCGTCGAGAGTTTTGAAATGATGGCCTACAATGACCCACCACAAATTACGCTCAACAACAACCCCATCAATCTGTATTGCCTGATGAATTGCGTAATTGACGAGGATAGGTTGGAGAATAAGAAGCCAATGAAAGTGAGCCAATACAGAAAGATTGACGGCGTGATTACGTGCCTAATGACAATTGGGGCACTCTATTCATACGAAAGATAAGTTAAAGTTTGTTAAATATTTTTCGGTGGCTGTTTTGCTTTGTAGCGCATTGTTTTGCTTTGTCCTACATTGTAAAGCGGCCATTTTTAATATGTGTATCTTTGCGGCAGATAACTTTGCAAAGATATGAATTTTCCTAAATGGCTGAACCCCGCAACGTGGTTTTCCAGAGAGGAAACCATTGTTGAGACAGGTACGGAAGAGGTGGCAACAAACACTCAATCCGCACCCGATACTCCACGCACGGGCGGTTATTCGTTTTGGGAACTTTTAGCAGGTGGCAACAGCACCGCATTGTCGATTGCAACGGTGTACCGTTGCGTTAATCTGTTGGCCGATAGTGTGGCCGTTTTGCCGTGTCAGTTTATGCGGCAGAAAGATGGCCGATTTGTCGTTGATACCAACAGCCGATTGCATTACCTTTTGAATGTACAGCCAGACACAGCATTGAGCGCGTTTGATTTTTGGCGGCAAGTGGTACAGCGATTGTTGATGGATGGCAATGCCTACATCGTACCCGTTTACAACACCGTATCATTGGAGATTGACCGTCTGGCATTGTGTGGCCGTGGCACAGTAAGCCACGACACAACCAATGACACGTACACCGTCACGGATGCCGACAACGGAATTTATGGCGTGTATGATGAGGATGAGATTATCCACATTAAGGGCATGAGCGTTGACGGCAAGCATGGTGTGAGCGTATTAACGTACGCCCGTCTTACATCGAATATTGCTACCACAGGCGATGCCGAAACGCTTAAACGCTTTGCCAATGGTGGTAACGTCAGAGGTATCATTTCCAACGATAACAGCGTAAGAGGTTTTGGCGAGTACCAGGATGAGGAATTGGAGAAAACGGCAGTTGATGTTGACGGACGTTTCCAAGCAGGGCAGCACATCGTATCTTTGCCCGGTCAAGTCCAATTTACTCAGATGTCGATGAGTTCAGTGGATATGCAGTTTTTGGAGAGCCGCAAATTTACCGTGAGAGAGATTTGCCGTTTCTTCGGTGTGCATCCATCTTTTGTGTTCGACGATACCAGTAACAATTACAAGTCCGCTGAAATGGCCAACGTGGCATTTCTCAATAACACCCTCAACCCTATTTTGCGTAAGATTGAGGCCGAGTTGTTGCGTAAGTTGGTGGCCCCGACGCTGGCAACCAAGCGAAAGTTTGAGTTTAACCGCCAATCACTTTATGCGTGTGATTTGGAGAGCAGAGGCAAGTATTGGAAGCAGGTTATTGAAACGGGATTGTACACCGTCAATGAGTTGCGCCGTGAAGAGAACAAGCCCGATGTGGAGGGTGGCGACACGGTGTTGGTGTCTGCCAATCTGAAATCCATTACCAATCTGGCCGCAGAGGGAGAACCGACACAGACAGAACCCGATAAGAACCCCGACGATAACAAGAAAAAGGAGGATAGCGAAGATGAAGAATAAGAACCAAATAATCAGACGGCAGATGTTCACGGTTGCAAGCCTGCAAGTACGTGAAGCCGCCGAGGGCGAGGCCCCCAGCCGAATCATTGAGGGGTACGCCATTCTTTTCAACGTGCCATCCGCTCCATTGTGGGCAGATGAGGACAGCGAAGCCAGAGAGGTGATTGCCGCAGGTGCAGTGACCAAAGAACTGTTGGACGGTTGCGACATCAAAATGACGATGTTTCACAATCGGCAGTTGCTTTTGGCACGATCGAACAAGGGCGCAGGTACATTGACGTATGAGGTTGACGAAAAGGGCGTGAAGTTCAGTTTTGAGGCCCCCAATACAGTCGATGGTGACAAGGCATTGGAATTGGTAAGACGTGGTGACATTGGTGGGTGCAGCTTTGCATTTACCACACGTTATTACGACGATGCTTGCGTTGAGCGCAGTGCCAAAGTTGTGAATGGTACGACCATGATAACGTACACCGTGAAAGCCGTTACGGGCATTTACGATTTCACTATCACTGACAATCCGGCATACCCCGATACATCGGTTGAGGCGAGGGAGTTTGTGGCAGGGCTGAAAGCACCAGAGACCCCAGAACCTCCAAAGGACAATACGAAAATGCGTGAGCAATTGCGCGAAATGCGTTGCGCCGCAAATAGTAAGTTATTTTAAGTTTAACCCCTAAATTTCACAGTTCAATGAAGAAGAACAAATTGAATGTGCGCGAATTGGTCAATCAGTATCAGGCCAATTGCGACCGCATCCGCGAAATGGCGGATACGTGCGAAAAGGAGAACCGTGAGCGCAACGATGCTGAGAACAAGGAGTTTGAGGCCCTTTGCCGCGACAATCAGTTGCTCCAGATGAAGATGCAGGCCGCAACAGCCGAGCATCTGCGTGAGAACCCCAACGCCGCTGAGGAAGCCATTACCCTCATCCGCGAGAACGCGAAGAACGGCAAGAAGTCGGAAATTATCTTTGTTCGTGACATGATGATGGTTTCCGATGTGAACGCTGGCGGCATCATCCCCCTCAATGTGCAGGATATTTTGAAGCCCCTGCAAGAGGGTTTCATTCTCGACAAGGTAGGTTTGCCCATGCCTACGGGTTTGGCTGGCGATTTCGTTTGGCCAATGTATGAGATGGTTGAGGCTACTGTTTTGGGTGAGGGTGCAGCACTCTCAGACACCAAGATTCCGTTTAGCAAGATGACCGCATCACCGGCCCGTATTGGCATTGCTATCCCCGTAACCAACCAGAGCCTCAACCAGAGTGACGGCGTTTTGGAGATGATTGTGCGCGAGGTCATGCCGCTGGCAGTGCGTCAGTTGCTCAACAAGATTCTGTTTAGCACGGAGGCAGTCAACCAGACCGCCGCATCCGCTGGACTAATTGGCCCGTTTGCCAAGGATTCTGTTAAGGCAAAGAAGATTGCATTGTCGAATGTTCCTACATTCCAGCAACTCAATGCCCAGATGAAGGCCGCAGTGCTTGAAACGGGTATTACAGGCGATCACATTTGTTGGGTTATGACTAAGAGCATGGCCGCAATTCTGGAGGGTACGCCCATCAACGAAAAGGGCATTTTTGTGCCTATGCTCCAGAACGGCATACTTTGCGGATTACCCGTGTACACCACCAACACCATTCGTAAGATTGTCAAGTCGTACCAGAAATATACGGCAGGGCAGACGAACGCATGGGCAGCTTACACCCTGCAAGACAGCGACACCGTTACTTACAAGGTGAGCGGTGACACCATTGCGCACGCGCTGGCTAAGATTACCAGCCCCGACGGCGGCAAGATTGCCGAGGTGAGCGTTGTGACTGAGTACATTGGTTTGGGTGATTGGCGTTACCAGCCAATGGGACTGTTTGGCACGCTCCGTTTCATCGTTGACCCGTACAGCCAGGCCCGTAAGGACAGCGTGGATTTCGTACTCAACACGGACTATGCAACCAAGACCGTGCGTGAGGAAGCATTCCTCATGGGCGAGGTTGCCCCGGCATCCTAAGACTTTTCTTTCTGTTCATACGATTAAAAAATTAAGTTGGTAGTCAATGGCAGCAGTGGATTTGGCACTATTCAAAAAGCACGTCAGGGCAGATGATTTTGCCGACGATGATACTTATTTGCAGCACCTTTTGGATGCCGCAGAGTTAAGCGTTATCACGGCAACCCACCGCACGGAAGATGAGTTGAAAGCCATCGGAAACGGTGAGACCATCCCCACACCGCTCATTCAGGCGATTATGATGCTGGCAGCGCATTGGTATAATCAGCGTGAGAGCGTGAGCAACGTGCAAATGCACCAAGTGCCCGATTCACTGTCTGCATTGATTAAGCCATACCGAAAGTTGGTGAGCGAATGATTGCAGGACGCATGAAATACAAGTTGGCGTTATTGATGCCCAGCACGATCGAGAATGATTTTGGCGAGGCCATAACCACCTACGAACAAACGCGAGTTGTCAATGCCGAAAGGGTAAAAAACAATGGCCGCAGAAGTGAAGAGGTTGGTGAGCATTTCCCCGATTATAATGCTGAGTTCAATATCCGAGACGCGCACCCCGTCGATGAAAATTGGCGAGTGCAGCAATTGGGTGGCCATTTGTACACCGTGACCGCGATAATTCCCAACATTGACAAAGGTATGAAAACATTGATTTGTGAGCGTGTGAACGAGTAAACCAACAGCCGATGAAACCCGAAGAATACACAGGCAGCGAATGGCAGTATCTGTTGAAGCAGATGGACGGCAAGGAAATCAAGAAATCTTTGCGCAGTGCCATAAGAGCCGAGGCCAAGAAAGCCCAGAAGATAGCGCAGGACAAATTGGCCGCGACTGATTTGCAGGTGCAGGGTAACACGGCAGATTGGAAGAAAGGAATTAGAACGTACATTTACAATCCCAACAGAGCCACGGGATTCATGGTGACGGTCAAGGCCAGAGCCGCAAGCAGAAAGACGGGCAAAGGTGAGAAGTCAATGCACCAGAACCGCAAGGGATTCAAGAAACCCGTTTTGATGTGGGCAGAAGAGGGCACACAGCCCCGTAAACGTGGGGGCAAGCGAGTGAAAGCCGACAACGCCCACAACACGGCAAAGGCGCAGGGCAGAATTGGTGGAGCATGGCAGTACATACGAAAGGGTGGCATTAAGACGGGTCGGATGAAACCGTACCGTTTTCTGGAAAGGGCGACCCCTGAAATGTTCCAAGCCGTCGAAGCAGGTTTGACCCCCGAAGTTGGCAGAGCCGTTGAGAACGTGGCACGGAAATGTGGTTTTATTTAATAGGCAGCATCTATGACATCATTAAGCATTGGCAAGATTATCCGCAAACTCCTAACCGAGAGCGTGAAGATTAAGGCGGCAAAGGTGACAAAGGTTTTCCCCGTTGTTACCGATGAGGCCAAATTGCCATACATTGCATATCGTCGGGCTGACATTGAGCCAGGCCCCTTTAAGGGCGGCAACGCCGACACGGTGACAGTCGAGGTGGCGTGTTTCACCAAAGACTATGAGAGCGGCATTGAGTTGGCCGAGATAGTGCGCGAGGTGCTGGATTGTCAAGAGAAAGAGATTGACGGTTTGAAAATGCGCAGTTGCACATTGTCTGGCGGCGATGAGAGATACCAAGATGATGCCTATGTTCAATATTTAATATTCACAATTAAAGCATAATGAGTTATGAGTTACGTTAATGGTAGTGATTTGTTGCTGAATGTAGGTGGCAAGGCTGTCGGCCATTGCACCACCCACACCACAACTTACAACAGCGAGACGAAAGACCGCGCCGTTAAGCCCGTTGCATCCGCTAAGAAGTCCGCAGGACTGTGGAAAGGCAAAGGCGTTACGGGCCTCAGTATTTCCATCAGTGCAGAGGGTTTGCGCTATTACAGCGAGACCGAAAACGGGTTTGTGCAGATTGCGCCCATGTGGGGCAAGGGTCAGAGCGTTCAGGTGCAGGCATTTGAGCGTGAGGGCGACGCGACACCCTATCTGCAAGGTAAGTTTGTCATTGCCTCCATCGAGGAGACCAGCCCGGCACAAGACGATGCCACGTACACCATCAATCTGGAGAATGACGGTGAGCCTGACATCTACCCCGGCAGCGACGATGAAGATGGCGGTGGCGACGACGATGGCGATGGTGGCTAACAACCTAATCTGACACAACATGAATAAGGTTGAAATCACGATCAACGGCAAGCATTACCCCTGTCGGCCAACGATGGGGGCAATGCTCCGTTTCAAGAAAGAGACGGGCCGCGAAATTACCCAAATCGAATCTGGCAGTTTTTCCGATATATGCACGTATCTTTGGTGTTGTTTGGTATCGGCCTGCAAGCATGATGGTATTGAGTTCAATTTGTCATTGATGGATTTTGCTGACAGCATCAGTGCAGATGATATGACCGATTGGAGCAATGCCGTGATGGGCGATGCCGAGGGCCAGGCCCCAGAGGATGGCGCAGATGCCGAAAAAAAAAGTCAGTAGGCATTTATGAGTTGTTAGGCATTGCGGTTGGCTGCATCGGTTTGTCATACGACGATTTTTGCAGATTGACCCGTGAAGAGTTCCAACACATTTATGATGCCTATCAAGACAAATTGGAAACTGAGTACCGTTGTGGATGGGAGCGTATGCGAATGTTGGCCGCGATAACCATACAGCCGCACACCAAGAAAAAGGTAACACCCGAAAAGTTATTGCCATTCCCATGGGAAAAGAAGAATAAGGCTAACCATAAATTGCCGACCGCCGATGAGGACAAGGCAAGGTTGGAAAGCCTATTGAAACGAATTAAGAAGTAACAGCAGATATGGCAAAAGACGTAAAATTTAATATAAAGCTGCAAGTTGACGGCAAAGATGTGGTTGTGCAAGCCTCAACCAACGTCAAGCAGTTGGCCAACGATTTAGGGTTGGTGCATGACCGCGTGACAGCCGCCGACAAAGCGTTTATGAAATGGACGCAGAGCGTTGTTGCCATCGGTGCTGTTACTAACTCCATCCAACAAATATCTGGCGTACTCAACACCCTCACTGAGGACAGCCGTACATTTGGCGCAGCCATGAAAGCCGCCAACACTATGGCTGGCAAGGATGCCGAGGGATTTGCGCAACTGAAAGACCAGGTTGCCGAACTGAGTAAGTCAATACCAATGGCCCGTGATGAGTTGGCCAATGGTTTGTATCAAGTCATTTCAAATGGCGTTCCCGAAGATAATTGGATTGATTACCTAAGAGCATCGAGCCGTGCCGCCGTCGGTGGTATTGCCGATGTTGGCGAGGTGGTCAAAGTCACTTCGACTGTCATTAAAAACTATGGTTTGGAATGGTCAGCCGCCCAAGATATTCAGGACAAGATACAGTTGACCGCCAAGAACGGTGTGACATCGTTTGAGCAGTTAGCCGCCGCCCTGCCATCCGTCACGGGCCAGGCAGCGCAGTTGGGCGTGTCATTCACGGAAATGCTGGCCGTGATGAGTACGTTGACGGGCGTAACGGGTAACACGTCAGAGGTGGCCACGCAGCTTGCAAGTGTGCTGACCGCATTAACAAAGGAGAGCAGCAAGAGCCAGAAGATGGCCGAGGAAATGGGCATATCGTTCAATGCTGCATCCATCCAAGCCGCAGGTGGTTTGCGTAACTATCTGCAAGAGTTAGACCGTACCGTTACGGCATACGCACAGAAGTCCGGCCAACTCAAAGAATCCATTTACAGCAAACTTTTCGGACGTGCCGAGGCATTGCGTTTGGTCAATGGCCTAACGGGAGAAATGGCCGCTAAGTTTGACGAAAACATTGCCGCGCTGGATAACAGTGCAGGAACGATTGACAAGGCATTTGAGACGATGAGCAGCACGGGAGCGGCCACAACTCAGATGCTAAAGAATCAGTTTGCCGCCGTTACCGACCTCATTGCAGGGATCGTGGGAGGCATACAGCCATATTTGAATTTTACCGCCCAATTGGGCATGACCATATTAAGCGTTACCAGCCTCACAAAAGCCATCAAGGGCCTCAACATTGCACACGCATTGATGATTGCCCGTACCAAGGCCGGAGGTGTGGCGATGCTGGCATTTGGTTTGAGGGCAAGCCGTGCCGCCGCTTTTGCCCGTGTGTTTAGTGCTGCATTGAAAGGTGTGGCATATCAGGCCACAGCCACTAAGATTGCAATACGTGGTTTGATGATGGCAACGGGCGTTGGTGCGCTCATTGCAGGTGTCACATTTGCCGTTGAAAAACTCACGGGAGCATTTGAAGATGCCAGTGATGCCGCCGAAGATACGGCAGAGAAGATTGACCGTGTGGCCGATACAGCCCAGCAAGCCCAAGATGCTTTTGCCAATAAGCAGTCAGAGGTGTACAGCAGTCTAATGACAAAGTACACCCAATTGCAGACGGCATGGAAAGCACTGTCAACGGCTCATGCCAAAGCCCAATGGATTAAGGACAACAAAAAGGCATTTGAGGAATTGGGTTTGAAGATACACAGTGCCAAGGATGCCGAAGATACGTTTGTCGGCAATACCGATGCCGTTGTGGAATCGTTCAAGGCCAGAGCCAAAGCCGCCGCCCGTCTGGCACAACTCACAGAAGAGTACCGAATCCAAATGGATTTGGCCGATGAGATTGCCCGTGGTGATGAGCAATACCGCCAAGAGAACACCGTGCAGGCAGGTGAGCCTGTACGTAAGGAGGGCGAATTTTACCCGGCTGGCCATTCAGCCGAGAAAGGCATGGAGTACGTCAACAGCGGTGGCCATTGGGTTTATACTGACAAGGGCGCAGCACAGCACAATGCCAATATCGGCAAAAACCCCAATCTGCAAAGCAGCCGCGACGCATTGGCAGCATCCCAAGAGCGCAGTAAGAAAATCGAGGGTGACATTGCCGCCGATGCCAAAGCCGCCACGACTAAGGTTAAACCCACGCCCACCAATACAACCAACACAAAGGGCGACCCCAATAAGGACAAAATCATTGAGGGCGCAAAGAGTTATGCCGACCTTACACACAACATCGGTGTGTATAAGAAGCAGTTGGAGGCAGCAGACCCAGCCAACAAGCAGCTTATTACATCTTTGCGTCAGCAGATTGCCGAGGCTGAGGAAGCAGCACAGGCCGCAAAGGATTTGGCCAACGGATGGGATTTGCAGAACCCCGACACGCTGGAAGAGATAGACGAAGCCATCAGCCGCCAGCAGGCGTTGCGAAAAAAGGCCAATGCCGAGAATCTGCAAGGCATTGATGCCGAGATTAAGCGTTTGCAGGGATTGAAAGCCCAGATGGAGCGCAATGCCAAAGTACCAACACCCATTGAGCAAATCCACACGTATGAGCAATTGGATGAGGCATTGGCCATCTACAATGACCGCCTAAAGGTGGCCACGGAAGAGGAACGCGCCCAAATCCAAACTCAGATTATCGAGTTGGAGAGATTGCGTAAGAAATGGGATGCCACATTGGAGGCCATGAAAAAGCCAGGCCCCATTGGTACGCTAAAGACCATTGAGGATTTAGACGATGCCATTTCCTATTACGGCCAACTCCAAAAACACCAGAGTGCCGATGAAATTGCAGCCACCCAGCAAGTCATACAAGCATTGGAAGCCAAGAAAAAGGCAATGCAGAGGCCGATTGAGTTGGCAGGAATGCAAAAGGAAATTGACGAAATCAACGCCCTAAGTGGCCGTGAGTTCAAGGTGAAGATTAAGGGCATGGGATTTGATGCCCTCACTGACAAAATCCGCGAACTGAAAAAGGCCCTCAACGATATTGACAACCCACCGACCGAGAATCAGCGAAAGCAGATTGAGGGCATGATTGCCACATACGAGGAATGGCGCAGAAAGTCAATAAGTGCATTTGACACAGCCCGTAACGGATGGGATGGTATCAAGGGCATTGGCAACTCCATTCAGAGCATTACGGACGCGCTGGAGGGAAACGGCAACGCATGGCAAAAGACTGTTGCACTCGTTGATGCTTTCATCGGTTTGTATGAGGGAATCCAAGCCGTCATTGGTATCATCAATTTGTTATCGGCTGCATCGTCAGCCCATGCCGTGACCAAAGGTGTTGAGGCAGGTGCAGAGACCACAGAGGCAGCGACCAGGGAGGCAGCGACCGCCGCCAATGTTGCTGCATCCGTGGCCCAGATTGCGGCAAACAAATTGGAAACAGCATCGTGGGCAGAGTTGGCCGCAGCCATGACATTTGCCGCCCACGCTTACATACCATTTGCAGGTACGGCCATTGCATCCGGCATGATTGCCGCCCAGCAAGCCATGATTATTGCCGCAGGCATACCGAAGTACGAAAAGGGTGCTTTGGCATTTGGCCCCACGTTGGGCATATTCGGTGAGTATGCAGGTGCAAGCCACAACCCCGAAGTCGTGGCCCCGTTAGACAAATTGCGCTCCATGATTGAGCCGTCAAGCGGTTTCAGCGGAGAGGTGGAGTTTGTCATTAAGGGCAGACGTTTGGTTGGTGTGTTGAACAAGGAAAACAAAATCAATAAACGCACGTAACGATGGCAAAGTATTTACGATATATGGGTGAGTTCCTGAGCCACGCAAACACCGTGTGGCGAGTGGAGATTTTGCAAGAGGCTGACAAGGCATTTGCCCGTGTCGGCCAACTCACTTTTGAGGCAGAGGAAGCGTTGTTGATTGAGTGGAAACACATTGATAAAGAAGAGGTGTTGCACGGCAGCACGGCCACGATCCAAATTGAAAGCCCCGGCGATAGAACGTATGAGGATTTATATTCAATCGAGGTTGGGCAAATCCGCATGGACGTGTACAAGGATAACGTGCTTTATTGGAGTGGCGCGTTAGACCCAGAGTTTTACGAAGAGCCGTATGAGAGGGCCAGGCATTACGTCGTTACCCTCACATTTAGCGATTTTGGCATTTTGGGCAGATTGAAATACAATCTGTCTGGTATGCAGACGTTGCACGATATTTTGGTGAACGCACTGAGCCGCAGCACCATCAATTACGCAGCTTTGGACGATACGACCTATTGCAGCACATATTTTGCTGATAGCAACGCCAAGGCCACACCATCCGCATTGTCAGTAAGGAGTGAAAATTTCTTTGATGAGGATGGTGAGGCAAGCACGTTGGAAGATGTGTTGATTGGCATATTGCAGCCGTTGGCGTTGAAGATGGTACAGCGCAATGGCAAAATCGTGGTGTATGACCTCAACGGATTGCGCCAGAACGCCCCACGCAGAGTGATTGAGTGGGATGGTGATAGCCAGACGATGGGCGTTGACAAGGTGGCCAATAACGTGAAGATTGGTTTTTCCCCGTATTCGTCGGCTAAGTTGCTGGAGGGAGAATTGGAGTACAAAGATACCTTTGATGCCTCATTAACAAATCTGACAAGCGACACAAGCGGTTGTGTGGCTGGATTGGAATATTATTCGTATTACCCCAATTATGGTGAGATACGGCAAGGAAACAGTGTTGATTACAACCTGATTAACTTTACTATCTTTGCCAGCACCAAGGGCAAGGGATTGGCGTATTTAAGCCCGTCGGCCAAATATTGCCACATTCAGCCGATGGTGAGCGGCCCCAGCGAAGAAACGGCAATTGCATGGAGTTTTTACACGGGTGGCCACGGCTCATTAGATACGGGATGGCCAAAACGGAAATTGAACCCCGTGGCCAATGCCGCTAATGGTATATTGATGAAAACCAACCGTGTTTTCATTCCCAAACTGAGCGATGCCGACCGTAAGAAATATTATCTGAAACTATCATTGGAAATGCTGTTGGATGCCCGTTACAACCCATTCAACGATGCCAAGAATAATGAAGAGGGCAGATACGACCAATTCAAGGTATGGACGGGATGGGCGTTTGTACCCGTCGGCATTACACTCTATGATAACAATGGAAACGCCATCTGCCATTACGTCAATCGGCCAAAGACGATAACGGGAACACAGGGCAACATATATTGGTCAACGCTCGACACCATGACCGTTTACGGCCAAGTGCCAGCCGTCAGTTGGCAGGCAGGGGAGGCCGCATTTGGCGATTGTTGGTTGGAGTATTACGACCCGTCGGATTTGGAAGAGAGCGCAGGGATATTGGGTTGGCACAAGAACCGACACAACATTGGCAGACCAGACGTTTCAAGCCGAAAAGGTGGCTCAACCGATGGCATGGTTGATTACAGAAAGGGTTATTTTCCATCGTGGGATTACGGCCACTTTTATATGTATGAGAGTTTTAAGGCCCAGCCAGACGGTGAGTTTATCCCATACCCAGCCAATGGTGGATATTTGGAGATTGTGGTGTACCAGGGCGTGAATTGTTACGATTTTGGCGAAGAGCACGATTTTGATACAACGGCACAATGGAACAACAAAGGACTTTACAACAAAGTGCGTTGGTTGCTTTACAAAGCCCCCGTGTTGGAGGTGGTGCGTAAGAACCTCATATTTGACGATGCAGAGTTGGACGATGTGGAATATTCGGGCTACATCAATAAGGCCGCGAAAGAGGAAATCAGCATTGACACCATTTGCGGAACGGCTAACAAGGTTTGCCCCACGGCCAAAGGTATCTACCATCGTGCATCTGACAGCCTGCAAATACAGACATTGAAAAGGGCCGGTGTGACTGACCACCCCGAAAGATTGCTGATTGGTACGCTTTACAGCCAATATGCCAGCCGACACACGACGTTGGAGGGTGAGGCAGTCATTGACACGGGCGATTTGGCCGCATATACAGAGAGAAACCAGAAAGGCAAAGTGTTCATCATAAGCGAGGAAGCGCAGGACGTGATTACGGACACGACGGATGCCGTGTTTACTGAGTTCAACGCCGATGAGTACGAAGCCATCGAAGAAGTGGAGGGTTAGCGCATGGATAAGAAATACACAGCAGTAACCACCAACCGCACACCGCGCCCACGCAGTCAGAGATTGCGTGAGCAGGGCATTGGCAGCGTTGCAAGTACCGTGGTGCTGAATGGCGACACGGGAGGCAGCAGCGTACCATCTGGCGACGGCCACACCCATGCCAACAAATCCGCGCTCGACCAGATAAGCACCGACAGCCAAGGTTATGAGTATCTGACCCGGTACGTTGAGGTGACAGACCCCGACACGGGCGAGACCTCATTGCAGCAGGTAACGGAAAAGGTCAAAGCCGGATATGCCGACGTTGCCCACGACCTCACACCCGACAGCCCCGTGCGCCAACAATTCCTGAGCCGTATTGCAGACGATGTGGCGCAGGGTAAAATTACCTTTGAGCAGGGATTGATTGCCGTTGGTATGGCCATATTCCAAGATGGCGCAGAGTTTGGTGAGTTCGTCAAGTCTTTATATGCTGGCAAGGGCGCAGGTATTGACAAAGACGGCAATGCAGAGTTTGAGAGCGTGAGAGTGCGCACATACTTTGAGGCCGTTGAGTTAATCATCAACCGACTGTCAGCCATCGAGGGCGACCAATTGTTGACTGAGGCCGACACAATCGAGAGAGTTGTGGATTTGGGCGACAATTGTTATGGCCTATATTTGCACCCAAAATGGGAGGGATATTTTACCGCCCAAGCCGTCGGCAATGTGCTGAAAGGCATTATCAATAATTTGGGTGCAGTGGCATTGGGCATGACGGGCCAGGGAAACGCCGCCATGTACACCTCATGGATGAGGGTAAACAGCGTAAACCCCACGCTCAATTACATTGAGGTGACGATGTACCCCGACGATGAGACCCCAGCCGGAAAGAACTTTTTGCCGTGCGAGTTGATGAAGATTGCCCGATGGGGAAACCAGACCGACAAGACACGCCAAAGCTGCATTTATCTGTCAAGCACGGAGGGGCGCATTGTGCATTTGAATGGCGTGACAAAGCCCATCATTGACCAATCCAACTATGCAGCCACCTTTGGCACGATACCAGAGTTTGTTAAGCACATGACCGACCGCGAGGGAAACCCGTTACCATTGCGCGACAATCTGGATTACGTTTACATCGGTGGCCTCATCGTGCAGGACGTGATAAGGGTGGATTTCCAAGGCAAGCCGATTGTTACATACGTCGATCGTGGCCAATGGTATGCCGCCGCCAATTATTATTGCGAGGCCAAGAACCCCACGACGGGCGTATGGGAAACAAGCGATGTGTGGTACATGGGTTGCAAATATCGGTGTTGCAAGAATCTGACAAAGACCGCCCCGGCATGGAACAATACCGATTGGGCAATGGTTGAGGGCAACCCAGATTTTACGGTTGAGTTTGCCGATACTGATTACCTTTTCGACCCCGACCGATTTGCCGTGACATTGACCATCATTGCCAAACTCCACAACATTGACGTGACCGCTGACATTCTGGATGCCGATGTGATATGGACGCGATACAGCGAAGATGATAAGGGCGTTGAGCGAGTGGCCAGCGATAACGCATGGGCATTGAAACGGGCAGGTGCAGGAAAATCCATCAATCTGACAGCCGCCGACGTGGATTTCAACGGGTATGTGCCAAGGGTGTTAAGGTACACGGCCACGGTGACATTGCGCGACGGTATGGGAGAGCCAGCGGCCACGGAGAGCGTTAGTTTTGAGTTTTAACATATAAGCAGCTGAATATATGAAAACAAGAAGATTTGATTTTAACTTTAAGCCGTTGCAGGTTAGCCGCACGATTGCGGTTGATGGCAGCGTACCGGCCCGACAGACGTATGATGCCGAATCGGGATTGTTTACGCCTGATTACACCCTCACGCCCCTCATTATCCAACCGCGAATCGGGCGCATGGATAAGGACGAGATTTTGACATCGGGCAGCATTAACCATCTTTTGGCCAATGTGCGTTGGTATGAGATTATTGATGGTACTAAGACCCTCATTGAGACTACCAATGCCGATTATGAGATTACGGCAAGCGGAAAAGATGCCGGACGTATTAAGGTAAAAAAGAACGCAGAGCCTCAGCACCCGATTACGCTGGAGTTTTATGCCGAGTACACTGACAGCCGTACAGGGCAGTTGTACGTCATTCAAGACACATTCCCCATCATGTGCAGGAACTCCACGGCATTGCCTGAGTTGTTTTTGGATGCCGCCGACCAAACCATTTATGACCCCCTCATTGACGTGGCCGACCAGACCGTGACCGCCAGCCTTAAATTAGGTACAAAGGAGTGTGCAGTGGATAACCGCCTTTTCGTGTGGGAACTGTTACGCGACGATGGCACATGGTCAGTGGTAGGCGCAGAGCCAGCATTGGATTATTGCATTGACGTGGCCGCCGATGGCCTCAGTGCTGTTGTGCATCGTGACCTCATGGGCGAATCATTGGCGTTGCGTTGCAGGGCGAAATATGACCCAGAGGGCAACCCAGCAACCATTACGCTCAACGATGGAAGCCCCTGCAAGGTGGTGGAGTTTGTGCGTCGAATCCACAAGTATGATTTTGACATCGTAGATTGCCCCGTGAATATCCCCAGCGGAATGTTGGCTATTGCCCCACGCGCATCTATTTATGACACTCACGGAGAGATTACCAACCCCGAAAGGGAATTGATCGTACTTTGGTACGTGGCCACGAATAAGGCCAGCGGCGCATTGTCGTACAGCCTCATTGCCCACGGCCAAGAGCCGGATATGTTACCCACGTCAGCCATGAACGCCCAATTTGGTGCAGTGTATGGCATTGACGTTAAGGACATCGGCCCCGTGGCTGCATGGGAAGATGGCGACGGCAAGTTGTTCGAAGATGGCGATGGAAATATTATTTTAATTCACTAAAAAATATCGAGATTATGGCACGTTACATTAAAGCAAATCCGAAAGTTGCAAGTTATTTGCATCTGGAAAATGACCGTCTGAAACTGAAAGATGGTAATTACATTCTTTGGCAGGGCGATATGACCGCATTTGGCCCATTGCCTATGCTCAACGAGACACTAACGCAGATTGGCGGCATTGCCCTCATGCCCCATGAGGCCAAGCAAGAGCAGGATGGCACGTACAACCGACCTTTGCCCGTGGCCACCGATGAGCGTTTTATCATGGATGAGGCCAAGGCAGACCCCGAACATCAGACAGACGATGAGGCAGAAGCCGTGACCGATGAAAACGGAGAGGGCCAGGCCCCAGCAGCCGCCAGCACCGAAGAGCCGACAGACGATGAGGGCGATGGCGATACCGACGAAGAGCCAGCCGAAGCGGAAGCCGAGGCCGAGAGTGAGACAACCGAATCTGAAAACCCCGAAACAGAATAAGCCATGAGCAGTGCATCAACAACAAGAACCATCAAATTTGTGTCTAAGGCTGGAACGTATGCCGCCGTTATCATGTGTCCTGATGGTGACATATACCAGGAATGGGAGGGCAGCACCAGCCAAGTAACGGGTATCTACCCCAATTTTGAGGTAACGAAACCCAAACTCTATTTCGTATGCACGTCGAGCCGTGTGGCCGAGGGTGTTGCAACACCCGATGCCATCAATTTCTATTTCAACGGCACACTCATTCAGTGGAATGGCGATACCAGCACGGGAACATTTGCAGGGCTGTTTAAGAAGATTGCCCCGGCAGGTGACAACCTTTATTATGGTATTCAGATTGTCAAGAACATTGCACAGGCCGCAGGATTTGCGCCAGCCGTCATTAAGATGGTGGCCACCGTGTCATACGGCACTCAGACTGACCAAATCGAAGCATCGTACAATATTCCCATCCAACAGGCCACGGGCAACGGAATCCGCGTGACGATCGTAAGCCCCGACGGAAAGAACTTTGTCATTAACGACAAGGGGAGCAGCTGTCAGTTAAAGGCAATGGCCTATCAGAAAGGCACGGAACTCACGGCCAATCTGTCATACGTGTGGGAGCAGATGCAGGCCAGCGGATGGGTAGTGTTGACGGGTAAGACAACCCAGACCATTACCGTGCAGGACACCGACATCAACAGTTACGGTGAATTTCGCGTTACCGTCAACCGTGGAAGCGGAACGAGTGCGGAGGAATTGGGCAAGGACATTCAGGGCGTTATGGATGCCAGCGACCCATTGCAGGTTGACCCACACCCCAGCCCCGAAGATGAGGCCATCACAGAGGACACCAGCGGCAACGGCACTGTCACGTACACGCCCGTTGTGGTCAAGCGAGGAACAAGCACCAAGGCGTTAGACACCACGTTTTATTTCGTGGTCAAGGATGCCGTGGGCAATTACCTCAACCCCGGCAGCATGGGAACGGCCAAAGCCACAGAGACCGTGACCAGAGCGCAGTGTGTTCAGGCAGGTGGCGACGTATCAATTACAATCACATCAAAGGACTAAGTTATGCCATCCGTTACCAGAATCGTTAAGTTTATCCGCAAGGGTGAGAAAGGCGACAATGGCCGCAGTGTGTTGGGCGTTGATGTTGAGTATGCACAAAGCACCTCAAACACCACCGCCCCCACAAGCGGATGGAGTACCGATGCCCCTGCATGGATTGATGGGCAATACATCTGGAGCAGAACACGCATTGACTATTCGGAGGGCGACCCCGAATATACCGACCCCGTTTGCATAACGGGAGGCAAGGGAAGCACGGGCAATGGCGTTGTGAATATCACAGAAGAGTATTACCGAAGCACAAGCGCGTACAGTCTCAGTGGTGGCAGTTGGTCAACGTCACGCCCGACGTGGATTAGTGGTTATTATATCTGGACGCGCTCACACATCGTTTTGACTGACCGCGATTTTTACACCACGGCCATTTGCGTGACAGGTGCAAGAGGTAGCAACGGCACAACTTATTACACATGGATTAAGTATGCCGACAGCCTGAGCAGTTTGGGTTATCCTGCATCCATGTATGACACACCAACCGAAAACACAGCGTATATTGGCATTGCCAAGAATAAAACCACATCAACCGAGGGCACAGACCCCAGCGTTTACACATGGGCGAAGATTAAAGGTGAAGATGGGGCCGATGGTACGTCATTCACGGCAAAGGGTAGCGCAGACGGGCATTTTGCATCAATCGCCGATTATTCCGCTGCATCAAAGACTAACGGCCATTATTATTTGGTTGATATTCCTGATACAACCACATATCCAGATGGCGCGTGTGTAATGATGCCGACAAACAGAGGCGATGCAACGTATTATTGCGAGGATGGCGATGCCTACACAACCGCTGATAAGCATTTGTGGGTTAAGGACGGTGGTTATTGGATTGATTTAGGAGAAATCCAAGGCCCAAAGGGTGACAAAGGCGACAAGGGCGACAAGGGCGACCGTGGAAACGTCGGCCCCTCATTGCGCGGCCCTCAGAATTGGGCAGATGTGGCCGTTGGTTACAACTTCTACCAAGGAGCGGAAACAGAGCCATACAAAGATGTTGTTATCTGGAATGGCAACTATTACTCATGTGTGAAGAGCCACACCAAGACCGCCAACAATTACCCGTTGAGCGATGCCGACAATACAAACCACTATTGGCAGACCACGGACAAAGTGGAGATTGTGGCCACACAGATATTGTTGGCCACGTATGCAGTCATTAAGAATTTGGGTGTTGAGGCCATCGAAATGAAGAACGCCGCCGGAAACACGGTGTTTCTTGCAAAGGATGGTGTTGTGACCTGCCAGACGGGAACATTCAACAACATTACTGTACAGAGTGGCAAGATTGCTGGATTTACTATCAGCGGCAACGGATTGTCAAATGACCCATTCACCAATGATGCTTACATCATTTTCAGAAATGACAGCAAAAAGGCATTTGCAGGAATAGGTGGTAATGTACTCCCGACCTCATCGGGATTGAGAGCCGTGGCACGGTTTGAGAATGAGGACACAAGCGATCAATGGGGAATTGGTGCTAACTATGCGCTCATATTATCGGCAAAGAATGGTGGCCGAAATTATGCCTTTAAGGGTAGTGGCAACGGCATATTAGATGGCTGGATTGCTGGCTATCAGTTCTATAAATATACGATTGCAGCCGCCAACACTATCTATGAGGGTGGCGCAGTATTGAATATGAACAAAGCCAACCAATTCATTGTACATTGCGATTATGGTAATTCTGGCGTATGTTTGCCACGATTGAGTGCAGTTTGTGAAGCGTTGGGAATCAGCCAAGGCACAAATTTCATGGTTAAAATTACCATCATATCCGATTTGAGCAATAACAATAATTGGTCAGTTTACGGACGTAACAGGAACAAAAGCAGTTCAAACACATACCCGTGGAACACCGACCAATTACCGTTAATTACTCATTGGGATGGTAGCAATTGGAACTCAGTTGCAATGGGTAGCGGTGACAGCCTCACCATCATGTTAGTATATGATAGCAGCCGTTCACAACTCATTGACAATTTCACTACTAAGTACACAGCGAGAATTATTAACAGACAAGATTAAGTTTAACAATTAAAAAAATGCAGTTATGGCAAAACAGACAAAGAAACTGACAGCCCAAACAACTGTTACGACTGTCACATCGGCACAGAAATTTCCAATGACTGATGCCAACGGCAATGTAACCCTGATTACATTGGCCAATCTGAAAGCCGCTTTAATGGGTGGCCTCAACCTCAATTCGCTGGAGGATGGCGTGTTTATCATGTGCCATCGTAAGCAAGACGATTACCCCATCATGTACAAACCACACAAGTGGACGGCACAGCAAAACGCCGGAGAGGTGGCCGACGGTGTTGTGGTAGTCGAGGGTGGCCATGTGTTAGTCGTGGCCCCGACGGAAAGCGCAACCAAACTTAATTGGGGCAGTGCCAACGTGGCAGGTGGCGGTGTGACTACCAGCAACCGCGAAACCGCTTACAGCGATTTTGCAGGTAAGGCGAACACGGCCAGCCAAATCACCCATACCGAAATGAGCGGTGAGGGCTATGCCCCCGGCTTCTGCCATGCTTACAGCCGCGTGAACGCCAACGGCAAGGGTTTGACCGCTGGCAAATGGTGGTTGCCATCGTTGGGCGAAATGATGATGATTTATGCCAACATGACAAAAATCAATTATGCTTTGTCGCTCATTGAGGGTGCAACGCAGTTGGTGGAAGATGCCTATTGGACTTCGACCGAGTGCAGCGCGACCACCGCGTGGTATCTGAACCTCCGCAACGGCATCTACTACAGCACTAAGGCCACGAACCCGAGTCGAGTGCGCCCCGTCTCAGCATTTATTTCTTAATCTTCAAACTTTAATCTTTAACCTTTGCACCCGTCGCAAGACGGGTGCATTAAACAAAAGCAAGAAAGCAAATGGGTAATCAATTGAAATTGGTATCGAACACGCGCATCTATCTGGACGCACGGGCGTTGCTGGATGAGATATTGGATATTATGCCAAATTTCCCACGCGCCTATAAATTCAGTGTGGGTGCAAAGATGCAGGATTTGGGCATTGGCCTCATCGAGGACATTGCGGCAGCTTACATGGATAAGCCCAACAGATTGCATCACCTCATCGTGTTTCAGACCAAATTTGAAACATTGAAAACCCTAATGCGTATTGCAGGAGAAAGGCAGTGGATTAAAGGCATGGGGCGGCACGCACACATCATTGAACTAATGGACGCGATAGGCAAACAGAGTACAGCATGGAAAAACTCAATGACCGCCAAAAAGGGAGTTGAGCAAATGCCGGAATCGGAGAGTTAAGACAAACCGAGTGTGCAATCCGTAATAAATGGGCCGTGTACCGTCATTCACGGTTAAGAACAAGACAATACGGCACAGATTGGCGAGCCACCGAGTACAGCGCGACCAACGCATGGAATCTGAACCTCAACAACGGCAACATGAACAACAACACTAAGGCCACGAACACGAATCGAGTGCGCCCCGTCTCAGCACTATTTACGGACATTGCTTAAAAAGTATAAAGATATGGTAACAACGGATGGAATGTTAGAAGCGTATTACGATTGCCGCCGCAGGAAGCGGAGAACGGCAAGCGCGATCGTGTATGAAATGAATTACGAAAGCAACCTGATTGCTTTGCGTGACCGTATCAACACGCGAACATACCAGCCGGGCAAATCTATCTGTTTTGTCGTAACGCGCCCAAGGTATCGTGAAGTGTTTGCCGCCTCATTTGAAGATAGGATTGTGCATCATTACATCGGTTTGCGTTTAGAGCCGTTGTTTGAGTTGGTGTTTAGTCCACGGACATTCAATTGCAGGAAAGGCAAAGGGCAGTTGTATGGTGTGAAGATGCTGGAGGCCGATATTAAGGAAGCCAGCAACAATTACACCACCGACTGTTACATCATGAAATTGGATTTGCAAGGTTTCTTTATGAGCATTGACAAATCCATGTTGGCACGGATGATTGATAAGTTCATCGTGAAGTATTACCAGGGCAGCGACATTGACGATTTGCGCTACCTTTGCCAAATCGTAGTGCTGCATTGCCCAGAGCAGAATTGTGAAAGACACAGCCCACGCGAAATGTGGGAACACCTACCAGCCAACAAATCCCTTTTCACCAATGGGGAGGGCAAAGGTGTGGCCATCGGGAATCTGTTTGCACAGTTGTTTGCCAATTTTCTTTTGAACATTCTGGATTGGTACATCGAGGAATTGGGCATAAAGTACCACGGGCGATATGTGGATGATTTTTATTGCATCCACACCGACAAAAAGGTGCTGTTGAGCGCAGTACCAAAAATCCGCGTTAAGTTAGCGGAATTGGGGTTGAGCCTCAACCCGAAAAAATTTTATTTCCAACATTACACCAAGGGTGTTGAGTTTACGGGCGCAGTCGTTAAGCCATATCGGACGTATTGTTGCAACAGAGTATTGACCAACTTTATTGCAGCCGTCAGGAAACTCAACAGGGCCAGGAACATTGACGAAGTAAACCACGCTGTTTGCTCCATCAACTCATATTTGGGATTGCTCAGACAGTCCAATGAGTACGGCAAGCGACGCGAGATATTGGGCATGATTGCCCCACGTATTTACAAATGGATTTACATAAAAGGCCATTACGAAGTTGTGGCCATCAAAAACAAGTATAAACAAAATTGCATTACTCAAAAACGCATAAGGGATGGCGATTATTGAAGTTGAACCGAAAGACCCGATTACATTGCGCGTTGATGTGATTGATATGGGTTTGCTGCATCTGTTAGAAACGAGATATGTGGTACTGATAGAACAACGCGAAAACGATATTGTAATTGAACTTTATACAAAGGAACATGGAGACAGTTAGCGTTATTGAGATTGTTGCAACCATTATCGGAACAATGGGAGGATGGGAGGCCATCAAGTACCTTTTGAACCGAAAGACCAACAAGCGAAAAGAAGAGGCCGAGGCCGATGGTGTGGAATTTGGAGTTTTGCGCGACAGCATGGAGTTTTTGCAAAACCAACTCAAAGAGAAAGAGGAAAGGTTTGTCAACCAGACAGACCGATTGCGTAAGTTGCAAGATGATTATTTTGAGTTGCTGAAAGAAAAACAACGTATTGAATTGGAATTGCAGCGTTTTCGATGTGTGCGCCCTAAGTGCGCCCAGAGAGAACCACAAAACGGATATTAAAAACTGAAAGTATGGCAAAAGTTGAAAGCATCGTGCCGTTTATCCTGAAATGGGAAACAGGCACAACGGGCATTGGTTTGACCAATGAGCAATTGTTTGAGAAAGCCAAGTTGAAAGGGTTTGCCAATGACCCCGACGATTTGGGAGGTGCAACCATGTGTGGCGTGACATTGGCCACGTTCACGGAGTATTGCCGTCGGAAAGGCTACCCACGGCCAACCATTGTGAGGCTGAAAGCCATTAAATACAAAGAATGGTTGGAAATACTAAAGACCATGTTTTGGGATAAATGGAAAGCCGACCAGATTAACAACGAATCCATCGCCCTCATATTGGTTGATTGGGTTTGGGGCAGCGGCAAATATGGCATCACCATCCCACAAAAAGCAATTGGCGTGACAGCCGACGGCATTGTTGGCCCCAAGACGATTGCCGCCGTCAATGCCAAAGACCCCAAGCAACTGTTTGACCTCATCAGGAAAGAACGGTTGGCCTACATCGAGAGAATTTGCAGAAGCCGACCAACCAATTTGAAGTACAAAAGAGGTTGGTTGAATCGGTTAAACGACATCAAATTTAAGGGAGTATGAAGCAGCTTATTTTCATTATTCTGGCCGCGCTCATGCTGATTGGGTGCAGAGCCAAACAGACTGTCATTAAGGAGAACACCACGGCCAGCCTCATTGACACCACACACACCGTGGCCGACACGATGAGCGCAGTATCAAATTACACCGACACCACCACGGCCACCCAGCACGTCGAGCAATCGGCCACGATCGAGTTTGTGGATGGTGGCGGTACGGTCAGCATTGACACGGCAGGAAACGTGACCATGCAGGGCGTGAAATCCATTAAAGGCATGGGCAAGGCCGACGTTACCATCAAAAACGGAGTGGCAGAGCGTGACAGCATATCAGCCAGCCACACCGACCAGGCAAACGGCATCAATAAGAACGAGAGCAAGCAGCGAGAGACCGAGGAAAAGGTAAGTAAGGCCGTGCAATGGTACGAAAGGCCGTTAATATGGATTGGCTCATTGTGCTGCATTGCCGTGTTGCTTTATATCCTATTTATATACATCAAGGCTAAACATTGATTTTGTACATATCTGTAAAAGTGCGACGAAAGTTGTTGAGACCGTGCCAACCCGTGAGGGCCAGCACGGTTTTTTATTTGCCTAACAGATAGTCAATTACACGTCGGTTTGCGGCATCTATTTTGTCGAGGGAAAATTTGATGTAAACGCCCGTGATGGCAGAGCCGTATTTGTGGCCAAGGGCCTCAGATATGGTGTCTTTTGGTATATCCAATTCAGCGGCATACGTCGCCCATGAGTAACGCGCCCAATACGACGTGATTTGTGGCTCAATCGGCTGCATCATGGGCAAATGGTTGTCGGTGTACTGAGGTTTGCCGTTGGCATCCGTCTGGATTGGCCCCATGCGCCTGAGTGCTTTATTGAGGTGCTGCATATAGTCTTTATAACTTTTGTATCTGTCAAAGCAGCGTAGGAGGTGTTTTTGGCCACGGTACTTTTCAATGATTGCCGCCGCCTCATCTTCAACTTTGATGGAATAGAGTTTGCCCGTTTTTGCACGTCGGTACTCAATGCGGCCATTCACGTAATTGTCAGAGGTGAGGCCACCCATATCTACCATGTTAATGCCGATAAGGTAAAACGAGAGTAAGAACATATCCCGATGCTCCAAGTCAGATTTGCCCAGAGGCAGGGCCAGGAGTTCACGGAACTTTGCCAATGGCAGCACCCTCATGGCCGTTTCTTCCTTTGGTATGCGGAAATTGCGGAATGGGTAGTTTTGCGTTATCCCATCATCCACGGCAAAGTTTATGACGTTGCGGAGATTGCGTAAGTGCATTGCCCGGCTATTGACTGACAATTTATCCATCGAAGCGTAAAAGCCCGTGAGCCACGTTTTGTTTATCGTCTCAAAACGCACGGCATTGGCATCCCCACAGAAAGCATTTACTTTGTTCAATGTTTGCTCAAAGAGTGTGCGAGTGCCGCCCGTTTTCGTATCAATGACCTTTTGGAACATTGCCCCCAGAGTTGGCACACCGATGGTTGGTGCTGACAAATCAAGGTGGGTGAGCATTTCCCGAAGTTGGGCCGGTGTCAGTTTGTCGTATTGCCCCATCATGCGCAACTCCAAAATGCGGTTTGATACCTGAGTGAGCAAGGCCGACAGTACACCATTGACCCGTTTGGCATTTTTGCCCACACAGCGTTTGGCCGTGGCATCCCATTCATCGGGTGCAAGAAATATGCCCGTGGCCAGATAGAGGTTAGTGCCGTAGCCGACACAGATTTGGACGGGAAACGTGCCATCTTTTAATGCCCGTCGAGTATCGAGGCGAAGATTTGATTTTGCCATATTGCTGATTATTATCTGTAAATTTGCTTAATCGTTGCTGAAATTTGCGCCAAAGTTATACAAAATCTACCACTTAAACGGCCACCAAAGGCCGATTTTCGGTGTAAGGCATTGATTTTTAACAATTGGCCATTTCGCCACGTTTCTTTAATATACTTTGAAAATCAGCACGTTACGGCATTATTACCCTATTGGCCAGCCACCAAAGACTTTATGCCTCATTATATAAATAATGTTTTTCTTTAGTGCTGATTTTCAGTTAATTACAAAGAAGTGAATTTTATTTGCTGAAAATTTGCTATTGCATCATATCTGGCACGCCATCCCCATTTGCGTCGATAGGTGTTGTTTGAACCTTAAACTTTTGACCTTTGCCAGCCATTTCGATTGTCATGGTTTCAGAGTTTATGCCGAGCGTTTTGCCCGTAAGTTGGCCAGAGTAATCGGCGATAAATTCCGTGGCATCGGCATTGAACGTGGCCGACATCTGGAATGTGCTGTTTTGGTAGGTGTATGTTGGCCACGCCCCAGCAGAACCAAAACCGAGGACAACAATTTGAGAGCCATTTTTCTGATAAGCGACCATTTCAGTACATTGCCCGTCCGATACATAAACGCCCAGCATTTGTGTATCAGTAGCAGCCACGAAAAAGCCACCAGGAATGATTACGGCATCGGGTGCAGTATCATTGTCAGTTGAGCAGGAGAAAAGCCCACAGAGGGCAAGGAAAAGGGCAAAGCGGTGTTTCATTTGGCTGCAAGTATCTGGAGTAACTGATTTATCTGTTTGTCTTTTTCTTCAAGCAGCGACACAAGCCGATTGATCGTGTCACCTGCATTGATTTGTGAGTTGTTATTGTTGGCAATGTTTTCACTGCCAACGCGCCCATCAGCGGCATACATTGAGCCAATCCCACGCATGAGCCATTCAGCACTCACAGATGGGTACGTTTCCAAGAACTTTGAGAGCAGCCCAGCAGACACGCCACGGTTGCCATTTAAGATGTTGCCGAATGTGCCAGCGTCCACGCCTAACTCACGGCTCATTTCTGCCTTACTTTTGCCACTTTGTGCCCAAAAGTCATTCATTTTGCCAATAATTTCTTTTTCAGTCATTTTGCCGATAATTTGTTGTTACACAATACTTTATGTGGCATTTGACGGCATGGCGGCAAAAATTTCTTTCACGTCTTAACACAATTTAACAGGCAAAATGAATGCTATTATCTTCAAAATGCCTATCTTTGCACCCAGATATGAGTGAGTAACGAAGTATCAGGCGCACAAAGAAAGCCGTCGAGCCTATCAATGCACAACCGTTCAAATCCATTGCAAAGATACGACGGTTTTTCTTTTCCGCCAAAGATATGAGTGAGTAAATAAGTAATTTTAACTAAAACGTCGCATTATGGCAGGTAAAGAACAGAAAATTGAAACGATTGGGTTGCAAAATCAATCCATGTACAGTGCTAAACAACTCAAACAAGAGTTGGCAGATTTGCGTGACCTCATCAGGCAGTTAGCACAGGCCGCCGATGAGAACAACCATTGCATTTCACTCACAGAGTATGAAAATAAGATGTGGGTGCTTAATTGGCTCATTGAGAAAATCGAATTTAAGGACAAATAACATGGAACGTATTACCAGAGAAGATTTAAGAAACATGGCGATGGGTGAGACACGCACGTTTGACCTACCCAACGCCCAGCAGTGTGATAACGGCAAGTCCACGGCATACCAGATGCAGAACCTATTGGGCTGCAAGTTCAGTGTGCAAACGGACTATTCCAAGAACCAATTAACCATTACAAAGAACGCGATATGACACATACCAGGCCCCAAGTTGAACCCGATGGCCGTTACACCGTGCAGCAAGCGGCAAAAGCGTTGGGCGTGGAACGACACACCATATATCGCTATTTTGACAATGGTAGCCTCAAATTCCGTGTGCGTAAGGCCGACAATCGGAGAGTGACAACGGGCAAATGGATTGTCGAATGTTGGGAAGAAAACTATTTATAAGTTATGCCAATAATCGGAACTATCATTGAAATTGTACTTTGCATCGGACTGTCAATCATTCTGGCAAAGGACATCAGAGAATTAGCAAAAGAAATGAGTGAATAACCATTTAATTTCAGTCGTATGAAAACAGATTTTAGCGTACACATTCATGTGGATTTAGGCGTAACGCCTGAATTGGTGGCATTGGTTAATGCCGTCATTGACCACAGACCGATGCCGACCGTTGAGGCCCCGAAGCCCGAACCGTCAGCAAGTGAGCAACCAGAAGCCGCCGCCCCTGCAAAGAAGCGTGGCCGTAAAGCAGCAACAGCCGAAGCACCAGCCCCAGAGGTTGAAGCCCCAGAGGTAGAAGCCCCGGCAGAAGAGGCAGCACCAGAACCCGAACCAGAGGCAGAGGCCGAAGCCCCAGCCGAGGCAGAACCCAAGGAACTGACAGAGCAGGACATCCGCGATGCCATGCACCGAACCCGTCAGCGTATCGAGGGCGAGAACTACAAAGACGAGACGGATGGAGAACTTTATAAGAAGTACCACCGCCAACTGACATCGTGGTTTAAGAACACAGCCGCTTTGTTAGGCTCAGACAAGCCGTCAGCCCTCATTACAGAAAAGGGCCAGGATGAGGCACGACAATTCATTGAAGAGTGTGACCGTCTGGAAGTATTGGAAGATGGCACAATCGGAATTAAAGAGGCATTTTGAGTTATGGCAGGACACGCATTATTAAGCCCGTCAGCGGCTCACAGATGGCTCAATTGTACAGCCGCCCCACGTCTGGAAGAGAACATTGCCGACAGTGGCAGCACCTTTGCAGAAGAGGGTACATTGGCACACGCCTATTGCGCCAAGCACCTCAAAGGATTTTTGGGTTTGCCCACAGCCGATGAGGATGCCGAGATTAAGCAGCTTTTCGACAAGTACCACACGGGAGAAATGGATGAGTACACCGACACGTACAAAACGATCGTGCTGGAAAAGTACAATGCCGCCCGTGCCAAAACACCCGATGCCCAATTGTTGGTTGAGGTCAAATTGGATTTCTCAGAGTGGATGCCAGAGGCATTTGGCACAGCCGATGCCGTTATCATTGCCGATGGCACGATGGAGATTATTGATTTCAAGTATGGCAAGGGCGTAAAGGTGTCAGCCGTCAAGAACCCACAAATGCAGATTTACGCTTTGGGCGCATACTCACAGTTTAGTTTTGAGTACAATATCCAACGTGTAAGAATGACCATCGTACAGCCACGTATTGACAACCTGAGCGAATATGAGTTGAGTACCGTTGATTTGCTTGCATGGGCAACGTACCAACTCATGCCGAAAGCCAAAGAAGCGTTTGATGGCAAAGGCCACCAGATGCCCGGCGAATGGTGTCAATTCTGCAAGGTCAAAGCGACCTGCAAAGCATTGGCCGACCTCACATTTGCAGCCGTGGAGCAGCACCCCAACCCAAAGACAATCAGCCCCGAAGAAATGGCCAGCCGCGTTTTGCCCATGTTAGACACAATCAAGACATGGATTAAGGGCGTGGATGAGTACACGTTGGAGCAGGCATTGAACGGCCAAAAGTACCAAGGTTTCAAGTTGGTTGCAGGGCGCAGTGTCCGCAAAATCACAGACCAAGAGGCCGTGATGGGCGCATTATCTGGACTGTTTGCCGAAGATGCCTACATGAAACCACGGGAACTGAAAACCATTACCGATTTGGAGAAACTGATTGGCAAAAAGCGTTTCAATGAGATTTGCGGTGAGTGGATTGACAAGCCCCAAGGTAAGCCCACGTTAGTGCCAGATTCCGACAAGAGGCCGGAGTTAGACACCGACGATTTTTCCAAAGTTGATTTAAGCGAATAAAACCCAAGTTTAATTTTTTAATTCATTACAATTATGATGAAACCAAACATTTTGCCCAAGAACGACGGGCGTACAGTTGTAATCGGCCCGTGCCGATTGAGTTACACACATCTTTTCGAGAAGTACACCGGCCCCGATGGTGACGAAAGCCGTGCCAAGTATCAAACGGGCATACTCATCCCGAAGAGCCAGAAAGAGACGGTTGAAGCCCTCAAAGGCTGCATCAAAGCCGCCTACGACCAAGCCATTACAAAGTATTGGGGAGGTAAGAAACCGAAGATTGACGAAACATCGGATGCCTACCCATTGCGTGATGGTGAGGGCAAGGATGATGAAGCCTACCAGGGCCACGTTTACATCAACGCCAAGACAGGCAAGAAACCCAGCGTGACCGACCGAAGCGGCCAGCCCATCATTGATGAGGATGAGATTTACAGCGGTGTGTGGGCATGGGTGTGTGTCACATTCTATGGCTACAAGGTCAATGGTAAGTGTGGCATTGCAGCAGCTTTGGAGGCCGTGCGTAAGTGCAAGGACGATGAGCAGTTTGGCGGCAGCGTCAGCCAGAGCGAGGCATTTGGCAATATCCCGATGGATGATGAAGATGATGAGGATTTGTAAACCGTGAATGATTGGCCGTGGGTGGTGGCAGCGGTAACGCCCCACGGATTAAAAGGGTTATTGACACCCACGGCCATTCTTAAATAACAGAGAGAATGAAAGAATTAGGAATTGACATCGAGACGTACAGCAGCAACGATTTGGCCGATTGCGGAGTTTACAAATACGTTGAAGCCCCTGATTTCACGATATTGCTTTTTGCATACAGCGTGGATGGTGGCCCCGTCGTATGTGTGGATTTGGCGCAGGGTGAAGAATTGCCAGCCGATGTTATGGCAGCACTCACAGACCCATCCGTTACAAAGACAGCGTTTAACGCTGCATTTGAGCGTATTTGCATCAGCAAGTGGATGGGATTGTCAAAGCCATTGCCAGCCTCACAATGGAAATGCACGATGGTACGTGCAGCCCGTATGGGTTTGCCGTTGTCATTGGGGCAATGTGGTGAGGTGCTGAAATTGGCCGATGGTAAGATGAAAGAGGGCAAAATCCTAATCCGTTATTTCTCCATCCCGGCCAAGAACGGCAAGCGGCATTTACCAAGCGACGCGCCCGACCGTTGGGAGGTATTCAAAAAGTACAATATCAGAGACGTGGAGGTTGAGCAACAGATTTTGGCCAAGGTGCGCCGTCTGGAGGCCCCTGCATTTGACGATGAGTTGTACATTGCCGACCAAGAAATCAATGACCGTGGCGTGATGATTGATTTGCCATTGGTTGAGGCCGCTGCAAGGTTTGACGATGAGTTTAAGGCCGAGTTGCTGCAAGAGGCAAAGACCATAAGCGGATTGGAGAACCCCAACAGCCCAGCCCAATTGAAAGACTACATTTCCAAGGTTACGGGCATGACCGTGGCCAGCCTCAACAAAAAGAATCTGGATGAGTTGGACGGCCAATTAAAGTATTGGCCAAAGGCTCAGAAGATTTTGGCATTGCGCCGTGAAATGGGTAAGACCAGCAATAAGAAGTATGCAGCCATGTTGAAATGCGTTTGCAATGATGGCCGTATTCACGGACTTTTGCAGTTTTGCGGTGCAGCACGTACAGGCAGATGGGCAGGCCGATTGGTGCAGGTGCAGAACCTACCACAGAACCATTTGGAAAGTCTGGACGATGCCCGTTATTTGGTACGTCAGGGTGATTTGACAGAGTTTGAAATGAATTATGCCAACGTCACCTATGTACTCAGTGAGTTAATCCGCACAGCGTTTATTGCAGCACCAGGCCACACGTTTCATGTGTGCGACTTTTCAGCCATTGAGTGCCGTGTGATTGCATGGTTGGCAGGTGAGCAATGGGTGTTGGACGTATTCCGGCAGGGTGGCGACATCTATTGTGCCACGGCAAGCCAGATGTTTAACAAGCCCGTTGAGAAGCACGGCCAAAATGCTGAGTTGAGGCAGAAAGGCAAGATTGCAACATTGGCATTGGGATATGGTGGCGGTGTGTCTGCATTGGAGGCAATGGGTGGCAAGCGTTTAGGTTTGACAGAATCTGAAGAAAAGGAAATCGTGAATCTTTGGCGTAATTCCAACCCCAAAATTGTGAAGATGTGGGCCACGATCGAGAAAGCTGCCATTACAGCCCTAAAGACGGGTAAGACCGTACCCGTACATCGTGGCATTGAGATTGGCAAGCGATGGGGGATGCTGACAATAACATTGCCGTCTGGCCGTGTTATCTGTTACCCCAGAGCAAATGTTGGCATTGAATATGGCGACGGATGGCGTGGCGACCACGAAATTATTGAGTATGAGGGTTTGAACCAGACCACCAAGAAATGGGGCAACGTCAGAACGTATGGCGGCAAACTCACAGAGAACATTGTGCAAGCCATTGCCCGTGACATATTGGGCATTGTCATTCTGAGGGCCAGGCAACAGCACCTCAACGTGGTTTTCCATATCCATGACGAAATTATTGTTGAAGCAACGCCCGACCAGACGTTGGCCGACGTGGAGGCACTGTTTAGCACCCCGATTGATTGGTGTGCGGATTTACCCCTCAAAGGTGCAGGTTACACCACACCTTATTATTTGAAAGATTAGTTTAACAACCCCAAATTTAATTATCGTATGACAGAGAATCAGAAACTAAAGATGGAACTTTTGAAAGAGTTTGCCATCAGTGACGAACCAAAGAGCATCGAGGTTTGCCGTGAAATGTACAAATTCATGGTAGAAGATGAGGCCCCGACCCCATCAATACCGACAAATGGCAAACACCCAAAGGATGGTGTTTACTACATTTGCGACGATGAGAATAAGACCATTGTGCCGTATAAGGCCACGTTGACACCCCCAGAGGATGCAATGGGTGTTTTGTTGGTGCAGGGTGAGCGCAGTATCATTATTGCACTCCGAGATTGCAACGATGGCGAGGAAACGACGTTGACCAAGCAGAAAGACCCGTCGAACCTCAAAGGCAACTACATTGACACCTGCATTGATGCCGTGGCCGATTGGAACGGCCAGAAGAACACCGAACATCTAAAGGCCGTCGGACTGTCTGACAATATCAGCCTGAGCGATGGTTGGTACATTCCAAGCATGGGTGAAATGCTGTTTATCTTCACACATCGTAAGGAGGTCAATGCAGCATTGAAGAAAGCAGGTGGCCAGCCCATTGCCGATGATTGGTATTGGACTTCGACCGAGTACAGCGCGGCCAACGCATGGCGTCTGTACCTCAACGGCTACATGCTCAGCTGCCCTAAGGCCACGTACGCGCATCGAGTGCGCCCCGTCTCAGCATTTATTTCTTAATCTTCAAACTTTAATCTTTGGCACGGCGAAAGCCGTGCCGATAATAGGCAAACGACAATGAAAGTAACATTTAAGCATACAAGGCCAACAAGAGCCATTGAAGAGACCATTGACACCAAGGTTGCAGCCCAGATGGCTAATGACAACAACGGTGCGGTCATTATTGATGATGCAGATTACCCTGTTTATTACGTGGTCAAGGTACAAGTGAAAGTGTGGTGTTTCTGGATTACCATTTGGGAAAAGCATTGCGACATTTCCGATGGTGACACACGCCAGCATATTATTAACGAAGCAAATGATTTGCTCAAAACGATGGAGGGCCAGGACAATGAAAACTAAGAAGCAAAAACGGCATTTCGTACAGTTAGAGTTATTCCCCGAATATGCTTTGCCACAAGGGGGGGGGGAACGAATAACGAGCAACCCCAGAACGTGAAAGATAACAAGTAACCGACAACAGCATCATGGCATTTGTGATTGACCTTTTCCATCAAGTCGTTTATGAGTACGACCATCATACAGTCGTGGCCGATTTTACCGACCAATGGCCCCAATATAATGTGTACGACCCTAAAGGCCGATGGATAGGTTGCACAAATGCCGTGTGCGAAGAGAGTTGGAAAGCGAATTGCAGACAAATAATCAAGCACACCCCGTTATGATTGTTTTATCCTTATTTGACGGCATGAGTTGTGGCCAGATTGCATTACGCGATATGGGCATACCCGTCACACGCTATTATGCAAGCGAGATTGACAAATGGGCAATCCAGCAAACTCAACTCAATTTCCCGGACACCGTGCAATTGGGCGACGTGCGTAACGTCGAGGCACGGACGTTGGGGCATATTGATTTGCTCATTGGAGGAAGCCCGTGCCAATCGTTCAGTTTTGCAGGCAAGCGTGTTGGCATGAGTACGACAGCCCATGAAAAGGTGCTGACATTGGCACGTTACATGGAACTGAAAGAGCAAGGATTTGAGTTTGCAGGGCAAAGTTATCTGTTTTGGGAGTACGTGCGAATTTTGGCAGAGGTCAGAGAGGCCAACCCCAACGTGCTTTTCATGCTGGAAAACGTGGAAATGGGCAAGCAATGGGAGGCCGTCATTGACCAGGCATTGGGCGTGAAAGGTGTGCATATCAATTCCGCGTTGGTATCGGCACAGGTCAGAAAGCGCATCTATTGGACTAATATACGAACATTCCAAGCCGATTTGTTTGACGTGCCGGAAAGTGCAATACCACAGCCGAAAGACCGTGGCATTTTGCTCAAACACATTCTGGATGATGAAGTGCCAGACAGATTTTATTTGAAGCCAGAGACTATTGAGAAGTTATTGCAGCATAAGCAAAGGAACAAGGCCAACGGCAACGGTTTTGGTGCAAAATTCCATCAAGGGGGGGGAAGATGACAGCAGTAACGGTTAAAGGCAAAGGAATGTACGATTTAGTGTGTGTGGCACAGCGAGGGCATGAGTACCGAGGTGAGCCAGCACATTTTATCCCATGTACCACCGAGGGCAAAACAAACTCCATTACCACGGTGCAGAAAGACAACTTAATTCTGCAAAGGCCACACGGCAAAAACAATGGTGCTGTTTACGCTGATAAAGCCCCGACCCTCACATCTAACTCATGGCAGCAAAACAACCATGTGGCAGATGGCCGTATCAGGCAGCTCAACCCATCCCGTGAAAGTGGAGGCACACAGCCGTACCAGCAAAACAGAGTATATGACCCAGAGGGCCAGGCCCCGGCATTGATGAATGGCCACGGTGGGCAAACGATCAATGCGTTAGTGGGGGGGATGCACCGATAAGGCGATTGACCCCAGCAGAGTGCGCCAGATTGCAGACAATTCCCGATTGGTACAAATGGGAGGTGAGC
>Ga0310695_10002171_pt1 | contig 42361 bp, 34 predicted proteins | sample RumenRJG_04DNA_FD_203882 | JGI IMG/M metagenome (GOLD analysis project Ga0310695, IMG submission 203882) | Bovine rumen microbial communities from Lethbridge, Alberta, Canada - RJG_04 (v2) (version 2) | ecosystem: Host-associated > Mammals > Digestive system > Stomach > Rumen | place: Canada... | reverse complement strand
CTCAGCTCTTCAATTCTCATTTGGGTCGTTTTGCCATTTGCACAGTTGCTAAGATCAACAACATTGAAGAGATTACAAAGAAACTACTTGACGAAGGCAAACATCTCACCGAATTTTCTTCAGGACGCATCAACCAAACCGAGGTCATCGGTCTCTTGATCATCAAAGGCAGAAACTTCGTGGAAGGCATCGAACAGGTCTTTCGTGAAGTTCGTGGCTCTTGCTCGATGATAATCCTTACCGAAAACGGCATCATCACAGCACGTGACTCGTGGGGACGCACTCCCGTCATCATCGGCAAAAAGGAAGGAGCCTATGGCATCACTTCCGAAACAACTGCATTTCCGAATCTCGGATACGAAGTAGAGAAGTTCCTGGGCCCTGGCGAAATCGTGAAAGTCACAAAGAACGGCTATGACGTGCTGCGCAAACCCAACAAGCGCATGCAGATCTGCTCGTTCCTTTGGATCTACTACGGATTCCCGACCAGCGACTACGAAAACCGCAATACCGAAGCCGTGCGCAATGCTTGTGGATTTGCCATGGGCAAGGAGGATGATGCTGTGGTAGATTGCGCCTGTGGCATTCCCGATTCCGGTATCGGCATGGCAATAGGTTACGCAGCAGGACATGGTTGCCCCTATATGCGCGCCGTCTCGAAATATACGCCAACCTGGCCACGATCGTTTACCCCAGCCAATCAGGAAATGCGTGACCTTGTTGCCAAGATGAAGTTGATTCAGAACAAGACCATCTTGAAGGGCAAGAAGGTGCTGTTCTGCGACGACTCGATTGTACGCGGTACCCAGTTGCGTGACAATACTGCGTGTCTTTTCGAAGCAGGTGCCAAGGAGGTTCATATGCGTATTGCCTGTCCTCCACTCGTCTATGGATGCAAGTTCGTCAACTTCACTTCTTCGAAGTCCGACATGGAACTGATTACCCGACGCATCATCGCAGAACTCGAAGGTCCCGATGCTGCCATGGACCCCGAACGTGTCAAGGCATATGCCACAACTGATTCGCCCGAATACAAACGCATGGTACAAACTCTTCAGGATAAATTCCATCTGACCTCACTCAAGTTCACCAAGATGGAAACACTTATCAATGCCATCGGCTTACCCAAGGAACAAATTTGCACGCACTGCTTTGACGGCAGCTCTGATTATACCCTTGAGCAAGCCAACCTTGACAATGGTGAACAACTCTATGTATTTGAACCACATCATTATTAATTCACATACATTTATTCACCTTATAATTCAAAGGACGTGACCCCAAAAGGCCACGTCCTTTTTTTAACGTAATAAATATTCGAGTTCGAATAGTAATATTATTCTGGCAACAGGTTGTCGGCAAGTGACTCAATCACGTTACCATTGACCTTGAGATTGTCAAAATGGATATCACGGTAATGACCTTCTGTCCAAATAAGGCTATCGCAGAGGTTTCCACGCTTACCGCCCTTGACACCCGACCAGTCGCAATCCTTCACGTTGACATCATAGATATTGCAGCAGTCGTCAAGACCATTGAGGACAACAGCATACTGGCTCTCTTTGCAAACGACATTGCGAAGGTTCACGTTGCGTACAATAGGATTGTGTCCGCGTTCGGCAATCTCCTTAGGATCGTAGTTGAGGTTGATGCGAAGCACAGCCTCACGGCAACGGCCAACGTTGACATTACGTACATAAACATTCTCAATGATGCCGCCACGTGCAGAAGAGGTCTTGATGCGAATCACACGATCGAGATTTGGAGAATCCATTTCGCAATTCTCAACCCAAAGATTCTTATAACCGCCGGCAATCTCAGAACCGATTACTACGCCGCCATGACCATCGGCCATTGTACAATTGCGTACAATCATATTCTGCGAAGGGATGCCACGATTGCGACCATCCTGATTACGTCCCGACTTGATGGCGATGCAGTCGTCACCTGTGTGGAAAACGCAATTCTCAATCAATACACGGTTGCAGCATTCAGGGTCGCAGCCATCACCATTGGGGCCATCATTATTGACGGTGACACCACGAACGATAAGATCTTCGCAAAGCAACGGATGGAGTACCCAGAAGGGAGAATTGAGCAGCGTAATATCCTCGATAAGGACACGCTTGCAGTTATTGAAATTGACAAACTGCGGACGCATACCATCCTCCTTGGTCATCTGACGCTGTTCAACAGGCACCTGATTGGTACACCAATCGAGCAGACGCTGACGTGGAGAAGTCTCACGAACGTGATCACGTCCAGCTTGAGATATCATACCTTCCTTCCAACCGAAACGTGGAGCACCGCACATTGCCCACCAATTGTCGTTGGAACCTTGGGCATCAAGTGTTCCCTTGCCGGTAAGGGCGATGTTCTCGGCATCGAGCGCATAAATCAACGGATGAGCATTGTAGCATTCAACGCCTTCCCAAGCAGTCTTGACAGCAGGATAATAAAGATCGGGAACCGTGCTGAACTTGACCATAGCACCATCGGCGAGGTGGAGATTGACATTGCTCAAAATAGTGATAGGTCCTGTGAAATAGGTGGAGTCAGGGATAATGACTGTGCCACCACCAGCTTCATTAGCGGCTTTGATGGCTGCATCGATAGCTGCCGTGGCAATAGCCGTATCGCGTCCTTCAACGACTGCGAGTGCACCATAATCCTTGATATTGAATTCCGTCGAAGGAATATTGGTCAACTGGATTGCATTCAAAACGGAATCACAACGTTGCCAAATGATTTCTTCCGGAGTCAATTTGGGTGAATTACAAGCAGTGAGTGCTGGCAGAAGAAGCCAAAATAAAACTTTTTTTTGCATAATTCAAGGTGTTTTTGTGATAATTAATCAAATTTTTGTGCAAATATAAAGAATTTTTCATACAATCCACCATTTATAACAAAAAAATTAGTATATTTGCACCGAATTTTAAACTGAATTGCCCTTTTGGGCTCATATTATTGAAAATAATCACCTTTAATAAATAGAAAAATGAAAAAGTTCTTTACCGCTGCAGTTGCCATGCTTCTCATTGGCTTTGCAACCCTTCAGGCACAGATTCCTTCGTTCCAACTCAAGGACATCAATGGCAAGACCGTTGACACAGCCAAGCTTTCGAACGATGGAAAGCCCATCATTATCTCGTTCTTCGCCACCTGGTGCCACCCATGCCTGCGCGAGCTCTCGAATATCAGTGAGGTTTATGAAGATTGGCAGGACGAAACAGGCGTAAAACTCATTGCTGTCAGCATTGACCAGGCTCAGAATGTCAACAAGGTGAAGCCTCTTGTCGATTCCAAGGGTTTCGAGTATGAAGTGCTCCTCGACGTGAATTCCGACCTTGCTCGTGCTTTGGGCGTTCAGAATATTCCGCACGTCTTCCTCTTCGATGGCACCGGCAAACTCGTCTATAATCATATCGGATACAAGGACGGTGATGAGAATACGCTCTACAATCATGTAAAGGAACTTGTAAAGTAATTTTCTAAATGCGTATTCTACACAAACTTTTCCTTTCATCTTTACTGCTGAGTTTCATACCTTCCCTCTTTGCACAAGACGGAAAGATGAGACTCAGCGGTTCTGTGCAATCGGATTGGCTCGTAGCTGAAAACGACGAAGCCATCGGTGCCAACAAAGATGATTACCGGGGCACTCTGCTCGGCAACACCTATATCAACCTCAACTTCGACTCGAAGTATGTGACTGCTGGTGTTCGCTTCGAAACAATGGAGAAGCCTCTGCCCGGTTACGAGAACCTCTCCGACACCAAACCTTTTTATGGCACTGGTCTTCCCTACTTCCAGGTAACTGCCTCGAACCATAAATGGATTGAAGCCACGGCAGGTACTTTCTATGAGCAATTCGGCTCGGGCTTCGTTCTCCGCGCCTACGAGGAACGAACAATCGGTATCGACAACTCGATACTTGGTGGCCGCGTGGTGCTTACTCCCTACAAGGGCATTCGTCTGAAAATGCTTGGTGGCATTCAGCGTTATCATTTCTCTTGGAATGACGACAACCCAGTCTTTGGCGCTGACCTTGAATTGGAACTCAGCCAATGGAGCAAGGCTTTGACCGAAAAGGGTCACGTCCTTACCTTTGGAGTAAGTGGGGTGACACGATATGACGATGAAACAAAGCGAAATTTTAGAACATTCTACTTCAATCCGAATGAGAGCCAGCCAATACTTAACAGCCAAACTATTACATTAAATTTGCCCAAGCAGGTATCAGCTATGGACTTTCGTCTGCAATGGCAGCATAGTGGCTACAACATTCTGGCCGAATATGCAATGAAAAGTTTTGACCCAAGTGCAGACAACAGCTTTATTTATCGTCATGGCTCGGCACTGATGCTTTCGGCATCATACAGCAAGCGCGGATTTAGCACCATCATTCAGGCAAAGCGTAGTGAGGATATGGGGTTCCGTTCTGACAGGACCGCCTCTCCCACCGTTACAAGCCTTTATTTGAATCATCAACCAGCATTTGCTTACCAGCATACCTATACACTGGCCACTCAGTACCCCTATGCGACTCAAATGGATGGAGAGTGGGCATTCCAAGGAGAAGTTAGCTATCGCTTCAAGCGTAACACACCCATGGGTGGCAAATATGGAACGTTGCTTCGCCTGAATGCTTCACATATACGTGGCCTCGACAAGAAACCAGTTGATAATTCCATTCTTGGCACTGCTAGTACAAAGGGCTATGATGCCTCATTTTTTGGCATGAGTGATCAAGTTTATTATCAAGACATCAACCTGACGATGGAGAAGAAACTCAACAAGAAATGGAAGCTTACGACCATGTATATAAACCAACAGTACAACATGAGCGTGATTGAGGATGGTGCAAAAGCCGATGATTCAAACGAAATCGTCAAGACCCATATCTTCGTAGCTGATGCCTCTTATGTTCGCAATCCCAATTTTGCAATTCGTATGGAAGGCCAGTACATGATCACCAAACAAGATGAAGGCGACTGGGCATACGCTTTGGCTGAATTCTCCTTCCTCAAGGATTACATGATCTCTATCTCCGATGAATACAACACAGGAATTCATGGAGGCACAGATACTCATTACTTCAACTTCCTTGCTGTTTGGAACTACAAATCTAGTCGTTTACAATTAGGATATGGCCGCACCAGCGAAGGTTTGAATTGTACAGGCGGTGTTTGCCGAAAGGTTCCCGCACAACGCGGCTTTACAGCCTCATGGTATTATGTCTTCTAAATTTTTAGTAATATGAAAAATATTATTCAAATAATCAGAAGTATCAAAACTTTTGTCCCAATTGTGGCTTGTTTGTTAATGGCTTCTGCGTGTGATGACATTGACGAAACGAATCGTGTTACTATTGGCAAGATGGAAGAATACAAGATTGAAGGCAATGATGTCACAGTGGAAGTTGATGGCCAAAGTTTTACATATACTGACTTACATAGGATTTTGATTGAAGATTTTACCGGATGGCGTTGTGTAAATTGTCCTAATATGGCCGCTTTTCTCACTAATAATATTGAGAATATTTTTCCTTCAGTGGTTGTGAGTCTTCATCCCGCTTCAAATTCATTATCTAACACTGACCAAGTTGCTTCTCGATTCAGCTTAAGTTGTACATTGGCTGATGAAATAGCCAATACTCTGGCTGGCTCTACTATCGCATCGTCGATGAGCCTTCCTGCAGTAAGTCTTGACCAAAAAGCCATCAATGGACAAATCCTTCAAAGTGGAGATACATTGACCGTATATAACACACTTCGCAGTCTTTCCTTTGATCAGTTCTCTTCCTATTATGTCAACCATGCTCCATTTGTCAACCTTGCTATCAATGTAAAGAAGTCTTCTGACAATAACTATCTGCTTAGTACTCTTTTAGTGCCTGGTGCATATATAAACAAAGATGTCAAGCTCCAACTTTGGCTTCTTGAGAGTGGCATTGTAGCATACCAATCTACTCAAAGCGGCATCAACAGAGAATATGTGAACAACCATGTGCTTCGCATGGCAATCAACGGCAATCAGGGCGAAGTATTCACAATAGGCGACGATTATGTTATGAAGAGTCACACGCTCTCATTAGAAGGCACCAGCTATGTAGCCGACAATTGTAGTGTAGTAGCAATAATCAGTGACCCCAATACGAACGAAGTAATCAACTGTGTTGAAGTTGATTTTTAATGAATCTATTCTATCCCAGTCATGACATAGCATTGGCGCATGGCGTCAGACATTTCAATCCTCCTGCAGCTGCACTTCGACTGCAGGAGGATTTGGCATATCTCCATGAAATATGGAACCAACCATTCTTGAAAGGAGAATCCTCCATTCCTTTGCCTTGGGGATGGGATTGGGACACACGCGACCATATACATCGCAAATATGGTATCAAGATGCGCGATCTTCCAACGGATGATGACCTTGAATTTATTCGCAATATTTCTTCACGCAAGAGTTCAATCTCATGCCTGGAAAGATTAAGCAAAAGGCATATTAGCTTCTCTTGCACAATGCCCCAATATCTTGATTCCGAAGACAAACTATGGAATTTCATTACTGAGAAAGATGCTGCAGACATTCCATTTGTGTTGAAGACTCCCTGGAGTTCTTCAGGCAGAGGTCTGCTCGTAAGTTTCTCAACGACAAGCAATGGTCTTGTGGTCAATAATTCGCGCACTCTTTTGATGAAACAAGCACTTGGCACCATTAACAAAATGGGTGGAATTATGGGAGAAGAATGGATTTCCGACAAAGTTCAAGACTTTGCCATGCTGTTTTATGCATCCGATAAAGATGTTCGTTTCATAGGTTATTCTCTCTTTGAAAATGATAACTCGTCGTTCAGCACAACCTATCGACAAGGGTATCTGTTGAGCAATGACAAGATTGTTGAAAAACTTGCTATCCCGAATGACCTGCTTTCTTCCATTGCAAAAGCCTATGAAGAAATTCTTACCGAAATACTTCAACCACTATTCGGTAAACCTTGGCATCTAGGTTATCTCGGTGTTGATATGCTAACCTATCATGATAAGACAGAAGATATTGCAAAACTGGACTTAAAAGTCCATCCTTGTGTCGAACTTAACCTGCGATGCACAATGGGAGTAGTTTGTCGTTTGTGGTACGACCAGCATAATTCAGAAGGTGTATTTCGTATCTCGCCGATGTTATCTAATCGTCACTTCAAAGCCGATTTTTTGCCAACTACATAAATGTATTTGACCTAAATTGCACAAAATTAAGGTAAATAATGAAGAATTTGGCTCTATAATTCGAGTTTTTGCAAATTATTTACTAAATTTGCCACGATATAAATATAACTTATAAAGCAAATTGATATGCAATTTACAGCACAAATGATAGCAGGATTCCTGAAAGGTGAAGTCATTGGCAATGCCAATGCTACGGTCAGCGATCTTGCCAAAATCGAAGAGGGACGCGAAGGTTGTCTTTCTTTCCTCGCTAATCCAAAATATACAGAATACCTCTACACTACTACATCGAGCATCGTACTTCTTGACAAAAGCATCGAGATTGACTCGACCAAGGAGATAAAGGCCACTCTCATCAAGGTCGATAATGCTCGTGCCGCTATGGGTATGCTCCTCAACATGGTGCAGGAAGCATTGAACCCTCGCAAGAAAGGCATCGAGCAGCCATCATTTATTGCCGATGGCGTCAAAGTTCCTGAGGATGCCTACATCGGAGCTTTCGCTTATCTTGCAAAGGGCGTGACTGTCGGCGAAGGCACACAGATTTATCCTCAGGTTTATCTGGGTGATAATGTAAAAGTTGGCAAAAACTGTATTCTTTATGCAGGCGTCAAAGTATATCACGACTGTGTAATTGGCGATAACTGCATCCTTCATGCAGGATGTGTCATCGGAGCAGACGGCTTTGGATTTGCACCTGTCAATGGAGAATACGAGAAGATTTCACAAATTGGCAATGTCATCCTCGAAGGTGACAACGAAGTGGGTGCCAACACGACAATCGACCGCGCAACGATGGGTCATACCATTATCGGTCGTGGCACGAAACTTGATAACCTCGTTCAAATCGGACACAACGTGGTAACCAAAGAGAACAACATCTTCTGCTCACAAGTTGGTGTCGCAGGCACCACCAAGATTGGCGCATGGAACACCTTCGCCGGTCAAGTGGGTGTGGCTGGACAATGCGAGATTGGCAATCAGAATACCTTCGGCGCACAGTCAGGCATCCCCGGCAACATTGGCGACAAGCAGGTATTGATGGGATATCCTGTGATTCCGGCACGCGATTGGGCACGTCAAGCCGTCTATTTGAAACGACTGCCAGATATGCAGCGCGACCTGCAACAGATTAAGAAAGAACTTTCGAACAAAGAATAATCCAATTATATAGAAATGCAAAAACAACAGACACTCGCAGCACCTTTCACTCTCGAAGGCAAAGGTCTGCATACCGGCCTTAACATCACGGCCACTTTCTGCCCCTCAGAACCTAATACCGGTTATCAATTCCAGCGCATCGACCTTGAGGGTGAACCCATCGTCGAAGCCGTTGCCGACAATGTAGCTGCCACCAACCGTGGCACAGTCGTCAAGAAAGGCGACATCACGATTTCGACCATCGAACATGCCATGGCTGCCCTTTATTGCCTCGGAGTTGACAACTGTCTGATTAAACTTAATGCCCCCGAGATACCTATCCTTGATGGTTCGGCATTGCCTTGGGTAAAAGCTATTCAAAATGTTGGTGTGGTAGAACAAAGTGCCAAGCGCGAGATCTTCCGCATCATGAAGAAATATGAGGTAGTTGACGAGGCAAGTGGCGTGAAACTCGAGATTTTCCCCGACGACCATTTCTCTGTTACCACATTTGTCGATTATCCCAGCCCTGTTCTCAACAACCAGTTTGCTGTGTTGAACGACATCAACGATTTCGCTGACCAAGTGGCTGCTGCACGAACATTCGTATTCGTTCGCGAGATTCAACCTCTTTTGGCTGCCAACCTTATCAAGGGTGGCGACCTCGACAACGCAGTTGTAATCTACGACAAAAAGGTCAGCCAAGAAGAACTCAACACGCTTGCTGCAACAATTGGCGGCCAAGCACCATCAGCCGAGAATCTTGGCTATGTACAGAAACGTCCTCTTCAGTGGGACAACGAACCTGCTCGCCACAAACTTCTCGACATCATCGGTGACCTTGCTCTCGTCGGCAAGTACATTCAGGGTCGCGTAATAGCTACTCGTCCCGGTCATGGCATGAACAACAAACTTGCTCGTGTGGTTCGCAAGGAGATGAAACGCACCGAAGTGCAGGCTCCCGTTTATGATCCGAACAAGGAGCCAATCATGGACAATGTCGGCATCAAGAAGATCATGCCACACCGCTACCCCATGCAGCTTGTTGACAAGATCGTTCAAATTGAAGAGAATGACTTTGTTGTGGGCATCAAGAACGTCACCGCCAATGAGCCATTCTTTGTGGGACACTTCCCCGATGAACCCGTCATGCCTGGTGTCCTCCAGATTGAAGCTATGGCACAATGTTCGGGCATCCTGGTATTGAGTTGCGTCGATGAACCTGAACGCTATTCAACCTACTTCATGAAGATTGATAACGTAAAGTTCCGTCAGAAGGTTGTCCCCGGCGATACGTTAATCTTCCATGTTTCCTTCATGACTCCTCTTCGTCGTGGTATTGCCCAGATGAAAGGTTATGCATTTGTAGGCGACAAGATTGTCTCCGAATGTGAATTTATGGCACAAATCATTAAGAACAAATAAAATTATGAGCAACAACATATCCCCTCTTGCCTATATCGAGGAAGGTGCTCAGATAGGCGAAAATGTAAAAATCGGTCCATTCTGCTGCGTATATAATGACACAGTGATTGGCGATGGTACTATCCTTGAAAACAATGTCACAATCTTCCCAGGTGCACGTATCGGTAAGAATGTACATATTTTCCCAGGCGCATGCATTGCTACCGTACCTCAAGATCTCAAATTCAAGGGTGAATATACGACTGTTGAGATCGGCGACGGCACACAGCTTCATGAATGCGTGACCGTGCATCGAGGTACCGCATCGAAGATGGTCACTAAAATTGGCAAGAACTGTATGATTATGGCCTATTGCCATGTGGCTCACGATTGCAATGTAGGCGATAATGTCATCATGAGCAACTCGGTGCAGATGGCTGGCGAAGTTGTGGTCGATCCTTTCGCAGTTGTCGGAGGAGGTTCACTCATTCATCAGTTTACCCACATTGGTTCCTTCTGTATGATTCAGGGTGGTTCTGGTCTCGTCAAGGACATTCCTCCTTACACTATGGTAGGACGTTCTCCAGCCAAATGGATGGGCATTAACACGGTGGGCCTCCGTCGTCATGGATATACCACAGCACAGATCATCAACATTCAGGACATCTATCGTCTCGTCTATGCAAGTGGTTACAACACTACCCATGCATGTGAACACATCGAGGCAGAAATTCCACAAAGTCCTGAGCGTGATTATATCCTTTCATTTATCCGCAACTCTGATCGCGGTATCATTGCCGGCAACATGTAATATCGATTCTATCTTATTTCATTTTAGAAATCTATGATATACCATTTTGTAGTTTTAAGCGACGAAGTCGATAACTTTCGTCGTGAAATAGACATCGATGCCGAGGCAACGTTCCAAGAACTGAACGACCTTTTGCTAAAAACTTGTGCATACAAGAAAGACCTGATGACCTCTTTCTTCGTCTGTGATGAATTCTGGGAGAAGAAGAAGGAAATCACGGCTGTTGATATGCATGATGATCCTGAGAAAGAACCTGCTCCATTGATGGAGCATACTCATCTGAGTGACATCATCAGCGAAAAGGATGCCAAGAACAAGCTTAATCTTCTTTTCGAATTCGACATCATGTGTGAGCGCTATCTCTACATGCAACTCAAGGAGGTACGTGACCACGAACATCTGCTTCAACCTGTCATCACGCTCGAAAAGGGCAAGGCGCCCAAGCAGGAGGGTGACATTGATACCATGTTCAAAGATCTCGATACAAGCGATATGTATGGCGATGATTCGTTCAATGATGACGAACTCGACCTTGATGGCTACCAGGACCTCGAAGACATTGAAAGCGGGGGATACTAAATGAAGGAATTCATATTAAGCAATAAAAAGAGCGAGAACTGCATCCTTGTCGGTCTTATCACAGGACGACAGAACGAGCAGAAAACGCAGGAATATCTTGACGAGCTTGCATTCCTTGCCGAAACGGCAGGAGCAATGCCCGTCAAGCGTTTTGTGCAACGTCTCGACACACCTAACAATGCCACGTATGTTGGTCCTGGCAAATTGCAGGAAATCAAGGATTACATCTTGCAGAAGGATCAGGAATATGATCAGATGCTTCAGGATTTCAAGGCAGAATATGGTGCCAACACACAGTTCCAATTCACTGGCACCACTGATCAAGTGGAAATCAAGACTCCCAGTGGAGGCAAGATGGTAGTTGAATTACCACCCGATCCTCGCATCGGTATGGTTGTCTTCGATGATGACCTAGGGCCAAAGCAACTACAGATTCTCGAAAAGGAACTATGCGTAAAGATTCTCGATCGCACCAGCCTTATTCTTGATATCTTCGCAAGCCGAGCACAAACAGCGGCTGCCAAGACTCAAGTTGAACTTGCACAATATCAATATCTCCTCCCCCGTTTGACAGGTCTTTGGACACACCTCGAACGTCAGAAAGGTGGTATTGGTATGCGTGGACCCGGTGAAACTCAGATTGAGACCGACCGTCGTATTGTGCTCAATCGAATCAATCTCTGCAAACAATGGCTTGAACAAATCGACAAGCAAAAGGCAACCCAACGCAAAAACCGAGGGAAATTGGTGCGTGTGGCATTGGTCGGATATACCAATGTAGGAAAATCCACTTTACTTAATCTTTTGGCCAAGTCGGATGTCTTTGCCGAGAACAAACTTTTCGCCACACTCGATACCACGGTTCGCAAAGTGACCATCGACAATCTTCCGTTCTTGATGTCCGATACTGTTGGATTCATTCGCAAACTGCCCACCCATCTTGTTGAGTCTTTCAAATCAACTTTGGACGAAGTGCGTGAAGCCGACATACTTGTACATGTTGTCGATATCTCACATCCGCAATTCGAGGACCAGATAAAGGTAGTCGAAGAGACATTGAACGACATCTGCCGCGACATGACGCAGGAAGATGTTCACAAGAACGATCGCTACGGCTACAATCGAAAAGACAAGAAACAATGGGAACGCACCCTGAAGGAACAAGGTCATCAGAAACCGACATTACTTGTATTTAATAAGGTGGACAATTATACTTTCACACCGAAGGATGCCGATGACCTTTCTCCAATGACCAAGGAAAACATCTCACTCGAGATGTTGCAAGAAACTTGGATGAGTCGAATGGGTGAAGGCAACTGCCTATTCATCTCAGCAAAAAATGGTACGGGCATTGAAGAATTGAAGTCTCGTCTCTACGAAATGGTGAAAGAGATTCACACCAAACGTTTCCCATACAACGACTTTTTATTCCAGCATTATGAAGATAGCGCTGATGCAGAAGAGCAGGACCTCTGATATTGAAAACAATATCCAAACACTAAAAGAATCAATCAAGGAAGCTGCCATTAATGGAGCGGAACTGGTTGTGCTTCAAGAACTGCACAATAGCTTGTATTTCTGCCAGGTGGAATCGACAGATAATTTCGACTTGGCAGAACCTATACCGGGTCCTTCCACCGAATTCTTTGGCAATGTGACCAAGGAATGTGGAGTAGTTCTGGTAACAAGCCTCTTTGAACGTCGTGCTGCCGGACTCTACCACAACACCGCAGTAGTCTTCGACAAGGATGGAAGCATTGCCGGCAAGTACCGCAAGATGCATATTCCTGATGATCCTGCTTACTACGAGAAGTTCTACTTCACACCAGGAGACCTTGGTTTTCATCCGATTCAAACATCATTAGGCAAACTTGGTGTAATGGTATGCTGGGACCAGTGGTATCCAGAAGGAGCACGCCTGATGGCACTGCAAGGCGCAGAACTGCTCATCTACCCCACCGCCATCGGTTGGGAATCAACAGATACAGATGAAGAGAAACAACGTCAACTGACCGCTTGGCAAACAGTTCAACGTGGCCATGCCGTTGCCAATGGCATACCAGTGGTTGCCGTCAATCGTTCTGGCCATGAGGTTGACCCAAGTGGACAAACCAATGGTATAGACTTCTGGGGACATTCATTCGTTGCAGGACCTCAAGGTGAAATGCTTGCCGAAGCAGGCATCGAGCCTACAACACTCATCGTTGATGTCGATATGAAGCGAAGCGAAAATGTACGTCGCTGGTGGCCTTTCCTTCGTGACAGACGAATCGAAGAATTTGGCGAATTGTCTCGTCGTTTTATTGATTGATGTACTTATTATACACGATAAAGTGAGACTCCTCAAAATCCTCCTACCTTTATTCCTACTATTTTGGACCATTCCTTTTGAAACAATGGCCCAAATTGCTCAGCGTCAATCAGGTATGTCCAACCGAGGCGATGCACGAAACAATGGAGGTGATGAAGAGGATGTTGAAACAGAAGATCCTTGTATTCAAAAGAGTGACGAACGTTATTGTTGGACACAAGACCCTATTACCGGCATCCATTATGACCAGGTGCCTGACACCACACACATTGGTTTGGCCAATCGTCAAACAATGGCAGGCAAATCCCTTGGACTTGTACACACCGGCAATTTGTTTGCTCCACATTATATCACAAATCTTTTCGACCGACGAAGCGATAATGACTTCCTTTTTGTGAATGCGTATTCGCTGTTCGCCAAACGTCCCGAAGATATTCTCTTCTTCAACACCAAGATACCCTACACCACAGCTGCATATCTGACCTCAGGTTCCAGCACGAGAAGCAACGATCGTCTGTTGCTTAACTTTGCAGGCAACATCAACAAGAAACTCGGAATAGGCACGTTTCTTGATTACGTATATGCCCGTGGTGAGTATATCTCACAATCCACAAAACCTCTTAATTGGACAAGCTACCTCTATTACAATGATGACCAATACAAGGCTTCATTGACTTATAATTTGAGCAACCTTGCAAATCAGGAAAATGGTGGCATCCAAGATCGTGAATATGTGCTTTATCCCGACCAACAGACATCGAACACATTCACGACGCCTTATACGATGCCCACTAATCTCACCGACACGTGGAGCGACAATGACGGTTGGAACATTCACTTCAACCACAGTTATGACTTGGGCAAATGGGACGAATACACCAATCCCGAGGATTCAACCGAAGTGCTGAATGAATTCACATCAATTGCTTCAATCTTCCATAGTGTGGATGTCGAGCATTTTAAGCATGTGTTCAGAATGAAGGAAGGTGCCGATGCGACTGACTCAGGAAACTTCTTTCCAAACAGATACATCAACAATTCAATTACTCAGGACAGTACATCCTATCTTAACTTCTCGACATATGCTGGCATTCGTATCAATGAGGGATTCAGCAAATGGTCACAGTTCGGTCTTTCTGCTTTCATCGGATATCAACGCCAATCCTATACGATGATGCAGGACACGCTCGACCTCAATTTCATAGAGCGCACCCACACATCAAACAATATCTTTGTTGGTGGACAACTAAGTCGTCATCAATCAAATCGCCTTACTTTCGACGTAACGGCCAAGTTCGGCATCTCGGGTGACAAAGTTGGTGACATTGACATCAACGGACATTTGCAGACAGTAATTCCAGCAGGCAAGGACAGTATTACTGTGCGTGGAATGGGTTATTTCCGCAATCAGAAGGTTTCCTACCTGATGAATCATTATTTCTCGAACCATATCAAATGGTCAGAGGATTTCGACCCTGAACAAAGACTGAACCTTCAAGCCCTTTTACGATATTCATTGACAGGGACAGAAGCCAAAGTTGGCATAGAACATCTCAGCAATTATCATTACTTCTCAAGCGAAGACTATCTCCCTCATGAGTATAATGATATGATAGAGATTTTCAGTCTTGAAGCCTCGCAAAAACTACACTGGAAAGCTATACATTTCAACAATAGGGTCCTTTTCCAAAAATCGACCAAGGAAGATGTGCTCGCTTTGCCAAAAATAGTTTGGGAATCCGACCTTAGTCTTCGATTCGTTATCGCACATGCTTTAACAACCGAAATGGGCGTCACTGGCTATTATACAACAAAATATTATGCTCCAACCTATCAGCCTGCAACGCAACAGTTTGCAGCACAGAATCAATATGAGTGTGGAGGTTTTCCAATATTCAATGGATACATCAATTGTAATTTGAAGAAAATCAAATTCTACATAATGTATTCTGGTTTTGGAACCAAGATGTTCTCCAACGACACATTTGTAATGCCATTCTATCCGCTACAATCCACAAGGTTGGAATATGGTGTCATTTTCGATCTCCAGAATTAAGTGAATTATACCAAACATCTGGCCGAACAAGAACGTCTGTTGGCCATAGAATACGAGTACGAAAAAGAGGAATACCAGCAGCTATGCCAGCAAGTCGGCATCCAACGTCGCATCAGGCAGGGCAAATGCTGGTATCCTGTTATGCTAAATCGAACATTCTACAATGCCCTAGATCAGTTCTGTATTGAACTGACTTGCCCCAATGAAATCCTCTCGCGTGAAGTTAAGAATCAGGAAACAGGAGAACTTGCTAACAAAGATATTGAATTCGAATTTGAACCTGGACGTCCTGTAGCCTTCTTTCGTATTGCAACCAAAGAAGATAAAGAAAAATCAATCTTTTTCCCTTACAATTGCCAGATTTCTCGCTATGATGGCCAGCGACTCCATGTGACGATACCTGGGCCACAAGTCGCACAGGTATTACGCGAATACGCTATTGAAGGCATGCTTGGTGTGCAATTATCATTCGATGCCACCACCTATCGTGTCATGCGTGAAGCTATACACGAAATGCAGACAACCGAAGACAAGAAACTTCTTCATCTTCGATCCGTTCTGATCGGCAATGAGCAACCTGGTTTTCGTGTTGAACAACCAGTATCATTTCCATGGCTCAATAGTTCGCAGCAAAAGGCAGTTCAAAAGGTTTTATGTGCAAGGGAAGTTGCAATCGTTCATGGTCCTCCAGGTACAGGCAAGACAACGACCCTTGTAGAAGCGATTGGTGAAACCTTACGCCGTGAAGCACAGGTATTGGTCTGTGCTCAAAGTAATGCAGCAGTAGATTGGATCAGCGAACAACTACTGGCACGCGGCATTAGTGTTTTGCGAGTCGGAAATCCAATGCGCGTATCCGACAATCTGTTGGCTGCAACCTATGAACGCCAATACGAAGCACATCCTGACTATACAGAACTATGGGCAATTCGAAAAGCTATTCGAGAGGCAGTTGCCCGTTTATCTGGCAATCGTATTTCAGGAAGTGAGCGATCATCGTTGGGCAATCATCTTTCCAAGTTACGCAATCGTGCCGTCGAATTAGAGATTCGCATCAACGAAGAAATCTTTGCCTCTTGCAGAGTGATAGCTTGCACATTGATAGGTACTGCATCACGTGTACTTGAGAGGAAACATTTCCCGACACTCTTTATCGACGAAGCTGCACAAGCATTTGAAGGAGCTTGTTGGGCAGCCATACGTCATGCCGACAGAGTTATCTTTGCGGGTGATCACAAACAACTGCCTCCAACCATCAAGTGCAAGGATGCTGAAAGAGCCGGTTTGTCACGTACCCTGATGGAGGTGGTTGCTCAAAGCAAACCTTCGTGCGTCGAACTTCTCACCGTTCAGTATCGTATGCATCGCGACATAATGCAGTTTTCGTCCGATTGGTTCTACCACGGACGACTCACTGCCGACCCCGAATGTGCAGAAAGAACAATTGTTCCTATTGACCCGCCACTCATCTGGATTGATACAGCCAATCTTGGATATGAAGAAGAACAGAACTCTTTGAGCCAATCACGTCTGAACACCAACGAAGGTATTCTTCTCGTTGAGACATTGAAACTATACATCAACGAAATCGGGAAAAAGCGATTATTGGATGAACGAGTAGATTTCGGTATTATTTCTCCATATAAGAGTCAGGTTCAATTGCTACGCCGTCTTATCAAACATGAAAAAGAATTGAAGCAATTTCTTCCTTATATAACCGTGAATACGGTAGATGGTTTCCAGGGCCAGGAACGTGACGTGATACTTATCTCGATGGTCAGAGGTAATGATGAAGGACGTATAGGTTTCCTTAATGACCTTCGTCGAATGAATGTTGCCATCACAAGAGCAAGGATGAAGCTTATCATTTTGGGTGATACGTCAACTTTGTCGAAGACTCGATTTTATCGAAAACTCATCGAACATGTCACAAGAAACGGTCAGATGCTGGTTATTCCAGGAATGCCAAAGGAAGAAATTGACCAACCAATTCAGGAAAAACAATAAAAATAAACAAATTTATTCTAAAAAATTTGCATATATCTAATTTTCTTCCTATTTTTGCAGCAAGTTAAACCACTTAAATCTTTATTATTATGAGTAGAGTTAATTCAGTTCTCGCATTGTTGGGCGGCGCCGCAATAGGCGCAATCATCGCTTTACTTCTTGCTCCTGCCAAGGGAGAAGAAACCCGTGAAAAAATTTCAGAAGTGCTTCGTGAAAAAGGCATCAAGCTAAGCAAGGAAGACTTCAACAAACTCATTGATTCCATTGAATCACGTTTCCGCAAAAAAGACACTGAGGAAGCCGCAGTAGAAGAAACTGACGAATGACAGACTCAACCACCAAGAAAGTCAATGCAGCAGCACAACTCGTTGATCAAGTAAAGAGTTATGTGTTGCTTGAGAAGAAGTATCTCACCATAGATGCTTCCGAAAAGGCTACAAAGCTAATCTCCTGGCTTCTGCTGACACTGATTCTTATCGGTGTAGGTCTTCTTGTTTTCATGTTGCTGCTGATGACCCTTATTCATTTGATGGCGTCATTCTTTGGCAGTATCACTTTGGCATATGCTGTAGCTACCATCATTTGCGTCGCAGTCTTTGCTTTTATTTGGTTCCGCAAAGAGTCATTGATCGTTCAGCCCGTCACACGCGCCATCGAAGGCTTCTTGAAGCCAACTGACGATCCTGAAGCTGACCCTGATCAAGTATCAGCATTGGCACAATTACCTGATGACAAAAATGAGCTTCGACATTCGATTCATCTTATGGAGAAGGACATGAAGATGAGTTATGACAAACTCATTGCCAGAGAGCCTAAGAAGGATCAGACAATCGGTGAAAAGCTTGGTTTTTATGTCGATCGTGGTATGCTGCTATATAAAGGCATCATGTTCTCTTTGGGATTCATAAATATGTTACGCGGAAAAAATGCCGCTAAAACCAAGAAAGTGAAACCCAAGAAATAATTAATTGTAAATTGATAAGACCTATGGTAAAGCATATTATCCTTTGGAAACTCAAGGATGAGTTGACAGAAGCCGAGAAAACGGCTGTTAAGAAAGCCGCAAAGGAAGGACTTGAAGCACTTGTCGGCAAAGTGCCGGGGCTGTTGGAATGCAAACTGATCATCGATGGACGTCTTGATTCAAGCAATGCCGATATGATGCTCGACAGCACGCTCGAATCGCCAGAAGCTTTGAAAGGTTATGCAATTCATCCCGACCACGTGGAAGTAGCCAACACCAAGATCAAGCCATTTGCATGCGTTCGCACTTGCCTTGATTACGAATGCTAATCATTTTCCTTAATAAAAAATCCCTTGATGTCATAAACACCAAGGGATTTTTGTTATACATTCAGGAAGGTATATTTAAGAATGAACAATATAGCAAGAATGCACATTCCAATATTCAACTCCCGCCAACGACCGGCAAAGACTCGGATGAGGACATAAGATATCAAACCCAATAAAATGCCGTCCGATATGCTATAAGTCATTGGCATCAAAATGATACAGATGAAACTGGGAATAGCATCGATGTACTGTTCGATATGAAGTTTCTTGACATCGAGCATCATCGAGACACCGACAAGTATCAAAGCCGGAGAAGTCGCTTCTGGTGGAATAGACATAAAAAACGGAGCAAAGAACAGAGCAAACAGGAAACATATTGCTGCAGTGAAAGATGTCAAACCACATCGTCCACCCACATTGACACCCGAAGAACTCTCGACGAAAGTAGTTACCGTAGAAGTACCCAATACAGCACCGACCGTTGTTCCGATAGCATCAGCCATTAAAGCTTGTCTAATTCGCGGGATATTACCTTTTTCATCCACCATTCCCGCACGATTGCTGACTCCGATAAGCGTGCCAATAGTATCAAACATATCGATGAAAAGGAATGTCAGAACACATACAGCCATATCAATACTAAAAACATGCTCCCATTCAAACTTAAACAATATGGGAGAAAGACTTGGTGGCGTATCGAAGATGGCAGAGAATCGCGTAACACCAATAGGAATACCAATGATTGTGTTCGCAAGGATACCGATAAGCAAAGCTCCAGGAACTTTCTTGACCATAAGTACAGAAGACAAAAGAATACCAAAGCAAGCAAGAAGTACGGCTGGATCATGAAGATCGCCCAAGCTAACAAGCGTGGCATCATTAGGTGTGACAATGCCTGCACTTTTCAAACCAATGAAAGCAATGAAAAAGCCGATGCCAGGTGAAATAGCTCTTCGTAGCACAAGAGGCATACAATCAACAATTTTCTGTCTTAGGCCTGAAACCGTAAGCAAAATAAAGATTATTCCTTCGATGAAAACAGCAGTCAGAGCGAATTGCCAACTATAATACATCGTCAGCACAATCGTGTAGGCAAAGAAAGCATTCAATCCCATGCCTGGAGCCAAGACGAAAGGTAATTTGGCATAGAAGGCCATCACAAAAGTTGCTAAGGCAGCAGAAATGACAGTAGCCGTAAACACTGCGCCCTGGTCCATACCTGCATCATGAAGGATGACAGGATTAACTGCAAGAATATATGCCATAGTAAGAAATGTGGTGACACCTCCCATCACTTCTTTCTTCACGGTCATCGTTGCAGGATCAAATCCAAAAATCTTCTTTAGCATAGTATCAAATTAAAGTTTAATTGTGTTGCAAAGATAATGATTATTTCAATAAGTTGGTCATTTGAGATGTTAAAGTCTCGAAAAAAATGTTGCAATTAGGAAGTCTTTAACAGTTTGACACAAACAATTCACATTTTTCGTTAACGAAATAAACATCAAAACGAATTGTTAGCTACCTTTGCAACATGAAAAAGGACATAGCCTACATATCAATACGTCAGATTGTAATTACTGCCGTCATCTTATCTTCTTGCATCTCTCTTATAGCACAAAATGAGAGCGACAGCATACACATTTCTACAGACTTTCTGAACGAGCTTGACAACACATTTGGCTTCAAATATGAGAGGCCGAAGATTGCAAACATCAATACGATTGAAGCAATCAAACCCGACAGCGAATTGTTGCATCAATGGGTAAAGGATCCAAATGCCAACGGGATAGCAACTGTATCAAAGTATCCAACAATAGTGAATATTCCAGGTCTTTCCAATGGTGAATTTGCAAAAGGGATCGTTGCATGGCGTTCGAAGAAGAATCCCGATCTTATGATTCTAAACACAGGAACCGGATTTGTAACATCAGGTCTTGATGTCAATGCATTTCTCTCACAATACCTGACCAAGGAAGGTCGCACATTGCGTAAATCTCGCGACCTTGCAGAATCGTGCAAAGACATTATGGACAAATTCTTCCCTATCAGTGGAAGTGCTCTCTTTTCAAAAGATGATTCCCTGGCTTTAGCAAATAAGAGAAACGATAAATAAAACGCATAGGACTTAAATGTCTTATGCGTTCTATTTTTAATCAATTATCTCATAAGGGACCTCTTCAATGTCATCCGATTTGGAAGGATGCGTAATGAGTGTGCTTTTCCACTGACTATACTTCGAAAGTTCACCAGCAATCTTGGCAATCGCCCAAGTAATGATCGTGATGTCATCAAGAAAACCTAAAGGCAGGAAATCAGGTATTACGTCAAGGGGAGAAACGACATAAATCAATCCTGCCAAAGCAAGAATGATAGATGACTTATTGTATTCATGATAGCGACCATGTATAATGTCACTAACATAATCCGTCAACAACACCAAATCCTTGCGAACCTTCTTGAGCCCACCAGCCTTCATATAATTGCGTAGGGTGGCAATGACCAACAACACCTTGTTTTTGTTGGACAGTATGCTGTTCGACTTAGCGAACCACTTACCTTTAAGGAATCGATTTACAAAGAAGCTCATTTCTATCAACAATTAAATAATTTATAATATATAATGAGTGAATTATTCTTCATAATCCATAGCTAAGACATCGAATCTTTACCATTCGTTTAAATTTGACCTCAAAATTTTTGAATTTTAGATTATTTTACTTATCTTTGCACCAAAATAACAAACAAAATAACTTTCATTTTTTATACTATGGAAATGAAATCAAGTTGTCCCAAGCTCTCAGTCGTCTTAAGAGTTTTGTCATTAATGACCTTCTTTTCTATTTTCTCTGCCGTCGATGCACAAGAGGCCATCGACCTGAGTGGCACATGGCAGTTTGCTATTGATCGATCAGTGAACGGTATCCGTCCGAAGCAATACCGCGAAACAATCGAACTGCCCGGATCAATGCTGACCAATGGCAAGGGAGATGACGTAACACTTGAGACGCAATGGGTTTCAAGCCTTTACGACTCTTCATATTTCTTCAATCCAAAAATGGCGCCATATCGCCAACCTGGACAAATGAAGTTCCCATTCTTCCTGACTCCCGATAAGCACTATGTAGGCAATGCATGGTATCGTCGATCCATCTATGTTCCGAATGAATGGAAAGGAAAATCCGTAACCTTATATCTCGAACGCCCACATATCGAAACATTCGTATATGTGAATGGAAAATCTGTAGGCCACGAGATGTCACTTTCTGTTCCTCATCAATTCGATGTCACCGAATATATCAAATTTGGCAAACAAAACACTATAGAAATACGCATCTACAATGGTATCGAAAATGTCTGTGTTGGACAAGACTCCCATAGCGTGACAGACCAGACACAAGGAGACTGGAACGGTATCGTGGGCACAATGGAATTGCGCACCAGTCCTCGACTCTGGCGTTTCCGTGTATCTCCCGACATCGAAACAGGTTCGGCCGAAATCTTTATCAACGACACTGTATATTGCGTTGTTGTAGATGGCAAACATGCATACGAATGTAAAGGTACTTTCAATCGTCAACCATCCTTACCTCCTGTACTTTGGGACGAATACAATCCTTATCTCTATTCTATCAAGCTATGCTATCACGGTGACTCCATTCCAGTCACCTTCGGTATGCGAAAGGTAAGTATCGAAGGGCGAAATATCATGCTCAATGACAAAGTGATGAAGGTACGAGGCACTGTTGGCAACTGCTGTTTTCCTGAAACGGGTTATCCGCCCACCGATGTAAAATCCTGGGAACGCATCTTTGCGAAATGTAAGGAATATGGTCTCAATGCAATACGGTTCCATTCTTATTGTCCACCCGAAGCCGCATTTATAGCTGCTGACAAGATTGGTTTCTATTTGCAACCCGAAGGACCTTCGTGGCCCAATCATGGTGTGAAACTGGGACAAGGAATGCCCATCGACAAATATCTTTTGGAGGAATGCAAGTCTATTATCGACCAATATGGCAGTCATCCGTCATTTATTATGTTGGCTGCAGGTAATGAACCAGCTGGCAACTGGGTGAAGTGGTGCAATATGTTTGTCAAGGAAATGCACAAGTATGATCCTTCCCGTATCTATGCAGATGCTTCCGTAGGTGGTGGCTGGGCATGGGCAGCCGATGCAGAATATCACGTCAAAGGTGGAGCTCGTGGTTTGGACGAATGGAAAAAGCAGATGCCGCAGTCTATGGATGACTTTTCGACAGGAATGGATCTGCCACGCAACTTCAAACCAACAGAAGAAAAGCCTGTCAATACCGAACCCATCATTAGCCATGAGACTGGACAATGGTGTGCTTTCCCTGATTTGAAGGAAACGGATCAATACACTGGTGCATATAAGGCAAAGAACTTTGAGATTTTTGCTGACTTGTTGCGAGATAATGGAATGGCATCACAAGCTGAAAAATTCCTAATGGCAAGCGGTCGTCTGCAGGTTCTTGCCTACAAATATGACATCGAACGCAATCTTCGCACTTCTGACTACGCCGGATTCCTCCTGCTTGGACTCAATGATTATAGTGGACAGGGTACAGCTCTTGTAGGACCACTTAATGTGCATTGGATGGAAAAAGGATATTGCACGGCAGCTGATTGGACGGAATTTTGTTCCGACGTTGTCCCCTTAGCGCGTTTTCCACGTTTTGTATTCTCTACTACTGATACCATTTGTATCGGTACAATGCTTTATAACGCGACTTTCAACACTCAGCAATATCCCTTGTTAGGTTATTCTATCAGCCAATCTAATGGCAGGACGCTGAAAGTAGGAAGTATTGAAACAGGAAAAGACATCATCTTTGATGCCTCTGCCATTACTTGTCCACAAAAACTGACCTTGTCACTAAGTGCCGGCTCTCATCACAATCACTGGGATTTTTGGGTATATCCAAATATTGATGGAGTCGACACACTTAATACAGGAGAAGATATCTACGAAACGGACACTCTCGATGAGAAGGCAATAGAAATTCTCGAGCGAGGAGGCTCAGTGCTGCTTGAATGTGGAGGCAAGATTCGTTATGGCAACGATGTGCGTCATAGTTATCTTCCCGTCTTCTGGAATACAAGTTGGTTCAAAATGCGTCCACCTCATACTACTGGTAGTTATATACAGTATAAACATCCCATATTCAAACATTTTCCGACCGAAGATTGGCAGAATCTGCAATGGTGGGAATTGGTCAACAATACCCAAGTCTTCAACCTTGCCGAATTCCCTGCCGATTACCAGCCTATCGTGCAGCCCATCGACACATGGCACATCAGTCGCAAACTCGGTATGCTCATCGAAGCACGCGTGCTGAATGGCCGACTGATAATGACGACGATGAATTTACATTCAAATCTCGATCAACGATTAGTCGCTCGACAACTCAGATATTCTGTGCTTCACTATATGAAGAGCACAGACTTCAATCCTACACTGCAGCTCGATATCAAGACCCTTCGTAACCTTTTCGAAAACGAAGCTCCTCGCGTTGATATGTTCACTTCTGGTAATCCGGACGAGCTAAAACCCAAGTTAGTTTTCTAAGTATAACAATAAAATTACATTCTAAAATTTTAAACAAATATAATATGAAATCTAATCTTTTATTTCTTTCTCTTCTTCTTATTGGAACGACAACGAATGCTCAAGTAAAAACTTGGACAGCCGACAATGGTAATGGAACCTATACCAACCCTTTGTTCTACGATGAATTCTCCGATCCCGATTGCATTCGCGTTGGAGAAGACTATTATTTAGCTGGTACAACAATGCACTGTGCACCAGGTCTTGTCGTACTTCACTCCAAGGATCTTGTCAATTGGGAACTCGCGAGTTATTGCTTCAACCGGTGGTCGGATATCCTTCCTGATGACAAATTTAAGCTCATCAACGACAATCAGGTATATGGACAAGGTGTATGGGCCCCTGTCATACGTTATCATGAAGGAAAGTTCTACGTCTTCACTAATGTGAATGGAAATGGCTTGCAACTCTTTATTTCCGACTCGGCTTACGGACCTTGGGAACATCGTGCATTAGGCGGACACATCTATGACTTGTCAGTACTATTCGACGAAGGGCATGTTTATGCAATTCATGGCTACGACGAAGTAAAGGTAACAGAGTTTAAGCCAGACTTCTCAGGTTATGTCGAAGGTTCAGAACGCATCATCATTCCAAAAGGATCGGGCATGGGCGAAGGACATCACGCCTACAAAATCGATGGCAAATACTATATCCTTAGTTCTGAATATGCACCAATGGGACGTATGCAATGCGCGCGCAGCGAATCGATATTCGGCCCCTACGAGACCACAGCCATCAGTGTTATGGAATCCTTGGGCACACAGAAATTTCCTCTTGTAACCAATGCAAATGACCCAAAGAACAAATGGATGGACGATGGTTACAAATTCACTGTCGTATCAGGTGGTGATAATGAATTAGGAAATGCGACTATCCATCAAGGCGGAATGCTTATGACTCCCAATGGCGATTGGTATGGATTGACTATGCTCGATTTCGTTGGCGTGGGTCGCACCACCTGCCTCTGCCCTATCACTTGGCAGGATGGTTGGCCAGTATATGGACTGAAGGGGAATCCCGGACGCACACCACGTACTTGGATCAAACCAAATGTCGGTACAGAAGAGACCACAACTGCAATGCACGGACCTTACGAACGTTCGGACAACTTCAATGGAAAAACACTGAATAAGGTTTGGCAATGGAATCATGAACCCATCGACAAACAATGGTCGTTAAAGAAAGGAAAACTTGTGCTTCGCGCCATGGGAGCTCAGAATTTTCTTTATGCTCACAACACGTTGACCCAGCGCTGTATTGGTCCCGTATCAACCGCTACAGTAACCCTTACTCCCAACAAACTAAAAGAAGGTGATGTGGCTGGCCTCGCAATACTCAATCTCCCATATGCATGGATTGGCATATGTCGACACAACAAACAATTGCATCTGCAGTGGATGCATCAAGAAACAGGAATGATTGACTTAGGCACATTAAACGATATTGATCCTGTGGCTTTCAAGGAAGGCAAGGTGTACCTGCGCATTGAGGGCGACTATGACGAGATGTGGGCTAAATTCAGTTATTCAACAGATGGAATCAATTACAAGGAAGTTGGCAACAAGCTACCTCTACCCTACCAGCTCAAGATTTTCCAAGGTTCTCGCTACAGTCTCTTCTGTTATCACGCTATTACACAAGGCAACAATACTCAACCTAGTGGAGGTTATGCGGAGTTTGACGACTTCGTTGTAGAGGAACCGATGGCCGATCGTTCTGCGAACTTCCCGATGGGCAAAGTCATAACGCTCACCAATCTATCGAACGGCACACGATTCTGGGGAATGAACCGTGGTATCTGTCACAGTGCAGCTCCCAATTCTATGCAATTCAATAGCAACGACTGCAAGTTCCGTGTTCACGATCGTGGTCAGGGACGCGTAGTCCTTGAATGTCTGAATGGAATGGGTTATGTCACGGTGACTGGTTTTGGCCTATCGGCTGACGTCCGGCTGGTTAAGGAAGAATCAGAAGCAAGTCTGTTCCAATGGCAGGATATGCTTCGCGGACAATGTATGCTGATGTCGCTCAAGACTCATCGTTATATCGGATGCACTCCCGATCAAGGCGAACCCTATAGCGCTGACTTCCCAGGTTCTTCGCCCAATCGCAAGAATGGCTGTGTATTCCAATTTGAGGTGGTTGAATAGTTAAAAATGAATAACGAAAAAAGGCAGGATATCCTGCCTTTTTTCATAGATATTTTCGCCAAGCAAAGTTTTTACGCGTTTCTCGATAATCGAGTTGACGTTGGTTCTCGTATGCTTCACGTTCAAAAGAAATGCGGAGATATCCCTTGATGAGACTTCTAGTTTGAATGACACGAACAATCCATTCTGTCACATAAAGGAGATAGAAAAAGACAAATAATAATTCTCTTTGCTGAAGGGTATGGATGTATTCGTGGTTCTCATCGACACGCGACAGATGCTGTTTGGTAAAAATGATACCAAACAGATTGATGGCGTACATACCACGTCCAAAAGGAATCCATTTGTTATGAATTATCTTCATACATTATTTATTAATCTATAGGCAATGCTTCCAGGAGGAGGAGTTATTGGACATTCTCCACGTGCAAACCATCGGGCATCAGCAAGTTCGTCTTCCTGCAAGTGCATGTCTCCTCCATCATATTCACAGGTGAATCCAAGCATGAATTGTGAAGGGAAAGGCCAGCTCTGACTGCCAAAATAACGAATGTTCTTCACTTTGTAACCCGTTTCCTCCATCACTTCGCGTGCCACAGCTTGCTCAGCAGTCTCGCCTGCTTCAATAAATCCTGCGATGCAAGCATACATCTCCTGATTACGTTGAACATGTTTCGCCAAAAGGATCTTGCCATCACTTCTGCTAACCACCGTGATGATGCAAGGCTCGATACGCGGAAATACAATTCGCCCACACGAGGTACATACTTTTGCCGTCATCTCTTCATGGTCTTTCAGACTCCCTCCACATGTAGTGCAGAAGCGCGTCAGATTACGCCATGCGACAATAGCTTTAGCGCGCGACAAACCAAGTGCTTCCTCAGGACTGTCAATATAGAAACCATGTCGAATGGTATCAACACAATATCCTTCGGGAAGATTATCTTTGGAAGATAGTCCAAGAGCACAGATATTCCATTGTTTTTCTTCGAAAAGGTCATACGACAAATTATTACGTATGCTCCATTCCTTCAAATTCAGTAGGTCCTGAAAGTCCAATGCTGAACCATCCGCACGAAGAACCTGTTCGCGATCTATCACTGCATAACATCTTGAAGTGCTAAAAATAGGATTATTGACTATTGGCATCTTTATAGTAATTAAGAAGAGTTTGATAGGATTTGAGGTTGCAAAGATAGTTATATTTAGTGATTATACCAAATTTTTATAAAAAAATAGTTGATAAAGGGACAAATTGTCCCGTACGATTATCTTTGGCACAACTTTTGCAAACGAAGAAATGTAATTTGAATTTCAATACATATAAAAATATAAAATTATGGCAAAACAAGGTACAATCAATGTAACCTCCGAGAACATTTTCCCGGTGATTAAAAAATTCATGTATTCCGACCATGAGATCTTCCTTCGTGAGCTCGTCAGCAATGCAGTAGATGCTACACAGAAGCTCAAGACAGTTGCACGCGCTGGTGACTTCAAGGGTGATGTTGAGAATCTCAAGGTCTATATTAAGGTCGATCCAGATGCTGGCACACTTACTGTTAGTGACAATGGTATTGGTATGACAGCCGAGGAGTTGGACAAGTACATCAACCAGATTGCATTCTCTGGAGCCACTGAGTTCCTCGAGAAGTACAAGAAGGATGGTGCCAACATCATCGGTCATTTCGGTCTTGGTTTCTACTCTTCATTTATGGTAGCCAAAAAGGTCGAGATTCGCTCAAAGAGCTGGAAGGAAAACGAGCCTGCTACCCTTTGGACCTGCGAAGGCGATGTCAACTTCACAATGGACGAATGCGACAAGGCTGAACGTGGTACCGACATTATCCTTTATCTCGACGATGAGAGCAAGGGAGAGTTCACAAACAAATACAAAGTAGAGAATCTGCTGAAGAAGTATTGTCGCTACCTGCCGGTTCCTGTTGTCTTTGGCAAGAAGACCGATTGGAAGGATGGCAAGGAAGTCGAAACCGATGAGGACAACCAGATCAACGAGACTCTTCCTCTTTGGGTAAAGGCACCTGCCGACATCAAGGACGAGGAATACCTCAAATTCTATCACGACCTCTATCCAATGGCTCCCGATCCATTGTTCTGGATTCACCTCAATGTCGATTTCCCGTTCCATCTAACGGGTATCCTCTACTTCCCAAAGATCGAGAACAACGAGTTCCGTCGCGACCGCATCCAACTCTATTGCAACCAGGTCTTCGTCACCGATCAGGTAGAAGGCGTAGTTCCAGAGTTTATGATGCTGCTCCATGGTGTTATTGATTCACCCGACATCCCGCTCAACGTAAGCCGTTCTTATCTGCAGTCCGACAGCAACGTCAAGAAGATTTCCGGCTACATCACCAAGAAGGTTGCCGATCGTCTTGTAGAAATCTTCAACGCCGATCGTCAGGAGTTCGAGAACAAATGGGACGACCTCAAGATCTTCATCCAGTACGGAATGTTGCTTGATGAGAAGTTCTTTGACAAGGTTAAGACCATTGCCCTCGTCAAGAACTGTGAGGGCCACTACTACACCATCGAAGAGTATCAAAAGCTCGTCGAAGGCAACCAGACCGACAAGAATGGTGAGCTGATCTACCTTTACACCAATGATAAGGTTGCTCACTATGCCTACATCGAGGCAGCCAAGGCCAAGGGTTATGACGTGCTTGAGGCAGCTGGCCAACTCGATATGCCTTTGATGAATCATCTCGAAGAGAAATCGATGCATTCAGACGACAAGGAAGCAAAGAAATGCCATTATCGTCGTATCGACAGCGACACACTTACCAACCTCATCAAGAAAGCCGATGCCAAGAAGGTTAACTTCACCGAGGCGCAGAATCGTGAATATAATGCTCTCTTTGCTACGCAGATTCCTGAGTGTGTCAACAATGAAGGCAAGGCCGTTGAATGGACCGTTGATTTCCAGGCAATGGATGAGACCGATCAACCTGTTATCGTTTCGCAGAACGAATGGATGCGTCGTATGAAGGAGATGAGCCGTCTGCAAGGTGGTGGTGGCATGAACTTCTACGGACAGATGCCCGACCAGTACAACCTTGTGGTTAACACCGAGCATCCTACCGTAAAGCGCATTCTCGACAATGCAGCCAAGGAACTGACGTTGAGTCTTGCTCAAACTGCTTCCGACATTTCGACCAAGAATGACCAGATCAAGCCATTGGAGGAAGAGAAGTACAAGGCCAAGGCTGGTGAGTTCCCAACCGACAAGGACAACCTGCTCAACGAACTGCGCAAGGATGTCGATAATCTTAAGGCTACCGAAAGGCAACAAGTTGCCGACTACGCCAAGGGCGACAAGACATTGCGTCAGCTTATCGATCTCGCACTGCTTCAGGGCGGTATGCTCAAGGGCGAAGCACTCGCCGAATTCATTCGTCGTTCGCAGGAGATGCTGTAATCTATAAAAATCTGATTACTCGGAGTACTCGGAGTACTCAGATTACTCAGAAAGTAAATGGACGGGAGGCCTTAGCCTCTCGTCCATTTTTTTATATCAGTAAAAAGTCTATCAAAAGGCTCACCAACAAGCCGCTCGTTATGCCATTGCACGGCAGCAATAGGCAACACGTTACTTTCAATAGCTTCAATGACACCATCGTCACTAAAAGCTACGGGTATCAAATCGCGCCCCAAATCCTTGACAGCTTGGTGATGAGTGCTATTTACCATAGTAGATTCAAGACCAAGGATACTTGCGAGACGTGAATCTGGAGAGATACTTACATTATGCACTCCCTCCCATTTTCTGTCGGGACATTGATGCTCGATAAATGTCAAAGGATTTTCCTTATTAGCTTCCCTCTTAAAAGAAAGGTCTTGCCAAAGCGTTCCTCCCAAAGCCACATTGATGACCTGCATACCTCGGCAAATGCCTACTATAGGCTTTTTTATCTTCCAGGCCTCTTCAATCAGCATCAGTTCAAAGCTATCTCGATCACGATTTTCCTCAGAATCGAAAACTGAAGGTTCGCATCCAAATCGCCAAGCGGCGAGATCACCTCCGCCCGTGAGCAAGAGAACGTCGATAGTATCCAGCATCTGGCGACAAATTTCTGGTCTATCAGTATAAGGAAGTACTACAGCGACATGACCACCTCGACGAACAGCCTCGGCATAATTCCTTTGTTGGCTGATATCTCCATTATTACAAGTGTCTGCCAAACCAATAGTCAAAATATCTTTCATATATTATTATTTATACATCAAGACATCAATATCGACATCTGCATTCCATCCTGCTATTCGTCCACGATCGGAAATCTGACGCAAGCGACATGATGCAGGAAAAACATTGGAGCCATAGGAAGCAATCCAGAAGTCATACTGTTTGAGTTTGGAATTCTTGCCGTAAGCCATATAGAAGTCGTAGCAGCAATAAACCATAGGACGATGTCCAGTAAATTTTTCCACTTGCTCAAGCCAATCGATATAGATGGGTTCGTATTTCTTGAATTGTTCTGGTGATATTTCTTTAGTAGAACCTTCGATGTCGAGAATGGGAGGAAAAGCGAGATTCACTTCCTGAATTTGGCTCACGTAGAGTTGGACCTGATCATAAACATCAGTTTTTGTACTAATCACATGATAAGCACCTTGTGGAATATCCAAGATATCAGCCATTTCGGAATGGTATTGATACTGTCGGTCGATGATGGTTATACCTTCAGAAGCTTTCATGATGACAAAATCGACAGGAACCCATTGCTCAACATTCAAATCTGCCGACAATGTTCCACTTCCATTGACACAAATGGCCATTGCTCCCCAATATTCCGGCTGATATTTGGAAACATCAATGCCGAACTTTGCTTTATCGTATAGATTCTTGTCCCTTCGAATAGACTTCAAAGTCTTTGCTTTCCCGATACAAACATCATTTTCCCAAAGAGTAAACGTAGTCTTGTGCTGTGCGTCACTTTCTCGAAAGACACCTTCCTTCTTGCCATCCTTCCAAGTCCCTGCAAGAACAGCACCACCTTCCAGTTGCATAATTCCAGGACCTTCAGGGTGATTGTTCATAACATTACCGATGAATAAAGCGCCATCGAATGAGTATTTGTTAGGAACAAATGGAGTTTCACGTGCCATTGTCCAACGAACAATTGTATCTTGGATCATCTTCCTAGAACAAAAGAGAACAAGCGAAATCACACCCAAGCACAAAAACATAAAGATGATGAATCTTTTCCATCCTTTACCTTTTCGCAACTTTTTCTTCTTTCGTTTCGATGTCTTGGCTTTTGACTTTTTCTTATTGATCTCCTTCATAACAACTAATCGACCCAGAATTCCTTACGCTGCAGACACTCGTTACCAGCCCAAAGTTCGATGCAATAGCGACCAGTCTCCCAACCGTTTCGGGAATCGCCTTTCCAAACATCAAAATCAAGCTGGTGTTCGCCGGTTTCGATGTCGAAAGTCTTGATATCGTCGTGGGTCTTGCTACCCAAAGTGAAATCTCCGAAGTCGAAGAATCCAAATCTGCGTGGACTATACCATCTGATGGTCAACCGGACACTTCCGCTCTCAAGGCCGTAATAACTTACATGCGGTTGTAGTATCAAATCGTTAGAGCCTCTAACGTGTGTACCAACTTCCAAACCCTTTTGGTTTGGCCGACCTTCGTTGGTAATAAAGATTCTTGTAGCCAACAAAGGTTGCTTGATATTGTAATAGTCTCGCAACACCGAAATAACCGAATCCTGGCGAATGAGCGCCTTTTCCATCTCTTGGTTTTTAAGGTTACTGGCTTCAAGTTCTGCTTCCAAGTTATTAACCTTTTGCTGAAGTTCGATGTTAGTCATCTTCATTTGGTTATAAGATGACATAGCACTCGACTCCATCTCATTGGCCGACTGCAGTTGCCATACAGCATAGGCAAGGCCACCGAGGGAAAGAAGCAACAACGTCAACAAGAACGTCTTCATCCCATCCCAACCAGATTTCCTGGTGGGCTTGACTATTGGCGTTTTCGTATCCGGAGTTTCTTGCCCAGCTTTCTTTTCAGTCTGAGGTTCCTCCGGAATAGCATTTTCGTTATTGTCCTGAACAGTTATCGGAACGACAGGAATTTCGGAGGCAACCTGCATTCTCCCTTTCTGCACAATTGTATAACCCGACATCTGACTTGCCTTACGAATATCATTCGGGTCGGCATCTTCGCCAAAGACCCACACCTGAGTAGAAAGATGATCGAAGATTGCCTTGGGCAATGGAATGAATTGTGTCGATAAAGCTTGGACTGCGGTACATAGTTGATTGATCAAACGCTCCACTTCGGAACGTTTCTCAATCAACAGTCCGACGTTTGCAACCACATGGCCACGAGAATTGAGTGTCAACAGACGATCGGCAATTACAATATTCTCAAAAGTGGAACCGAACAAGTCGAAAAGAGGACTCAAATCACGGAACAGTAATCCTTCCACCCTGAATCCATAACCGATGAAGTGCCCCTCTCCTTCGTCAAGCCTACGCAAATATACATAATACATCAGGTTACCATCACGATGAATGGCAATCTGCGTCTGTGCTTCGGCGTGTGAAGCAATATGACGGAAGATATCCTCAGCACCGTCCTGTGGGTACTGAGTATATCCAAGCCCAAACTCACCAAATAGATAAACTGTGCAATTCACTTTCGTCTATATTAATTAATTCGATAATATAGACACAAAATCTAACCGAAAGTTTAATGTTGTCTTTATGATTAGTTGTACCTATAAAATCAGCAGAGGAGCTCATGGCTGGGAATGAAGCGCTGCTGGACAAGAGCAGCGATGCATTGAGCAACTTCCATCTCGCTGAGTGCAATGCTTTCGCCAAACTCGTAGAGAAGGTCGATCTCTTCCTTGGTGATGCTCTTGTCGCTCATCACAATGGTGATGAGGTAATTGAGCATAGCTTCGCGAAGACCCGGGTTGATGTTGATCATCTTCGAAACCGACTCGTGGAAAATTTCAGATACATCTCCATTGGCAATTTCCTCAAGGAACTGACGCGGGAAAATCTTCAACGAAGAAAGTTCTGTCAAGATGTCATCGACTTCATCTTTATTGATTTCTCCATCGGCATTCGCCACAATCAAACCTGCCGAAGCAACAAACCTTGCCGTATATTCGTCCAATTCGCTATCGCCGACTTTCAACAGGATGGTGATAAGCTCGTCCATACCCTTCTGCAACTCCTCTTGAGTCTTGGAAGTGGCAAAAAGGTTGAGCGCTTGCACACGAATGGGATTCACGGGATGTGAAGCGCGACTAGTTCCCTTGTCGTGAAGGAAATAATCCAAACGTTTCTGATTGTCAGCAATCAAGGCATCGATGCTGACATTCATCTTCTCCAAGTCGAGTCCCGAAGCCATCTTGAAGAAAGCTGTGACACAGACTCCAAGATTTTCGATGGCCATATAACCATAACGATCGGCTACCAATTCGGCGAGCTGGTCATGCAAACGAATCTTATATTGCAGCATCATGGGAGATTTCGTTTCGGGAGGAAAGACGAATCCAATAAGTCGAGCCAGAGCCGTATCCTTGTTGATAAGGTGTCCCAGTTCATGACCAATGACAAAACGCAGTTCATCCTTCGACATCAGATCAAAGAGGCCCGAATTGATATTGACGATATTAGGTTCATTTTCATCTTCCGATGCAACCGAGAAGGCATTGACCGTTGAATCGCCTGTAATATAGAAATCAACTTTGCCTTCGAATCCCAATTTATTCTTCACCTCATGGCAAAGCTCGTAGATGTCGGGAAGTAATTCCTGATCAACCTTCAGGCTATGGCCTTCCATATTGCTGCGCCAATAGGTATCGCTGCTCGAGATGCGTATCTTACGCATTACCTCTTCCACAACGGGGCCTTGCAGAGCATTATAGATTTGTTCAGCCAACTGACGCTCAATCTGAATGGATGGTTCGAGTTTGTAGCTGGTTTTGACTTTCAGATTGTCGGTTTTTTCGAATAGAGAGATAAGTCTTTTCATGATGATAGTTGGTTAATCTCGGCCAAGATTGTAAATAATGCGATATAAGTAGCACAATCTCGGCTGAGATTGTGCTACATAAGTTAGAAATTATTATTTCGGTGTTGTAGCCTCATTCACCAGATAGGCAATACTCATGTAAGGCACACCCGAATGCGTTTGCAAGCCAATTTCGCAAGTGCGGCTGTTGGAATAGCCGTAAACCACATGATTGCGTTCGATGGCAGGTTTCAGATGACGAAGAGCGTGTTTATTCATCTCAGGATGTGAGAATCCCTTGTCGCCTGCGAAACCGCAGCATCCGACACCTTCTGGAACGACAACCTTGGTGGCGCAAAGACTTGCAAGTTCGACGAGGCTATCGCCCAATCCCATCTCACGGGTAGAACATGTGATATGAACGGCGACGGTACGATCCAGTTTCTTGAAGACGAGATTGTCCTTCAGGAACTTGAGAATGAATTCAACGGGTTCGTAAAGTTTCAGTCGTGGCATAACCTTGCGCATACGATGCAGACATGGACTCTGGTCGCAAAGAATCGGATATTCACCCTCGTTGCTAGCTTCCCAAAGTGCCTTCTCGAGTTCTGCACTCTTGCGGTCGGCGATATCGAGCATGCCTTTAGATTCCCAGATCTGTCCACAGCACATCTTGTTCATGTCCTTCGGGAAGATGACTTCATAACCTGCCTTGTTCATGAGTTGAACCATCTCATCGACAACACTCTGCTTCACAGGTGCTCCCTTGGCCAGACCGAGAGTCTGATTCAAGCAGCTCGGGAAATAAACGACCTTCTTGGCCTTCTGATGTGTCTTGTCGTAAGTGGCTTCTTGTGCCATGAGACGCTTGACGTCCACGAAGTTCGGCTTGGGCATGGATGGCGTCCAAAGCGGAACACCTATCTTATGCAGGCCATTACATAGGCCACTCATCAACGAACTTCCAAGAATCGTATGACCAAAATTGGCCAAGCCCAAGACTCCACGTAGTGTGGTCTCGATGCCTGCCATGTGGTTAGCTGCAAACTCACCTACATTGTAAAGTCCCATGCTCTTGTTCATCTTGAACTGACGAATGAGGTGTGTGAGATCGCCTGTATTAATCTTCATCGGGCAGGAAGTTGCACAAAGTCCATCAGCTGCGCAGGTCTGATTGCCATAGTAATCATATTGCTGTTCCAGTCGATTGGCGCGGGCCAAGTCTTCTGGCTTTCCGGATTTGCGAAGATTAAGTATCTCACGCTGTATGGCAATACGCATACGAGAACTCAAGGTAAGACCGCAGCTCATACAGTTGAATTCGCAGAAACCGCACTCGATGCACTTGTTTGCCTTCTTGACACCTTCGATCATCTCTTCGGTCGAAGATTTCACCTTGCCCATATAGGCGAGATATTTGGCGCCATCAGGCACTTCGTCGAAGTTATAGTCAAGTTCAGGAAGTTGCTTCAGGTGTTCGATGAAGCAGTTCGGATTGTCAGTGAAGATGACACCGGGATTCAACAGATACTCGGGATCGAAGATATCCTTCAGTTCCTTCATCGTATTATAGGCTTCCTCGCCCCATTCGTATTTGACAAACGGTGCCATATTGCGGCCAGTGCCATGTTCTGCCTTCAGCGAGCCATCATATTCCTCAACGACGAGTTTGGCCACCTCGTGCATCATCTTTGCATATCGCTGCACCTCCTTCTCCTCATTGAAGCTCTGGTTGAGGATGAAGTGATAGTTTCCTTCGAAAGCATGTCCATAGATACAACCATCGCTATAACCGAAGTCAGCGATAATCTTCTGAAGTTTCACAGTGGCTTCGGGCAGGTCATTAACCGGGAAGGCGACGTCTTCGATGAGGCAGGATGTACCAATGGGACGCATGGCACCAACAGTCGGGAAGATGCCCGAACGGATGGCCCAATACTTGCCATAAATCTTCGGATCCTCTGTAAATTCAGCAGGGATATACAGCTGGAACTGGCCCAAGGTCTTCTTGATGGTATCAATCTTTAGCTGCAGGTCCTCATGGGTCATGGCCTTCGTCTCGGTCAGAATAGCTGTGAGGTTGTGGTAATCGCCTGGCTTAACACCTTCTATCTTGCCAGCATCAACATCCTTCTTGTACTGCAGATAGACGGGATCATCGACCGAAGCCAACGACAGGTAATCGAGCATCTCGGCACTCTTGACCATCAGGTTCTCGGCACTCATCTTGATATCGTCGTCCGAAGATTTAAGTTTCTTCAAAGCCACAACACCTTCGCAGCTTTCCTTCATAGTCATGAAATAAACCATTGCAGAAGCACGATAAGGATATTCGTGGAGTGTACGCATGGTCACACCAGCTATGAATGCAAGTGTTCCCTCGGATCCCACCATAGAGTGAGCAATGATGTCGAATGGGTCGTCGTAGGCTATCAATGGACGAATATTCAGGCCCGTTACATTCTTGATACTGTATTTCTTCTTGATGCGTTCAGCGAGTTTGGTGTTTGCACGCACCTTGTCTCGCAAGTTCTCGATCTTCTTGAGGAATTCGGGATGCGACTTGCGGAATGCTTCGCGACTCTTTTCGTCACCCGTGTCAAGGATTGTACCATCGGTCAGAATCACCTTCGCGGAGATGAGCATACGATCGGAGTTAGCATGCACGCCGCAATTCATACCCGAAGCATTGTTTCCAACAATACCGCCAACCATCGCACTATTGATGGAAGCAGGATCGGGTGGGAATACACGTCCGTAAGGTTTGAGTATCTGGTTGACGCGACCTCCAAGGATACCTGGCTGTAGCGTGATTTGTTCCTGATCGTCACTAAGCGACCATTTCTCCCAGTTCTTTCCTGCAACTATCAGTACAGAGTCGCTCATACTCTGGCCAGAGAGTGCTGTGCCTGCTGCACGGAAAGTAAAGGGAATATGATTGTCGTAGCAAGTCTTGACAATGCGCGATACTTCTTCCTCTCCTTTCGAACGAACCACGATTCGTGGAATCATCCGATAGAAGCTGGCATCCGTACCCCAGCCAAGTGTGCGGAGTTCATCGGTGTAAATACGTGTTTCGGGGATAAACGACTTCAGCTGCTGCAGAAGAAGGTCGTAATTACGTGTTGCTGCCATAATGGTAATTATATGTTATAGTTGGTATTATATTTAATTATATGTGTTTATGGTTACAATAACTACGCAAATATAAAAATAAAAAAATAAAACAACAAATTTTAAACACTTTTTTTTCAAGGAGACTGATTTTTTCGAATAAATAGATAGTAATTTTTAGATTATTGAAAATCTATATTACAAAAAAGTCAAATACAAAGCTAATTATACTTTGTATTTGACTTGTTTGAGCATAATACTATAAGTAAAAACTGATTACTTTGTAGTAGTTGCATTAGGAGTAGTCATATCACCACCAAGCCATTCTTCTGGAATGTGGGTTCTTTCTGGCATCCAATTCACATCTTGATCTACAGCAATAATATATGGAACATCTCCTGCTTCTGGGAAAGTAGAAACCCAAATGCCTTCAGGTCCAGTCCACAAACCATCGCTCGAGGAAGAAGATGGTGTAGTCGCAGGTAATTCTGGTGCAGTACCTCTTGTCCAAATATAGGCTGAGATATTATTTGCAGCAGGATCCCACCCAGTAATTGTTCGTGTGAACGATGGATTAATGCCTGTGGAACTACCACTTTCCGTCACTTTACCTCCATAAGTAGTTGCACTGCGAGCGAGTTGCGTTGCTGTCAACGTAGCATCCGTAGGATCAGTAACCTGTCCAAAAGTATAATTACCTACTTTAATCTGGAATGGTAAAGTGCCACAAAGACGTTGAATTGTAGCAGACTGTACAGGATCAGAAATTATCAATTGTGTTGAAACTGTATGACCTAGAGAATTTTTCTCAATCGTTAATTTCTTAGTATAAGTTGAAGTTACATCAACAACAATATCATTGAAGTCGTAATCATAATCATAAAGGTCTTCAATCATATAGCGCTTCTTGGTAGTAAATTCATGCTCTTCCTCTTCAACTTGATTGGGAAGGTCTCCATATACCAAGAATGCAATATCATTATAGTCCATGTTGGCACCACCTCCACCATGTAACTGACTCGCATGAATACGGCAATAATCCTCACAAGCAAGGACAAATGCATCATAGCTTTCAGGAACATTAGGGATATCTGATGAAGCTATATCAACCAAACCAATCTGTGCAGGATCATCGATAGAAGAAAGTTTATCTCCCACAATGGCCCATTTATTTCCATATTCACCCGATACACTCTCATTTGTTATTTCAAGATAAAAATAAATTGTGCAGTAAGCGGGAACCGTTACTTTTACTTCTTTTGACCTAACATGAGTAGCGCCAATTGTAGAAGCCTCTTTTCTTGCATGACCTACTTGAGTCCAGTTTGTACCGTCTGAACTTATTTCAACTTCACCTTTCTCAAATATTGCCTCATCAATATTAACTGAAGCATTTTCATAACCCGGTAAGCCATCAATATGGTAATGCAAATCATAAACAGGCTCATTTCTTCCTTGATACAACAAAGTTACGTAGAAAGTACGTGATTCATTATCTGTAGCTAGAAGAAATGGATGAACGTCATCAGGATCTACATCTTGATGTTCTACCAAATGTTGGTCAAACCATTCAATGGTAGCAGGATCAGCATAGAAATAACCATCAGCTGCTGCCAATGACTCGGGCTCAGATGCTCTTGTTTGAACAGTTGCTGCATTGAAATACTTGGCAGATGTCGAGAAGTCCCATGTCTGATTAGGACTTATTTCGCCATAAGTTTTTACGAAGTTATCTTCGTAAGCATGGCGGTAAGCTAACTCAGAAGTGTTATCAACTTCCTCATCATGGCAGGATGAGAAAGAGAAGATAAAGAGAAAAGCAGCAAAGACGCTACCTCCTAAAGAAAGTAAATTTTTTTTCATAATTGTACGTATATAATGATTTGTATGAAGAATCATATATTTTGGGTGCAAAATTACACAAAAATTTCTTTCAACTTTATAACATTTTGACCAAAATGTTTAACGTTTTTTCGGGTGAGATAAAATAATGCCAATAAAGATGTATATTTTAAGAAAAAATATAAAAGCAATAGGTAAATCAAATGGAAAAAGCACTCCAAAGAATGAGAATATCAGTAAAAACAATTATAGCACAATCTTGGCTGAGATTACTCTATTACTTTACGCAATAGAACAATTTCAGCCAACATTGTACTATAAATTTTCGCAGTAGAACAATATCGGCCAAGATTGTGCTATTAATTTTCGCAATAGAACAATTTCGGCCAAGATTGTGCTATCAATTTTCGCAATAGAACAATCTCGGCCAACATTGTGCTATTAATTTTCGCAATAGAACAATCTCGGCCAACATTGTGCTACTAATTTTCGCAATAGAACAATCTCGGCCAAGATTGTGCTATTAATTTTCACAATAGAACAATTTCGGCCGAGATTGTGCTACTAATTTTCGCAATAGAACAATCTCGGCCGAGATTGTGCTATATATTTTCGCAGTAGAACAATTTCGGCCGAGATTGTGATATATCATTCAGAGATAATACGGAATAGTACTAGAATATGCTTACTACGCGAAATATTGATTATCTTGATAATACATCAAAATAAAAACTCCAAGAAACAATGATAAAACTATAATATAACAAAAAAGCACTTGGAAGATACATCTTCCAAGTGCTACAAATTATATTTAAGGATTAGTCCCAGTTGTACTAATTTGAGTAACTTCAATTATTTGATAAGCATCATAAGTCATATCTCCTCCAATCCATGTGGCAGGGATATGAAATAATTCATTCATCCAATCCACATTCTGATCTAGAGCAATGATATATGGAACTTCGCCAGAAGTAGGGAATATAGAAGACCAAACACCTGGTTCTGACTCCCAAACACCTGGAGTCATCATACCTGTTCTATCACTATAACTATAGGATGCAGTTGGGTCGGGATCTTCACCATCAGAACCCTTTGTCCATATGAATGCCTGAATATTATTCTCATCAGGGTTCCAAGAATTATCTTCAATTACAACCTTGATTCCTGGTTCATTACCATTATATCCAGCAGGAACAGTATGAGTTACATCGCCACCAAGTTCAGTCGCAGCACGAACAAGTTGTGTTTTAGAAAGATCCAAATTGGTTGGATCAGTGACTTGTCCAAAGGTGAAGTTGCCAACCTTAATCTGATAAGGAAGAGTACCGCACTGATGCACAATAGTTGCTTCTTGTAAAACTTGAGGATACGAAACATTATTGTAGGTTATAGATCTTTCAACAACTTCACCATCATCCTCAGCAATAACATAATAGCGAGTAGAATTCTCTGTAGCATCAACTACAATATCATTGAAATCATAGTCGAAACCATAAAGATCCTCAATCATATAACGTTTTTTTATGACTTGTTTAACCAAACATTCATCAAAATACAATTCAGGAATTCGTCCTGTTAAAATAAACATTACATCGTTATAATCGAAATCAGCTCGACCTTTTTTGATTCTATTTCCTTCTGGTCCAGGATAGGTACCATTTGATGTTTCTGCTGCTATTATCAAAGAATTATATCCACCACCATTAACTAAAGCATCAATTTCAGGATCTGGATCAATACAAACCAATTGTGGCAAATGAGTAGTGGAAGTAAGTATATCACCATCAGTATTAATTGGTGGATGATTATTTGTGATTAAAACATAGAAATATAAACCATATCTATGATTATTTTCAAGGTGATATTTTTCATCTGATAAATCAATAGTAATAGGAGTAGCACGGACCTGACGAACGTTATTATGAATAGTTGAACCATGACCTCCTCCGGGGCCACTAGCATTTACGTTTTTCCAATCTTGATCATCAAATTTTCTAACTTGAATAGGATTCACATCAGAATAAACATCCCAAATCATACCTTCCCAAACAACCTCATCATCTTGTTCATCCTTACCATATACATCAGTAATTACCATCCATACTTGGAATGTACACTCAGAATTACCCAAATAGAAAGGAACAAATTCAAATACATCATGATTTGTTGCTGAAAACGAAAAGGCATGCCAATACTTATGATCAACAATTCTTTTATTGCCATTCACACCAGGTTCAACTGCATCACTTCCTTGATGTTCAAAAACATGAGACTGAACCCAAGAAAGAAGTTGTTCAGGAATTTCAATTTTGCCATCTGTATCTAAAGGAAGATTTGGATTATAGCCAACTGCCCTAGTGATATCATACTGAATATTCCTCTGAGCATACGATGAGAAGTCCCAAGTCTGGTTGGGATTAATCTCACCAAAGGTTTTTACGAAGTTGTATTCGTAACCGTGACGATACGAAAGTTCTTCGATGTTAGCCACTTCTTCGTCATGACAGGAGGTAACAATAGTTGCTACAAAAAACGCTGACACGACTGCTAAAGATTTGCGTGTGAACAAAGATTTCATAAGAAATAGTTTAAGAATTAAAAATATAAAAAGAATAGAAGCAATCTTAAAAGAAAGTGAATTCATCTAATTACATGTCTTACCCTGAAAAACGTTGACCAAAAATCAACGTTATTATGGGAATATTAAATGAAAACGAACTGCAAGAAATTGCCCGTTTGGCACAGGAACGGAAGGCCAGCGGATCCAGGCTTTCCAACG